>JAEEGJ010019990.1_pt1 | contig 14653 bp, 8 predicted proteins | sample 8958761 | NCBI WGS metagenome assembly JAEEGJ01 (sample SAMN16246546, study PRJNA631951) | gut metagenome | biome: gut microbiome; feature: rumen; material: RS-attached | host: Bos | place: Iran: Karaj | collected 2018-10 | reverse complement strand
TCTCGGTCTGGGCACTGATGAACGTTACCTGCTTGTCGTGGTTGAGATGGTTGTAGATAACGGGATCGCTACTGTCGAGTTCGTTGGGGAAGCGTGATAAATATGATGAGATGAAATGACCTGCTTCGTTCTCCGGAAGCAACCTATCGCGCGTTCCTTTCATATAATAATGATCGAAATCCCAGTAGAACGAGGCCTTCTGCTCATCCTTCAATGTCTGGAACAGTTTCTGTTCAACCTTCTGCAATAAGTTGAATCCCACAAAGATGTAATGGTCGTACGACAATGACAACTGCTCATTCTCGGTTACTTCCCGATAGAGCATTCCTTCATAGGCCAGTCCTTGCTGACGGAGACGGTTGCGATAATCATGATAGATCTCGCTGAAATGACTCCACAGTTCGAGGAACTTCCGTTTGAGTGTGGTTTGATGATCGTCGGTGAAGTTGCTGAAGAACTTCCTGAGGATGCGCTTCTGCTCGTCTGAGAGATAGTCAACACTATCCAGTTCATGCAGGTTTCGCAGGTTGGCAAACACCTGATCGGCATCCGCCATATTCTTGTCTATATCATCGAAATCGGCCAATAATAGCTGTCCCCAGCCATAGAAATGGTCAAGCGTCTCCTCGATACCCGTGCATTGGATGAAGCTTTTGTAGAGCTCACAAATGAGTTTCACCGAGTCGCCCACCATCAAATCCGACTGCTGGCGGAACAGGTCGCTGATGGTGACATACGCAGGACTCCACAGTGGCTTGCCGGCCAATGTGGCTAAGTAGCCGTTCAAGTACAATGAGGCACGTTTGTTGGGGAACACCACTGCGATTCTCGACAGCTCGGTTCCATGCTTCTTGATGATGTCTTCTGCAACGAATTCCAGGAATGTCTTCATACGTTCACCTCCTTGATCTGATTACTATATACGTACCACAGATAACCTTCCACCTGGGGATTACCCATCTGCTGCAACAGTTGCATATACTCACGCACCTGCTGGTGGTATTCTTCCCGCTGACCGCCGAATTTAAAGTCGACAACAATGGTTCGTTCACCATCTGTCATCACCCTGTCTGGACGGCGTTCCACCAGTTCTCCGTGCTCGTCTGTACGGATAATACTGCACTCGTTGAACAAATCCCATTTATCAGAGAACCAATCACTTACCTTTGGATGAGTCAAGCGTTTCTCGAGCATGGTTTTAATCTTCTCTGCAGAGATTTCCTCGTCATACAACACACCGTCGTATTCCAATTGCCGTAATACGCCAGGAATATCTTTGGTGGTACGGATCTGCGAGAACAGGTGGTGCAGGATGTTACCCATCTTGACGTACTGGTTACGCTGACGGTCCTCGTCGGACAGGGAAGAATCATCGACAAAGTCCTTACTGGGGTTACTCTGACGGAAGTCAACACGACTGTCGAAACTCTCCACATCTATATGCATGGGGTCTGACTGCTTGAGGAATACGTTCGAAGAAAGATCCTTTTTCTTGTCTGATGGAGCATCAACCGACCATGATCCGTATTCAAAGCGGATGGGCTGGTCTTTCTCTTCAGGCATCTCTTTCCGAGCACCGTCTAACTCCAGCTTATCCAATACCTGTTGTATGAGCATACTCCTTGTTCCTGTTGCGTCCCTTCTGCCAATCACAAACAGGTTTTCCTTGGCACGGGTAAAGACTACATAGAGCAGGTTGAGGTTATCCACGCAGTTCTGCAGGTGCTCAAAGACATAATCCTGCTCGTAGATGGTATCTTTCAGCTTACCGCTATAATCAACTGGTACAAGGGGTAGCTGGTTGTAGGGCGCTTCTGTGGGCTGGCACCAAAGGGTTCCACCTAACTCCAGACGCCAATCGCAATAGGGGACGATGACATGCTTGAATTCCAGACCCTTCGACTTATGGATACTGATGATTCTAATACCTGTTTTATTGTCGCTGGGGATGGTCTTCTCATGAATGTTCTCTTCCCATTGCGTGAGGAATCCTTCAATATCTGTTCCATTATCAGCCACAAAGTCATTCACCTTATCGAAGAAAGTGCAAAGGTAAGCACCTTGGTCGTTCAGCTTACTGAGCTGCAACAGCTGGTACAGTTGTTCCACCATATCGACCATGGGCAGATGGAGTAGGGCGGTCCGGGCATCGTCGAGCAGACTGCCCAAGGGTGTCTTGTGAATAGTATAGTAGGCTTTCTCGATACTGGCACGAGCCAACTGATCGTTTTCACAGATGAGCAGTTGCATGGCACTGACCAAAGTACATACGGCCAGTGAAGCATCCAGACGGAAGGCCTCGTCGCTGATAATGGTCACATCGGGTCGTGTCTGCAAGAAATAATCGGCGATCTTAGGGATATAGCGGTTACTTCTCACCAGGATAGCTATATCCTGCTGCGGGATCTTCCGTTCCATCAGTTCATCCACATAGCTGCCTAAGGTCTTCATCACCTCTTCATCATAGTCTGCCTGAGGCAAGAGGGTTATTCTAACCATACCGGACTTGCGGAACTGTTCCTGGAAACAAACCTGTTTCACATCTGCATAGGCTTGCTGCAGCTCTTCGGCACCCTCTGCATTCAGTTCCTTTTCGCTGTCATGTTCCAGTTCTGAAGCCTGCATAAAGAAGGCATTGTTGAAGTGAACCACATGATACGAGGAACGGAAGTTGGTGTCGAGATGATGCGTTAGGAGGTGATGGGCACCCTGCTTGAACTGCTTCTCAATACCGTTCAGTAAACGCCAGTCGCCATTGCGCCAACGGTAGATGCTCTGCTTGACGTCGCCCACAATCATGTTACGGATGACATTCTGCGGCAGTTCGCTGGCATCACGACTCATCGTCTCTTCAAGTAACAGCTTGAAGTTCTTCCATTGTACCGTACTGGTGTCCTGGAACTCATCAATCATGATATGCTCCAGCTGGGCACCGATCTTCTCGAAGATAAACGGACTGTCGCTATCGTCTATCAAATCATTCAGGAACTGCTGGGTATCACTCAACAGGAACCGGTTGGCTTCCTCGTTGAGCTTCCTTACTTGCTGCTCGATGTTGCTGAGCAGTCGTAGCTGATTCAAATGCTTGAGTGTACAATCGGCTGAGAGGTATATCTTCCATTGCTGCATACGGATACGTTCTGCTTCCGTCAGCAACGGCATCAAGGTGCTTTCGGCCAAAGAAAGGATGGTGCTGCGGTCAGGACTGCTCTTACTGGTCCACTTCTCACTATCAGTAAGACATTTCTCTACAGTAGCGTTATAACATACCTTATCACTGAAGTCATTACCCTGTAGTTTCCTGAAATAGCTGGGGATTCCTCTGTTCTTGTTGGCAAAGCTGTCGGGTGTAAGACCGTGTTCATTGATAACCTTAAAGAAATGATCACCCATGTCATTCATGGTCTTCTTGGCCTGAGCGCGCAACGACTCCAGTTCCTTGACATATTGTTTGAAGAAGCCTTTCTGAGCAATACGTGCATTGAGTTCCTCACTATGACTCTTGTAATACTCCCTGAAGATGGTCTTACCGAATTTCTTCACATGTCCGATGACGTTCCACGACTTATCTTCCTCAATGCTCTGCTCGATATAGCTGATGAGCCATTTCAGGATCAGATCGTCTTTCTGCAGCTGCTCAATCAGCATATCAACAGCCTGCTCCTCCACCTGGTCGTCATTGAGTTCCACCCGCAGGTTCGCTGTGAGGTCTAACTCCCTGGCCAGATTGCGCAGTACCGTCTGAAAGAAGCTGTCAATGGTTTCCACACGGAAATAACTGTAGTCGTGCAACAGTTGGTGCAGGGCGATACCCGCCTTCTTGGAAGCCATATCCTGGTCAATCTTCAGACTCACCATCACCTCCTCCAGATAATCATTCGACGAGGGAAGCTTCTTCCAGATGCCGTAGAGCTGCGACAGGATGCGATGCTTCATCTCCTCGGTTGCCTTGTTGGTGAAGGTAACAGCAAGGATATGACGGTATCGTATAGGGTTGTCTATGAGTAGTTTGATGTACTCACAAGCAAGACGGAAAGTCTTACCACTTCCTGCACTTGCTTTATAGACGGTTAGTTGTTCTTTCTGGTTCATAGGTTTAGGTTGTTTTGTATTACCAGTCGCGGAAGAGTTCCAGTCCGACTCTGCAACCGATGCCATCGTATTTGAAGTTCTTCGTAGCCACAAAGGCTCCGATAGAGAACAACCGGTTGGTAAAGCCGTAACCCCATTCCGTATAGGGATGAAGCTTATCGACGAGCAGTCCGCTTACATACACCCTTTCCATCTCAATCACCTTTCCCACGATCGGTAGTCGAGACATCAGCATCAGCGGTGACTCATACGTCATGTTGGCACGTACATAATAGCGCGAGGTGTTATACATCTCACGGTTCAGCAACAGGAACTCACCCGTCCAGTCGTCGTTCCACCCGCCAGGCATATAGTCTTCGCGGAAGTTCTCGAAGTCGAGGAAATAGGCATCGTGACCTTTCTGGAAGAAATAGCCCGAGCCACCACGTAATGACAGGGAACGCAGACGGAAGAACTTTCTGAGCCAGATCGCATCGAACTCCACTCGTCCATATTCCATATTGGCCTTGCCGATTCCTTTGATGCCTTGTTCGTAGTTCAAGGTGAAGATCGGACCCTTCCATCCCCATGGGCGAATCTGCGTCTGTATCATAGGAGCCATGGAGTGATAGGCCACAGGCATGTTGATGGAGCGGAAGAACTGTTTGTCAACGGCCGTACGACGGTGATAGGTATATCCAGCCGTGATACTCCACAGGTCGGATATATCATGATTCGCACGCATCTTCACATACGAGTCGCGGAAATCATCCAACCTGCTTTGATTGAGATTCCAGTCGGTGAGATCCGGGAATTCCTCCTTCAGCTGTTGTCTGATATTGGAACTTGTAATCTTGTTTCCTCTACCTACCTCCAATTCAACATAGCCGTGTTTCTCCTTATCATAAGTATATCTGAGCGGTACGCTGAAATAGAACTCATGGAACTTGAAGCGGTAGCCCAGACGCGCATTAAGACTCAGCAGCTGGTTCTCTGTGAAAGCATAGCTGCCGTTGAGCTTCATCTTGTAGTAGATACCCTTACGGTCGCTATAGCCCAGATAGAGCGGATTGAGGATAGGGGAGATACGGTAGTAGCCCTGGTCGTTGGTACCGAAGGTTCCCTTGATGCGGTTCACCAGGTTATCACCTACTGCATCCCACAGAATGGCCTTGGCCATGTTCTTTTTCTTCTTCTTGGTGGTAGGAACGGTCAATGCATCCAGTGAGTCGTATTGATGATAGATCGATTGCATGAAAGAGGGTAGGGGAACCGGTCTTATACTATCCATCAACGCCATACTATGACTGTTGACGATACTGTCAGGCAGTTCCACCAACTGATTGGCCTCGGTGTGGAAATCACCTGTGATCTTATTTCCCAGATACTTGAACACACAGTTTACATCGCAGCTTTTAGGAACCAACGACAGTTCCCCGGAATCGCCCATCTCTGCCTGCAGTTGGAAACGAATCATATCGTATTCTCCAGCAAGTTCTACGGAGATGATTCTACCTGTGTCGTAGTCGGCTATTGCCTTACCGCTCACTAACTGCGTGTTGTATTTCCTTGGACGGAACACGATTTCCACGCGCTGATCCGTGAGCAGCGTCACACCATAGCGGTAGAACGATCGGTTCCTGAAATGAAAAGGGGAGAGAAGATGGTCGCCAATCAGCGTCACATCATAGAGTTTGGGGGTGAGATAGAGTCTCACAGTAGGCATGGTGAACTTATATCGTGGTACTGTTCCCACAGCCACCTGCAGGGTGGCATCATATTCCTGCACATCCAGGAACTTCACCTTTCTGTAGGTCTCACCCACAAACTCCCTGTTGTTCTTCCGTGCCAGTACATACATGGAAGGCACGGTGAGTAATAGTTTGTTCTTCTTATCCGTTCGCAGATGATATCTCAGATAGACATTCATGGTCGTACCCTCGATATCGTTCTGCATGACTGATCTATAGTTGAACACACGGTTCAGGGCGATGGTATCAATTTGATCCTTCGCATGCGCACTTAACGAAGAAGTGGCTAAAAGAATGATGACCAGTCGTGAAAGGAAAGAAGGAGGCACGTTGTTTATCCCAAGTATTTCATGAGTATCTTGGCATTTCCGCTTTCGCGTAATTTGGCGATACTCTTTTCACGGATCTGACGAACTCGTTCACGTGTAAGTCCCAGTTCATCACCAATCTCCTCGAGACCTTTCTCATGACAATCAATACCAAAGCACTCGCGGATAATGATGATTTCGCGCTCTTTCAATACTTTCGACAGGACGGCTTTCAGTTCCTGTGCCATGGATTCGTGATCCACCTGACGGTCGGTACGACTGTCATCGCCGCTGGGCATGACATCCAGCATACAGTTGTCCTCACCATCCTGGAAAGGAGCATCGATACTTACATGATGTCCGTCGGCTGCCAGACTCTGACCGATCTTGTCTTCGTCCAGCTGTGTAGCTTCAGCCAGCTCGCTCACAGAAGGGTGGCGCTGGTTTTCCTGTTCGAAGCGGTTGATTTCGTGGTTGATCTTGTTCAGACTGCCTACCTGGTTCAGCGGCAGACGAACGATACGACTCTGCTCAGCAATAGCCTGGAGGATGCTCTGACGGATCCACCATACGGCGTAGCTGATGAACTTAAATCCACGTGTTTCATCAAATTTCTGTGCGGCCTTGATCAAGCCGATGTTACCCTCGTCAATTAAGTCAGTCAACGTCAAGCCCTGATGCTGATACTGTTTTGCCACGGACACAACGAAACGCAGGTTGGCTGTAACCAACTTATCCTTTGCTGCTTCGCCTTCAGGTCCGCCTTTCCGTATCTTCTGTGCAAGCTCGATTTCCTCGTCAATAGAGATTAGTGGAGCACGTCCAATTTCAACAAGATACTTGTCAAGAGCTTCACTTGAGCGGTTGGTGATACTTTTCTGAATCTTTAGCTGTCTCATCTTTTATACCTCAAAAATACCTTAAAATATTGATACTCAGTCAAATAACTCAATTATATTCGCAAATCGTTGCAAAATTACAAAAAAATACAATAAGTTGTACGCGCGAAATGGTTAAATTGCATTAAAACATGATATACATCAATTTCATTCTAATCGACATTATGATAAATAAAGAATATCATTTGTCGGATGTAATCCTTCCCTCCTATAAAAAGCAACAGGAAGATAAAAAAGAGAAGGAATGACAGAAAAAAGGAAGAAAGTGGTACTTGTTTGCGAGAAAATGCGTATATTTGCAAATTCAATCACAAGAATCGCAGATGAGTAATTATATAGAGATCAAGAATGCACGGGTGAACAATCTGAAGGGAATTTCGTTACAGATTCCCAGGAACAAGCTGATTGTCGTTACAGGCGTGTCAGGAAGCGGAAAATCATCATTGGCTTTCGATACGTTATATGCTGAGGGTCAGCGCCGTTATGTGGAATCCCTGAGCGCTTATGCCCGTCAGTTCTTAGGTAGAATGTCAAAACCAGCCTGCGATTACATCAAAGGATTGCCACCAGCCATTGCCATTGAACAGAAAGTGATTGCGCGAAATCCACGCAGTACGGTGGGTACAACCACTGAGATATATGACTATCTGCGACTCCTTTTTGCCCGTATTGGTCGTACATACTCTCCTATTTCCGGTGTTGAAGTAAAGAAACACACCACGGAAGACATCGTGAACTGTATGAAACAATACGGTAAAGGCACGAAATTCGTGGTGATGTCTCCCGTACATATGCATGAAAACCGTACGTTGAAACGTCAGCTTGAGATGTATCTGCAGCAAGGATATGTTCGTATGTTCTACCATGGAGAGTTCCATCGCATTGATGAATTCAGCGAGGATGAGCAAGCTGTAAACCAACTGGAGCAAGTGATGAATGAACGTCATGAGACACAGATGTGGCTCTTAATCGACCGCTTGTCGGTTGACACTGAAAAAGATGTCATCTCACGACTGATAGACTCTGCGGAAACTGCTCTGTATGAAGGAGATGGTGCTTGTCGTTTAATGTTTTTACCAAGTAACATCAGCTACGATTTCTCTACCCGTTACGAGGCAGATGGTATGAAGTTCGAAGAGCCAAACGAGAACATGTTCTCTTTCAACTCCCCCCTTGGTGCCTGTCCTACCTGCGAAGGATTCGGTAGTATCATCGGTATTGATGAACGATTGGTCATCCCCAACACCTCGCTCAGTGTGTACGAAGGATGTGTACAGTGCTGGCATGGAGACAAGATGAAGATGTGGCAGGATGAGTTCTGTCGCCGAGCCGTGAAAGACGATTTCCCCATCTTCGAGCCTTATTACCGATTGACACGCGCTCAGAAAGACATGCTCTGGCACGGTCTTCCGAGTGACACACACGATGTGCACGAACAGGTTTCTATCGATGCCTTCTTCCAGATGCTGAGAGAGAATCAGTACAAGATCCAGTACCGGGTTATGCTAAGTCGTTACCGCGGTAAAACAGTATGTCCGGAGTGTCATGGTACTCGTTTGAAGAAAGAAACCGAATACGTGAAAATCAACGGGATGAGCATGACAAACCTTGTGGAGATGCCCATCGGAAAGCTGAAGGAATGGTTCGACAACCTACAGCTAGATGAGCATGATGCCATGACTGGCAAGCGCTTACTTTTGGAAATCAACAATAGATTACAATTCCTTGTAAATGTAGGACTTAGCTACTTAACGCTCAACCGTGCCTCTAATAGTCTTTCAGGCGGTGAGAGTCAGCGCATCAACCTCACCACCTCCCTCGGATCGAGTCTTGTAGGTTCCCTTTATATCCTTGATGAACCCAGTATCGGTTTACATTCAAGAGACACCGGTAAGCTGATTCAGGTGTTGAAAGACCTGCAGTCGTTAGGCAACACCGTGATTGTTGTGGAGCATGACGAGGAAATCATCCGTTCTGCTGATGAACTGATCGATATCGGTCCTGATGCCGGAGAACTGGGAGGAGAGGTCGTTTACCAAGGTCCCCCTACCCCTTCATCATCCTCAGCATCCAAGCAATCCTACACCATGCAGTATCTCACGCGAAAGCTAAGCATTCCAGTACCGCAGACCCGCCGTCCTTGGAATCTTGCTATCGACCTGAAAGGCTGCAGAATGAATAACCTAAGAGGCATTGATGTGCGCTTCCCACTGAACGTAATGACCGCAGTGACTGGTGTATCAGGCAGTGGTAAGTCGTCGTTGGTAAAAGGTATCCTCTACCCTGCCCTCAAACGGCACCTCGATGAAGTGGCCGACCAGCCCGGAGAATATATCTCGCTGGAAGGTGACTGGCAACGGGTGAAGCATGTGGAGATGGTGGATCAGAACCCTATCGGCAAGAGTTCACGCAGTAACCCAGCCACCTATGTCAAGGCCTATGATGCCATCCGTCAACTGTATGCCGAACAACCCTTGTCCAAGCAGATGGGCTTCACGCCCCAGTATTTCTCGTTTAATGCCGATGGCGGTCGTTGTGAGGAGTGTAAGGGAACAGGTGTGATTACCGTGGAGATGCAGTTCATGGCCGATCTGGAGTTGACCTGTGAGGCCTGTCATGGTAAGCGTTTCATGAAAGATATCCTGGATGTGCTGTTTGCCGGGAAGAGTATCTACGACATCTTGTGCATGACCGTTGCTGAAGCTATTACGTTCTTCAGTGAGAACGGTCAGAAAGCCATTGTCGACCGTCTGAAACCTTTGTACGATGTAGGACTTGGGTACATCAAGCTCGGTCAGAGTTCTTCCACGTTATCAGGTGGTGAGAACCAGCGCGTGAAGCTGGCCTATTTCATGGGACAAGAGAAATCGGAGCCTACCCTATTCATCTTTGATGAGCCCACCACGGGATTACATTTCCATGATATCCAACGACTCCTTCGTGCCTTTGACGCACTCATTGAACGCGGTCATTCCATCCTTGTCATCGAGCATAACCTGGATGTGATTAAATGCGCTGATTACGTCATTGATTTAGGTCCTGAAGGAGGCGACCGCGGTGGTAACCTGGTATTCGCGGGAACACCAGAACAGCTATGTGCCTGCCATGAAAGCATCACAGGCAAATACCTTTCAGAAAAGCTTACTGATTAGAACGGCATCGGCGATGGAGGCGGCGCGAAAGGAACATCTTCGTCATTCAGCTTACTGCCGATGATCTCTCCTCCACCCGATCCTGATGGCGGTATGATGGCGTCCTCAGGGTTCTGGAAACGTGTAAACTCACCACGGAAGTTCAGCAGCACATCGCCCGTTGCACCCTTTCTGTGCTTGGCAATGATAATCTGCGCCATACCCCGGAGATCATTACCTTTCTCATCCTGCAGAATATGGTAATACTCAGGACGATGCACGAACAGCACCATATCCGCATCCTGCTCAATGGCACCCGATTCACGAAGGTCGCTCAACTGCGGTCGTTTACCATCGTTGGAATCACGGTTCTCCACGCTACGGTTCAGCTGTGAGAGCGCTAAGATAGGAATATTCAGCTCCTTAGCCAGACCCTTCAGCGAACGACTGATGGTGCTCACCTCTTCCTGACGACTGCCGAACTTGGCACCGTTGGCATTCATCAGCTGCAGGTAGTCGATCATGATCACCTTCACACCCTTCTCTCTTACCAGTCGTCTGGCCTTCGAACGCAACTCGAAGATACTCATACCCGGCGTATCATCAATATAAATAGGTGCACCTTGCAGTTTACGGATATTGCGGTCGAGACGTTTCCACTCTTCTTCGTCCAACTGACCGTTCAGGATCTTCTTACCGGAGATCTCGCAAACGTTCGACATCAGACGGTTCACCAGCTGCACGTTGTTCATTTCCAACGAGAAGAAACCGATAGGATACTTATAGTCAACCGCGATATTCTTTGCCAATGACAAGGCGAAAGAAGTCTTACCCATGGCCGGACGACCGGCAATAATTACCAAGTCGGAAGCCTGCCATCCTGCTGTGATGTCGTCCAAACGTGTAAAACCAGTGGGAATACCTGTAAGACCGGAGGTGTTAGCCGCAGCTTTCTGCAAGATCTCCACAGCCTGGGAAAGCACAGGATCGATCTGTGTGTACTCCTGGCGCATGTTCTTCTGAGAAAGCTCGAACAACGATGATTCAGCCTCTTGCATCAGATCATCCACATCAACGGTCTCATCGAATGCCTTTGTCTCAATCACGCTGGCAAAGCTGATGAGCTGACGCGCAAGATGTTTCTGGGCCAACACACGGGCATGATACTCGATATGCGCAGATGAAGCCACTTGGGAAGACAGTTCCACGATATATGTAGGACCGCCGATTTCCTCCAGCGTACCATCCCGCTTCAGCTCTTCTATCACAGTCATGAAATCCACCGGACGCTCATCCATGTTGAGCGTCTGAATGGCTTTATAGATTTTCTGATGACGGGGGTCGTAGAACGATTCTGCACGGATGATCTCGCTGACTATGGAGAATGCGTCCTTGTCAATCATCAATGCTCCTACAACCGCTCTTTCCAGATCGAGCGCCTGTGGTTGAAGATGTCCGTACGAAGTATCTAAAGATGCGCGTGTGGTTCGTTTTTCCGGCATAATGGTATGGATGGTTATGTGCAAGGAGCGGTAAACGGGACTCGAACCCGCGACCCTCGGCTTGGGAAGCCAATGCTCTACCAACTGAGCTATTACCGCAACTGAATGAAAACAAAATGGTTTGAAAGCGTGCTTGATAGCGTGATTCGAAAAGAGCCGATACCGGGACTCGAACCCGGGACCTACGCATTACGAATGCGTTGCTCTACCAACTGAGCCATATCGGCATTTTCAAATGCGGATGCAAAGGTAACACTTTTCACGAAGAAAGAAGAAGGAAACGACAGAAAATATTCCTATTTAACATTTGTCAACTATCAACTATCAACTGTCTTACCTCGTGGTAATATGGAAGCAACTTTGCTTTACCTCATATTTAATATAGCACCTACCCTGCTTACGCATATCGTTCAGTACTTCAGCCAACACCCATTTCAGCGTATCGTTCTGCACCATCCTGCGTTTCTCACCTGGAGGCTGGACCGTTTTGTAACGATTATAGCAGATGTCGAAGGTGGTACCGTAAAGATGACAGCTGTTCTCGGTAGCGTTCCTGTTATAATTCCTCAGTTTCGCCACATCTTCCTTTGTGCGGAGGACACTCGTCACGATGAACTGATGCAAGGGAACGCCCTTGATCTGCAGACTGTCGTAATAGGCCCGTCCTATATCGCTGAGCAGTACGGCAGCTCTGGGAACCAGATAAGGAACACTTCGGTGCAGTACATCCACATGATAATAAGGTGACGATCCCATATATACCAGTTCCTTCTTTCTCGCCTCGGCGTCCTCGCGGTTGTTCACCGGTTTTACTCCCCATCGGGCTGCAGCACGTTCCTGTACGGGCTGACTGTCGGGAAATGCCTCCAGGTAATGCGGAACACTAAGGATTCTGTGCTTGACAACAGAGCCGTCGCTGTTGATAAACTTCGAACGAGCCAATGACATCACTGGTCCTTTCTCCTTTTGCTTCTCAGTTCTACTCTCTTGTATCTCAGTTCTACTCTCTTGCTTCTTGCCTCTTGCCTCTTGCTTCTCATTCTTTGCTTCTTGCTTCTCAATCCTTGCCTCTTCCGTCAAGAGCGAGTCCTTCTGCTCCACCCCAGCCAATTCCTTACCAGTTCCCTCGGCAATCTTGGGATGAATACAGCGTACAAGAGCCAATATCATGACGACCGCAGCAAAGCCGGCCAGATAATTATTCTTTGTTATTTTAACTTTCAACATGATGCATTTTCAATAACTCTGTGCAAAGATACAACAATTATCAACAATTACCAAGAAACTGGCCTTCTATCTCATACAAATCAGGCTGATAACCCATCGTTATCAGCCTTCTAACACACACTAACCAGCCTTCTAAAGTGACTTTATGTTATTTTGTCACTTTCTTTAATGCATAACCATCGCCATCATAAGCTTCTGCGGATATATATAGAACTCCCTGATCAAAGTCGATGGAATAACACAAACTGGAGTTGTTAAAAGTGATAACTACACTTGGCTCACCTGTAAATATAGATTTATCGATTTTCTTAAACGAGTACGTAAATGTACTTGTTGGGATGGGACGTTGATCTTCTCGATTATTGACCACCTTTACCTGCCCCTTATTTGTGAAAGTTACCATGATTTCACCGACATTGTAGTCGGTTATACCTCCCCATCCACTCGAACGACTTGCCAAATACCATGTTCCAACGATGGCACTTTTGTAATTGTTGTAATCCTTTACGAAAATGACATCTTCATCGTCACTATCACTACAGCTGGTCAGTCCTGCTACAGACATAACCGCGGCGCACATCCAAAAGATAATAGTCTGCTTCATATTTCTGTTGATAATTAAACTCTTTACAAGTATAATTCATTCATCACTGAAACCTTGCATGGAAAGGCAAATAATTAACATAATTTACAACTATAGCTTATTCGAGAAAACAAATCTCTTTATTTTCTTCTCGCTTACTCAGATTTTTCGTATCTTTGGCTGCGCCGAACTTACTCCGTCTCGGAAATGAAAAGAAAAACTTATGTTTTCCTTTTGCATTTCTCTCAACTTTTCGTAACTTTGCAGAAAAATTTGCGTAGTGACAGAGAAACATATCGTTCTTGAAGATATAGACCCCGTTGTATTCTATGGTGTAGGCAACAGTCATCTGCAGATGATCAAGGCCTTATACCCTAAGCTTAGAATCGTGGCCCGCGACAATGTGATACGTGTATTGGGCGATGATGAACAACTGAGAATCTTCGGGGAACAGATAGAAATCATGCGGAAGCATGTGCTGCAGTTCAACCGTATCAGCGAAGAAGACATCCTGGATATCGTTAATGGAAAGAAGACCAAAGACGAATCGGTGAAGGGTGTAGTGGCCTATACCATCTCAGGCAGGGCCATCAAAAGCAGAAGCGAGAACCAGCAGAAACTGATTGATGCGTTCGACAAAGATGACATGATCTTTGCTGTAGGACCGGCGGGTACGGGTAAGACCTACCTGAGCATTGCCCTGGCCGTAAAGGCTTTCAAGGAAAAGCAGGCCAAGAAGATCATCCTGAGTCGCCCTGCCGTGGAAGCCGGTGAGAAATTAGGATTCCTGCCTGGTGACATGAAGGATAAGATCGATCCCTATCTTCAGCCGCTGTACGATGCGCTGGAGGATATGATTCCCGCCGTGAAGCTGCAGGATATGATGGAGAAGCACATCATACAGATTGCCCCGTTGGCATTCATGCGAGGCAGAACCCTGAGCGATGCCATCGTGATTCTCGACGAGGCCCAGAACACCACACCTGCCCAGATCCGCATGTTCCTCACCCGTATGGGATGGAACACCAAGATGATCATTACAGGTGATATGACACAGGTTGACCTGCCCAATGAAGCACGTAGCGGACTCCGTGAAGCGATGCGGGTACTGAAGGGTGTGGAAGGTATCTCGTTTATCGAGATGAACAAGAAGGATATCGTGCGCCACAAACTCGTTACGA
>JAEEGJ010019987.1_pt1 | contig 14655 bp, 13 predicted proteins | sample 8958761 | NCBI WGS metagenome assembly JAEEGJ01 (sample SAMN16246546, study PRJNA631951) | gut metagenome | biome: gut microbiome; feature: rumen; material: RS-attached | host: Bos | place: Iran: Karaj | collected 2018-10 | reverse complement strand
CGGACCGCCTCCTGGGCCGTCCGGAAGGGGCAGACGACGACCTCATCACCTACGTGACCGACCGCGCCGGCCACGACCTCCGCTACGCCATCGACAGCACCAAGCTCCAGCGCGAACTGGGCTGGGAGCCCTCCCTCCAGTTCGAGGAAGGCATCGAGAAGACCATCCGCTGGTACCTCGACAACCAGGCCTGGCTGGACAACGTCACCAGCGGGGATTACCAGAAGTATTACGAGGAGATGTATAAGGGGAGATAGATGCCCGACCTGAAGAAAAATTTCTTCTACAGCGCGCTCCTGACCGTCGCCAACTACGTGTTCCCCCTGATCACGTATCCCTACGTGTCCCGGGTGCTCGGGGTGACGGGAATCGGCGTCTGCAATTTCATCGACAACATCGTCAACTGGTTCATCGTCTTCTCGACGATGGGCATCTCGGTCCTGGGCGTGCGGGAGATCGCATCGGCACGCGAGAACCGGGCCGAGCGGAGCCGGACCTTCTCGGACCTGCTGGCTTTGACGGGACTCACGACGCTCATCGCCGCCCTCGTCCTGACGGGGGCCATGTTCGTGGTCCCCAAACTGGTGCCGTACAGGAGACTCCTCTTCGTCGGCGTGGTGAAACTCGTCGCCCACAGCCTCAGCCTCGAATGGTTCTACAGCGGAATGGAGGAATTCCGGTACATCACGCTCCGGTCGATAGCGGTCAAATGCCTGTATGTGGTGTCCGTCTTCCTGTTCGTGCGGAATGCGGACGACTTCGGCGTCTATTATGTGCTGTTGACGGCCGCCGTCGTGGTGAACATGCTGCTCAACGTCATCTTCTCCCGCCGTTTCACGCGTTTCTCCTTCAAGGATGTCGACTTGAGGCGGTTCGCGGCGCCGTTCTTCCTGCTGGGCCTGAATTATGTCCTGACATCGGTGTATTCCTCGTTGAATGTCATCTATCTGGGTTTTGCCCTGGATACGGTGCAGGTGGGCTATTATACGACCGCCAACAAGATCCTGCTCATCATCATCGCGCTCATTTCGGCCTTCACCACGGTGATGCTGCCGCGGATGAGCGCCGTGCTCACCGACGGAAAGCGGGAAGCGTTCATACAGTATGTGGACAGGGCCATCAACACGCTGTTCCTGGTGGGGATCCCGGGCATGTTCTTCATCCAGGCGGAGGCGTCGGACATCGTCCGGATCATCTCCGGCCCCGGATATGAAGGTGCGGTCCTGCCGATGATATCGATCGCCCCGATGGTCCTGGTCGGCGGCCTGGACCAGATCCTCATCATCCAGACGATGATGCCGCTCAAGATGGACCGGCGGATCGTCATCAATTCGGCCGTCGGTGCGGGGGTGGGGTTCATCCTCTCCATCCTGCTGGTCAGGTCGATGGGCGCACAGGGCTCGGCCATCGTATGGATGGGCTCGGAAGCGGCGGTGTGCCTGGGGGCGGCTTTCGCCGTTTTCCGGAAGGATTTCATCACCTTCCCGACGGCGAAGGTGGTGAAGGCTTTCCTGCTCTATCTGCCGCTGCTGGGCATCCTGCTCCTGATCCGCCATTCGGGCATCGGACACTTCTTTGTCCGCTTCTCGGTGGCCGCCGGCGTCAGCCTGGTCTATTTCATCATCGTTTCCATCATCATCCTGAAAGACCCTGTCGTACTGGAGGGGCTGCATTGGCTGACAGGACTGAAAAAAGACAAAGAGGCATGAAAAGGAAAGTGAAAGTCCGCTTCATGGATTATTGGAGCGGTTTTGACGACTCTTACCTGGTCCTGCAGATCCTCCGCAAGCATTATGACGTGGAGATCTGCAAGGATGCGGACTATTTCTTCTTTTCCTGCATGGGCGAATCGCACTGGTCCGTCCCCTCGCGGGGAATCAAGATCTTCCATACCGGTGAAAACATCGTCCCGGATTTCAACGCGTGCGACTATGCCATCGGCTTCGAGTGGATGGATTATGGGGACCGGTATCTGCGCTGTCCGCTGTATCTGTTCTATGAGCGGGACCTGTTGGAGAAGATGGTCCATAAGCACGAACTGCCCGACGACTGGAACCTGGAGACGGAAAAGACCGGTTTCTGCAGTTTCGTGGTCAGCAATCACCGGAATGCATTGAGGAACGAGGCCTTTGAGAAGTTGAGCCGATATCGCCGGGTGGATTCGGGAGGCCGTTTCCTGAACAATGTAGGGGGTCCCGTCGCCGACAAGTTCGCCTTTGACAGCCGCCACAAGTTTTCCCTCTGCTTCGAGAACGGTTCCCACAGCGGCTACACGACGGAAAAACTGATGGAGGCCCTGGCGGCCAGGACCGTCCCCATCTACTGGGGCGATCCGGATGTCGGCAAGGTGTTCAACACCAAGTCTTTCATCAATGTCCCGGACTATGCGTCATTGGATGAGGCGTTGCTCCAGGTTCAGGAATTGGACCGGGATGACGACCGGTATCTGGCCATGCTGCGCGAGCCCGCCTTGCTGCCGGGAACGCCGACCATCGACGAGCAGTTGCAGGAACTCGAATCCTGGCTGATCCATATCTTCGAACAGCCGATGGAGGAGGCCGTCCGCAGGAACCGTGATTTTTGGGGAGAACGATATGTCGAAAAACGCCTGAGGCTGGACTGCAAGGCGAACCGTGCCGCGATCCGGGCGGCCGGATTCCGCCGCCTGCGGGATGGCTTTAAAAAGATGGCCGGACGATGAAGATAGCCACCGTCACCTTGTTCTGCCGTGAATGGTTCCGCGCCGAGGCGTGGAAGCAGTACTACGCTGAATACAAGGATGAGGTGTACCTTCACGTCATCGTCAACAACGGAGACGTGGAGGATAGTGACAAGTTGAAGGCCGCCTTTCCGGATTCCCTGGTCCTTTGGAGCCCTACCTCCAATATGATGGCCTCCTACAACCTGGCGCTCCGGGAGATCCTGAAGGATCCTGAAGTGGATGCCGTCGCGCAGATTGTCAATGATATCCGCATCGCCCCCGGCGGACTCACGGAACTGTACCGTTTCCTCTGTTCCCGGCCTGAACTCGCGATGGTTTCGCCGGTCCTCCTGCGGAAGGATTCCGACATTGTGGACAGTTACGGATGCAGCATAGGCTGGAATACCCTGGATTTCATCCTCAACGATACCGGGAAGCATCTGGCCGAGATAGAGGATCGGGAACGGTTGGTGGATGCCTTGCCGGGCGGCATCTTCCTCGCACGGCGGGACCGCTACGAGCAGTTCGGTTTCCAGGACGAGGCCTTGATGATGTATGCCGATGAAGTGGACATGAGCATCCGCGTGGCACGTCTGGGGTATCGGATGGGGGCAACCGCAAGGTGCCGTGCCTGGCATCAGCACGTGAATCCGGAAGGCAGGGTGCAGCGCAGCATGCAGGCCGCCTATCTGATGGGGCGGAACCATGTCTATATCGCCCGGAAGTACTATTCCGGCTGGCGCTCATTGCGCGTTTTCCTGAGCCGCATAGGCAAGGGACTGGATGAAATGAGGTCCGCCCTGATGCACGGGAAAGAAAGGGATTATTACCGTTTCGGCCTGTTCCTGGTCAAGGGAGCCTTCGCCGGATGGCGGATGAAGTGATATGGATTGGAGGTATTACAGAAAAGGCCAGCCCAGGGTCCACGTCAGCGTGGACATCCTGCTTCTTATCCTGATCTCCATATCCTTCTTCGACCTGGAGCCGTTCCAGCCTGTTTTCAAGGGGAACGGCACCTTCACCTTCTATATGCTGGCGCTGGCCTTCGTCTATATCCGCAATCTCGGTTTCCAGATACGTTTCGGAATCTTCCCCAAACTGAAACCTTTTTGGTGGATTCTCTCGGGTATCCTGATTTCCTTCATTCCGGCCTATCTGTATTATGGCCAGCATCTGTACCATTCCGTGGTCGTCTACCGGCAGATCGCCGGCTATCTCGTCTATCCGGTCCTGTTGTCCATCCAGCCGTCGAAAGTCGAAATCAAGCGGGCCCTGTATGTGTTTTCTGCCATTTATTTGCTGATGCTCGCTTGGACGACGCTTTTCCATCCGGACTGGGTGATGCTGGCCGATGACGCCGAATTCATCGAGGCGGGGGACATGGTCCACCGGCTCCCGGGTGACCAGTTCCTGGTTCCGGCCCTGATCTTCGCCCTGGAGGATTTCCGGTACAAGAAGGCCAAGTTCCGATATGCCTTCCTGTCGCTGTTCGTCTTCCTGGATATCTTCCTCATCCAGAGCCGGACCATCCTGCTTTCCGCCGTCGTGGTCGTCATCCTGGCCGCTGTCCTCGACCGGAAATCCAGCAGGCGACTGGCTGCGGAACTCATCATGGTTTTCTTCCTGACCATCTTTATAGTACTGACATACAGGTTCATCCTTGCTTTGTTCAACGAAACCATCACTCAGTTGAACAACCCGGAGTACAACCGCGTGAAGGCTTTCAACTACTTCACTTCGGGTGTCAACGGCTGGCCGTCCTACATCTGGGGCAACGGCTACATCTCCGGAAACGTCCACGCCATCATGGAACAGTTGCGCAACGAAGGCATCTACCATTCGGACGTGGGCCTGATCGGAATGTGGAACCAGTTCGGCATCATCCCGGTCCTTACCATCCTGGTCTATGTGTTCAGGAGCCTGTCCAAATACCATTCGTTCGTGGTCCGGGCGAATGCCGTCAACATCCTGATGGGAGCCCTGACCATCTCCTACTTCTTCAACATCCGGTACAGTCTGTGGCTTTGGCTCTTCTTCTATCTCTTCTATTCCGATACCGAATATGTGGAGGCCAAGAAGAAGAAGGAGGAGAAGACTGTGAAACAATTGGTCCGGAGATACCGTTCCATCGTGTAATTGATAGCTATATGCGGATTATCCTGTTATCCATCCTGTCCGTCCTTCTGAACGTTCATAACCAGTCCGAATTCGACGCCCTTCCCGCCCGCCTTGACAGCGTGCTGAATCTGGCCCCCCCTCCGGAACTGGTAGAGGTCCGCATCGGTCCCGGTGTCTTCTTCTATGGGGAACGGCACCTGGACCTGAACTGGCTGGACCTGCCGGGTACCCGGATCGTCCTCACGGGGGACAACTGTAGGCTCGTTGCCAAGGACAACGGGAGCGGTTATGATCTGAAATACAACTATGTCGACTTGAATACGCTGGAAGGGGAGGATTCCTGGACGGAGGTGAAGAAAGCCGGCTCCTGGCCGGTTCCCGTCCTCTTCAAGAAGGGAGTCTACAAGATCCGCTGCAAGGAGCCGGACCTGTCCGAAGAGGAGGCGAAAGACTTGTGGCTGCATATTTCCCAATGGTTCAGAGGCCCTTTCTATCCGGTGGTCCGGATCAGAAACGGATGGCTCTATTTCCGGAAGGATGCGGATTATGAAACTTCACTATGGTCCGAACTCCGTTTTGGACGCTGTCTGCCCAGATATCTGCTCTGTAACAAGCCGCAGCGGGCGGACCTTCATGCCTGTACGAATACGACATTCCTTTCCTTGAGCAATTCCCGGCTGGCGTCCTTCTCGATGAGTGATCTTTCTTTTCTGGGAAACGCTGACGGACAGTACCTCATCTGGTTAGACGGGCTTCAAGCGGACTCGGTCGTGGTAGCCAAGAGCCGCTTCAGCCATCTGCGCTCTTCCTGTATCAAGATCGACCGGACGGACGGTTTCCATCTGGAAGACTGTCTGTTCACAGGTAACTATCAGGGGTGCGTAATTGTCGCCCAGGACTGCCGGTTTACTTCCATTACCGGGAACCGTTTCATCGGAAACGGAAGGATGATGACCAACATGCCCTTAATCCGCTGCAGCGGTGAGGAATTCAGGATTGCGGACAATTATTTCGAGGATTTCTCCTATTCAGCCTTGGGACTGGGCGTCCACTATACCGAAACGGACACCTATGGAACGACCGGTGTCGTGGAAAGGAATGAAATCTGCCAGTCGGAAGCCTTCCGACGGCATCCGATGCGTTCCTTGATCGATGCAGGCGCCATCTATATCGCTACGGGGAACAAGCGTACGGTCATCAGGGACAATTATATCCACGATATTGACGGCCCTCACGGAAACCGTGGCATTTTTGCCGATGACGGAGCGATGAACGTTACCATCGAAAATAATACGGTCCTCCGGATAAGGAACGGCTATTGCATCGACCTGCGGAAATGCTATCGTGTCAAATGGCTTCCGGATTCCAAGGTTTCCACTCCCAATACGGGCAATATTGTCCGTGACAATGTTTATGACGGCAAGATACGTTTGTTCGCCCGGAAAAACGATCCCACTTCATTTTTTGTCAATAACAGGAGAGTATGCGAGTAAGCGTCGTAATTCCGGCTTTTAATGCGGCGGATACAATCTTGTCCTGCCTGGAGTCCGTGATGGACGGGGCGGATGAGGTCATCGTTGTGGATGATGGCTCTTCCGACGGAACTGCCGACCTGGTTCGTGAAGCCTATGCCGATGTTTTGGTACTGATACAGTCGAACCAAGGTGTTTCTGTTGCCAGGAATGCTGGTTTGGAAGTGGCTACAGGAGATTATGTGGCATTTGTCGATGCCGATGACCAGGTGTTTCCAGGAGCTTTGCAGCAGGCGTGTGATATCGTAGGGGAGGATGGCCCCGACCTGGTGGTTTTCCGTAGTTTCACCGGAGAATCAGAACAGTATCCATGGTCTGATCGCTTCTTGCCCGGAAAGGATTATTACCAGAATGACATCGTAGGCTATATACGAGGCTCCGTTTGGGGATGTTTTTTCAAAAGGAAGTATCTGCGTAGGCTTTCGCTCCGTTTCCCGGAGGGAATCAGCATGTCTGAAGATCTTCTTTTCTTCAATGCTGCCGTATCAGGAGGAGGGACGATCCGGTTCTGTGACGTTCGGTTGTACGAGTTCAATGTGCGTCCCGGAAGCGCATCCCGTCGTTATGATGATTCGTTTTTCATCCGACAGTCAGCCGCCCTTTTCAAAGCCCCGGAAATGATAGCCAGTGAGGATTTGTGTGCCCAGGTCCGCCTGAGTATTATCCAGGGGATAACCCAGGTTGCCGTCCTGACCGGACGCACGCCGGCTCAAGTGAGCGTACTGACGCATCTGGAAAACGCTTTGCCTCTTCCCGTTTCATCGATGAAGTCCGGCAGGCTGGCGGCGTGGCTTCTCAATTTCAGTTATCCGCTCTTCTTCAGGGCGAAACAACTGTCCATGCGGTTCAGATGAGCAAGCCCCGGATCCTGTTCGTGATGCATATGCCGCCGCCCGTCCACGGGGCGGCCGTAATGGGTGCGCAGATCCGTGGCAGCCGGATGATTACGGACGCGTTCGATTGCCGGTTCCTGAACTTATCCTCCTCGTCCACCCTGGAGGAAATCGGCAGAGGCCGCATACGCAAACTATTGTTTGTGGCGCGCCTGCTCCGTCAAGTCCGGAGGGAACTGCAGGAATGGAGGCCCGACCTGATGTATGTCACTCCAACGTCTACGCTTCCCGCCTTATTCAAGGACTATGGCGTCGTCCGCCTGGCAAGGAGATACGGCTGCAGACGCGTGCTTCATTTCCATAACAAGGGCGTTGCCAAACGTTCGGGCCGCCTTCTGGATAACTGGGTTTATCGCCGCCTGTTCGACGGAACGGACGTGATCGTGCTCTCTGAAGCGCTTCGCGCCGATGTCGCGAAATATGTCCCGGCCGAAAGGATGGCCGTCTGCCCCAACGGGCTGGACCTTCCCCCGATGGAGGAAAGGCAGCCCGCCGCCGGCGGATTTCAGATCCTTTTCCTCTCCAACCTGCTGCCGGACAAGGGGTTCGAGGATTTGTTGGATGCTTGCGCCATCCTTCGCACGGAAGGACTGCCTTTCCGCTGCCGCTTTGTCGGCGCTCCCTCCGCCTCGGTTTCGAAGGAGGATTTCCTCCGCCGGGTGGCGGAACGGGACCTGGGCGAATCCGTCGTTTACGAGGGCGCGAAATATGGCCCGGACAAGCAGGCCGTCCTGTCGGAGGCCGACGTCCTCGTCCATCCGACCCGGGAAGACTGTTTCCCGCTGGTGGTCCTGGAAGCGATGGCGGCGGGCCTGCCGGTGGTCAGCACGCGCGAAGGGGGCATTCCCGACGAGGTGGAGGACGGCGTCACCGGCATCCTTTGCGGGAAAGGGGACCCGGCCGGCCTGGCCGTCGCCCTGAGACGCCTGATGGAAGACGAAGCGCTCCGGGCGCGGATGGGGCGTGCCGGTCGAGACCGATACAGGAGGTTGTTTACGGCCGGTTGCTTCGAAAAAAGACTTGTCGAAATACTGCGGTCTTATGTCTGACCTTTATATCACCAACCGATCCGTCTCTTATCGGGATGACTTGTGCCGGGTCCTTTCCGATTCGGGATTTAGGATTATCCGGTATGAGGAAGGAGATTATCCCGTTCGTACAGTTGCCGGTAAAGTCTTTTTGAAATCTCCCGTTTCGTTGCTTCGGAAAGAGCGCCCTTCACACGTCATCGTTCCGGAGTTTTCCGGTATCGCCATCCAGATGGCTGTTCTTCGGAAACGATTCGGTTTCAAGGTCCTTTCATTGTGTGATGACAGTCTGGATATGATTCAGGGGAATGACCTGGGACGGTTTCATCGTATTTCTCGTCGTATCGTTCCCCGCTTTCTCGATGGAGTCATCACGCTGGGCCCCGTGGTTGCGGACTGGTATTCGAAGCATTTCGGCCTGAAATCCTTGTGGGTTCCCCTCATCGCCGACGAGGGGCGGGTCCGTGGGGAATTGGCGCGTCTTCTGCCTTTGTCCGGACGGTTGCGCCCCGGACCGAAACCGATCGTCGCCTATGTTGGAAGGCTGGTTGGGCTGAAGAACATTCCGATGTTGATCCGGGCCTTTGAACCACTTAAGGAGCGCGCGCAACTGGTGATTATCGGGGATGGCGTTGATCGGGAGATGTTGACCGCGATGGCTCCGGACGCCCTTTTCACCGGGATGCAGTTCGGGGATGACCTGCTCGCCTGGTACAATCTCATCGATGTCCTTGTCCTCCCCAGCACGCTGGAACCCTATGGCGCCGTGACGGGTGAGGCATTGATGGCCGGAGCGAAAGTGGTCGTCTCCCGTCTGGCCGGCTCGGCCGACTTGGTCCGGGATGGGGAGAACGGCTATCTGGTAGATCCGATGGATGTACAACAGTTGACAAACAGACTGAAACAATTGCTGGATTCGATTCCGGAAGGCAGGGAACTTTTCCTCCGGGAAAACCTGCTTCCCTACAGGTTCGAGCCGTGCGTTGAAGAGTTAATAAGAGGAATCAACTCGATATGAATACATTGGAAATAATCAAATCCCAATTGGACGAGTCCGTCCGTGTCAAGCAGGCCCTGCTCTCCGACGCTGCGCTCATGGAGACCATCGCCCAGATGGCGGACGTGATGGTCGAGGCCTACAAGGCCGGCCACAAGACACTCTGGGCCGGAAACGGCGGAAGCGCGGCGGATGCGCAGCATATGGCCGGGGAACTGGTGAACAAGTTCACCTTCGACCGGCCGGGCCTGGCGGCGCTGTCGCTGTCCACGGACACGTCCATCATCACGGCCGTGGGCAACGATTACGGCTTCGACCGGCTTTTCGCCCGCCAAGTCGAGGCGCAGGGATGCCCGGGCGACGTGTTCGTCGGCATTTCCACCTCGGGTAAGTCGCCCAATCTGGTGAATGCGCTGCCGGCCTGCCGCGCCAAGGGCATCACGACCATCGCCATCGTGGGCGCGAATCCCTGCCCGATGGACGAATACGACTATGTGATCCACGTCCCTTCCACCGTGACGCCCCGGATTCAGGAGTGCCAGACGCTCATCGGCCATATCCTGTGTTACTTGGTTGAACAAGCCCTGTTTGCCTGATGGAGTCTTCCTATCTGATTCTTGCCCTGGACTTTGTCTCCGCCTTCCTGCTGGGTGCGGCGATGATCAGGCTGCTGCTCCGCATCGCTTATCACAACCGGGTGTTCGACCAGCCTGGTGTCCGGAAGGTCCATACCATCCCTGTGCCGCGGCTAGGAGGCATGGCCTTCCTTCCCACCATCATCATCGTCATCGCCTTCACCATCGGCAGCTTGTACCGGTTCGATCTGGTCCACGCCAATTTTTCAGACAACGTCCTGTTCGTCCGGGTGACCTACCTGATGGGCGCCGCCATGGTCCTTTATGTGGTCGGGGTGGCCGATGACTTGAGCGACATCGGGTACAAGACCAAGTTCGCCTTCCAGTTCCTGTCGGCCCTGATCCTGGTCTTTGCCGGCTTGTGGATTCGGAATCTTTACGGACTGTTCGGCGTGCATGAGATCCCGGACTGGGTCGGGATTCCGCTGACGTTGCTGTTGCTGGTCTTCGTGATGAACGCCTTGAACCTAATCGACGGTATCGACGGACTCGCGTCCGGCATCGCCATCGTGTCCCTGGCTTGCTTCAGCGCCATCTTCATCTACGAAAGACGGTTTGTCTATGCGATGACATCGTTGACCATCCTGGGCGTAGTCAGCGCCTTCTGGTTGTTCAACGTGTTCGGCAAAGCGGAAAAGGAGACGAAGCTTTACATGGGAGACACGGGTTCCCTGACACTGGGACTGATTCTCTGTTTCTTTATCCTGGGGCTTGGAACGTTCATCGGCCACAACGGCCCTACGCGGAACTGCAAATACTTCACGATCGCCTTCACGTCCCTGCTGATTCCGATGCTGGATGTGGTCCGGCTCGTCATATACCGGATCAAGAACCACAAGAATCCTTTCAAGCCGGACATGAACCATATCCATCACAAGCTCCTTCAACTGGGACTGACGCCCCGGCAGGCGCTGTTCGCGCTGCTGACAGCCGATATCCTGCTGGTCCTGCTTAACGCCTTCTTCTCGATGTACGTGAATGTGAATGTCCTGTTCGTCGCGGACATCCTCATCTATTATCTTGCGATCCGTTTCCTGACGTACCGGATAGTCCATCCCAAGAACCTTGACAAAGCCTGAGTCCTACAGGATCGGGAAGGTTCCCGTCCATGTCACTTCCGTCTCCGATGCACGAGACCGGATCCTCGCTGCCGTCGCGGCGGGGGAGAAGGGCTATGTGTGCGTGTCGAACATGCGGACGGTGGTCGCGGCGAACCGGGATTCCACGTATCTGGACGTGATGGAGCATTCGCTCCTGAACGTTCCGGATGGGACGCCGCTGGTTTGGTGCGGAAAGGCCTGGGGTCTCCCTGTCGAACGCGTGGTCGGACTGGACTTGTTCACGGCCCTGTTGAAAGCCGGTGTCCCGCAGTTTTTCCTGGGCGATACCGATGAAACGCTGGATGCGGTGATGACGAAGGCCTTGTCCGAGGGGAGTGTGGTCGCCGGCGCCTATTCTCCGCCCTTCGCTCCGTTGGAGGATTATGATTTACAGGGAATTGCGAAACGGCTCACGGATTCCGGCGCCCGGATCGTCTGGACTGCCCTGCGGGCCCCGAAGCAGGATATCCTGGCCGCCCGGCTCCTTCCCTTCGTGGAGGACGGCGTAGTCTTCATCGGCGTCGGCGCCGCCTTCCGCCTGTATCTGGGCGAGTATGAGCTGGACCGGGGTCCTCTGCAGAAAATGGGGCTGGGAGGGCTGAAGATGCTCCGGAACACGACGGTTTGGAAGGAGATGAAATGGTATGTCACCCATGCCTGGTTCTTGACGGGTTATCTCTGTTCAATCATTTGGAAAAGACTTCATGGCCAAGCCGCTGACAGATAAGATTGGGACGGGAAAGCATGTCCTGATCTTGGAAGGATACTGCAAGCAGTGCCTTCCTTTTATCCGGGGTTTCAAGGACCTTGGATGCGAAGTGAGCATTTTGTGCGGTTCCAGGCTGGACTGCGGGTACGCTTCCCGTCTCCCTGATCATAAGATTCTGGGAATCTGTGACATGAAACGTCCCGATGAGTCGGAAGAGTATATCGTCCGCCTCATCAAAGAGGGGCATTATGACCTGGTGTTCCCTCTGTTTGACTTCTCGGCGCGTATCTTGTCCCATCATAAGGAGGAACTCGCCCCGTATGCGATCATTTATGCGAATGACCCGGTCATTTTCGATGCTGCCAATGACAAGTTGAATGTCATGCGGGTATGCATGGAGAACGGGCTCCCATGTCCACAGACGCTGACGGATGCCGTTGATATGGACAGTGTGCGCCACAGTGGAATCCCGTTTCCGGTGATTATCAAGCCGAGACGGATGTACGGCGCCCGCGGCTTCCATCGCTTCGAAAACGCGGACGAGATGGAAATGTATCTGAAGAAACGGCAATTGGACCTGGCGGATTACGTTGTCCAGGAATGCATTCCGGAGGGTAGCTTCGTGATGGGGGGGAATCTGTTCGTGGATCGGGAAGGTGAAATCAAGAGTTCTTACCTGTATATTTGCGAGCACCTCTATCCCGAGCAAGGAGGGACAAGTACGTTGAACGCCCTGCTTATCCGGGATGATATCGACAGTACTTGCAGGGAACTGGTGCGGCGGATGAACCTTCGGGGGGTCATCGGCATCGATCTGATGATTGACCACAGGGACGGGAAAGGCAAGGTCATCGAGATCAATGTCCGACCCGTCCACGGAATCGCCCTGGGGTATCTTTGCGGCATCGACCATGCCCTTCAGGTGTTCGAGGATGCCTTTGGCCTGCCGGTTACGGACATGCCAACGATCCCAACCGATACCTGCCTGCGCATCCTTCAGACCGATTTCCTGTGGTTTCTTTCGTCGCCTGACCGCTTCTCAAGGCAGCCTCGGAAGCTGGGGTACCGGCATGTCAAGGAACAGATGTTCTTCTGGGATGATCCGCTTCCCTGGTTCGCTTTCCTGTTGGGCGGGGTGAAGGATTATCGTCGTAAAATGCTGGAAAAAAGACAATAAGACGAACTGATATGAGAGATTTATCCTTTTTGGCTGACTGTCCCATCGCCGTATTGGGTGGCGGCGCGGTGGGCAAGACCTGCGCTGCCGACTGCAAGCTGGCTGGCCGGGAAGTGCGGCTTTATTCCCGCAGCGCCCGGTCTCTGGCCCGTATCGAGCGGACCGGAATCTTGCTGGACGGCATCCAGCGGAATCTGTACGGTTTCACTCGCTCGGGACTGGCCTTCCCTGACGTTGTCAGCACGGACATGGCGAAAGTGGTCCCGGGTGCGAAACTGATCATCCTTTCCATTCCCGCGTTTTCCCATGAAGAGTACCTGAGGGCCCTCGTTCCGCTGCTGGAGGACGGGATGTTCATCCATACCTTTACGGACAACTACGCCAGCCTCTTGCTCCGCAAGTTCATGCGGGAGGCAGGCTGTACCAAGGATGTCGTCGTAGGTGGTTGGAGTTCAGCTCCTTACGGTACCAGGATCGAGAAGATTTTCGGCTTCTGGACCAACCATGTGGGCGTGAAATACAGGGCCATTTCCCTGCGCGGCGCCTGCTTGCCGATGACGGACATCGATGACTTCATGGAGTCGGTCAAGTATCTTCCCTGCATGGATTCCGTGACGCAGGGTGAAGGCCCGGTCCGGGGTGACACGATGCTGGACATTGGCTTTTCCAATGTGAACCCGGTCATCCATGTGCCGGCCTCGCTGCTGGGCGTTTCCAGCATGGAGAACTGGTCCCTGGTCTATGGCAACGCGCCGGATTCCTACTCGATGTATTCCCACGGTCTGTGCCCGTCCATCTGCCGGGTGCAATACCGTTTCTATAAGGAGGAGTGCGCGATTGCCGATGCCATCGGCATCCAGAGCCCCTACTATGCGTACGAACAGTTCTTCTCCCGCCGGAGCATCCTGACGGCCGAATACATGGGCCTGGACGAGAACGGGAAAGACAATGTCGTGTTCCCGCTGGACAAGCCCTGTGACGAGGGGAATACAGGCCCGAACGACATCAACCACCGCTATATTACGGAGGATGTCCCGGTCGGCTGCAAGATCTATCACGACCTGGGCGTGAAGTTCGGTGTCCCCACGCCGGTCATCGACTCGATGATCGTGCTGGCAGGGGCGATGCACGAAAAGAGCTTCTTCGAGGAAACCCGCTATGACCTGGATTATCTGGGCATCGGCCACTTGACCAAGGAGCAATTGTTGGATTACATGTACACGGGCAGATATGTCCCTAAAGCCTGACGGACCGCTTCGGATCCTTACTTTCGACCTGGAGGAATGGTTCCACCTGCTGGACCACGATGCGACGCGCACCGAGGCGCAGTGGGGGAGCTACGAGGTCCGGATTCACGGGAATACGGAACGGCTGCTGCGGATCCTGGAGGATACGGGTTCGCGGGCTACGTTCTTTGTAATCGGTTGGATTGCAAGGACTTATCCCGAACTTGTCCGGAAGGTTGCGGAGCGGTATCCCATTGGCACGCATACCGAAAACCACCAGCTGGTCTGGCAGCAGACCCGGGAACAGTTCCAGGAGGATGTGCGCGCCTCCGTATGCCGCCTGGAGGACATAACCGGGCAGAAAGTCGATACGTTCCGCGCCCCCGGCTTCTCCATCCGGCCTTCCGAGTCCTGGGCTTTCGAAGTGCTGGCGGAGGAGGGGATTGCCGTGGACAGTTCCATCTTCCCGGCGCACGCCTCGCACGGCGGCTGGCCGGGATTCCCGTCCGAAAAGCCCGTGCTCGTAGAAGGTGACGGAT
>JAEEGJ010019983.1_pt1 | contig 14657 bp, 7 predicted proteins | sample 8958761 | NCBI WGS metagenome assembly JAEEGJ01 (sample SAMN16246546, study PRJNA631951) | gut metagenome | biome: gut microbiome; feature: rumen; material: RS-attached | host: Bos | place: Iran: Karaj | collected 2018-10 | reverse complement strand
GAGTGATTTAAAAGTTATGATACTGATGGTTCTGGAAAAATTTCTTTTGATGAATTTTGTGATATGATTAAACCTCAAAATGAAAAAGAAAAAAAAGAATTATATAATTTGTACAGTAAGTTTGATAATAATGGTGATGGAGAAATTGATTTTGAAGAATTTGTTAATGGGTTTAATAGCATGTAATTTTTTATTTTAAATTTAAATAAGGATTTTTTATTGTTTTTTGTTTTGTTATTTATGAAATAAATATTAAGAATAGGCATTAATTTTGTTTTGATAAAAAATATGAAAAATTTATAACATAATAAATATAAGTATTATTTAGTATTTTTAAAAAAAGTGTTTATCATAATCAAAGGGCAAATATTTAAAATATTGAATTTGAAAAGAGTTTTAAATCCTTTTGAAAAAATATTCTTTTTTTTTTTTTGATTGTAAATATGTATAAATTTGTTTTCATAAAAAAATTTATAATAATTTAAGTTATTATGAATCATTATTATTATTTGTTATATATTTATTTGTTCTAGATTGTTTCTTTGTTATAATTGCATTCAACTTTGATTCTATTTAAGTGTATAAATTGGATTAAAATTTCTAAAAGCAAAATTTTATAAATTGGAAAAATTAATTTTTATTGATATTTTTTATTATTTTTAATGAATAGTTTTCCAATAAAGAAAATTAATCATATTTCTTTTAATCAAATTCATTCTCAATTTTCTCTTTCACATGATAATGGAATTAATGTTTATGACACAATGAATTTAGAATTAATAAATTCTTCAAATACTTTAGGTGATATTTATATGAGTAAATTACTATTTGAAAGTGGATTAATTTTATTTTTTGGAAATGAAAATAATAAAAAAAATTCTCCTTATAAAATAGTATTATATGATATGAAACAACAAAATGAAATTTATTCTACAATTTTTAATTCAAAATTAATTGAAATTCAAACTCAACAAAATTTTATTTTTTTAGAAAATACAAAAGAAATAAATATATATAAATTAACTAATTTAAATAATTTAGATTTTTGTTTACACATTGAATTACCTTATGAAATAAATTTTCCTTTTATTTCATGGAATAATGAAGAAAATTATTATATTTTATGTCAGAAAGAAATAAAAAAAATAGAAATCATTAATTTAATAAAGGCCCCGAAACCGGGCGCCGTCCGCGTGGCCTGCATCGGCGACAGCATCACCGACGGCGACGGCATAGACCTGCGTGCCCTCAACGGCTATCCCGCCCAGATGCAGACGATGCTCGGCGACAACTACTGGGTGCGCAACTTCGGCGTGAGCGCCCGCACCGTGATGAATTCCGGCGACTACCCGTACATGAACGAACTCGCCTGGCAGGACGCCCTCGCGTTCCAGCCCGACGTGGTCGTCATCAAGCTCGGCACCAATGACTCCAAGGGCTACAACTGGGCCCACAAGAAGGAGTTCGCGGGCGACCTGCAGAAGATGGTCGACGCGCTCAAGGCCCTGCCTTCGCAGCCGAAGATCTACCTCTGCACCCCGATCCCGGCCATCAAGGACAGCTGGACCATCAACGAGCAGGTCATCGCCGGGGAGATCATCCCGATCATCGAGAAGGCCGTCAAGAAGAACGGCCTGGCCGGCGTGATCGACCTCCACACGGCCTTCGAGGGCCAGGAGGCCCTTTACCTGCCGGACGGCATCCATCCGACCCAGCAGGGCGCCCGCAAGATCGCTGCGACCGTGGCCAAGGTCATCGACCCCGAGGCCAAAACGGAGCCGCGCGGGTTCTTCGGCATGGGCGGCCGCTAGGCCCTCAGATATTCCGGGGCATTGGTAGTTGACGAAAAATAGCTACCTTTGCACCCACGCCTTGGTGGTGGAATGGTAGACACGAGGGACTTAGACAAATTTGAGTGCGCATTCCGAAAGGGATGACGTAGAATGTCGTAAAGTCAAGGAAGCCTTAACGGATAATGCCGATGGTAATCTTGAGCCAAGCCTCCGGCAGGAGGAAGGTGCAGAGACTAGACACGACACACCTAAAGATCGAGGATCCACGGTGAAGGAATAGTCCGGACCACAAACAACGACTGGTGGCGAAAGCCATAGTGGTAAGAAAATCCCTTGGCCCGAAACGGCCGTGCGGGTTCGAGTCCCGCCCGAGGCACGAAAAGAGCAGCGGATTCCGCTGCTCTTTTTGCTTTTATAAAACGCGATAATTCTTTAGATTTGTGTGTTATAAAAAAGTCGCGGTATGAGTAAACGGAAATACGAGATTGAAGATGTCAGGAAGGCGGTGGCTGAGAATCTTTCTATCGCCGGAGTCTTGCGACAACTAGGACTTAAGCCGATAGGCGGAAATTACCGGACAATCAATCGGATAATCGCCGATCAGGCCATAGACACTTCTCATTTTACCGGTCAGGGATGGAATGTCGGATTGAAATTCCACCCGAAACAGGAATTGACAGATGATACCATCTTTGTCGAGAATTCCAGTTATAAGTGCTCCTGGCGTTTGCGGGAGCGATACAAGAAGCTCACAGGTGAAACGACCTGTGCCTGTTGTGGGCTTTCGGAGTGGCGCGGTCAGCCGATACCGCTGGAGATACACCATATAAACGGAGACAACCGGGATAATCGCATATCGAACCTGACACTTCTCTGCCCGAATTGTCATGCGCAGACGGACAATTATCGCGGAAAGGGAAGAAAAGGAAACTGATTGGTTGGTCCTGCCGGGCACGTTTGGGGCCTTATTTGTGCCCGGTGTCCGACGGAGATACCTGCCCCGGTCGGCAGGGGGAAAGAGATGTATTGGACGCCAACTGGAAAATGAGTATTTTTGAGACATGGAGAGCCTGCAGTATCAGTATACAAAGAAAGAAGAGCGGAAAGTGATGACTTATATCGAACGGCAGTTCGGTAAATACGAAAGAATCCTCTCTTCTGAGAAGGACCGTTTCGGCGTCCAACTTGGAATTATCGTTTTCCCGCCGACAGACGAGCAGCCGTTCTATAAGCTGGTGACAAAAGGAGCGGGGGCCATCAGGATGGACCGCGCTCCGAAGGGGAATCCAAAGCGGGCTGAATACGTCATCTTCCTTCCGCCGGAATGGGATATGAAATTCGAAGAAGAATCATCATACTGGCCGTTGGATGCGTTGTACAACGTTTTGGAGATTCCCCTCGCGGAGGGGGGCTGGCTTGCGTCCGGGGCAAGGGTCGAATGGGGCCGCCCGCTCGCGGAGAACGTCGGTTTCGATTCCTTCCTGCTGACAACTGCCATAGGGAGAGAGAATCAGCCTGTCCAGCCGCTCAGGCTCAAGCTGTTTGGCGACAAGTTGTATTTCTATCATTTGTTCCCGCTGTATCCGGAAGAGCGGAAGCAGGCTCGTTTCGAGAATCGGGAGGACTTCCTGGCCTATCTGGAGCGATTCGACATCAACGACATGATCATAGACGTCAACCGTCCCAAAAGGGGGATTTAGCGGCGGACAGGGGGATTCGGATTCGGGGCGGAAGTGGGAAAACGCTATCTTTGAGAGCGGGAAATCCAATACACTATGAAGAAATGTCTTTCATTTGCCCTGCTGCTCCTGGGCGTGCTCTCGTGCGCGGACGACAAGTCCGCGGATGAAATCCTGAAGTTTGAGACCCGTTCCAACTGCTCGGTCGTCGACGACTGCGCCGCGAAGGTGGAGATCCAGCCGCTCCGGACGGGTGGGGAGATGATCGGCGAGGTGAAGCTGTGCAAGGAGACGGCCTCCGGTTTCGTGGTGGTCGACTATGATTACAATATCTTCTGTTTCAGCGCTTCCGGCAATCTGCAGAACAAAATCGGCCGGGTAGGGCGCGGGCCGCAGGAATATATGGCCATCGATGATGTGGACGTCGACCGGCAGGGGAATCTCTATATCCTGAGCATGGGGACCGACGTGCTGGTGTATACGGCGTCCGGCGAATTCAAGGGGAGGCACACGCTGGAAGCGGCTGCGTCTTCCGTCTCCGTCCTCGACGACGGCCGGCTCTGCTTCACGCTGTGCCACGAGGAAGATGCCGCGTATGCGGACGACCGGCTGCTTTTCGCGGATGCGGAGCTCAAGCCGCTCCAATCGGCGCTGCCGTTGCGGAAGACGACGCTCTCCGCTTATGGATTCGGGTTCGAGAAGCTGTTCCGCCGCCCGGGCGCGACGTCCGGCCTGTATTTCCAGTCGCACGACCGACTCCAATACAGCATCGACCCGCAAGGGAATATCCTGAAGACGTACGCCCTGGATTTCGGGGATTATGCTGCGCCCGAAGAACTCCTGCAGTGCCGCAGCCAGGAGGAGCTGGTCGACATCGTGATGAAGCACGACCTCTACTATGTCAACAACGCGTTCGAGAGCCGGAACTTCCTGCTGTTCAACGTGATCTTCCAGCAGAAGCTGGCCGTGCCGGAGGTCGCGGTCTGGATCTGGGACAAGCGCAGCCGCAAGTCATACATCGAGCATTATCCCAACGAAGCCAGCCCGCTGTTCCAGCTGCTGCAGTTCCCCGTCAACCTGGCGGAAGACGATACGGTCTGGTATCTGTGCGACAATGAGATGCTGCAGGCCGGCCAGGAGGAATTCGCTTTCCTGCAGGCCCTCGACATCTCGTCAGAAGTCGGTTATTCCCTGCTGAAGCTCCGCCTGGCCTTGGAAGGGACGTATCCGAAGAATTCCTTGTAGCACTTGCTGAAATAGCGCGGCGAGGTGAAGCCGACTTCGTAGCAGATCTCGGAGATGGTGAGCCCGCTCTGCATCAGCAGCCGCTCGGCGTGGCGGAGCCGGACGATCTTGATGAATTCCGACGGCGTGTTGCCGGTGGCGGCGACCATGCGTCGGTAGATGTTGGCCCGCGACATGCCCATGGCTTCGGCGATCTGCTCCACGCTCAATTCGCTTTCGGAGATGTTCTCCTCGATGAAGGCCGTCACCTTGTCGACGAATTTGCGGTCCACGGATTCCACTTTCCGCTCCTCGATGCGGGCCTTCAGTTTGCCGGAGGTGTCGATGCCGGTCCGGGAGACGAGGATGGCGATATGCTCCCGGAGGACCTGGAGGTCGAACGGCTTGGTGAAGTAGTCGTCCGCCCCGCAGTCGCGGCTCTTCTTCTCGTTCTCGTCGGTGAGCCGCGCCGTCAGCATGACGACCGGGATGTGGGTCGTCGCCGGATTGGCCTTGATCCGCTGGCAGAGTTCGTTGCCGTCCATGTTGGGCATCATCACGTCCGAGACCACGATGTCCGGACGGAGGGTCTCCATCTTCTTCAGCGCCGCCAGGCCGTCCGTGGCCGTGATGACGTTATAGTCGGAAGAGAGGATGCCGGAGAGATAGTCCAGGAAGTCGTCGCTGTCGTCCACCAGCAGCAGGTTGATCCTGCGGGCGGCGGTCCGGGCCGGATCGGCGTCTGCAGGCGCCTCTTCTTCGTAGAGCGAACTCTTCACGAATCCGTCGCCGGAGGCGTTGCATTCCTTGGCGGGAAGGAACACCGTGAACGTCGCGCCGCCTCCCGGGGTGTCGGAAACCTCCACCCGTCCTTCATGCATGGACACATATTCCCGGACGATGTTGAGGCCGATCCCGCTCCCGCCCTTGTTGGCGGAGCCTTCGCCCTGCCAGAAGCGGTCGAACAGATGCGGCTTCTCCTTGTCGGGGATCCCCTTGCCGTTGTCGGACACCCGGATGACGGCGTCGCCGCCCTCCAGGGAGAGGTCCACGTCCACCCTGCCGCCTTCGTCGGTATATTTGATGGCGTTGCTCAGGAGGTTGGTCACCACCTTCGAGACCTTGTCCTCGTCGAACAGCATCTCGATATGGTCTTTGGCGGTCCGGAAAGTCAGCGTGATGCCTTTCTCCTTCAGGGCCAGGAACTGCGCGACCGAGGAGCGGACCGTGTGCACGAGGTCCTTCCGCGAGAAATGGACGCTCTGGGCGTTCATCATCAGGCTCCTGAGGTCGAGCATCTGGTTCACCATGTCCAGCAGCTTGCGGGCATTCCGTTCGGCAATGGTCAGCTCGCCCTTGACCTGCGCGTCCTGCTCCTTCCCGATCGCGTCGGAAAGGGGAGAGAGGATGAGGGAGAGGGGGGTGCGGAGCTCGTGGCTGATATTGATGAAGAAGATCTGCTTCATTTCGGAAATGGCCTTCTCCTCCCGCTCCGCCCTGCGCTTCCGGCTGATCCGGTAGAGAACGGACATGAGTCCAAGCAGCAACAGGGAATAGAGGAAAATGGCCAGGGCGCTCCTGTACCAGGGCGGACGGACCGTGATGTCCAGGCTGCTCACGGGCCCGGAAGCGTTGCCTTCCGCATCGGCGATGGCGACGTCCAGCTTCATCCGGCCGGATTTCGCGTTGGCGAACTGCACCGCCGGCATGCCGTCCGGCGTCGGGGTCCACTGGCTCCCGTCCGTGCTGAAGATGAACCGCGGCTGGCCGGGCTTGCCGATGGTGGAGGAGGCCAGGTTGATGATGAAGGAACGCTGCTTCCAGGAGAGGACCATGTTGGGTTCCACGTTTCTCTCGCCCTCCGGCAGGACGATCCCGCTGAAGATGACATAAGTTGAGTCCTGGCGCTCGATGACGTCCCGGGGGGCGATCCTTACGAGACCCCGCTGGCTGCCGGCCAGGATGTCGCCGTTGTGGAGGCTGACCATCGCATTCTTGTTGAAGAGGACATCCGGCACGCCTTCGTCCGTCCCGTAGGAGGTGGCGAAGAAACTCCATCCGTCCTTCCCGGCATTCACCTGGATGCGGGCGAGCAGGTTGTTGGAGCACACCCAGAGACCGCCCAGGGAGTCTTCCGCCACGGAGACGGTGTGGAAATTGGTGGAGTTTCCCCGGACATCCACCGAATAGGTTTTTCCGGAGGAGATGTCGTAGGCGTGGATGCCCTTGTTGGAGGCAATCCACAGCAGGCCCCGGGAGTCAATGAAGATATCCCGGACGTGCAGTCCGTCCAGCTGTCCGGATCCGACGGCCCGGATGGTCCGGTTCTGCGGGTCGAACACGTCGACACCTTTGGCGTGCCCGATGTACAGGAGTCCGCTTTCGGAGAAACAGAGCGAGCTGACGTGGTCTTCCTTCAGCGGGCTGTTCCCGTGGTTGTAGACCTCCGATGCGCCCGTGGCGATGTCCATGACCTGCAGGCCAGCCCCGAGGGTGCCGATATAGATTTTCCCGTCCCGGGAACATTTGATGTCCCAGATGTCGTTGCTCGCCAGGTTGCCGGCGCCCGTGTGGTAGGCCGTCCAGCTGCCGTCGCGGAACCGGGTGAGGCCGCTCCGGAAGCCGCCGAACCAGAGGGAGCCGTCCGGGGCAAGCGTGCTGCTCACCACGATGTCGGAAAACAGCCCGTCCCGGTCCATCCGGATATGGGTGCGCTCCCCGGTCTCGGGATCGAGGCGGACGATGCCGTTGCCGTCGGTGCCGAGCCAGATGGTTCCGGCGTTGTCTTCCAGGACGGTGGTGACGTCTTCCAGCGGCGTGTGCGCGAAGGTGTTCTTCCCGTCATAGATGAAACTCAACCCGCTCTTGTAGGTGCCGAGCCACATGACGCCGTCGTCGTCGCAATAGAGGCATTGGATGCATTCGCCCAGGAAGGGTGTGTCGGGCGAGCGCTTGCGGCCGAACAGGTCCGCGACATCTTCTCCCGGGGTGTAGATCAGCAGGCCGTCGTGGTCGGTGGCAATCCAGACGCGTCCCGAAGCGTCGGTTGCCACATCTCTGATCAGCAGACGGTGCGACTTCCATTCGCCGGTGGCGGTATCGTGAGTCCAGGAGACCTCGCCCGTGTAGATGATTTCCATGCCGGCGGAATCCTTGAACAGCCGATAATTCGTATCCGCCGGATCGAAGTCCCTCGCGACCGGGGTCTCCACCGACACGGTTTTCATCGTGACGGGGTCGACGCGGACGATGCGCCCGTCGGCGCAGCAGAGGGTGATTTCCTCCCCGGAGAAGACCAGGTCGGTCGCCGGGACGTCGGCGGGCTTGCCTTCGATGGTCCACGAGCCGGTCTTGTCCGTGCGGAGCTCCGCCTTATATAGCGTGGAGCCGCAAATGGCCCAGATGTCGCCGCGGGCATCGACCTTCAGGACGTTGATCTTGTCCGTGATCCCGTGGCTTGCCAGCCAGGGGGACGGGTCCTGGACCACCCGCTCGTCCGAGAGGTCCATATAGGAATATCCCAAAGGTGTATGGATCCAGAGGCGCCCCTCCGCATCTTCGAAGATGTCGTTGATGGAATTGTCGGGAATGGCATCCGGCCCTTCAAAGAAATGCTTGAAACGGAAACCGTCGTAGCGGTTGAGGCCTACGTGGGTGCCGATCCACAGGAAGCCCCGGGAGTCTTTGAATACGACGTAGATGCTGTTGTCGGACAGTCCGTCGTTGATGGTCAGGTGCCGGAACTCTGCACCGTGCACGGACGGGCAGAGCATCAGGAGCAATATGGCAGTTAAGATGGGCAGCAGATGTTTCATGGCTCAAATATAAGACAATGAAACGTAGTTGACACAAGATTGCAACATTTTTTACCATCGTTGCTGATGGCGTTGAATAATTTTGCAATGTGCTGAAATAGAACAAAACACCGATAGTAACCATTTCATAACATGTTGAAAAACAAGATTCTACTGCTTGTCTTATTGCTTTTCTCGTTCTCGTTAGCCTGGGGGCAGAGGGCAAATGTCCGCGAAGAGGTCTATGCGAATCCGCAGCGGTCATACGGCAACGATTTCCCCTATCCCGCCGAGACCTTCAGGCCGACCCTTTCGCCCAAAGGATACAAGCCGTTCTACATCAGTCATTATGGCCGTCATGGATCCCGCTATTACTGGGAGGCTTCTTTGTATAAACGTATGGACTCGCTGCTGACCGCGGCACACAACAGGGGGATCCTCACGGAGGCGGGAGAATCATTTTTCGGGCAGTTCTCTTCCATCCTGCCGGAACTGACCGTCGGCGTCACGGAGCTGACTCCTCTGGGGTATGAGCAGCACGTGCGGGTCGCAGAGACCATGTACGCTTCTTTCCCGGAGATATTCAAGAAAGGTGGACGCGTCGAGGCGTTCTCCTCCCTGGAGGGCCGGTGCATCGTCAGCATGGCGGCCTTCTGCCAGTCTCTGGCCAGGCAGAACCGCAAACTGGATATCTTCCAGCGGGCTTCCCGGGAGACGCTCGACGCCGTCGTCCCGGATTCGAAGGAGAACCCCCGGCGCTGGACCTGCGAGCCCGAGCCTTTCCCCGTGGCGGGCGAGCCTTCCGTCTCCGCCAGCCCTGCCGCAGGCAAAAAACCGTTCGTGGAGCTGTTCTTCAAGGACGGGTCGTTGAGCGAACGGGAGGCAATGACCATCCAGTCAACCTTGAATACCTTCTACACTTCTCTTCCCAGCATCGGGTATGAGGGTATGATGGGGAATCCCTATTCTCCGGATGAAATGTATATCCGGTGGGAACTGTCGAACGCCGGCTCCTACCGTCATTACTGGTCCAGGCGCTACCTCGCGGTTCCCATTGTCGAAGACATCCTGGACAGGGCCGAAGCCGTGATTTCGGGCAGAAGTACCGAAATCGCGGACCTGCGTTTCGGGCACGATTCCTATCTCGGCCCGCTCAACATCCTCCTGGGCCTGGACGGTTCCCTGACGGTTCCTGCCGATCCGGACGATTTCAAGTACGTATACCAGAATTATAACACCTGCATGGCCGGGAATATCCAGCTGATCTTCTACAAGAGCAGGAAACCGGGCGACGAAATCCTTGTCAAGGCGCTCCTGTGCGGCCGGGAGGTGACGCTTCCGCTGCCTGGAGACCAGGCTCCCTATTACAGGTGGAGCGACTTCCGGAAGTTCTACCGGGACCTGTGCGACAATGCCAGAAACAACAGATAATACACTCTAATTAATCAATTCAACAACTACTTATGAAACAATTGTCAAAAACAGTTTTGATGAGATGTTGCATGACGTTGGCTTTTGTCATCGGTGCAATTCTCAGTTCAACAGCCCAGGCTCAGACCCTGAGCGTGAGCGGCCGTATTGTCGATGAGGCGAACCAGCCGGTGATGGGTGCCGGCATCCTGGAAAAAGGAACGGACAACGGTACGGTTTCCGACCTGGACGGCCAGTTCACGATTGTGACGCGCGCTGATGCCATCCTGATGTTCTCGTCTCTCGGCTATGATACAAAGGAAGTGGCCGTGAACGGGAACAGCGTCATCAATGTCGTGCTGACCAGCAGCCAGGAATTCCTTGAGGATGTCGTCGTCGTCGGTTACGGTGTCCAGAAAAAGAAACTCATCACCGGTTCCACCATCCAGGTCAAGGGTGATGACATTGTGAAGCTCAACACCACCAGCGCCCTCGGAGCCCTGCAGTCTTCGACGCCCGGTGTGAGCATTATCGCCAACACCGGCCAGCCCGGTGACGGTTTCAACGTCAACATCCGTGGTATGGGTACCATCGGCTCCTATAAGCCCCTGTATGTCATCGACGGCGTGGCCGGCGGCGACATCAGCACCCTCAACCCCTCCGACATCGAGAGCATCGACATCCTGAAGGATGCAGCTTCGGCGGCCATCTATGGCGCCCGGGCAGCGAACGGTGTTATCCTTGTCACCACCAAGCAGGGCAAGGAAGGCAAGATCCAGCTCAGCTATGACGGCTATGTGGGCTGGCAGAACGCCCCCGTCATCCCGCAGGTGCTCACCGCCAGGGAGTATATCGATGTCATCAACACCGCCGAGAAGAACAACCGGCTCACTCCTACTGATTTCGCCACTGTTCTCAGCCCCGAACTTTACAAGAGCATCATGGACGGTTCCTTCACCGGAACCAACTGGATCCGCGAGTTCCACAACGACAATGCTCCTGTTTCCAATCACGCCTTCAATCTCGCCGGCGGTTCTGACCGGTCCAAGTTCTCGATGGGTGTCAGCTTCACCGATCAGGAAGGTATCTTCGGCAAACCGGCCGCTTCCAACTACAAGCGTGCGACGGTGCGCCTGAACTCCGATCACGTGGTTCTGAGGAAAAACGACCTCGATATCATCAGCATTGGCGAAAACGTGACCTTCTCCTACAGCAAGAAGAGCGGTATCAACCTGAGCAACCAGTACTCCAACAATATGTTCGACGCGCTCACCGCGAATCCCCTCGCTCCCATGCGGAGGGAGGATGGCGAGTACACGAACGCTGACGACTATACGGACTTCGGGATCTTCAAGTTCGACGGCGACGCCAAGAACCCGATGTATGTCATCTCCAGGACAAGCCAGGGCAACAACTGGAAAAGCAACTATGTCCTGAACATGTCTGCCAACCTGCGCATCCAGCCTATCAAGGACTTGATTCTCAGGAGCCAGTTCAACTATAAGGCGAGCGCAAGCAGCAAGCGCTCCTATGACATGACCTATCAGGCCAATTCCACCTCGTTCCTCGATATCGACAAGGTGTCCCAGGAGGCCGGCCTCGGATGGAGCTGGTCCTGGGAGAATACGGCCTCCTACAAGTTCCGTTTCGGCCAGCACAACTTCGACGCCATGGCGGGTATGTCCATCGAACACTCCGGCTACGGTGAGAACGTGGGCGCCGGCAGGGAAGGCGGAAAATGGGTCGACGATCCCACCCACGCCTATGTAAGCAATATGACGGGCCTCCTCACGGAGAGCAAGATTACGGGTTCCCCCTGGAGCGACAGCGGCCTGGTTTCCTACTTCGGACGTATCAACTATGACTACGCCGAGAAATACATGTTGTCCCTCATCCTTCGCCGGGATGGTTCTTCCAATTTTGCTCCCGGTCACCGCTGGGGTACCTTCCCTTCCGTTTCTGCCGGTTGGGTCATGACCAACGAGCCCTGGATGGCAGGTCTCCGGAATACGCTCAGCTTCCTGAAACTCCGCGGAAGCTGGGGCCAGAACGGTAACTGCGCCATTGACAACTTCCAGTATCTGGCTACCGTCCAGGTGGGCCCGAATGACGGCCGCTACGGTTTTGCCCACGGCATTACCGACCAGCTAAGCAACGGTTCCTATGCCGACAAGCTTGCCAATCCCGACGTTACGTGGGAGACTTCCCAGCAGCTGGACTTCGGTCTGGACGCCCGCTTCTTCGCAAGCCGCCTGGGTCTGACCTTCGACTGGTATCAGAAGGACACCAAGAACTGGCTGGTGAAGGCCCCCATCATGGGCCACTATGGCGCCGATGCCCCTTACATCAATGGCGGCGACGTGCGCAACACCGGTGTCGAGCTTGCCCTTACCTGGAACGACCAGATCGGTAAGGACTTCTTCTACAGCATCAGCGTGAACGGTGCTTACAACAAGAACATCGTCACCCGTATCGCCAACGGTGAGGGCGTCATCCACGGCCGCGCCGTTGTAGAGCAGGCCGCCGAACTGTATCGGGCCGAGGTGGGCTATCCGATCGGCTATTTCCATACTTATGTCACGGACGGCGTATTCCAGACTCAGCAGGAAGTGGACGCCTGGCTGGCAGCCGGCAATCCGACCCTCAGCGACAACCCGCAGCCGGGCGACCTCCGGGTCCTTGACCTCGATGGCGACGGCGTCCTCAACCAGGACAACGACAAGAGGATGACCGGCGACCCCAACCCTCATTTCACGGCGGGTCTCAACATCTCCGTCAACTACAAGGGCTTTGACTTCGGTCTCAGCGGATATGGCATGTTCGGCCACCAGATTTTCCGTGCCTGGAGACAGTACGGCCACAGACCTTATCAGAACTATACCACGGAGGTGTATGACTACTGGCATGGAGAGGGCACGTCCAACAAGCTGCCCATCCTGTATTCCAGCAACAGCAAGGGTCTCAATACCGACATGTTCATCGAGAACGGCGACTTCTTCAAGTTCCAGACAGTCACGCTCGGATACGATTTCAACAGGATCTGGAAGAACTCCCCGTTCGGCCAGCTCCGTCTCTATGTCCAGGGTCAGAACCTGTTCACGATCACGGGATATAAGGGTATGGATCCCGAAGTGGGTACTTCCAGCGGATTCGACTCCTGGGCCAAGGGTATCGACCTCGGTTTCTATCCCCAGCCCCGCACCCTTCTCGTCGGTGTTAACATCAAATTCTAATAACCAGCACAAGATATGAAAACGATATTGAAAATAACGGCAGCCGCCACCGTATTGACGCTTCTGCTTTCTTCCTGTGAGAAACTGCTCGATACCACCAACTATATGACCAAGACCACGGCCGACTTCCCGTCGAATGCCGGAGAGGTGGAGCAGATGATCACCGGTATCTACAATAACCTGAACGCCATTCAGGAATCCAACAAAGTCACCTGGCACTATCCCTGGGCCCTGGCAACGGCCGACGAGTGCCTCGGCGGCGACGGTGCCAACGTCTCCATCATCCAGGCGGCCGATATGATGCTCAAGCAGGGCGACGGATACAACGGTGTGTATAAGAGCCGTTACGTGGGTATTGCAAGGGCAAACGGTGCTCTTGAAGTGCTCGAGGACTGCACTTTCATCTCCGAGGATCAGAAGAACTATTACAAGGGCCAGGCTCTTTTCCTTCGCGCCTACTATTACTACGAGCTGGCCAGCCAGTTCGGGAACATCCCCTGCCCCCTGTCCACCGTGGCCGACCCCACCCTTCCCCAGATTTCCGGAGAAGCCCTTTGGGGACAGATCATGCTGGACCTGAAGACCGCCATCATGATCATGCCTTCCAAGAAGTCCGATGGTGACGGCCACGTAGATAAATACTGCGCCGAAGCCCTTCTCGGCCGTGTTTACCTGTTCTATTCCGGTCTCTACAATGACGAAGTCGTCACCCTTCCTGACGGAACGGACCTTTCCAAGGCCGATGTGGGCAAGTATATCAAGGACTGCGTGGATAATTCGGGTTATTCCCTGGTTCCTGATTTCCACAACCTTTGGGCGTACAGCAACCGCATCACGATGTCCGACGAGCTCTGCCCGGCCAAGTGGAAGGACAAAGGTTACGCGTATGTCTGTGATGACGGAAGAGTCAATCCGGAAACGATGTTCGTCATCAAGTTCAACGCCCTGAGCAAAGGCGATCCCTACCGTAAGTATTCCAACCAGACGGCTCTTTTCATCGGCGGTGTCCGCGGCAACAAGCAGAAGTGCCAGAACGGCGACACCTTCCCGCTGAGCTACGGCTACGGAAACTGCCCGGTCAGCCCCGCCTTCGTCAAGGAATGGGAGACCATCGAACCGAATGACCCGCGCCGCGAAGCTTCCATCATGTACCCTTCCGATTTCGTGAAAGGCTATAAGTACGGCGTAAAAGGTGACAACGTCCAGGAAACCGGTTATTACCAGACGAAGGTCATGCCGGTCATGGGCAGAGACAACAACGGAACCATCCGGTGGTCCTATCTCCTGGTCATGTACAACAACCTTTCCTGGTCCAAGGATGACTACCAGTACAACTTCTGCGACGACATGGTGCTCATCCGCTTCGCCGAGGTGCTGCTGATGGATGCCGAGATCAACGGAAACAAGGCTTCCTTCGACAAGGTGCGCGCCCGCGCCGGCCTGCCCGCCATCGCGATGACGGAAGAGAACCTCCGCAACGAACGCCGCTGGGAGCTCGCTTTCGAAGGGGTGAGACTCGGAGAC
>JAEEGJ010019977.1_pt1 | contig 14660 bp, 14 predicted proteins | sample 8958761 | NCBI WGS metagenome assembly JAEEGJ01 (sample SAMN16246546, study PRJNA631951) | gut metagenome | biome: gut microbiome; feature: rumen; material: RS-attached | host: Bos | place: Iran: Karaj | collected 2018-10 | reverse complement strand
TCGGAAGGTTGAAAGCCACACTCATCTCCTTCATCTGCTCATCGCTCATGAAGGAGATGAGTGTGGCTTTCGGAAGGTTGAAAGCCACACTCATCTCCTTCATCTGCTCATCGCTCATGCCATCTGGTTCGAAACCCATACACTTCGCCTTCACATAGATATCCGCACTCTTCACCAGCACGTCTATCTGATCGAAAGCATCCATCACATCCAGTCCCTTGGCAAAGACGCCATGCTTTTCCCATAGCACAACATCGTAATCTTCCAACTCACGCATGGTGGCATTAGCAAGCGCCTCAGAGCCAGGAAGTTCGTAAGGTACTACACCCAATCCCAACGGACAGAAGGCCTTGGTTTCTGGAATCATGCTCCAAAGCAGACGGGTAAGCACATCTTTCTGCAAGAATTTCTTGGTATGGCTCATAGCTACCAACTCTATTGGATGTGTATGCACGGTGGCATTATAAGGAGAGCCCTGCTCCAACATGCGGTTGTGCACAGCCAAATGTGAAGGAAGCTCACTAGTAGGTTGCACAGGCTCATCGGCGATGATGACGTAAGAGGCACAATCGTCCAATATACGGATGATGGAGCCGTTCTGCATAGGCCAACGTGCCAAATCGCGCATGCGCTTACCAGTGCCTTTGCAATAGAAATAGGCACCCTTGAGATAAGGAAGGGTAATGCCTATCTGTTTCACATCACTAATAGCAGGAAGTGCCTTGATTTCATCATCAACAAATTTGGTAATGTTCACGGTGATGTTTCCACCGTTTCGTTCTGCCCATCCTTTTTGCCAAAGATAGCCTGCCACTTCGGCCACTTTCTCTACCTCGGCTTTAAGGCTGGGATGATTATCTAATACAGATTTCATAATATTCGATTATTTTAAAAGTTCAGGTACAAAGGTGGAGATGATGAGCACGATAATGCCAATCACCAACACTGTGATAGTCTTCTTGGAGCAGCCCTTCCACTCCTTGAGGATGATGCCCCACACATTGCTGAATACCACGTTTAGTGCCATGAGTATGCAGAAAGCGAAAGTGGTGAGCGTAGGACTCTCCGTGAGGAAACCCTTACCCAAACTCAGTCCGAAGAACTGACTATACCACAGCAAACCTGCCAAAGCACAGAAGAGAATATTGTTTCCCCAAAGACTGCCTTTGCCATAGTCGCCCCAAGTATTGTTCTTGCTATTCTGATAGAAGCAATACAAGGCATTGGTGCAAAAACCTCCGATGGTCACCAACAATGTTGCAGGCAGTGTACTGTACATCGGATTGGTAAGTTCGCCAAAGTTGATGCCCTTACCAAACTCCAATCCCACATTGAAGCAACCACTCATGAAACCAGCCAATAAAGCGATGAGAATACCCTTCGGGAAATTGAAGTCCTTCACGGCCTTCTTCTTCTCCTCTTCACTGAGGCTCTGGGCCTTCATGTTACCAGCAATGCCGATGATGGCAATACCTATTAAGGTAACCACCACACCGATGATGACGGCAGCCGTAAGACTCTCAAGAGGTTTCTGCTCTGGAAAGAAGATGTTCAGAAGCACGGGGCCCATGATGGTACCCAAACCTGCGCAAGTGCCAAGGGCTATGCTCTGCCCCAATGCCACGCCCAGATAGCGCATGGAAAGACCGAAGGTAAGACCACCTACACCCCACAACACGCCAAAGAACACCGTCATCCATACGTTGAATGATGGGGCTGTAGAGAAGAGTTCCATGAGGCTATGCCCTGCAGGTACAGCCAACAAAGCACCAAGGAATGGGAAGATAAGCCAGGCAAACACACCCTGAACAATCCAGTAGCTCTCCCAACTCCACTCCTTAATTTTATTGATAGGCACGTAGCTGCTACTCTGGCAGAACGCGCCTATCGCTATGATTAATAGTCCAATGATGATGCTCATTTCAGATGCGCTTAGAGGTTACATCCTTCTCGTATTGCTGTACTTCAGGAATGAAGGTTTCACCCACGGGCACGTTGTTCTTCAGGTTGAAGTAGTCATAAACCGCACCAAATGGAAGTGACTTCGCTTCTTCCAACAAAGCTAAACGCTCGAAGTTCTGACCGTTATCTTCATATTCACGCAACTTAGCCAATGGCTCCAATAATGCCTGAAGCAAGCACTTCTGTGTAGCACGAACCCCCACGATATAAGCACCAATACGATTGATGCTGGCATCGAAATAGTCGAGACCAATGTGTGCACGATTCAGTGCATCTGCACGAATCAATTCCTTAAAGAGGTCGAGCGTCTGATCGTTCATAATGGTTACATGATCTGAATCCCAACGTACAGGACGACTCACGTGAAGCATCAGTTCTGGTACGAAAAGAAGCAGTGAAGCCACCATATCGCTCACGTTCTCTGTCTGCTCATAGTGACCAGTATCCAAGGTGTACATCAACTTACGGGTAGCACAGTAACCTGCCACAAAGTCGTGTGAACCGACAGTATAGCTTTCCAATCCGATGCCGAACAACTTGGCTTCCAGACAAGCCTTCATGTGTGGAAGGTTCTCTGCCAAAATCTCATCCAATGAAGCGGCGAAGATCTCACGATAACGCTTACGTTCCACAGTAAGGTCCTTGCTTCCATCATGTACCCAGATATTCATAATGCTAGGATCGCCCTGAGCCTCACCCATAGCATTGGCAATACGACGACAACGCTTTGTGTGCTCAATCCAGAACTCACGGATAGCCTTATCAGGATTGGAAAGCGTCAGATCTCCACTCTTAGGATGTGAGAAACTCGTACTATTGAAATCCAGCTTCAGTCCGTTAGCCTTTGCCCACTCTATCCAACCTTGGAAATGCTTAATCTCCACTTGGTCACGATCCACAAACTTACCACCAAACTCTCCGTAGGTTTCATGCAGATTCAGGCGATAGGTTCCTGCAAGAAGCGACTTCACCTTCAGAACATCCTGACGCAGTTCATCGATATTACGTGCCTTACCAGGGTAGTTACCTGTCGTCTGGATACCACCAGAGGCAGCTGCTCCGCTCTCGAAGCCTACTACATCATCGGCCTGCCAACAGTGCAAGGAAATAGGGGTCTGTTCCAACAGACTTACAGCCTTGTCTGTATCCACACCGATAGCGGCATAACGCTCTTTTGCAATCTCATACGCTTTCTTAATCTGTTCTTCTTTCATGATAATTAATTTTTAAGTTAAACTTTTGATTGTCTGGCAGATTGATCGTGTTTAAGTAGGCTTTATTTCAATCTTTCCAGCACGACATTCCAACTCTCAGTAAACTGTGGATTGTAAGTACTGAGTGGAATGCTGTCGTGTATCATCCGACGCATAGACTTCACATCCTTCGCCATTCCTGCAGCAATGGCTTGGACCATAACATTTCCTATGGCAGTAGCCTCCACCGGACCAGCTATTACAGGAATACCGATGGCATTGGCGGTCCACTGGTTGAGCATTTCGTTACGACTGCCTCCTCCGATGATGTGAAGACACTCGAAACGGGTATTGGTAAGTGTACGCAACTTATCAAGCACCTGACGATAGCGCAATGCCAAACTCTCATAGATGCAACGCACTACCTGTCCGCGGGTTTCAGGGATCTTCTCTCCATGCTGACGACAATACTCCTTGATGGCTTCTTCCATATCGGCAGGATTAGCGAACATCGGATCATCAGGGTTGATAATGCTGCGGAACGGTTCTGCTTCGCGAGCCTCTGCATTGATGACATCGTATGGAGCATCTCCCCACTTCAAACGACAACGTTCCAAGAGCCACATGCCACAAATATTCTTCAGCACACGTATGGTACGCTCCACACCTCCCTCATTGGTAAAATTGAGAGCTTCAGCATCGGCATTGATGATGGGTTGTGGACTCTCCACGCCCATCAGGCTCCAAGTGCCACTGCTCAAGTAAGCGAAATCCTTCAAGGTCGCAGGAACAGCTGCCACAGCAGAAGCCGTATCATGTCCGGCAACGGCCACTACAGGGACAGGTCCTAAACCTGTGAGTTCTTGTACTTCCTTTGTGAGTTTTCCGATAGTCTGTCCGGGATAAACAAATTTACCAAAGTTCCGTTCCTCAAGACCCACAGCCATCAGCAGTTCTATTTCAAGCCTACGAGTACGGGCATTAATCAGTTGAGAAGTACTCGCTATCGTATATTCACATACCTTTTCACCAGTAAGCAGATAACTCAGAGCATCGGGGATAAAGAGAATCTTATCCACCATCTCCAAAGCACTGTCGTACTTCCTGCGAAGGACATCTATCTGGAAAAGCGTGTTAAAGTTCATCACCTGAATGCCCGTCAAATTATACACTCGGTTACGAGGAACCTTGGCAAAGAAGGTACGAGGAGCATTCTCCGTCTGTGGATCACGGTATGAATAAGGCAGGCGCAGGAAATGGCCATCCCGAGCAAGCATAGCAAAATCGCATCCCCAAGTATCGATACCGATAGATACAATCTCAGTATCCTTACGTTGAGCAGCAATTTTCAAGCCTTCCAAAATGTTTCGATAAAGCTCGTAAATATCCCAGTAATAGTGCCCTCTAGCCTGAATCAGATGATTAGGGAAGCGGTTCAGTACTTCCTGCTCCATCCCTTTTTCAGTGAAAGTAGCAAGGAGGGTACGACCACTGGTTGCCCCCAAATCGACAGCAAAAAAACTCTTTTTCATATTCATCTTACTAATTTGTGCCCAAAAATAATAAAAATATAAGAAAATAGAAAACTATAGGAAACAGAAAAAATGAAGAAAAGTATTTTGCATATTTATACATTTATACTACATATACCCTCTTTTGTTGATTTTTCAGCAAAATTTCGTCGAAAATTGCATATTATTTCAAAAATTGTTGTATTTTTGCCTCGTTTTTGGAATAAATATGCAATTATGAAGAAAAAAACTAGTAGGTTAGACACCATTAAAATGCTAGTCTCCAGTCAGGAGATAGGCTCTCAAGAAGAGTTGCTGAACGCCCTGTGGAAGGAAGGATTCAACCTTACGCAAGCCACCCTTTCACGCGACCTGAAGCAACTCAAAGTCGCAAAGGCCACAAATTCGTCGGGTAAATATGTCTATGTGCTGCCTAATGATATCATGTACCACCGACAGACAAGTGAAAAGAAAGTAGGCAAGATGATGATGCACTCAGGATTCATCTCCCTGACTTTCTCAAAGAACTTAGCGGTAATACGTACACGCCCCGGTTATGCCAGCAGTATAGCCTATGATATCGACAATGAGAACTACCCAGGTATTTTGGGAACCATTGCCGGTGACGACACTATCTTACTGATAATGGCCGAAGATGAAACCAGAACCAGTATCCGATCTTTCTTGAAAAGAGTGATTCCGGATGCCTAATATATAGACTTTAACTAACAACAACAAATGGAAGAAAGAAAAATCGACGTCATGGTGGCCGATGCCAGCCATGAGGTGTATGTAGATACCATACTCAAGACTATCAGTGATGCGGCAAAGGTACGTGGAACAGGTATTGCTGAACGTACCCATGAGTATGTGGCAACAAAAATAAAGGAGGGAAAAGCCGTCATCGCACTTTGTGGAGATGATTTCGTGGGGTTCTCTTATATCGAAAGTTGGGGCAACAAGCAGTTTGTGGCTACTTCTGGTCTCATCGTACATCCTAACTACCGTGGTTTAGGGGTTTCCAAACGTATCAAGGCGGCCACATTCCGTTTGGCCCGATTGCGTTGGCCTTGGGCAAAGATCTTCAGTCTCACCAGTGGTGGTGCTGTGATGAAGATGAATACAGAGTTAGGTTACGTACCTGTGCCTTTTGTAGAATTGACAGATGATGATGCTTTCTGGAAAGGATGTGAGGGTTGCGTGAACCATCATATCTTGATGGAGAAAGAACGTAAGTTCTGCATCTGCACAGCGATGCTCTATGACCCTGCCAAACATCCAGAAGATAGACTTTAAACATTGAACATTAAACATTAAACATTGAACATTAACTTTCGGGGCAGCGAGCGCAGAGCCAAGCTTGCTAGAGCTATGCCAAGTTGTGACGAAATTGATGCGAAGCATAATATTAAATCAAAAGATATGGGAAAGAAGAAAGTAGTCGTAGCTTTCAGTGGTGGATTGGATACCTCGTTTACCGTGATGTACCTTGCCAAAGAAAAAGGTTACGAAGTATATGCTGCCAGTGCCAATACTGGAGGTTTCAGTGAAGAACAACTGAAGAAGAATGAAGAGAATGCCTATAAATTGGGCGCCGTGAAATATGTCACCCTCGACGTGACACGTGAGTATTATGAGAAGAGTCTGAAATACATGATCTATGGCAATGTCCTGCGTAATGGCACCTACCCTATTTCCGTAAGTTCCGAACGCATTTTCCAGGCTCTGGCCATCGCACGCTATGCCAATGAGATTGGAGCCGATGCCATTGCACATGGTTCCACGGGAGCAGGCAACGACCAAGTGCGCTTCGACATGACGTTCTTGGTATTGGCTCCTGGAAAGGAAATAATCACCTTGACACGCGACATGGCCTTGAGTCGTCAGGAAGAGATTGACTACTTGAATAAGAATGGCTTCCCAGCCGATTTTGCCAAATTGAAGTATTCTTACAATGTAGGACTCTGGGGTACGTCCATCTGTGGTGGTGAGATTCTGGATTCTGCACAGGGACTACCTGAAAGTGCTTACCTGAAGCATGCCACCAAGACAGGGTCAGAGCAACTGCGTCTGACATTCAAGGAGGGCGAATTGAAGGCCGTGAACGATGTGGAGTACGACGATCCTATCAAGGCCATCCAGAAAGTGGAGGAGATAGGTGCTGCCTATGCCATTGGACGCGACATGCACGTGGGTGATACCATCATCGGCATCAAGGGACGTGTTGGCTTCGAGGCTGCGGCTCCTATGCTTATCATCGGTGCCCACCGCTTCTTAGAGAAATATACCCTGAGTAAGTGGCAACAGTACTGGAAAGACCAGGTGGCCAATTGGTATGGCATGTTCCTGCATGAGAGTGAGTATCTGGAGCCAGTGATGCGCGACATCGAGGCCATGCTTACCAGTTCACAACGCAATGTGAATGGAACAGCTATTCTGGAACTTCGTCCGCTTTCATTCTCTACCGTAGGTGTGGAAAGTGAAGACGACCTCGTGAAGAATAAGTTCGGTGAATATGGAGAGATGCAGAAGGGTTGGACAGCTGAAGATGCCAAGGGCTTCATTAAGGTGACTTCTACAGCACTGCGTGCCTACTACGCTAACCACAAGGAGGAATTATGATAAGAGTTGGAATCATAGGAGGAGCAGGCTATACAGCTGGCGAACTGATCAGATTGTTGATCAACCATCCCGATGTGGAGATTGTGTTCATAAACAGTACCAGTAATGCTGGGAACCTCATTGCTGATGTGCATGAAGGACTCTATGGAGAGACCGACCTTCATTTTACGGACCAATTACCTTTGGATCAGATCGACGTGCTTTTCTTCTGCACCGCACATGGGGATACCAAGAAGTTCATCGAAGGTCATGAGATTCCTCAAGCACTGAAAATCATCGACCTCTCCCAAGACTATCGTCTGAAAGCAGAGGGGAACGACTTTGTGTACGGACTGCCAGAACTGAACAGACGCGCCACTTGCAGTGCCATGCATGTGGCCAATCCCGGATGCTTCGCCACCTGCATACAGTTGGGCTTACTTCCATTGGCTAAGCAGCAGTTGCTCCAAGGCACCATATCCGTAAATGCCATCACAGGCAGTACGGGTGCAGGTGTGAAACCTAGTGCCACTAGCCATTTCAGTTGGCGCGACAATAACCTGAGTGTGTATAAGGTGTTCCAGCATCAGCATCTGCATGAGATACGCCAATCACTGTGTCAGCTCCAACCCGATTTCAGTGCCGACATTGATTTCATTCCTTATCGTGGAAGTTTCCCTCGTGGCATCTTCGCTACGTTGGTAGTTAGAAATAAGTTGGCCATCGATGAATTGGTACATCTGTATACAGATTATTACAAGAACGATTCGTTCACGCATATCATCGAGCGCAACATCGACCTCAAGCAGGTGGTGAACACCAACAAGTGTCTGTTGCATTTGGAGAAGTATGACGACAAACTGGTGATTGTCTCTTGCATAGATAATCTGCTCAAAGGGGCCAGTGGTACTGCCGTGCACAACATGAATCTCATGTTCGGACTTGAAGAGACCGTGGGCCTGAAGTTGAAGCCAAGTGCGTTCTAAATTGAGAATTGAAAATTGAGGATTGAGAATTATGAAACTATTCGACGTTTATCCATTATTTGATATCAACATTGTCAAGGGCAAAGGATGCCACGTATGGGACGATGAAGGAACGGAGTACTTAGACCTTTACGGTGGTCATGCCGTGATTTCCATCGGGCACTGCCATCCACACTATGTGGAGATGATGACCAAGCAACTGAACACGTTGGGATTCTATTCCAACTCCGTGATCAACAAATTGCAACAGCAAGTTGCCACGCGTTTGGGGAAGATTTCCGGGTACGAGGACTACGCCCTCTTCCTCATCAACAGTGGTGCTGAAGCCAATGAGAATGCCTTGAAACTGGCCTCGTTCCACAACGGTCGTACCCGTGTACTTTCCGCACAGAAAGCGTTCCATGGTCGTACGTCCTTAGCAGTGGAAGTGACCAACAATCCGAAGATCATCGCTCCGATCAACGATGGCGGACATGTGACCTACCTGCCTCTGAACGACCTTCCTGCTTGGGAAGAGGAATTGGCTAAAGGCGATGTGTGTGCGGTGATCCTGGAGTGCATTCAGGGTGTTGGAGGCATCAAGATGGTAACCAAAGATTTTGCACAGGGCTTGTCCCGTGCTTGTAAAAAATACGGTACCGTCCTTATCTGTGATGAGATTCAATGCGGTTACGGCCGAAGTGGAAAGTTCTTCGCCCATCAATGGCTCGATATCGAACCCGACCTTATCACCGTGGCCAAAGGTATCGGCAACGGATTCCCCATGGCAGGATTGCTTATCAGTCCGATGTTTACCCCTGTCTATGGCCAGTTAGGTACCACCTTCGGAGGCAATCACCTGGCATGTACAGCAGCATTGGCAGTGATGGATGTGATGGAGCAGGAAAATCTGGTGGAGAATGCCCACAAGGTAGGTACATTCTTACTGGAAGAGTTGGGTAAGCTGAAGGGCATCAAGGAAGTGCGTGGACGTGGCTTGATGATCGGCATGGAGTTCGAGGAACCCATCAAGGAACTTCGACTGAAGTTGCTCAAGGAACAACACGTATTCACGGGCGTCAGTGGCACCAACGTTATTCGTCTGCTGCCTCCGCTTTGTTTGAGTATGGAAGAGGCCAAGGAATTTCTGGTACGTTTCCAACGTGTCATCAGCTAATCTCTATGTGTATATTTTTGAAATAAATTGAAATGAAATGCAAGCCGAAAGCAGCTTTCATTCACAGGAGCAGCCTGTAAATAAAGTGCAAACAGAGAGCAATCAAGCTTGCTTTAATGTTTCATGTTTAATTTTATTGTTTAATGTAGTAAAATGAAAATAGCAATTATCGGTGTAGGAAACATGGGAGGAGCAGTTTGCGAAGGACTGTTCAACAAGGGCATGAACGCCACCTACCAAATCACGGTATCCGACAAATCCGTGGAGAAACTCGAACAACTGAAAAGCCAGTACCCCACACTGGAAATCACCACCGACAACCGTCAGGCGGCTGCTGATGCAGGGATGGTGATCGTGGCCGTGAAACCATGGTTGGTAAAGCCCGTGGTAGAAGAACTGCAAATGAACGAAAACCAGATTTATGTGTCCATTGCTGCAGGCGTGGACTTTGCACAACTTGAGAGTTACACGGGTCTGAAAGCACAACCCATGTACCGTGTGATTCCCAATACTGCCATAAGCGATCAGCAGAGCATGACACTGATCTGCAAGTGCCATACCACAGTGGAACAAGACGCGCTTATCAACGAACTGTTCGGTTGTATGGGACGTATCCTGTTTATTCCAGAAAGTAAGATGGCTGCAGGTACCGCCATCTCCTCATGTGGTATTGCCTATGCGCTGAAGTACATTCAGGCCAGCATACAGGCAGGCATCGAACTGGGACTTACGGCTAAGGAATCCCGTGACCTTACCGTCCAGACACTTATCGGTGCCACCACCTTACTGAATGCCCATGGGGAGCACCCCTGCGTGGAGATTGAGAAAGTCTGCACCCCTGGAGGCATCACCATCAAGGGCATCAACAGTTTGGAACACGATGGCTTCACCTCTGCCGTTATCAAGGCAATGAAAGCCAGTATGTAAAAAGAAAGGCGAGCCATAAGGCCCGCCTTTCTTACTTATATGATATCACCTGATTACTTTCCAAACACGCTGTCCATATAGGTGTAGAATTCAGGATCTTCGCCCATGACGATCTTTACGATCTTGCCATTCTCATCGAGCAAGATCTTCCAAGGATAACCCTGTACTTCATAGGCTTTGGCCACATCACCATCGCCAGCAGGATTATACACATGCAGCCAAGGAATCTGATGCTTCTCCACACCTGCGCGCCATTTGTCCTCACTCTCACGACAGTCGATGCTCAGGAACTCCACCTTGTCCTTGTACTTCTCATAAGTATTCTTCATCTCAGGGAGTCCGCGGATACACCAGATGCACCAACTGCCCCAAAAGTCCAGCAATGTATATTTGCCCTTGCCATAGAGTGAAGACAACTTGAAGTCGTTGCCCTGCAGATCCTTCAATGTAAAATCGGGAGCCTGAACGCCCTCCTTTATCTCTTCTTGCATCACGTCGATGCCCTTCACTTGGTTTTCACCACCTTCGTTCACTGCAGCCTTGGCGCCGAAAGACATCAGCGCAGCACCAGCCAATACGAGTAAAAATTTCTTCATATCTGTATCCGTTAATTTGTTATATGCGCTGCGAAGGTAGGAAGAATTATCGAGAACTGAAAATCGAACCTCAAGAATTAAGAAGATTTATGAATCACAGCGAATCCGTAATTGTCAATTGTTCAGTGTAACCGTCGCAGTTCAAAGAATCGTCGGGTAGCTACGAAGAACAGCGCCACACCCATACCATTCACCACGCTCACCGTCCAGAACGCTGCCGAATAACCCAGCAACTCCGCCACCACACCACCAACAAGGATACCCAGTCCCATGCCCGCATCCCAAGCGATGAGGATACTGCTGTTGGCCGTGCCACGCTCGTTGTGGTGCGCCACACTCACAAACATGTTAAGGAAGGCAGGATACATGTGGCCGTTGCCCAAGCCTATCAGAATAGCAGAACCGTAGTACCCCACCATGTTCGGACATGCCACGAAGAGCGTATAGCCTATGAACGACAGCACCATGCCCCCTGCGGCGTTGTGCGTCAGCCTACCCTCGCGGAGCGACTTCGCTCCTTGCAGACGCGACACAAACAGACCGATGGAAAGCAGCATGAAGTAAGTGCCCGTGCCACTGGTGATGCCCATCACCTCCTTGCCATAGATGGCCAGATAGTTGCTCAGCACACCAAAACAGAACGCAAACAGCAGGATGTTGATCGCCATCAGCCACGAGCGTGTGAGGAAGAAACGGTCCAATGAGAGCTTCTCCTTGTTCTTCACGATCTCCTTCGTAGGCACTTCCACCGTCTGATCCACCCACAAGCCGATACCCGCCACCGCCAGCGCCAACCAGAACAGCAGCGTGAAGTTGCCCGTTTCGTGGTAGATATACAGTCCCACCGTAGGCGCCAGCGCCATGGAGAGGTTGTTGCTCAGTCCGTAGTACCCGATGCCCTCACTGCGCCTCGAGGCAGGCAACACATCAATCGCCACCGTACTATTGGCCACCGTCAATGCTCCAAAAGGCATGCCATGCAGGGTGCGCACGATGGCAAACAGGAGCAGCGTACTTGCTGCCAGATAGCCTGCGAAGAAGGCAAAGAAGAAAAAGAAACATACCATCAGCACCCGCTTACGGTCGAAGCTGTCCACCACGAAGCCACTGAACGGACGGATGATCAATGCTGCGATGGTATAGCCTGAGAGCACGATACCTATCACATCCTTCGTGGCGCCAAACCGTTCGCTGAGGTAGAGCGGCAGCAGTGGAGTAAGCAGGTAGAAGGCGAAGAACAATGCGAAGTTCGCCACCATCACCTTGATGTAGTTCCTATTCCACAGCCGCTCCATCATGCCTTAGTATTCGTACATTTTCACACGGAACGCACCCACCTTGCCCACAGGGATAGAACCACCTACCCCAGCGTAAGCCACCTCGTCGCCGTTGATGCGATGGGCGTAGAGTTTCCCGTTGGCATCGAAGCGCAACTCATCCACCGAGAGGAACGCAGCTGCCTGCGCCTTGCTCTTGCTGCCCTTTCCGAAGCTGATGGAAGCACCGCCTAATCCGCCAGCCACGATGAAGTCGCCCTCACCTACCTGGATAATCAGTGCCCCCGACGTCTCCATGTTCACCGTCGTACCGCTGTTGGTACCTGCACCAAACATAGCCTCTGCAGCCTCTGTACTGAATCGGCGCATCGTAATCTGATAGCCGCCCATTTCCACGCTGTCGGTATCACGACCAGTGGTGAGATACAAGCCACTGCACTTATCGGTACCCACATACTCCGTCAGGTAAGGCATCAGCGCCTCCAACATCTGGTAAGCCTCTCCATAGAACCAGGGGTTATAGGTAGGAGAATCCGTCAATCCGCCACCGTCGATGCCGAAAGGTGCATAGCACAGTGCGCCATACTTGCCAATGCTATAGAACGCCCTCGAAGCGCCGTCGATGTTGCTTGTGGTCTCAGGGATAAACAGTGGATTGCCACTCAGCGTATAGTCTTCCAGGATCGTGTCGAAGATCTGCACGGCATAGATATCAGGGGCGATGAAGTCGATGCTTGGTGCGCCAGCCCTCCAGATGTCTATCAAGTGTGCCTCAGGACCACCACTCGGATAGATGCCAGGCTGCGTCTGTGCAGGAGCTTTCATCCACGCATTCACATACATCGGCAATGCCAGTTCCGCCTTACCTGCCTTGGTCACTTGCTCCACGAAAGTGGCATAGTTCCACGCGTTGAAGATCTCCTCCGTAAGGTAGTTGTACGACGTATGCCAATCGTCACCATTCACCAACTTACCCACGCCGAACACCTCTTCCCATGTGCCCTTCTCCTTGTTGCCATTGGCATTCCAGGCCTCCAAAATGGCAGGATGCAGTGTCTTCTTGTTGGCCTTCAGATAACTGATCAACTGCTGTGGCACCTGACCATTGAATGCCTTGTTGGCCAGTTCGTTGAAGTCGCGCATCGCATCGTTAGGCAGTCCTTGGAACGTCGCTCTCATGTTCACTGTGCCAATCTCGTTCTCTATCTGCATCATGATCACCGTATGGTCGCGGTCCACTTCCTTGATGTGTCGCATCAGGTGTGCGAAGGCGTTGGCATCCGCCTTAGCGGTCTCGGTACCCAGGGTAGAAAGCGTGATGGTCTCACTGCCGCCCTTCAGTTTGGTGCGTGGGAAGCGCTTGGTATCCTTCTTCACCCAAGCAGGCGTATAGGTGCTTTCGCCGTTCTTCCAACTGCCGAACCACAGCACCACCAGCTTCAGGTTCTCCTTACGTGCCCCACTGATCATATTGTCGATGATGGTGTAATCGAACTGTCCCTCGACAGGTTCCAGCAGTTCCCATGTCACTGGTGCTATCACCGTGTTCATGTGCAGAGCTGCCATGCGCTTCCACACATCCGCCATGTATTCCACGCTGCCCGTGGTACTGTTGTGCAACTCGCCACTCAGTGCGATGAACGGTTTTCCATCCACCAACAATTGTGTGCGTCCGTCACGCGTCTTATTCAGTCTTGGCAACTCCTGTGCCATCAGGCAGGCGCACATCAGCAGTGCCAGTCCTGCAAGTAATGTTTTCTTTAAAATCATATTAGTCCAAATTATATTTCTGCAAAATTACTATTTTTTTGTGAAAAAACTATGCTTGTTATTAAACTAGTTTAGGACGGATTCATCAGGATCCTTTGACTTCCCCGTCTATAATTTAAATTTACAACTTCGGAGAGGGGTTTGTCAAGACCCTTGAAAAACTTTAACATTTGTTTACATTTGCACATATAATAATCATGCGTTATCTCGATTTGTGCAGTTGAAGATTTTTTTATACTTTGGAGAGAAGTTTTGACATAAAGGCTGCTTTTATCCTATTCTTCAAAAAGCATAGTTGTTATGCGTGAATGCATAAATATTCAGATATGCAAAGAAGATTGCATAAAACTCTTTCGTGAGGGAATTCGGCCTCCCTCACGAGGGAATTTTTACGCCCTCACGAGGGAGGTCAAATTTCAGAGTATGGGTTCAGAGCCACCCTATCCCGATATCTGCATAAATATGCAAATTCGCGGAGACAGGCTGTCATTTATTTCATTTCAGTTTATTTCAAAAATATATACACGCACTTATACTTCATTGCACCTATAAATAGAATTTACTATATATATTTATATATATATAAATATATATAGTAAACTTTTGGAACCTAGTCTAAGGTAGTTTAGGTTTAGGTAGGTGTATGCAAAAAATTAAAATGACTTGAAATGAAATAAAACG
>JAEEGJ010019975.1_pt1 | contig 14661 bp, 12 predicted proteins | sample 8958761 | NCBI WGS metagenome assembly JAEEGJ01 (sample SAMN16246546, study PRJNA631951) | gut metagenome | biome: gut microbiome; feature: rumen; material: RS-attached | host: Bos | place: Iran: Karaj | collected 2018-10 | reverse complement strand
CTCAAGTCCCATGCTTGAGGCTTGAGAAACAAGCGTATCATGCAAAGATCCGTCTCCGACAAGGGTTAGCGTCGCATTCGGAATCTTCTCCTGAACTCGTTTGAATGCCCGGAAAATACAGGGAATATTGTATATTTCCTCATGAGACCGAATGCAAATGAAATCCGGTTTCACAGTGAGACGTTTACGGTAAAGTGTCTCATCCAGTTCAATAATGTTGGGGATGATGGAATATGGAATCCGGTATTTGTCAAACACATCTCCTAAAAAGCCTGAAAGAACAACATTTGCGTCCGTACGCATCAGATAATGCTTGACAAGCCTTTCATGCTTGGCGAAGAAAGTCGAACCGCCACCTCCATGATAAGTAAGAATTACCCGCTTTCCGGCAAGTTTTGCGATTCCAACACCGAGTACAGCCGGTAAGAAACCCCAGCCAGAGCAGCAGTGAATATGAGCCAAGTCGTAATGCCGGACCTTTCGGAACAAACTGAACGGCATGAACAGACGCTTCATGGCCGAGCCCCTGCAGGAGAAAACATCTGCGGTAAACCCTTCTTCCACCAAGTGTCTTTGCAGCGCTTCGACCTGCCCGGAAATACCTCCGACACCCGGTTTGAAATTACAAATAAGAAGTACTCTTTTCATAATCACGATTTCGCTCTATCGGTGACGGATAAGCCTTTGTTTGATTCTTGATCCGGTCTTGAAGACTCTGCGGCGAAGTTTGAGTAACCATACCGGATATCTATAAAGAGATCTGGTTTTTCGCGGTTGCTTTCTCCAATCGACTTTCGCCAACTCCAGTTTAGCGGATCTACGGTATTGATCTGACAAATAATAAGGAAGCAAACTATATGTCCTCAGATTGTCTATCAGTTGCTTATAGTCCGGGTTCTTCTTTTCTTCCTCAGAAAGGTAATCCAGATTCCAAAGCATATGCGCTTTGGGGTCGGTCAAATGCCCGGTGCCTCTCCAAGCCGGATTCGAATCCTGGAAGTAATAGGCCAAAGGTTCATCCAAAAAGGCCACCTTACGAGAGAGCGCAATCCTGATCCAAAGGTCGAAATCTTCCCCGAGTTTCAGATGCGGTTTGAATCCCCCTGAACTATGGAAAACATCCTTGGGGATAGCGACACTAATCGAAGTCAACGGCATCTGCAATTTCTCAGCATAGGAGCGACAGTAATTGATATATCCCGTTTTAGCAGTCGTCACGCAAATCCTTTGCCGGCCATTTTTGACAACATAATAATTCGTGCCATAGATTCCGGCGTCAGGATATTCATTGATGAGCCAGTCCATCCTTTCAAGGAAAGACGGCGCCCACCAATCGTCCGCATCGAGAAAGCAAAAATAATCTCCGGATGCCGCCATAACACCATTATTGCGTGTTGTGCCCACTCCCGCGTTTTCCTGGTGAATCAGTTGGTATTTAACGTCAGCGTTCTTGAGGACAGATTGCACTACCTGGAACGAATCATCCGTACTGCCGTCATCCACCACGACCAGTTCAAAGTCCCGGAATGTCTGTTCCAGGACACTCGCAAGAGATTTGCTGATATAAAGGCCCTTGTTATAGAGTGGTATGATGACAGAAAACCTCATTTACAATCTATTTCTTAACGAGGATAAGGGCTCGCTTGACAACGTTCTTCACATTCTGGAGCGCCAATTCCTTGCACCAGGCCACGCCAAAGGGATTCCAGCGCTGGGGATGGACCGTGACCATCAGGTCTTTCGGGATGATCCCTTTCCGGAGACCGTCGATGACATCATTCGTTGAATGGAAGGTAAGACCTTTGGCTGTCCATTCATCCTGATACTGAGGGATTTTGTCTCGCACGCTCACCTTGTAGCCGTCCCAGCGGCGACCGGTATCGGTGAGGTAAAACACTTTCGAGAAGTCCGTGTCCAGATAGGGCTCGCTTTCTAATCCGAGCGCTTTGTAATCGTACTTCTTCCAGATATCTTTGCTGTCATACGGCGAGCGCGGGCTTCCGTGCATGCAGATGCTCCGCACCGGAACAATCTTCCTCAAAGCCTCAAGGTTCTTGCAGAAGTCCTCATAGGCTTTGTCCACGTCCCCGTTACATGTCGTCAATGACTCATAATGATAACCGATTTCATGGCCCAGAGCAGCGATTCCCCGGATGATATTCTCATCCCAGCTCTCAGGAACGGCACGGAAATAATAAATGCCAAGCATCCCCTTCTCCGCCTCGATACGGGCGGTCCGGAGGCTGTTCTGCGGCTTGAGATCCACATCGTGCCGAAGCGTCAAAGTGTGGAAGCCGTATGCCTTCAGGGCATCAAGAAGGGCCGAGTATTGAGAAAGGGTAAAGTCGCGCATAAATTATGATCTCACCTCCTCGATGATTCCGTCGATGATGTCGAAAACCTCCTGCTGGACCTTCCGGCTCCTTTCGGTGGAAGCCTCCGTTCTCGAGGCAGTATCGACATAATCCCTGATGGCCTTGGGATCCCGGGACTTGAATTCGATGCCGAGCTCCTGCATCGCTTCATCGACAGAAAGGAAGACCGGGCTCGGGAAGAAACTGACGGCGGGAACGCCCAGGAGCGCGGCCTCGCGGGCGAAGGTACCCGCACCGGTCAGCATCGCCTTGGTGTTATAGCACACGTCCAGTCCGGAGAGCGGGCCGTTCGGATACCAGACATTGGCATAGCCTTCCGCGTACTTCTTCTCTTCCTCGTAGCGAGGCAGGAACAGGATGTTCATATCCTTGAAGACCTCGAACAGTTGTGGCACGATGGTCGTGCTGTCCTTGGGGACATAGGAAGCCTTCAGGTTCTCCGGACGGATGGTGATGAAATCCCGGAAAGGAAGCTGGTCCAGGAAGGACGGATCCGGCTCGAACTCAGCGATATAGATATCCTCCTTGAAGCCGTTGAAGGTCTTGATCTGCGAGTCTTTGATGCAATACTTCTTCTGAACCTTCTGATACTTGAAATAGTACGGGAAGATGAAATAGCTTCCCATCGCGAAGGAGAAGAACTTGAAGGATATGTCATTATCACTGAACACGATAGACTTCTTCCCCCGTAAGAAAGCAATGGCGGAAGTGTAGTTTCCGCCCAAAGACAATGCGAGGTCGAACTTCGGCAGCTTGAACAGCATCGTCCACATCCGGCTCAGCAGGCCCGCCATCTTCTTGACACGGCTCTTTCCCTTATAGTTTCCGTACACGATGGGCGTGATTCCGTTCTTCTTCAGCAGCGGAAGCGTCTCCGAGAAGTCGCGGGCGGTAAAGATCAGCTCATGGTCCTTTTCCAGATGCCGGATGATGGGCATCAGGACATTGACATGGGGCGTATTGGTAATATCGATCCAGATTTTCATTTCTCTTCCGTAAAGGTCTTGATGACTTTCGCCGGCACGCCGACGGCGACACAATAAGGCGGGATATCCTTCGTCACGACGGAACCGGCGCCGATGACGGCCCCCTTCCCGATGGTGACCCCCGGCATGATGATGCTGCCGATGCCGATATGGGCCCCGTCCTCGATGACGATGGGCGCGTACTTCAACGGCAGGTCCATCACGGGGACGCCGACTTTATATTGCGATATGTCTCTCTGGTGGCAGAGCAGCTGGCAACCGGCCGTCACCCAGACGTTCTTGCCGATGGTGATCAGGTCCGGACGGGAGTCATCGATCAGGACGCTCCGCGCGATTCTCGAACCTTTTCCGACATGCACTCCCCGGAGCCGGTGAATTGCCGTCGTGACATGGGCCGGGAAAGTAAAGGGAGCGATGACGGACCAGAAACGGATCCATACGCCCTTGATGACATTGCCTACCGTCCTGTGATTGTTGGCCATAGCTATCTGTGCTGGAAATCAATGATTCGCTGGTCCAGGATATTCCCCTGGCAGAAGTTGTTCGCCTTCCGGAGGACGTTTCCCGGATTCCCTTCGATCAGTTCGTCGATGAACCGGACCACCACCTTGCTCAGGCTGTCGGAAGTCGTCTTCCAGAACAAGGCCGGCGTATGGTCCACGGCGTAATGGACAATGCCGTCGACCACATAGGTCGGGTCGTCGATGGTGGTCGGGATGCTGGTCTCGATACCGCCGCTGCGGTCGCAGCTGATGTCGATGAGCAGGCTGCCGCGCTTCATCCGCTTCAGGTCCTCCCGGTAGATGATGTGGTCCTTCCGGCTGGTGTCCCAGAGGATGGCATTGACAACGACATCATATTGAGGGAGTTCGGAACGGAACAGATGTTCGGTCCTACGGTCATAGATGGTCGTTTCCGCGCCCATGTAGTTCAGCGCCTTGGCGGCGCCGCGGGCGGTATTCCCCCGCCCCAGGACTGCGGCCTTGGAACCATACGGGAACACGCCGTGGCACATATAGGCATGATACACAGCGGCTTCGCCGGCGATCTCGTTGTTCTTCCAGAACGAATGCCGTCCATCCTCGAACATATCCTCCCACGCATAGACAGTCAGCCGGCTCTTGATGATGGCATCCGTGATGTCGCGGTTCTGCACGGCGTGGATCCAACCGAAGATAGTCTGCCCGTCCAACTTGTCCAGATACTCCGCATCCCCGATCTTGGGGTCGCAGATGATGTCCTTGGACAAGACCTCCTCCCGGCTGCATATCCGGGCGCCGGCCTTCTGATAATCCTCGTCCGAAAAACCGAGCACATCGCCATATCCGGATTCGACGAATATCATCTCCGGATGTTTGATCTGACAGATATCCTGCGGAACAAGCGCCCTTCTGCGCTCGTTCTCCTTATGAGAGATCGGGAGCCCTACGGTTTTCATTGGGTTATTTATTAGGTTTGCAAATTTACACATTAATATGTAATCATCGCATGCCTGAGTTTCGGTTTTTTTGCCTCAATGTACTGCCGGATTTCATCAAAACGATCCCCAAATACCGGGCCATTGAAGACCTGATGAGCTTCAATCTCAGCAGAATCAAGGTTAATCTCAATCACGATGACTTGGTTGTCTTTGTCAACGGTAACATCCCATCCTATGAGATTCGCATAGGGAATCTTCCGGTGAAAATCCAATATTTGCTGTTGAATCTGATCCCACATGGGAACTCTTATACCGCGGAATTCTATTCCGGTCGGTGATTTATAATACTTCGAATAATCTTTTGTGATTCCAAAATCATGCAGGACACCATCTCTATTAATTCCCACCAATACTCCTCCCGAACTAAGATTGTCAACAAAAGATCCCTTTGCTCCCATCCGAAGGAAGGAACTTAATAGAGTACATCTTCCATTGATATTCAAGGTAAGCAAACGGAACGTATTAACAGAGTCAGGATTAAAACTCGCCAGAAAAACATTTTGTAGGACAATCTCTTGAAAGACAAGGTCTTCCGATTCCAGAAGCTCATCAAGAAGAGCATCCGGATTTTTAACTGATTCCCAACAAACTTTTACTACTCCGTATCCACCCCCAGAACCGCGTGCCTTTTTTTTAATAAAAGACTTTGTCCTCTTCAGAATATCCCTCGCTTCATCCACTGTAATCTCCGTATTATCTTCCAAGAGATAATGACCATCTATTTTTTGTAGAATAACTTCTGGGCGATGCGAAGAAGGAATGATGAATTTCAAATTACATTTATGCTGAAGAAACATCGCCCCCCACCGCAAATTAAGCACATGTTCAGCAAAATCATAGTAATCGTTAGGGACATAGCGAGTATCAAAGGGCAAGCCAAAACCTTTATAGAATTCGTGGCTTATGGGGCTCCAGCAACCCCAAATAGACTTGAATGATGACTTTTCCGACTTCGATAATGCTACCAACGGACTTCTTCTGGCGACACGATTATTAGCCAGCTTCCATCTTCTCTTTTCATATAGTCGGTATGCAAACCGGTCAAATATAGCGAACTTACCCATTGTGGTTAGGAAAAATGAATTATTGATTTAATGAAGGAAATCTGCCGAGATACATTGTTTTTCCGGAATTATTCCCAACAGATGGAGATGCGATAGGGAATACCATTCAACACCTCCAGGTTCCCACCGTATTCCTGTCCATAGACCGTTTCCTTGACCGTGACGGTCGTAAGACATTGAACGGCAATGAACCAAAAGCCCTCCCGTATTGAAGGAAAACTCAATTGATGCTTTGAACCGGATTGGCTTGAGGTATATTCGGCGGAAGAAGAAAAAGCATACGATCCATGACTCATCATCAAAGCCAGATCACATTTACTGGGGCTGCTCACTTCCACTTGTATATTTTTAGCACCAGATGGAATGTACGTGGCAAAATGGTGTGTTTGAAGATCTCCTATTCGTGTATAAGCGGGATCTTCGTCTTCTGTCTTCTTGGTCATTTCCCGCTTTTCCCCATTCTTCAAGAATCCTTTCAATGAAGTTATTCCTCTCCCATCCAAAGCATATTGGATCATTGCCGCCGCCAAATCTCGTCTCTCTCCGGATGATACCACTTCCGGATGCGAGCCCGTCAAAACAATTCGCCCAGAATGTTGTGATTCCTTATAAGCCCACACTCCCGATGACTGATGAACGGCCTTCTTGGAAGGATAGTCGAATCTTGCCAAGACCTCTGTCCCATTTGGAGTGTCCTTAGCGTAACCACCAAGATTATGACGCAAACTATCAATATAGTGATCTCCACCATAATCATAATACTTGAGCAACGGACTTTCCGTCTCAATGAACATTCCTGTATATGTATTTTTTAAGCCTGTATGGATCATCATACCTGGCCAAACAGATAAGTAATATGCATAATTCTTATTGCCATCATAACCATTAGATGCAAAAAAGGCCCCGGCACAAGTTCCAACATAACAACCGCCATTACCCACAAAAGAACGCATTCTTTTTAACCCTTCTTTGCCCAATGACTGTCCATGTCTTTTTGAATCACCACCTATCACAAATAGCATCTTGAACCGAGGTTGACCATCAGGGTATAATAAACGGCCATTCGTATCCATAGAATTGCCGGAGATTATTTCCCGTTGCGTGTCTTGTTCTCCAGTACTGGCGCCTGAGTAGGGGAAACAAATCCCTTCTAACGAGAGTCCGAGATATTTCGCCGCGTCGAGTGATTTCATAGAGGACAGGCCGACTCCTGCATCCAGAAAAACATCCTTATAGTAGGACTGGTTTTGAACATCACATTTCAAAATTTCATATCCGGATATGGCAGGAAGCTTTGCTGTGTATCCCGATGACAAATGGAAGTTGAATACTCCATTCTCTAAATCAAAGTCGATAGCAACATCCTTTGCTAAATACGCACTTTTTGTAGTAGGATATTCCCCAATAATAGTATCATTGACCAGGCACCGTATTACATCGTCATACAACGCAAAAGAAATCGGGCTCGATAAATCCGTCACCGCAATCCGATTCCCGTCCATGTCCACAAGATAAGTTCCGTTGAGTATCCAATAGAAAACTCCGTCATCATAATTCATCGACAACTCCGGAACTTGCACCTCTTCAGATACTATCTCACTATACATTTCGACATCTCCCCCTTCTTTCATGCTCAGCCAATAAAGGACGCTTCGATCCGGATTGTATGTGATATTAAAAATGGCGATACTATCCGCTTTCATGCAAGCATTCGCCAAATCTATGAATCCATCTCTGTTCTTGTCTAACTTCCAAATAGGGTCTTTGGGAGAGTCCACTTCTGATTCAAGAGGCGTCTTCGTACAAGCTGACATGAAAGACATGATAAGTATTCCAAATACAACTATCCGGGATACTTTTATTATTTGTGTTTGGGCCATCACGTCAGCTAAACGAGAACAGACAAATTACCCTTTCCAAACTCGAGAATCAAAGTTGTCGGGTAAAGACAAAGCATATTTAACGACATCTTCCGTCATATCGCCAAATGCAGGGCCATGCGCAGTTTGACTTAAATCGGGATTCCTGTTCCATTCAATCATCACCGGCCTTCCTTGTTCATCAATACCGAAATCCCATCCGACTAAATGGAAATATGGCAAACGTAAATGTAGTTTCTTTACGATACTGATAGCTTGGTTAAACGAAGGAATCTCAAATCCCTTCAATTCTGTCCCGACATCCGTATGTGTTATACGCTTCTCTGAGGGCGTGCCGTAAGCACAGTCCAAAATCTTTCCGCTTGCTAAGTCAATATCAGCATTGATTCCCCCGGCTGTCTCGTTATCAACAACCCGATCCTTGCGTCCAATACGCACAACCGCATACAGAATAATCACTTCGTTCCCATATAGAAGGGACAGAATTCTTAAAGTATTCAAAGAAGTAGGGTTAAGACGAGACATTTCCGCATGCTGCTGCACTTTTTCTTGGATAATAAAGTCTTCCCCAAATTGATTGAACAGATTTTCAATGGTTTCCGTTTCACTGACCCTTCCATCCTCAGTGGAGAAAACACGCACCCCTGTCCCCCACTTACCAAACATAGACGGTTTGATCACAGCCCTGTCAAGATGAGAACAACGTTGAAGCGCATCTTCTTTACTGATTGGCTGAGAACCGTCAAAATAAAGGCCATTGATGTTGCGCACAATGGTAGTGGGCCGAAAAACATCGGAGAAATAATTATCGTAAGCACATTTATCCGTATATGCCATGGACAATTGCCTGATATTCAATCGAAAAATAATATCCGAATGATAAAAGCACGTGGGGACATACTGCTCAGAATACCTACCATTCCGGGAATAAAAATACTCATGCCAATATGTCGGTACTTTTCTCCCCGTTAGCCGTTTCCAATATGATTGAATATCGTTCTTTTGTGCAGATGTCAACGGAACGATATCACATTGTTCTAGTTTCTGTCTTATCATGTTGATGTCCGACTCATACCAAAGCTTTTTTCTAAGGTTCGTCATGACATCATGCGTTTTTGTTTCTATTCCGTAACAAAAACTAATTAATCGGTCATTCATACATAATCAAATAAGGGAACAAACCCAATAGAGCAAAAGATTTTACTGAGTAGGAACCGACTATATATTTTTGATACGATCGGCTCCATAACGTCAATAAAGATAAAGGATCAAAGCCGTATAACCTCTTTCTAATATCCCGGCCCCTTTTCTTAATTCCTTTCTTTAGAGGAACCTGAAACACCAGGCCCATAGTCCTCCTCAATTAACTCAACATGCCCATCTGGCATCACCAGATATCTCAACCTGTATATAGTTATTCGGAATCACTTGGGATGCCTAGAAACATACTCTAAGGCAGTCATCCCAATGAGGGATACAAAAACCTTTAATCCTTTTCCCCGAATCAGGATGAAACTCGAACGATTCCCCAATTAAACCTATTCCATCTGTCATCGTGGTTCCAGTATGGATATCTACTGGTGGGCATAAACCACCCGAATGGGAATTATCCACGATGCTCTTTAGGTTCCATCTTGTACTTCAGATTATTCTAAGATAAAAGATCAATTCATGCACTCAAATATGCGAACTACCCATGACTGATGATCAATCATCAAGTGAACGTAAAATGGGAACACCTATCTATACAACGTATTCGGCCGATGCCAGATTTCCTTCAGGATACGGTCCGTGTATTCTCCGAATGCGGGGCCTTCGTTTGCGGACTGGCTCAAATCAGGCTGGGTGTTCCATTCAATCAGAACGGGTTCGCCATCCGTGTTGATGGAGATATCCCAACCGATCAGATTATAATAAGGCAGTTGCAAGTGCGTGGCTTTGACGGTTTCGACGGCTTTGTCGTAGAACGGGATCTCATATCCTTCCAGAACAACTCCCGTGTCCGTTTTTTCGATCATGTCATCGCCCGGTCTCGAATAGGCATACTTGGCCAGGGTGCCATCCTTGTTGATCCGGACGCTCATTCCGCCGGAAGTCTCATTGTCGGTAATACGTCCCAATCGACCTATTCGAAGAACCGTATAAAGAACCAGGACCTCCAAGCCGGATCTGTAAGTAAATATGCGGAGGGTATTGACCGACGAAGGATTCAGGGCAGCCAAAGATTCATGCTGATGGACCGCTTTCTGGATGATGAAATCCGACTTATACGAACGGAGCAGCTCTTCAAGCGTTTCACCATCCGACGTAATACCGTCTTTGACCGAGAACTTCTTGAATCCCTGCCCATAGCTCAAAAGAGAGGGCTTGATAATCGCATCTTCCAGATTCGAGCAGGCCTTGATCACCGTATCCATATCCACGGCAGCGCCATCCAGGAAATAGTAGCCGTTCATGTTTTTGGCCACCGTCTTCGGATGCCTGATTCCCGTGATGATCGTTTCGGCCAGGTTTTTATCCCGGTAGGCACACTCGTATTCCATCTGATTCATTCTTCCCAACAGCTCCATCCGATACAAGGATGTCGGGATGAATTCCGGTGAATAGACACCGGTCCTTTTATAATAATACCGATGCCAGTAGGTGTTGACATTGATTCCCAGGCGATCCTTGAAGTATTTTTTCACCTCCTTGATCTGATCGCGGGTCAAATCCCTGTCAGAAGGGATCTGACGAATATTAGACCTGACCTTCATGATCATCTTGAAGGTCATCCTCTTCTTTTTCAGGTAATTGATAAAAGGATATCGCATAGTTTCAGTGTGGTGGTTCAGATGTACTACAGGACCGTTATGGCCTTCTGGATATCGTCAACGCTGACATCGTCCTTGCCCAGCAGATACTGAATCGTCCTTGCGGAGGCAGACAGATTCTTTCCGAGCAAAGCGGAAGCCAGTGCCATGATGGACTCCTGTATGGAGGTGTCTATCCCTATGATCTTTCCGATCGAGATGAAAAGGCCAAGACCCATGGGGACATCTTCGTTCAGATAACGATGATTGATGAAAGAGGGGCCCTTGTTGGAGGAATCGGCAAAAGACCGGAAGACCGTCATGGCATCCACGCTCAAATCGGTCGCATTTCTCCATTTCGCCGCCTCGAAATAATCCAGGGAATCACAGCCGAAAGCATTCAGCAGCTCATTCTTACTCTTGTCGAAAGCATTGATCACTCTAATCACCGATTCCGTGAAAGCTTCTTTGTACATCCAGAACTCCCCATGACTGTATTCGATTCGCGATGCAGAGAAAAGGATGCCTATCGGATGCACGATCATGTTGGGGTTGTGCATGGCCGATTCCAGGATGTTCTTCCGATAATACTTGGTATTGTCAAAACAATTCGAGAAGATGCTCAATACTTCTTCCGTCTTGGAGACAGGAAGGACGGAGATAGCATTTCTGGGGTTGTAGAAAGTTATCCGGACATACATCGAATCGACAATTCGGCCATTGTATGCGGTTGTCTCCCACTCACAGTAGGTAACGTCCTTCTGAATGTACTTCTTGAAAATCAGGCTCCCCATATAGCCGGGGACCAAGGTGATAATCTGTCCGTCACGGACATAGGGCGCAATTTTCTGCGCCACGAATTCGTGCTGGGATGTCGTGGTCATCACCATCAGGACATCTCCGAACTGGACGGCTTTTTCAACATCCTTCGTAATCAGGGACGGCTTTACGAAAAAGCGCTTGCCACCATGGGTTTCATCCTTGACATTATACCCCTCTTCGTGGCAGATAATGTCAAAGAACTCGCTGTTCGCCGCATTGGAGGTTTTCAAAAGAGCGACCTCAACGCCTCTTTCAATCAGTTTTGCCGCATGGATCAATCCCGCATTTCCGCAGCCAATAACAGTAACTCTCATACTAATACAACGATTATCTAACTGTGATTTATATATTACCCTGATGGGGACTTATTTGTAGTAAATCCGCATCGTATGAGGACCGACTCGCTGATCTTCCGGAGGCGGAGTCATATAATCCGGTCCGAATGCCGTAGTCAGGAACTCCTCATACTTGATAGGAGCGCAAACTTTATGCCCTTCGAAATCCAACAGGACTGTATCCGCAAAAACATCGAGTCGATGTCTTTGTTTAGCCCTTGGAACCGGGAACGACAGGAGCGCCACATAGTCCGTCGTTCCGAACTTATACTTCCGGGCATTCTTGTCGATCATACGGCCCAGCCAAAAAACCAGTCTTCCTCCCAAGGTAACGGTTTTCCGGGCAAACAGTCCAGCGTTATACTTCAGTGATTTGTCCTTTGAGAAGCTCCAGAAAGCAGTCCGGGCACGCGCAAATACCTTCCATAATCTCCACCCTCTCTGGAATTGCCTGTCGAAGTCCTTTTCATCGTTCGAAACGGTTTCCAAAGGGAAAATGTCTATCTTGACACCGGTCTTTTTCCTGGAGAACGGATCGTAATTATACTCGATAACGGTCTTATCCATATCTGCCACATGGGCATACGGAAGGAAGTAGTCCTTGTTGTTATCCATCGTCAACAGGACATACCGATCGGACTTATAGGTAGCGATAAAGCGGTCGTAATCCGGACGAAGCATAAACAGATCCACATCGTCATCCCATGGGATGAAACCTTTATGCCGAACCGCGCCCAACAACGTTCCACCTGACATACAATACTTTATGCCACTCTTCATGCAGAACTCATGAACGTCCAGAAAGATCTCCAAACTGACATCCTGGACATCCCGCAAAGTCAACTGTTTTCTTTCTTCCATCGTGTTCTAAATGGAATATGACTTTTCGAATGCTTCCACTTCCTTCCGACAGCCTTTCTTGTCGGGAATCTGGAAGACAAACTGGGCGCGTTCGTTTCCTTCGATCAGCACCCAACCTTCATCTGTCAATGCTAAATCCCAACCTACCCAGCGGACTGTCGGGAGGACAGTGATCAACTCTTTGGCCAATGCGACCGCTTCATCCCACCTGGGGACCGTAAAACCAATGATCTGCGCCTTCGTATCCGGATGGACTTCATAGGAATTCCCCAGTTCATCACAAGCGGCATAGACTCGTCCTGTTTCAAGGTCGACCAAGCCAAAGACACCTCCGGAGCCGGCATTATCGACAAAGGAGGTTCCCTGTCCCATTCGGAGATAAGGAGGGAAAATATGCACCCCGTCGTCAAGTCGGAATGTAGGGAATCTCACGGTATTGACGGATTCAGGATGCAGGTCGGCCATCTCCTTGCTTTGAATGACGACTTCTTCCAGAATGAATTCGGTTTCGCCTCCGCGCCATATCGCTTCAAGCTGCTTTCTGGCATCCTCGACGTTCTCGGTATCGATCGGCCGAATTCCCCTTCCGCAGGATCTTGATTCAGGTTTCAGTGCGAACCTGCGATGCTTGCCCGCAAACGCGGTAAACTCATCCGACGACAGATCGTCAATGCTACTGATCTCTATGATGTCGCGTTTATAATAATCCTTGAAACGCAGATAGGTGTTCCACTTGCTGTAAAAGACGGCCTGATCCTTTTCGTCGTTGACTTTCGCGCAAAAGATGTTCTTGTCGAATTCCGGAGCGAAAGACTTGATCTCTTCCTTCGATAAGTTCTCATAACCAAAAAGGAAGAACTCCTCGAAATTCCATCGATAAACGATCATCGCCTCGCGCATTAAACGAAGCAATTCCGCTTTGCGTTCAGGGGTGACATCTCCTGAAAAACGTTGGATAATTGCAGGCGCGTTCTTCTTTTTCTTTTGATACAGAATAAAATGTATCCACCGCTTCTTTGCTAGAGGGCTGCGCAGGAATAATCTGTTAAGATGCGCATTATCGATTGCCATATAGCCTAATAATCTTGTCTCAGTATCTTCTTCAGTTTTTTCTTCAATCCCCCATTCACCGTCTGCAATCCGGAAATCTCCGGATTGTCATTCCCCTCGATGAAGACGGGGCCGTCAGGAGTGATGGCGATGTCCCAGCCGATCAGGCGGATGGAGGGTAATTTCGCGTGCAATGCTTCCGCCTTGGCGACGGCTTCCCGGACATACGGGAGACGGACATCGGCAAAGCGTACCTGGCTGTCGGGATGCACCGGTGTCCGCTTGGCATCGCCCTTCTTGCAGATGCCGAACTCGGACAACTGCCCGGTCTGCAGGTCGATTCCGACGGCGACTCCGCCGGCGGCCAGATTGTCCACCACGCTGCCATGGGCACCGAACCGGACTTCTCCGGCCACGGGAACCGGTTTCCCGGTCTCTTTGTCCATGACGGTAAGAATGCGTAACGTATTGACGGACTTGTCATAGATGCGGGCCATTTCCGGATGCTGGACGACACAGGTCTGAACCAGATAGACGCCCTGGGAAAGCTTTTCCCGAACGGAATCGCGATCGGTATCGACAGCCGTATCCAGACGGAAGACACCACCTCCACACTGGCCGTCCAACGGCTTGCAGAAGAGACATCCGCCCTGCTCGAAGAGCATGTCGGTAACGGCTTTCGCTTCTTCGGGGGTCCGGACGCATGCCACGGTATGGGGAGTATCAAAGCCCCATTCCGTCAGAAGCGTAGCAAACAACCCCTTGTCCCGGAGGATGCAGGTATAGTCATGGTCCGTCAGTACCGTATTCAGCATGGCGCACTTCCACAGGAACCAGCCATCGTCCAGATAATCGTTCTTATCCCGTAAGCCTTTGACGTCCAGTCCATAGGAGAAATAGTAACGCTCTATGTTTCCGTATTTCCAGATATGCCCCAACTGGTCCATCGCCATCCGGAACCCGCTCTTTTGCGGGAGTTCGGGATAGTAGGCTTCCGATCGCAGGAACCCGGCTGT
>JAEEGJ010019970.1_pt1 | contig 14666 bp, 6 predicted proteins | sample 8958761 | NCBI WGS metagenome assembly JAEEGJ01 (sample SAMN16246546, study PRJNA631951) | gut metagenome | biome: gut microbiome; feature: rumen; material: RS-attached | host: Bos | place: Iran: Karaj | collected 2018-10 | reverse complement strand
TCCGAAAGGGCCAGGCCGGGTTATTACGAGGTCACTCTCGATGACTATGGCATCAAGGCCAGGCTGCCCGCCACCACCAGGGTCGGAGTACATGAATATACTTACCCGTCAGACGGACATATAATCCTCGACCTGATCCACGGAATCTACGACTACGACGGAAAGACCCTTTGGGCAGAAGTGCAGGTGCAGGATCCCACCCATGTGGTCGGCTACCGCATCACCGACGGCTGGGCCAGGACCAACTACACCTATTTCGCAATCGAATTCTCCCAGCCTGTCATTGAATATGGTTACGTGGACCGTCAGAAGGTTGATTACAAGGGAGGCTGGAGCAAGTTCGACAACAGCCGTAACTTCCCTGCCATGGCCGGACGGAAAGTGGTTGCCTGGTTCAAGTTCAACACATCAAAGAATCCCAAGCTTACAGTCAAGGTCGCCCTCTCCTCAACCGGAACTACCGGAGCCATGAAGAACCTCAAGGCTGAGGCCGAAGGCAAGACCTTCGACCAGATAGCCTCAGCTGCAGGAAAAGCATGGGAAAAAGAGCTTTCACAGATGGAGATAGAAGGAACGGAAGCGGAAAAGAAAATGTTCTACACGTCCCTCTATCACACAATGATCAACCCTTCTATCTATATGGATGTGGATGGATCCTATCGCGGTCTTGACCATGAAATCCACCATGCTGACGGGTTCACCAACTACACTGTTTTCTCCCTCTGGGACACCTACCGCGCCGAGCATCCGTTCCTAGCATTGTTCAAGCCCGACAGGGACCGCGACATGGTTCAGTCTATGCTTGCACATTACGACCAGAACGTTCTGAATATGCTCCCTGTCTGGAGCCATATGGCCAACGAGAACTGGTGCATGAGCGGCTACCATGCCGTTCCTGTCCTGGCCGACGCAATCGCCAAAGGTCTGGATATCGACAAGACAAGGGCGCTGGAGGCCATGGTCACTACCTCGAAACAGGAGTGGTACTGCGGCCTCGGTGACTACATGAAACTTGGCTACGTCCCCTATGATAAGATTTCCACAGCTGCCAGCAACACGTTGGAATATTCCTATGACGACTGGACAATTTGGAACACCGCAAGGCTCGCAGGCAATGACGCCGTCGCCAAGGAATTCGCTCCCAGGGCTTTGTATTATCGCAACGTGTTTGACCTTGACCTCGGTTTCTGCAGGCCCAAGTACAAGGACGGCTCCTTCAAGAAGGATTTCGACATCATGCAGACGGTTGGCGAAGGATTCATAGAGGGCAACTCGCTCAACTTCACCTTCCACGCACCGCAGGACGTCTATGGCGTCATGACCCTCATGGGTGGAGAGAAGAAGTTCATTTCCGCCCTTGACGAACTGTTCTACAACGACCTTCCTGAATATGCCTACGCGGACAACGAGGACATCACCAAGGACTGCCTGATCGGCGGCTATGTCCACGGAAACGAGCCGAGCCATCATATTCCTTATCTCTACGCCTGGACATCACAGCCGTGGAAGACACAGTACTGGATGAGGGAAATCATCAACAGGATGTACAGGCCCGAAATCCGTGGCCTGGGTGGCAACGATGACTGCGGGCAGATGAGTGCATGGTACATCTTCGGTGTCCTGGGCTTTTATCCTGTCTGTCCCGGAAGTGACCAGTACGTGATCGGCGCTCCTTTCTTCAAGGAGGTCTCGATACAGCTGCCTAACGGTAAATCCTTGACAGTCAAAGCCCCGAAGGTCAGTGACAAGAACCGCTACGTCAAGAAGGTGCTTCTGAACGGGAAGGAATACTCGAAGCTCTACCTGACCCATGCCGACCTCCTGGCCGGCGGTGTCCTGGAATTCGACATGGCCTCCAAGCCCAACAAGGCCCGCGGCCAGAAACCCGCTGACAAGCCCTACTCCATGACTGGAAGGTAGGCCCTGCTTCTCGAGATTTGTTTGTTTCTTGCTAGAAGTCCTGCTGCCAAATAGCCGCACAGGAATATACCTAGTAGATCTATTCCTTCTATATCTTTGTGCTCCAAAGGCCCAAATCAGCCATTGGAGCACAACTTATGTAGTTCCATTGGCCCTGGCATTGGTCCTACGTGCGCCATTTTGGCGGTTTTCCCTGATGGGTGTTGTTTCAGTGCCAGGAGGCTAGCGAAATAGTATCAATGGACAAATGTCCTGATTTCCGTCTCCGGAAGACGGACAAGGGTTGCAAGCTGCCGGAACGTCAGCTTGAACTGTTTACGCAGCTGTTGTGCTAGCGATATTCTATCTCTAGGATCAAGTTTACGTGGATCCCGGGTTCCGAATAACTGTTTACAACAATCCCCACAAACCTTCCTGGCTTCCAGGTCTTCCATAATAACACCCCTGAACTCAGACATTTTGGCAAGCATAGCTTCCTCGCGACTGCGGGGGCTTGACAAGAACACTCGGAATCGGTTGAATGTGCTATAGATAGATTCGAACCTCTCGACATCTATATAGTTGGAGGGAAGGATAAAACCATTGCAGACAAGCCAATCATCCGGAACTGACAGATTCCTTGTGTGAAGCAAAGACCTTTTGACCCGTGTCCCCAGGGAGCCTATGGACACCGGCTGATGGATAGATCCTTCCTTATCAAATAACCATACCGGAGTATAATATCCTTTTCTGAAGTACATCGATCCTGTCCCCCAAGGATAATCATAAGGCATCACGGACTTTCCATCCTTCGTTGCCTGGATTATCGTGTAGACGGCCACGTTACGCAAATAATCGAGGTCGTCACCGATGGGATACAATTCGCAACGAAGAAAGAGGTCGGCTCCTCCTTTCCTCGTGGCAGCGGCATAGTGGGTATAGCATGTTTCAAAAAGGACTTTTAAACGGGAGCACTCCACCTTGGTCCCCCATATAAGGATATGGGGATGACTGTCTTCTATTGAAAAGGAAACAACTATGGCTTCGGTATTCGCTGCGCATACACCTATCAGATTGAATGCCGCGAAATAGTCAGCTTTACTAATAACGAAATTCCGGGAATCAGCGCCTTTGGCGCAAACATGGAAATACTCTTTTATCATCGCACTGATCTCACTCCTCATTCTCCCACCATCGATGCGATGATTTCGGATGATTAGCACATCATAAAGTTGATGTTTTTCCGTTATCTTTCCAAGAGAAAAACACGGTTTTCTCTGAAAAAACTTACTGTTGCCAAACTGGCGCACGTGGGAATGAGAATAATGATATCGGAATACGAATCAAGGTGCGCCATCGGCCGTATTCGTCCCCTGGCGCACAACAAAGAGGTTGTTAATTAGATAGAAAACCTACACCTGTGCAGCAGTTTGGCAGGAATCATTATCTTTGTGTTAGATATAAACACACCACAATGAACATTCTCACAAAATCCAGCCTAACGGTTATCGCCGCCATTATTTTTTCAGCATTACCCGTCTCTGGGAGGTATGACCTCTCAGCAACCGTGGCCGCCCGTGGCCACGTTAACGGGTGGACCGCCGGAGTAGCCGGTGGTGGGACGAGGACCGTCAGGCCCGAAGGTTCCTCGGAGGTCATACCTCCCGGAACAGAGAAAAGACTGATAAACGACGTGAACGTGTTCGTTGGGACGGACGGGTTCGGGAATGTGTATCCCGGACCGCAGCTGCCTTACGGCGGGATCCAGATAAGCCCGGACTGCGATGACAAGGACTACGATTGCGCCGCCGGGTACAAATATTCAAAACCAACCGTGCAAGGTTTCAGCCTGACGCACCTTAGTGGTACGGGAATTCCTGATTTGGGAGATTTCCTGTTCCTGCCCGGGACAAGTCCAGACCCGAAACCTTCCGCGCTTGACCATGAAAAGGAGAACGCACATCCGGGCTACTACAGCCTGATGCTGGACAGTGGAGTCAAGGCAGAAATGACGGAGGCCATGCTTTCGGGAATGTTCAGGTTCACCTATCCGGATAGGGAAAGTGCTTACGTGACTATCGATCTCGACCACACCCTGTATTGGAACTGTGAGTGGTCAGACGTACGTCTTCTTGATGACCATACCATTATAGGCAGCAGGCTGGTCAAAGGCTGGAATCCCAGCCGCCATGTCTATTTCGCCGCCCGCTTCTCTGAGCCTATCAAGGATTTCACAATCCTCCAGGAAGGCGAACCCGTAATCTACAACACCAAGCGTTTCCGCAGTTCCCTCGAGGCCTGGGGCCGCAAGCTCAAGGTCATAGTCCGCTTCGACGGTCCTTCGTCGCCTTTTGCTACACGAAAGGAGTTTGCGACAGTTGGAACTGTTGCCGGGGAGGACCATGCCACCCTCGGCACTGTAAGAGGGGGGACCGTGAGCAAGGCGAACGGTGGGGCCGAGCGGAGCGAGGCGTCCGACCGGCAACAGTTCCGACTGGAAGTCAAAGTCGCAGTGTCGGGAGTCGGGACGGATGGGGCGTTGCTGAATTTGAAGGAACTGGACGGAAAGGACTTCAACACTGTGCTGGCTGAGGCGGAGAATACTTGGGAAAAGGCTCTGGGAACATATTCATTGGACAGCGAAGACAAGGTTCTCAGGGAGACTTTCTACACCAGCGTGTACCGCACCATGCAGCACCCATTCGTGTTCCAGGACGCTGACGGAAGGTTCCGTGAGCACGACGGCACCATCGGCAAGGCCGAAGGCTTTACGAATGTGACAACCTTCTCCTTCTGGGACACCTTCAGGGCGTTCGAGCCTCTGATGAACCTGGTCAACCATCCCCTGCAGGCAGATATTGCCAATTCGATGCTCGCCCACTATGACAAGAGTGCCGAGCACATGCTTCCCTACTGGTCATTCTACGGCGGCGAGACCTGGTGCATGATAGGTTTCCATTCCTGCTCCATCCTTGCCGACATGATCCTCAAGGACGTTCCCGGATTCGACTATGAACGTGCCTACCAGGCGATGAAGACCACCGCCACGAACGCCCACTACGACTGCATTCCTGAATATACCTCCCTCGGCTACGTTCCCTTCGACCTGGAGAAGGAAAGCGTCTCCAAGACCCTTGAATATGCCTACGATGACTGGTGCATCGCCCAGGTCGCGAAGAAGTTGGGACATGAGAAGGACTATCAGTTCTTCCTTAACCGTTCCATGAACTACAAGAACCTGGTCGATCCGGAGACCGGCTATATGAGAGGCAAGGATTCCAAGGGAGAATGGCGCACTCCATTCGCTCCTATTGCCTACCAGGGGCCTGGTTCTGTAAACGGATGGGGAGACATCACCGAAGGATTCACCATGCAATACACATGGAGCGTCTTCCACGACATGGACGGTTATGTACAGTTGGCCGGTCGCGACAGGTTGAAGAAATATCTTGACGAGCTCTTCACCATAGAGCTTCCGGAAGACATCCCCGGTGCCCATGACATCTGGGGCCGTATAGGCGGCTACTGGCACGGCAACGAGCCCTGCCACCATGTTGCTTACCTATATGATTATTTTGGAGAACCCTGGAACTGCCAGAAATGGGTCCGTTATGTGGCCAAGAATTATTATGGCAACGAGCCAGGCTCACTTAGCGGCAACGACGACTGCGGCCAGATGAGCGCCTGGTACCTGTTCAACTGCCTCGGATTCTATCCTTTCTGCCCCGGAGCAGACTGGTACTATCTGGGTTCACCCTGTGTTCCCGGAATGACAGTAACCCTGTCAAACGGAAAGACAGTAAAGATGACCACCAAAGGCTGGAGCGAGGATGCCGTCTATATCAAGGCAGCCTACCTGAACGGCAAGAAACTGAACTATCCTTATATTAATTATGAGGACATAAAGGACGGGGCCACCCTACACTTCGAGATGTCCCGCAAGCCCGTCAAGGGAGCGTTCAAGGGATAGGGCTTGCAGCTCCGGCGTAATAAACATAGAGTTCATCACTGTGTTCGCGGCAATACTCCTTGAGTTTTTCTACCTCGCCGCGATCCATCGTAGGGCTTCCTGCCACCATCTCAGAATACACTGGATGACCCTCTGCTGCGCTCATGAATACATCGCGTAGGAAGACATAACGGACCGGGAAGCTATATTCATTCCCGGAAGGATCCTTAGCCACTGCCTGGAAATGGATAATACACAGGCTGTCGCAATCGAAAATGGTTTCCGGGGATTGTATCCTGGCACCTCCCTTTACGGACATCTGATCTTCCATGGCCTTCTCCAAGGCATCAGGCAGCCTTTCCATAGCCATGCTCTCAAGCCCCTTCGGAGAGGATGAACATGATGCAGCAAGAAGCAGGAAAGAGAGGTAAAAACTATATAGGATATTCTTGAGTATCATTTTATTGCAGAATATTCAACGGCCTTAAAAAAGGGTCGGTCCCCTTTGTGAGACCGACCCTTTGAAAAGGCATCAAGCTATTATTCACCGTATCCAGGATTCTGAGGGATCTTCACATCCTTGTTGGACTGGATGATCTGGATAGGAATAGGAAGTACGTAGTTGTGAGGCTTAATGTTAGGGATGTGACGGGTGTTACCCATTGCATCGGTGTAAGTCTCACGGCCACGGTTATCATTCTCATATCCGAAACCATACTTACGGGTACGAGCGTACAGGGTGTTCGAAGTGGTGGCATCCTGGGTAGGATACTTGTCCAGAACGTAAGTGGCGTTCGGGTTGCAGGACAGACGGCTGAGGGTTACCCAACGCTGTTCCTCACCGAAGAGCTCACGGACACGCTCATCGAGGATGTAGTCGATGTCGATATCGCCTGCAGTAGCGGGCTTTGCACCTGCACGGTTACGGAGAACATTGATGTCTTCCGCTGCACCTGACTTGTTACCCTGGGCAAGACGGGCCTCTGCACGGAGCAGATAGGTCTCAGCAACACGGATCATGTACCAGTCGGTGTCGTAGTAGCAGTTGTTGTTGTCAATGATGTGCTTGTCATCGGAGAACTTCCAATAACGAGGAGTGATATTGACAGTGTCAGCAGCAGTAAGGACATAGGCGTTGTCGCCAGGATGAGCTGCAATCCTGTCCTTGATTTCCTGCTTGACCTCTGACCACTTCTTTCCGGAAGGGGTGTAGTAGTCACGCTGGATCATGACCTCACCGCCACGGAAGTCGTTAGGGTCGTCCCAGTAGGAACCGAGAATATCGCCAGCAGGGCGTACAACGAATTCGGATGCCAGAAGTCCAAGTGAGGTAGCGGCACCGTTACCCTGTGCGCGGCATGCGAGGGAGTCCATACGGGTGGAAAGGCTATAAGCAAGTTTACGGCCCTGTGCTTCAGGAATGTCAGTACCAGGGGTTCCGGCACCGGCAGGCTCAACACCAGCCGGGAAGCAGGTGGCGTCAGCAGTGAAAACATAGAACTTGACACCATCCTTATCCGTACGTGTACCGTTCTTGCCACCCATAGGGATCCAAGGAGCCCAAGTTGATTCAAGAACAGGAACGTGCATACGCCACCAGGAGTCACCTGATCCTCCGAGAGGCCAGTTGTCAACACCGGGAGTGTAGTCGATCTGGGCTACCCAGATAGCCTCCTTGTTCTCAGGATTGTTGGGGTTGGAATCGGAAGCGAACTTATCCTTGGCGGTCATTGCGGATGAACGGAAAAGATCCCAGTAAGCACCCTGAGGAGCTGCGAGGGAATTACCGTAGCGGTCGACAGCCTGGTCCTTACGGTTTCCGAAACGGGTAGTCATGATGTGGTAGTCACCATCCTGTCCGTTGATGACGCGGCTGGCGGCATCCTCTGCCTCCTTGAATTTACCAAGCGAGAGGTAGATCTCTGAGAGGTAGTGGGCTGCTGCAGCCTTAGTTACGGTACCCATCAGACGAGGCTGGGTGGGGAGATTCTGCTCTGCATATTCAAAGTCTGCAGCGAGCTTTTCCCAACCTTCCTCACGGGTGATCATCTCATAGCCGTAAGTGGCTTCCGTAGTCATATGATCGGCATACACGAAACTTCCAAACATACCTGCAAGGACACGGTAGGCCCAGGCGCGGAGGAAGATAGCCTCAGCACGAAGGTTCTCCTTCATGGCAGGAGTGGAGTACTCGATCTCGGGATGCTCGTCAATCATGTCAACAACGGTGTTTGCACGGTTGGCGAGCTTGTACATATAGTCACCATAGTGACGGGCGTAACCACTGTCCGAAGTAAGGGTGGCCCAGTTGGAGAAGTGGGTGTTACCGCCGGTCGGAGCGAAAGTGTCAAGACCCATACCGTTGAGCATCCAGTTGTGCTCAGAACCGCCACGCTGGTTACCAAACACCATGTACTGGATGTTGGAATAAGCAGAAGCAAGAGCAATCTCGATGGACTGCTGGTTCTTGAAGAAACTGCTGGTGTCGTCGTTATAAGTCTTCTCATCAAGGAACGCTTCGTCGTTGCATGAAACGGCGAGGACAAGAGCTAGAAGAACGAATATGTATTTTTTCATAATAATCGCTTTTTAATTATTTGACGAGCCTTATTTCGAGAAAGTCAGGTTGACACCGAAGGTGACCGTCTTGTAGGCACCGTTGCTGCCGAATCTGCTGGAAGAGGCTCCGGCTGCGATCGTACCACCAGTCTCAGGATCGATACCGGACCAGTTGGAGATTGTGATAAGGTCGGTAGCAGCCACATAGCAACGGAGATTGCTTATGCCGGAACGCTTGATGAGAGTGGCCGGTACGGTATAGGAGAACACGAGGTCCTTCAACTTCAGGTAGGAACGGCTGTTCCAGTACTGATAATCCATGGTGTTGGTGTATCCGTAACGGGCGAAAGTCTGGGAAGGATTCTCCTTGGTCCAAGGCTTTACGCGTGCGAGCTGTGCTCCACCACCCATGTTAGGGCTGAATGCATAGGGATCGAGCCAGATGAAATGGGTCTTGTCACCCTGGCCCCAGCGGAGGTTGAAGTACAGGCTGAAGTTCTTCCAAGCCAGCGTGTTGGCGAAGTTCACGGTGAAGAGAGGATCCGGGGAACCGATGTACTGACGGTCTTTTGCGTCGATGACACCGTCGCCGTTGTAATCCTCGAACTTGAGGTCACCGGGCTTTGCATCAGGCTGAACCTTGTGAGCAGCAACCTCTGCTTCATCCTTGAAGATACCAAGAAGCTTTACATCATAAGCGGCACCGATAGGTCTTCCAACGAGCAGAGCATAGTTGGCTTCACGACCATAGGCAACTGCATTAGCGACATCGTCTGCCTCATTTCCATCATAGTCAGGACCGAAGAGGGAAACGAGTTTGTTGCGGTTGGCATCAAACACCAGGTTGCTCTCCCAACGGAATGTGTCAACACCGTTTCCATTGATATTGACAGTGTTGAGGACGATCTCTATACCCTTGTTGGTCACGAGACCCACATTGTCATTGACATCGGTGAAACCGGAGATATAGGGAGCTGAACGGGCTACGAGCATATTCGTTGTGCGGCCTGTGTAAGCGTCGATGCTACCGTTGACACGGTTGTTTGCAAGAGCGAAGTCAATACCGAGGTTCATCTTCTCGACGGTTGCCCAGGTCAGGTTCCTGTTGGGCAGGTTGTTGAGAGCCATACCGAGGGTACTTACGTCACCCAGCCAAGTCATGGTGTTGGCACCACTGTTACCGGTGGACTTGCCAACGGTGGCCTGGGTTGCACCGGCAGAGATGTTACGGGATCCGTTCTGACCCCAGGAAAGACGTACTTTCAGGAAGTCGAAGGGACCGTCCTTCATGAAGTCCTCATTGGAGACGACCCATGCTGCGGATGCTCCGTAGAAGTTACCCCACTTGTGACCGATTGCGAATGCGGAGAAACCGTCACGACGGAAGTTTCCGGTGAGGTAGTACTTGTTGGCCCAGTTGTAGTTCACGCGGGCAAGATAACCCACGGACTGGGTCTGGGTACGGTTGCGGTAGGTATCGGTGACAGAGTTGGCTGCCTCGATGTTGTACACACCCAGAGTGGTAGGAGTAGGATAACCGGTGAAGTTGGTTCCCAATGAGTTGCTGTTGGTGGACTCACGGGTATAACCGGCGGTCACATCGAAGTGATGGAGACCGAAGTCCTTTCCGTAGGTGAGGATCTGGTCGATGTTCCATGCACCGTAGTTGGAAGCAGAAATGCTACCGGTAACGTTGCCTGAGAACTGTCCGGGATTCTGCATCTGGGTGACATCCTCAGTGTTGACGGACATCTCCGGCTTGTTATAGACATCGCCATAACCGGCATTACGCTGTCCCTGGAAGGTAACTTTGTAGCTCAGGCCAGGGATGAACGGGACGTCGATCTGGGCATAGGCGACACCGTTGAGGTTCATGCTCTTGCTCCTGCGGTCGGTATAGGCATAGGAGTCATCCTTACCTGTACCGATGAACGGGCTGGCGGTGTTGTTGTCAGGAACGCTGTTGTACCAGTTCTCGAATCCTTCCTGGCGTGCATAGACATAGGAAAGAGGAGTGTACCACATTGCGTAGCGGATGTTGGCACTCTGGCCCCAGCTGTTGGAAGCAAGGAAGTTTGCCTTCACACCAACGGTCAGCCAGTCGGTAACGTTGAAGTCAAGTTTCCCCATGGCACCGGCCTTCTCATAGTCATCACCCTTGCGGATACCCTGCTGACGGGTGTAGTCGCCGGAAACGTAGTAGTTGACACGGTCTGAACGTCCGCTGATAGAGAGGTCGTACTTCTGGCCGACACCCTTGCGGGAAATCTCGTCGATCCAGTTGACCCACTGGCCATCTCTCCAAGCCTCAAGCTCGCGTGCACCCAAAAGGTTGTCGTTGGCAGCCTGGTCAAGGGTGGAATAGTTCCATTCCTTATCCTTGAAATAAGTGTCGCCAGCGCCCTTCTTGCTGTAGAAACGGTTCTTAAGGAAGGTTTCCTTGTCATTCACCATCTTGGGCATGCGGGTCCAGTCGGAAAGGCTGATGCTACCGTTGAAGTTCACGACGGGAGCTGATCCGGTACCCTTCTTGGTGGTGATGATGATAACACCGTTAGCAGCACGTGATCCGTAGATAGCAGCTGCGGAAGCATCCTTCAGAACGTCGATGCTCTCAATGTCAGCTGTGTTGATCGAGTTGATCGAACCATAGGAGAGAACACCGTCGATGACGAGCAGAGGCTGGTTGACACTCTGTGCAGATGCGGACATCGAACCTCCAGTAGGGATGGCGTTCTTACCACGGATGGTCATCGTGGAGGTGTTGTCACCGGCAGCGCTGGTGGTAGGAGCATAGCTCAAACCTGCTACCTTGCTGGACAGTGCGGCAAGGGCATTAGGGTTAGGCAGCGAAGCGACGTTCTTGTCATTGCCATAATTGACAGTGGCGATGGCGCCAGATACATCCTTCTTGCGGGCTGTACCGTAACCCACAACCACAACCTCATCCAAGAATGCCGCGTCGTCTTTCAATTGGACATTGATCGTCCTCTGGGAGCCGACGGCAACCTCCTGTGAGGCATAACCGATGCTGGAGAAGACCAGGACAGCACCCTGCTTCAAGTTGGACAGGGAGTAGTTTCCGTCAAGGTCCGTCATTGTGCCGGTAGTGGTGCCCTTAACAAACACATTCACTCCGACAAGAGGTTCCCCAGACTGATCTGTGACCTTTCCATTCACAGAAGACTGGGCAAATGCCTGCACTCCCACAATTAGAAGCGCAAACAAAGCCGTAATGAAACGTTTACTCATAAACAGAAGAATTAAAATGGTTTAGAACTTCCTGATTGATTGTTAATTGACTTGTTTAGTAAAACTCCAGGAAGCTCAGATTTGACCTCCGTTTTGAGACACGAAATCATGTTTGTCGGAGATGGCCAATTGGTTGAAAATGACGGCACTTAGATATGGCGAATCCTACTATGGTATCTCATTATCAATGAGTTACATTTTTCGAGCTTTAAGTAATCCCTTGATAATTAAACAGTTGGAGATATTTTGTATTTTTTTCATTTGTTACTATATTTGCCCGTTCCTCGGATACTTTTTTGTCTGATGGTTTTTTAGGTTAGTTTTACTTTAATGTTAACGAGACACGCATAATTTTTAGCATTTTTTACTAAACAAGTCATTTAATAAAATAATCCAACACTATTTTATTTCTAAAATCATTCTGTTTATGAGTAAACGTTTCATTACGGCTTTGCTCGTACTTCTATTCATGGGAGTACAGGCATTCGCTCAGTCTTCCGTGTCCGGAAAGGTCACGGATCAGTCTGGGGAACCTCTTGTCGGAGTGAATGTCCTCGTAAAGGGCACCACTAACGGCACGATGACAGATCTTGACGGAAAATACACCCTGTCCAACTTGAAGCAGGGCGCCGTCCTGGTCTTCTCCAGCATCGGCTTCGCTTCCCAGGAAGTGAATGTCGGATCACAGCGCAACATCAATGTCCAGCTTAAGGATGATGCAGCGTTCCTCGACGAGGTTGTGGTTGTCGGTTACGGTACTGCCCGTAAAAAGGACGTATCCGGAGCCATCGCCAGCGTCAACTTCGGCAATGACAGCAACATTTCTTCGCTGCCTAACCCGAATGCCCTCGCCGGACTGTCCAGCCGTGTCGCTGGTCTCAACTACGCACCTACCAGCACTGCCGGTGGTGACAACACCTCCACGATGACCATCCGTGGTAAGAATGCCATCCCTACAGGAGGAAGCATTTCCTCAAGTGCCCAGAGCGTCAACCAGCCTCTGCTCGTCATCGACGGTGTCCTTTCCTATGGTTCGATCAACTCGATCAACACAGCTGACATCCAGAGCATCGACGTCCTGAAGGACGCTTCCGCTGCTGCTATCTACGGATCCCGTGCTGCTAACGGTGTTATCATCATCACCACCAAGCGCGGAACCAGCGAGAAGCCTGTCGTCAACTTCAACGCCAGCCTCAGTCTTTCCGACTGGAGCCGCATGCCCAAGATGGTGAATGACAAGGAAACCTTCCTGAAGAACCGTTTCTTCAGCCAGAAGGCTATTGGTAACGCAAACTTCAAAGACAAGGAATGGAGTGATTTCGGAAGCCTGGACAATGCTGCCAATTCCGGACTCCTTTCAGCCCGTGAACTTGACGCTTGGAATGACGGTCAGTGGGTCAACTGGCTGGAAGAGATCTCACGCAGGGGTGTCGGACAGAAGTACGATGTCAGCGTGGGTGGAAAGGCCAAGAACGTCAGCTATTATGTTTCATCCGACTACACCCGTCAGCAGGGTATCCGCAAGGGTGATGATTACGAGAAAGCCGGCGCCATGGGTAAGGTTGACATCAACGTCAACGAATGGCTTACCGTCGGTGCAAAGGCCAATTACCTTTGGGCCAACAGCTGGGGCCAGACCGCAAAGATCCAGAACGCATTCTGGATGACCCCTCTTTCATTCGTCCATGCTATCCAGCCTGGCTATGAGAACTGGTACAACAGTGTTCCTGACGGCAACACCGCCAGCCCTTATTGGGGAGCAGGAGAAAACGATTCGCACCTTTGGACCCAGCGTGGCAGCAAGAGCGCCAACCTCAACGGTGTCGCCTATGCCCAGATCGATTTCCCGTTCATCCCTGGATTGAGCTACAAGGTCACCTTGCAGGGTCAGCGTAACGCTTCCTACTCTGACGTGTTCAACAGGCCTGAGATCAAGGTTAATACAGAAAGGGTTACCGACATGGACAACCCTCAGCAGTTCAATGCTTCCGCCAGCGGTAACTCCTCCATGTCCAACTATGCTGCCTGGAACATCGACCAGATCCTGACTTACACCAAGGATTTCGGAAGGCATCACATGGACTACATGCTGGGTTACACCCGTGAAAAGACCAACAGCAATGGTCTCTCCATCGGATTCAGCGGTTTCGACACTCCTACCAACCTTGCTCAATACAACCTGTCCACTGCTACAACATGGACACCTAACAGAACCCGCGTTGAATCACAGGCTGTAGGTTATCTCGCACGCGCCAACTACAACTACGCAAATAAGTACTATGCTACCGTGAACTTCCGTCGTGACGGTTATTCCGCCTTCGGAATCGGTCACAAGTGGGGCAACTTCTACGGTGCATCCGCCGCATGGGTTATCTCCAATGAGGAATTCATGAAGGATGGAATGTTCGACTTCCTGAAGCTCCGTCTCTCCTGGGGACAGAATGGTTCCCGTTCCGTCTCTCCTGGAGCAACCCAGGCTACTGTTGAGAAGACCACAAGCAACAACGGTAACATCTCTATGACTTGGCTTGGTGATGCCAGCAACCTTGGTATGGCCATGACCAATGTTCCTAACCCCAACCTTACCTGGGCTACTGTTGAGAAATACAACATCGGTTTGGATTTCTCACTTCTTGAGACCCGCCTGAATGGTAGTGTGGATGTCTATGCCGGCAACACCATCAACATGCTTGTCCGCCGTAGTGCTCCTTACTTCTCCGGTTACACAGATGTGTGGGACAACGTAGGTAAGGTGTCCAACAAGGGTATTGAAATTGCCCTCAATTCCATCAATGTTAATGGAAACGGCAGGGAGACCTTCCGTTGGGAGAGCAACCTTGTGTTCGACTCCAATGCCAACAAACTCGTTTCCCTCTTCGGCCCTGGCTATGATGGCAAAGAGGCAGACGATATCGCAAATGCCACTTCTTATGGTTTTGACTCCTACTACGCCCTCCAGGTCGGTTATCCTATCGGTGCCGCTTACGACGTAAAGAAACTTGGAGTA
>JAEEGJ010019968.1_pt1 | contig 14667 bp, 18 predicted proteins | sample 8958761 | NCBI WGS metagenome assembly JAEEGJ01 (sample SAMN16246546, study PRJNA631951) | gut metagenome | biome: gut microbiome; feature: rumen; material: RS-attached | host: Bos | place: Iran: Karaj | collected 2018-10 | reverse complement strand
AAAATTCTCCTTCCATTCACCTATAAACATATAGATGCTATATACCAATAGAGATATGGATAGACCATAGAAAAGAATTTGGGTACAACTATATGTCTTTGCTAAGTCTTTTGTATCTCGTTTATTATATGCTCCCAAATATAAAAAAGTAAGAAGAAACTGAATGATTAACTCAACACCATATGAAAAGGTATGAATATTCAGATAAAACTCAATAATCAGTGTAGCCTTTACCGTATCTTCAATAATCCCTTTAATGCTTGTAATGCGGTCATCGTTATTGTTATATTTTAATATAAGAGCTATACTTGTATAGAACAAAAAGAATATTGTTTCTCGTAAAATTGTCGTATTCCACAAACCATATTTATAGAGGACGTATGCAAATATGGATATATAAATTTGAGCACAAATAATAAACAGGAGTATCTTCCAATGAAAGAATGCTTTTACAACTCCGAATATACTTCCCCTGACACTTTTTGTTCTTGTAGAAAAAAGGATAAAAAGTGCAATAAGGGTAATGGATGCCCATTCCCTTGTCGTGAATAATCCTATGATGAAGGAGAGTAAATCCATTATTAGTACACTGTTTTTATGATTTTGTCTGTTCCGTCAATGAGATCATTTATGTTTTCCTTTGTCGGCTCTTCATTTTTATTGTGGTCGCATAAGTTGCGTAAATCACCCAATCTTTGAATGAATCTCCATGTTGGGATATCTATCACATCATTATCTTTTAATAACTGGTTATAGTCATTTATTGCAGGATTCTTCTTATTTGCTTTAATCTCCCTTTGTACACATACTTCACCCAGATGTTTCTCAATAACAACGCCACATATTGCACCAGCCGCTCTGTAATACCCTTTCTTACATAGTTCTCTTGCAGCATCTATTTCTGAATCAAACAAATCAGCTTGCAGTAACTGCTTGATGTTATATAGAGAACTTGAGAATCTATCTTTTAATGACTCTACTATATAATATTGCTGGGTATACTTATTGAGAACAGATGATTTGTCAACTAGTACACGAGCACCTTGAGTTACTCTAAGATTGATAAGATAATCACTGATTGTGTATGTCTCATAGTCAATAACTTTCCTCTTCTCTATTTTATAATAAGAAATAAAATCAATAAGTCGTTCAGGCATCAATTGCTTAACAACAATTAAAGCCTCGTTGTACCACGAATTATAATTGTCTATGAATGTAAGTGATTTGAAAAGCGTTCTTTCTTTTTCTGGCATATTTTCGGGAATTTTATATTCTTTCCCTAATTCATTATACAAACCAAATAAAAGCAAACGGCCTCTTTGGGATAGAGACTCAATATCCTTTTGATATTTCGTAATGTTTGATTCCATAACAAATCTATGTTTTATTTTATTGTAGAGAGATGCGCAAGAACATATTTGATTTCAACATTCAATATTCCTCCAAGATTGTTTAAGATATTTCCAAACTTTAATAATACTTCTATAGTTTGCGATAGCTGAAATCTTTCCATCATATCTATTTGTTCAGAAACATTAGGTAAAAGATGTGCTACATTATTATTTCTAATAATCTTTATATGTTTTAGATAAGATTTACGAAATTCCTTGATGGCGGAAACAATTATACACAGATCTTTATTAAAAGCATCCCCCATATCGTTATGATAACTCAATTTGCAATAATCTCTTTGAATCTTATCATAAGTTTCATAGAAACTATGAATTAACATATATGCAGATTTTATATGAGTACGAGTTTCCCATTCATTTGTAGAAGCTACTACAGATTTCATATGTATTTTCAGTTCCATAGCGCACATATTCACAAATCCCGCATAATTCCATAATATGAATGTATTGTCCAGATGTTTACTTTTACATGCATTTAATCCTATATGGAATTGTTCCATACACATTTCCATTTCTGATATACTCCTATCAAAACCTTGCGTTAAATCCGCAAGACCTTGCTTAATATTTTCTTTCAAAAAAATATCTACAAATGATTGAATATATTTCATACGAATCTTTTTTTACCAGTTAATAATTGCTGCATTAAGCCACGCTTTTGAGATTGCAGGCTTGCTAATTTCTCGTTGGCAAGATTTATTTCTTTATCGAATTCGTACAGCATATCCGCTATGGCTGTATGTTCTTCTTTTGAAGGTATGCGGACTTTCACCTGGCAGAAGTCTGGATATTTGCAGTTAAGTGTATCGCTAACTAAACCTTGAGAGTGAGTCCAAAAGTCATATACTATACGTGGCTGTCGAATGAGCATTGCCATAAATCTAACATCAACATTCTTTTGTGGAGTGACAATTGTATAAGCGGGGCTTACAATACCTTCTATGCTTGACAATGCACTTCTGCCTTGCCACATTCTCATGGTATTATAACCGATGTCGTTGGGACAAATTCGCTTATACTTTGATTTGTCGTCATTAGAAATATCTCTTTTATCTGAATCAGATTGATATATAACCCCTTTGTCACCTGTTATTGACAGCAGGGGCAAATCATCACGGTTTGTTTCATTACGCTCATCAAAGACATCTCCTAATTTAACCTCTTTCCACTCACCATTAAACCCTGGCAGGCGTTTCTTGCCTGTAAGGAGTTGCTGCATCAATGCGCGTTTGCGCAATTTGAGTTTTTCAATCAATTCTGATTGCTTTTCTATGGAAGAATCCCAAAGTTGCAAGACGGAACAGATACGTTCTTGTTCTTCGAGTGGGGGAATGAGGATTGGAAAATTCGCCACTTCGTTTCCCGTTATATTAGGATCCTTACGACTACTGGCTGCAAGCCTTTTCCAATAGTTAACTTGACAGTTAAGCCAAGCCAACACAAACGAAGATTCCACAGAACTTTTGCACATCAATGCTGATAAAGCCTGATTAATTGTTGCGTCAATTCCGAGTAAGGCCGTTCTCCCAATTTGACGGAAACCTCCATACATTGCAACAAGTACTGTTCCTTTTGGCAATATCTTTAATGAAGTCTTTTCTACAGCTTCTTTAGAAACTTTTTCTTCAGTCTCATAAAGAGTGCCATTGTTCAAATCTGTGGTTTTTACCCAAGGAATTATACCATCATTATAGTACTTGCTATTTGCGCGTAAAGGAGTTGTTCCAGATGTAATATCTGCAATATCTCCCAACCTCTTCACCTCCCATTCCTCAGGAATGATGCCAAGTGGAGAGTCCTTATATCCTTGTGGTATTTGTATCCTATTGTTCATTAACTTTAATCTTAGTAGAAAAACTTTCGTATATCTTATTATATCTTCTTTCTATCAATTTATAATTATTCGTTCTTCTGATAGAGGCATCAGAGTCGGTAATAATTTGGTGATGTCCTGCAGGACACAAACTACCTTGACCAATTTGTCCAACGGAATACTCCATATTGTCTAATAGAATCTCTACATTAACTGGACAATTCTGGTGTAATGTGCTATCTAATGACATGATAAATGCTCTAAATGCATCTATTGGCATATTATTGTTTAGAGCACTGACTCCCCATATTTGCATAATATGGTGCTTTGATTTATATGTAAGTTGCTCTATTGACTCTTGTTGTTTTAAGAAATCCTCTTTTAAAGAATTCAATTCTTTAATTCTATTTTTCAATTCAATACTATTATATATCTGCCAACCAACAGCCAACGTCACGACAATCGCAAGCAAAGCGACAATGACTCCTACAAAAGAATCAAGGCTGACCACAGTAAATCCACCAACATTACAACACCACAATACCAACATTGTGACAGATATTGCTAATGATAAAAATGCACAAATATGTGCAAAACTCCATTTCTTCATAATTTATATAGTATTAATGTCTATAATTCTCTTATTATCAAATCCATTATGCTGTTCACCATGAGCAACATAGCCCAATTGATTAGCAACAATCTTTGTTGCTCCTATTTCTACATCAATATTTGTGTGAGAGTGTCCGTAAATCCAGTAGTCAATGCGGCTATCAGCAATCATATTGCCCATCTCTACAGCATAGGCACTTGATAGAGCACTACCTTGATGTTGTGGGGCAACACATTGTAAGGTTGGTACATGATGGGTGACTACCACAATATGCTCGGCTTTGCTTTCTGCTACACTCTTAGTTATGAATTGTTTGCATCGCTCATGTTCTGAATTGAAGTCGTCGGGTGTCAACAACTCGCCATTACATAGAACTTGGTAAAAGTCGTTCAAGCCTCTTTGCACCTGAAACATATCTACCTCAGGAATGTGTGACCACATGGTGGAAAGAATGAAAGCTACATTGTCAATATGAACCACCTTATTATAATAATAGCCAACATTATCGCAAAGCATCCATTGCCATGCATCTCCACGTTTGGCAATATCTCCATAATGATAATACTCATGATTACCAGGAATGAGGAGTATCTGCTGGTAGGCATCTGATGCCCAGTTCAAAAACCAGGTGGGAATACCTTCTTCCAAATAGGCTGTATCACCAGCCAACACAAGGATGTCGCCAGCCACTTCCAATGGATGTGATTGGAGCCAAGCAGCATTTGCCGCCATCTCTAAGTGTAAGTCTGATGCAAACTGTATCGTCATTATTCTTCTGTTTCTTCTTTCATGGAATTGAGCAGTTTCTGCTTCTTCTTTTCTACAACCTTGATACTCTCTACTGTCGGAAGGTCTTCAGGCATAGTGCCGCCGAGTTCTTTGATGGTTTGGCGAACTTTGGCACCCACTTCGTAATGAGTTATATTAGCTTTTTGCTTACCTTTGATATTTTCACGGCACAGTTTCTCTTCAGTCTGAGTAGCACGGAAAAGGTTGGCTGCAAGTTCTGTGCTTCCCATGTGGTCTAATATTTTCTGACTCTTCTTTAAACCTTTTCGAGCATGAATGTCTTTGGCAGTCATGCCTCCATAAAGCCCTTGATAACCGTAGTTCTGAAAAATCGCATAATCTCTGGAATCAATGACACCAGCGTCTTTTGCTGCACTTGCCAATTGGGAATTATGTTTCTGCATTTCAGTTCTCAGGAACAGACGCTTTTCTTCTTCACTCGAAAGTTCTTGATACTCCTTCATCTGCTGAACTTCAGCAATGCGAGTTTGAATGGCAAAATAAGTCTGTCCCTGTGCCACAATCGTCTTGCTTGGGTCTGCATTTTGAACAATCAAATAGCAAGCGTATCTTGAAAGTTTGATGGAGTCAACGGGGCGTTCTGCTCCAGAGCCAATCTCTACCATTTCGAGGATATCCTCGAAATGGTCATCAACATTCTGCCCGCTATTTCGGCATGCAATCTTTGCTTTATCAATAACAGGAAGAAAATGCCTATATTCTGTATATTCTAAGACCTTCCATAAAGTTCTCGCTGTCCAATATTCATTTCCGTTTTGATCAATGTGTTTGATACTCTCAAATAACGACATTGTCTTTTTTGTAAGCCTTGTGCTCATATCTTATTATCTTTTAATTATTTACATTTCTATACCATTTCGAGGATATCCTCGAAATGGTTGGTTAATAACCTAACTGTTTCAAATACTCTTTCATTTTTGCCTGTACTTCTGCGAGTTCTGTCTCTAATTGTTCTATATCCTTCTGCACAGCAGGGATGTCGATTTCTGCTTCTTCCTCGTAAGTATCAACATAACGGGGAATATTGAGGTTGAAATCATTCTCGCGAATGTCATCAGGAGTAGCAACAAAGGCATACTTGTCTTCGGCTACGCCTGGAGTGAACTCACCACGGACGAACTTCTGATAAGTTGTGACGATGTGCTCGATATCCTTTTCACGGAGTTTGTTCTGATTCTTGCCGTTCTCATACTCTCGACTAGCATCAATGAACAATACGTTTTCAGAGTTACGACCTTTACGGAAGATGGCAATAGCAGCAGGAATGCCTGTACCATAGAAAAGGTTGGCGGGAAGGCCGATAACTGCTTCCAGAATATGCTCATTTTCCAAGATGTACTGGCGAATCTTGCCTTCACTGCCACCACGGAAGAGAACGCCATGAGGAATAATGACCCCAACCTTACCTTCGTTGTCGTCGGCTACTTCCAGCATGTGACTGATGAAAGCCCAGTCGCCCTTGCTCTTAGGTGGAATGCCTCGCCAGAAACGGTTGTATGGATCACTGGCAGCTTCCTCTGCTCCCCATTTGTCAAGAGAGAATGGAGGGTTGGCTACCACAGTATCAAACTTCATCAGTTTGTCATTCACCTTCAGTTTTGGGTTGCGTAATGTGTCTCCCCAACGAATGACTGCATTGTCAAAACCATGCAGGAACATGTTCATCATAGCCAATGCCCAAGTGCTACCGTTGACCTCTTGACCATAAAGGGAGAAGTTATTATTGCCCACTTCCTTACCTGCCTTAATCAGCAGAGAGCCGGAACCGCAGGTGATGTCACAAATGCGAGCACCAGGCTTGCTTTTGGTCAGTTTGGCAAGCAAGGTTGAAACTTCGGCTGGCGTGAAGAAGTCACCTGCCTTCTTTCCTGCTTCCCCAGCAAAGGTGGAGACAAGGAACATATAAGCATCTCCAATAATATCATTATTCTCCAGATGTGACTCGTCCAAGTCTAATCCGTGGAAGTCTTGCAATAGGTTTTTCAGACGGGCATTCTTTTCTTTTGGCTCACCCAAGTTGGCACTGTTGAAACTGATGTTGCGGAAGATACTGCTTCCATCCTCGCTACTCATCTTCTCTCGATTGGCATCTTCAAGGTCTGCCAGGGCCTCGTCTATCAGCTCACCAATGTTCGTAGCATTTCTGTTGTCATAGAGGAAGTCAAAAGCACTTCGCTCTGGCACGACGAAACGTTCGTGACGCATGGCTCGCTCTGCCCGTTCCTTGTCACTATTATATTTAATGAGGTATTCGTTTAACTTGGATTTATACACGTCGCTCACATACTTCAGGAAAAGCATGGTGAGGATGTAGTCCTTATATTGGCTTGGATCTATGACACCACGGAAAGTATCACAGGCTTTCCAGACGGTGCGGTTAATGTCTTCTTGGCTTATTTTCTTTGTCTCCATATGTTTATTTGTTTAATTCGTTAATGAGTATCTGATTGGTGATTTGCATTCGCTTTTCTGCAATTGCCTCTAAAATTTCCTTTTCCCGTTTCTGCAAAGAAGACAGTTCAACAATCATCTGTTGTGTCACATGGTCGGGAATGATAATGCCCAAATTCTCTAATGTGGGTTTGTGTATGAGCGGTGTCCCTGTGCCTGCTTGCACTGTTTTGATTGATGCTACCACACTTGGGTGGTTTAAATACCAGCAGAGATATTCTGGACTGACTATACTGGAATGTAGTCTAATAGAATACAATGTGGTAGAAGGCACAGCTGGAATATCAAGGTTAAACACCTTGCATAGATAGGTCGTCCCTTTGCCTGCAAAAAGCAAATCCCCTTTTTTAAGCATATAGTTGTCTATTTTTGGGGCATATTCAATACGTAGGGCAGTCGTCTCGGGAGAAGCCATCTGTAAATCCTTAATTTGCAGACAGGCAATTCCCCCTGTGGGATTTCCCTTTGCATAAACCCCAGAGAGTATTCTTGCAACATCCCCAAGTCTTATTTTTTCTTTAGTATATCGATTACCTTTTATGTTCATGACTGCAAAGATAAATGTTTTTATTGAAATCTCCAAATCTTTTCTAAAATAATTTAGTAATTTGAGTACTTTTGTGTTTGGGGCTTTTGATATGGATTTGAAAGTATTAGATGTTTCTATTATAAGAATTGATTCCTTACGCGAGTATGTGAGTATTTATGACAGTTGTCTCTTTTTGATAGAATGCTTACTAATCTTGGCAGAATCTAAGTTCCTAAATTGATGGGACGGCCTAAAATGTTCTATCAAAATCAAGGTGGTTGGAAATTATAAATCCCTGCAAGTGTTTGGCTTACAAGGTTCTGTCTTGGAGGGTGCTTAGGAACACTGTCAACAAAAAAGACATTGCCTTTCGGCGATGTCTTTTTGGGGGTGCCCGGACGGACTCGAACCGTCGACATTCAGAACCACAATCTTATTCCCGCACCCTTGGAAATCCCTTTGTTTATGCGGAAAGTCGGAGATATCGCTTTAAAATTTGCGCCGATTTTGCGCCGAATTTCGACAATTATTGCTTTAACTCTCTTATTCTATCTTCTAATTTGCCTTTCAGCTCTTTGGCGAAGAACTCTTTCGTCGCTTGTTCTTTTTCGAGCATAGTCAGCACTCGGTCTATTTGCTCCTGAGACTTGGCAATCTGGTCAACCAGCTTGTCAATGGTCACAGAGTTTGTGCAAATCTGATCTACTAATTTGTCAATCGTAGAACCGCCATTGTTTACGGTCTGAGTACCTTCTCCAGCATGTATAATATTGCCCACGCCGGATTGGTTGATATTGTTGTTCTTATTATTTTCTTCCATTACTACCTTGGTTTGTCTGGGTTCACAAAGCATTTGACCTTCTCCTGTAGTAAGCCAAATAGGATCCAGGTCATTGTAATACTCTAGGATTTTTGTTACGGCTTTTCGGGAAAGGTCTCTTTTCTCCATTCGGGATTTCCCAATAACACCGATAGAAAGATTCAAGGCCAAAGTTACTTTATTGTCGTTCAGCCCTTTTTCCTTCATGTACAGGTCAAACCTATCAATAATTCTCATTTTTCTAGTTAAAAACTATTAAATTCTACGTCAAAATATAGAAATATTCAAAATTTTGTTTTCGGATATAGAAAAAAGTTCTATCTTTGCAGAAAGTTCTATTTTTTATTCTGAAATAAATGATGAAATTCCGCTGCAAATATAATAAAATTATAGCAATTACCAAACAGATGGAGAAAAAATTTCTAAATCTGGAGACTAAATTTCAAAAGCGAAGACGTGAACGGCTATATCTAATCTGCAAAGATTACGTCTCGTATGCCTCTCAGATTACAGATAACGAGATAACGCCTTGGCGTGTAATTTGCGGTATAGCAGACAAATACAGCGTTAGTGCCAATACTGTTCTTGTGGCATTGCGACAGTGTGGAGTATATCGTAGTAAGACGGAACCAATAGTTGTCAATAGTGTAGCAAAATTGAAGGAAATTCTATAGTTGGCATATGGAAATATCTTTAACTGAATTGAGTAACATCATCGCATCATCTGTTGATGTTGGAGTACAGAGCTATATCAGGACTAATGATCCAGACCGTGACAGGATAAAGCAGTCTGAAGCCAAGCGGTATCTTGCCAGGCTTGGCTTCCAGCCTGTTATGCTGAAGAAGTGGGTTGACGAATCCTTGCTAACCCCAATCAAAGTAGGTGACGCGCAAAATTCTGCTGTATGGTACTCGCTGGCAGAAATCAAGAAACTTGTTTTTTCTATCAGGACTCACCAAATCATTGTAAAGGTATGAGATTTTCCGAAAAGGACGAACTGCTAAGGCGGACAAAGGGAGGCTTGGATGTCTTCAAGCATTACCTTGGCTCCGAAATAGGGCCAGGGAAGAAGTTCAAGAACCCTTTTTACAACGATACAAGGGCAAGTTGCAATCTTTATTACGGCAAGAAGACAGATAGATATTTTCTTGTTGATTTTGGTGACAGTACCATGCGCGGCGACTGTTTTTGGTTTGTCTCGCAATGGGAGCACCTGGATTACCATGAAGAGTTTGAGACAATATTACGCATAATTGATCAGGAATTGAGTCTGAACCTGTTTCATGATGATATTCGTATGGAAACCCATGCGAAGCCAGAGACTTTTGTAGATATTGCTGTCCATGACGAGCACAATAAGAATGGCATTGTGCCATTTCATTTCATTCAAAATTCAGGAATGACCGATTCGGAGCGGCATTATTGGGAGAGTTACGGCATAAAGCAGGAGATTCTGGAAGCTTACAACGTAAGAAGCCTCAGTTCTTTCTCTTCAACTCGTACTGATGGGCAGCCTTACGAAATCAAGTCTGATGGGAGTCCCTTTTTCGGTTATTTCTTTGGGGATTCCAATGGACTGAAGATTTATAGGCCGGGGCATCAACAAAGGTTTCTGTATGCAGGTAAATTACCCCACCCATATGTTTTTGGACTAGAACAGCTGCCATCGAAAGGTGATATCATGTATATTACTGGAGGTGAGAAGGATGTCCTTAGCCTTTCTTCGCATGGTTTTAATGCCATCTGTCTGAATAGCGAGACGGCTAAGGTTCCCGATGATTTACTTACATCACTACGAGGTCGTTTCAATAATATTGTCATACTCTATGATACGGATGAGACAGGCAGGAGGGAGGCTGCTGCCCGAGTTTGCGAAATAGAGCGTCTTGGGTATAGCAGCGTTCATTGTGTTACCTTGCCCCTGAAAGGGACAAAGGATGAAAAGGATATTTCAGACTTCTTCCGTCTTGGTCACAACTCGAAGGAACTTAGTAAACTTACTGAATCCGTAATTTACGGAGGAAGGGAATTATACAGTGGAATTCACAGATGAAAGAAAGAAGAGCAATTCTGGCATTTGAACATGCCAGACGTGTCAAGGTCAATGGTTTTATTACCAGTCATGACGAGACTTTTATTAACAAGTCTGGCCTGGACTTTAAAGTGGTGTCTAGATACTGTGTAGGTATGGAATTCGTCTGCCTTGGGAGGTTCTATCGAGGTATCGGTTTCAGAAACGGCCATGAAGGTTTTGAATTCTTTGATGGAAGACAGTCCTTCTATCCACATACGGTTGGGACTCCTGGCATAACCGTTATCAAAGCTGATGCTGGAGGAGGTAATCAGGATTGCTTGCTGTTTTGTAGCTGTTTGGATTTCCTTGCATATAAGACCATGGAGCCAGAAAAAGCCTCGGTTTCAGACAGTATTATCCTGAATGCTGCGTGTAACTTTACCGAGTTTCTTCAGAATCTGTCCCAGTATCATACGTTCTATTGTTTTTTCCCCCATACGGTGTTTGGTGACACGATACTAAAGACGTTGGTCGGACTCTTTGACAGTGCTTGTGTAGACTGTTCTGGTCAATATGTGAGGAGTGTTGCTTTGTTTGATTCGCTGCGAATGAGGTATAACCAAAGAAAATGTGTGATTTATGAAAGAATTTAGAAGAACAATTATTCGTAATCAGACGATTACACAAAGTGGTCGTGAGAACATCTTGCAAGCAACCGATGGTGTTCAGACCATAACAATTAATCGCTATAACAATGGTGCTCTGGCCGATATTTTTCCGGACAACTTAAACCAAAGGGGACGGCCAGAACCTGAACGTTTTTTCATATTCAGGCATAACGGAACTCCCTATTTGGGAAGGATGACCAAGGAGGGTATGTGGTGCGTGAATCGGAATCCACCAGTGACATATTCAGAGCTGATAAAATTATTTGGAAGCAGCATAATGAAATGGGAATACCTGGATATGGTGGTGGCAAAATCTATAGAAGAGAAATTTACTAATGATGTTTACGAAGATGCAGACATTACCAAATAACAGGCAGACAAGGTCTACACAAATACAAAGGATATGAGAAAAAAGAACTATAAGAAAGGACAATTTGTTTATAGGAGAACACTAACCCTAGCGGATAAAAAGAAGGGCTCAAATCCTTCTTCTTCCTCCGCACTAAGGGATCGTAGGTTAATGCGCTATTTTTTTTATGGAATGCCGTCAAAACAGCGTATGCATATTTGCATGTTGTTGGCTTTCTGTGCTCTTGCCATGGCTCTGAGAAAGTTTTTTCCAGATAAATCAAATGAAGAATCGGATATGGAAAAAAGAAAAACTTGATTATTGAAGAATCATGTTTTTATAATGATGTAGCTTTAAAGCCGAAAAGTTCTATGCGCTAAATTAGCTGTTTGCTATGATTTGTATAGAACTTTTCGGTTGTTTTTATCAAAATAATCTCCTAAAATGTTAAAATCCAAAAGTTTTTATAGAACTTTATTCTATATTCAAATAAAATCCTTTCCTTTGCACGAAAATTTAATTTCATAAGGAAAGATATATGGGTGCTTTTGGAATATTCGCATTCGTTGTAACGTTTGCTTATGTCGTTTACTATGTTGCGGTTTATAATATGGACACACACAAGAAAACGGACAGCAAAAGTGATACAGAGGTCATCGATGTGCCAGGATCGGTGACGAGCATACCTGACGATCCCCCTACATTGGTCGTTGAAACTTCTAACGGGAAGTACACTATCCCGGGAAATGATAATGAGGCTAATGATGAAATGGATGACGGGGATGGTGAACATCAGGATTCTCCAGTCTCGGACAGTGCGGACGCTGTCATGGAACGTCTTCTTAAAGAAATGGAACCAGTCAATGTTTCTTCAGAGGCAGAGTTTGAGAGTGATGAACTTAAGCAGCTGTTGCTTGATGGAGGGCTGACTCCTTCAAGGCAGCAGATTGTATATAGTAAAATATCAATATGATGTGGCCAAAGAACTTCGGAAAAAGTCTCTTGCTTGTGACTTTCTGGGCTTCGGTGATAGACATGTCTGCCGAAACCCTAGTCGATGGTGGAGCTGTTGACTATAATATGGGTGCTGAAGGCCTGTATAATATGACGGAGTTCCTGCTGGTCATGATGCACTATGTCACGATGGTGCTTTATTGCATTGCATCTCTAACGGCGCTGGTAAATGCCCTTCAAATATACATTAAGATGAATCAGCAAGAAGGTGAGATATCCAAGAGCATCTTGCTCTGCATCGGTTCTTGTCTTTTTCTTATCATATCAACAGTCGCCCTTCCTGGATTCTTTGGAATCGTAAGGTCGGAGAGTGTTCTATTCGGCTGGTAATCAATAATTTTCGTTTTTTATTCTATCAGATTGTTTCGTTTTTTGTTCTATTAGTTTTCAGTAACAATTTAACTAAAACAAAAACAATGTGTTTAAAAAACAAAATTGTAAGCGGTGCAAAAACGGCCTACAGAAAGTTCATTAACAGTACTCTAGTTCAACGTTGCATTATTCTTGTGCTTACCGTTGCTGTCGGTGTAGGAAAGATCTTCGCCCAGGCTACAGGTGGACAGGGTTACGAGGCAGGTAAGAATGCCATCAGCCAGGCTTCTGAGCAGATTGCCCAGTATGTGCCTATTGCCACCAAGCTCTGTTATGCCATTGCCGGTGTTGTTGCCATTGTCGGTGCCATCTCGGTCTATGTCAAGATGAACAACGAGGAGCAGGATGTGAAGAACATCTTAGTCCTTCAAAATCGTCAGGAAACGAGAAGAAAGGAAATGAAACTTAATTCACTATTACACAATACGTTATGCAGATATTTTAATTTTCCGATTTTTGAAAATGTGGTTCTTAAAAACATTTAATAGAATGATTTTTGTTTCTGATTTGTTTCTCATGTCTCAATTGATTTTCCTATCTTTGTATCACTTTTCAGGGGCAAAATAGCGAGGTTGAAAGGATATGTCAGCAAGGGAAAAGCCAGTCATTCCAAGAATCAATAAACGACTGTTCACCCCGACCAGAAGGAGCAAGTTACCAAATAAAATAACAACAATATGGCAAGACCAAAGAAACAAGTTAAACTGAAGGAGCCGATAAAGATTCGGCTGAAATCTCTGGCAGATGGCAATAAGAGTATTTATCTCGACATCTACTGGAAGGGAACGAGAAAGTATGAATATCTCAAACTCTATCTCATCCCAGAGGTCAATCCTCTCTGCAAGGAGCAGAACAAGGAAACGATGGCAGTTGCAGAACGCATCAAGGCAGAGCGCATCAAGGCACTTCATGGTCATGGTGTACAGGACTGGGAAGCAGTCAAGCAGGGGTCTATGCTCCTGACTGGCTGGATAAAGCGGTATTGTGAAGGTGGTGTCAACATCAAGAAGTCAACCCTTCATTGCCGTGTTGAAATGCTTCACACCGTGGAGAAATACCTTGAAGAGACCAAGCAGACCTTCATTTCCCTTGAAGAGGTCAATGCTGACTTCTGCCGTGGCTATGTGAAGTTCCTTCGCAACTTCCCCAATTCACACATCATCCATGGCAAGCCCAGACCCATCAGCCAGAACACGGCAAGCCGTTATCTTGGAATGTTCTCGACTACTCTCAACAATGCAGTCCGTCAGGGCATCATCAGGAACAACCCCATGAAGGAACTTGAAGCACGTGAGCGCATTCAGCCAAAGGATGGCATGAAGGAATATCTCACCATCGAGGAACTGAGAAAGCTCATGGCAACTGACAGCTACCGCCCAGAGGTCAAGCAAGCCTTCATCTTTGCCTGTTTCACAGGATTAAGACTCAGCGACATGTACCGACTTGCGCCAATGCACATCTTCAAGAGTCCAGACGGCAAGGGCGAGTATATCGACATGGAAATGCAGAAGACAGAGAAACCTGTCATCGTTCCCCTCTCAGAAGAGGCGAAACGCTGGTTGCCCAAACCAAAGGGAAAAGAAATCCCCTTCTTTGACATACCAACGACTCAGACCGTTATAGGCAGGGCACTCCGCAAATGGGCAGAGGCAGCAGGAGTTGAGAAGCACATCAGTTTCCACTGTTCACGTCACACCTTCGGCACAATGATGCTGACACTTGGCGCAGACCTGTTCACGACAAGCAAACTGATGGGACACACCAATATCCAGACCACCGAAATCTACGCTAAAATCGTGGA
>JAEEGJ010019967.1_pt1 | contig 14667 bp, 9 predicted proteins | sample 8958761 | NCBI WGS metagenome assembly JAEEGJ01 (sample SAMN16246546, study PRJNA631951) | gut metagenome | biome: gut microbiome; feature: rumen; material: RS-attached | host: Bos | place: Iran: Karaj | collected 2018-10 | reverse complement strand
GCTGTTTTTTGTTGAAAACATTTCATTAAATACGAAGTCGTCGAACTCACGTAAATGATAAATTTTTCGGGATAAATTTGCACGAAAAAGATAATTTTATTACCTTTGCATTTGCAATTGTGTATAATATTTATAAATGACGGATTATTATAGTATGAAAAGGCCTATTTTAGGTTTCATAATGCTTTTCCTTATAAGTACTGTATGCCATGCACAGGGAAGGACTGCTGTAGGGCAAGAGGAGACTGTGCCAGAGTTTCATATAGATACAGCTTTGGTCGTAAGGATGCGTTATGTCGCTAATACCGTAGGTCCTACTATGATACACTTTGCTGATTCCATTGCTATGCTTCATGGAGGTAAGGTGACACCTGTCAATTATAAGTCATTCAATAGTACTATTCGCAAGTGCAATCAGGAAAAGGTACAGGCAGATGAAATCAACGACCTTGTACGCTGTACTATAGCCTGTCCTTACGATTCATTACATTCCATGATAACCGACTTGGTACAGACGGCCAAGAAAAAGGGAATGTTTAAGAAATACAAGCACCAGTCATATCTTGATCGTGGATATTGGGGAGATATGATTATACTCAATCACGGTATGGTAACTTCAGAAATTCAGGTGAAGTCATTCTATATGGCATACGCCAATCTGGATGTGAATATGGTTGATTTCCTTGGTGAGGATTATGTACCAAGATCAAGAATGAGACAGGTCTTGAATCGGGTATGAGCCATCATTATTACGAGATAATCCGTGATGTCACAGGCAAATACTCTAGGGAGGACAAGAGTAAAGCCATAGAGGAGAACACGAAATATCTCCAGTGTTTCTGGGAAGATTACGAAAGAGGAACAAGGTTTTATTAAAAGACCCCTTTGACATTTAAAACGCAAAGACACAAAGATGCAAAGTTTTTATAATCTCCGCGTCTTTGTGTCTTTGCGTTTTTATAGAAAATCTAGAATATCCCCGTTGCCGAAACCAGCAATATTGTGAGAAGCACAGGCACTACGTATCTGAGCATTATGATATAAAGTTTCTTACGGTGGAATTTGTATCCGTTCATTCTAATCTCACCAATTAACAGGCGAGGTTTAACTACCCATCCTATCATAATACAAGTACATATTGCAAGGAATGGCATCAGCACGTTGTTACTGATATAGTCGAAGATATCGAGAATCTGTGCTTTTGCTCCGTTAGGAAGGATGTATTCAAAATAGAGTTTGTTATAGCCAAGGCATACAACGATAGACCATATAAAGCCTGTTGTTGACATGATGATTACTGCCTTGCGTCTGCTCCAATCAAACTTATCCATAAAGCTTGCCACCGTTGCCTCCAATATAGAAACGGCGCTTGTGAGAGCCGCAAATGTAACGGTAAGGAAGAAGATAAGTCCAATGGCACGACCGCCAAACGTACCTAACGAATCAAACACCTTTGGAAGAGCCACGAACATAAGTCCAGGACCTGCGCTCATGCCCTCTGTGCCCATAAATACATACACGGCAGGGATTATCATCATACCAGCCAGAATAGCGATGGAAGTGTCGAAAATTTCGATTCTATCGACGGCCTTGCCCAGGTTCACGCTACGTTTCATATATGAGCCGTATGTCACCATAATGCCCATAGCGATAGAGAGCGAGTAGAAGAGCTGTCCTGTGGCATCAAGTGCTATCATCATGAACTTCTTCACGGTGAGACCTTCGAAATTAGGGATGAGATAGACACCTACACCCTGAAGTCCTGTGCGGGTAACACCGTTGGCATCAGTATGCGATATCGTAAGCGAATAAGCGCAGATGCCTATCACCATAAGCAGCAGTATAGGCATGATGATGCGAGAATAGCGTTCTATGCCTTTCTGCACACCTTTATATACCACATAAAAGCACATTACGGCAAAGACAGCCGTATAGATAATAGGCGACCACAAGTCAGATATGAAGCCTGTGAAATATCCGTCAGTTACAGGTGTTTCGGCATTTTCCGCTATATATGTAGTGAGATATTTCAGTACCCAGCCACCTATCACGCAGTAGTATGGGTAGATGATATAAGGCACTATGAACGATAGATAGCCAATGAAAGCCCATTTCTCGCGGAAGAAGCGATAGGCGGTGAGCGGTCCCTGACGTGAACGTCTGCCTATAGCCACCTCGGTAATGAGGAGCGTAAAGCCGAAGGTTACGGCAAGGAGAATATAGAGCACGAGGAAGAGTCCGCCTCCGTCTCGTGCTGCAAGATAAGGAAAACGCCAGATATTGCCTAAGCCGACAGCGCTGCCAGCCGATGCAAGAACAAAACCAAGCGAACCGCTGAATGAATTTCGTGAATCTCCGTATGTATTATTATCCATGTATTTTCTATTGAGATGTTACCGGCTTGCAAAATTAATGATTTTTCCACAATTAACCAACAATTCCCGCTATTCATTCATCAAAAACTATGTTTTTGTTATGTTTTTGTTTGCATTAAGCCGAATTATGCCCTGAAAGGGCAAGGATTGCAAAAGCCTAAGGCATCCCATATGGCTATAAGCTGTTTGATATGAAAACGCAAAAGTTTCTTAAAGAACAACATATTTGTGCAAGCAGATAATCCGAAACTCAATTATTATCCGTATCTTTGCAGCTAAAACTCACAAATATGAAAAAACTGCCTATATCAATATTCCTTTTCGTGATGCTTATGGCTGTTGTTTCGGCTATCACAAGCTACAAAACAACCTGCACACGTATATCCGAAGATGTAAACAATGCCTTGGCGCTTACAAAGTACCAAATGCCATGTGATGTGGTTTCTGCCGATACTATCCGCTGCTATCGCGATAACATCACTATTGCAGAGATCAAGGAAACGGCTTGTCTGGCTATGCGTACAATTCGCAAGGGAAATCGTCATGAAACGGAGCTTATTGCTGAGGCTAACTACGATTTCTCCACCGTACTTATGCTCTCCGACCAGCGCGCGTCAGCATCGCTTATGCTTGTCGGCTTACTATGGCTTATCGGCAGTACCATCTATATTCGTCGTCATAAGCCCGAACTCATAGTACAGGGCATTACATACGGAGGACTGATATTCAGCAACGACAGGTTCAGCAACGCTACAGGCGAGCGAATCCACCTCACACCTATGCAGCACACTCTATTGGAGATGTTCCTAAAGTCAGATGATCATACCCTCACAAAGCAGGAAATATGCGATCGTCTCTGGCCAAAGAAACCTGATGCCAACGATACCCTCTATACCCTCATCCGTCGCATCAAGCCTATCATTGAGGCAAACAGCAACCTCAAGATAGAGTCAGACAGAGGCAAGAGCTATTCGCTTGAAATCAGGTAGAGGATAAACTATTATGAAAAGAAGAAACATCTTAATTTTATTCTTACTGTGGCTCATAATGATCAGAGTCTCAGCACAGACATATAGGATGTTTACTACCGAGAATGGATTGACGAGTAGTCTTGTAAATTATATCTTTGAAGATAGAAAAGGACTTATTTGGATAGCCACGGAAGATGGGCTGAACAAGTACGATGGTGTTAAGATAACATCATACAGGCACAAAGAGGATGATGATACATCGCTGGCAAGCAACTATGTGAGTACGCTAATAGAAGACGCACAGGGCAATTTGATTGTAAGTACATATAGTGGCTTGCAGATATACAGGCACGATACGGATGACTTTTCACCAATTGGGACCACTCCAAATGTTAAGCCATTGAAGGTAAACATCAACAGGTTGATGTTGGAGAAGGATGGTAGATTATATGGAACGGGCGATATTTCGTGTGAGATAAGGACAAAGGGGAAAAGCGGTATTGAGATTCTGCAAATGAATAAGCCGTACTTCTCAAATGATATTACAAATGAGTTTACAGAGAAACTAAACATACGTGCCACATTGCGATATGACGATAATCATTTGCTTTTAGGTACTGATGGCGATGGTGTGAAGCTATTCAATGAACTTCAGCACACATATATCGATTATCCACTTGATATTCCGAATATTCCGCAAAAGCTTCAGAAAGTTCATCACCTTATGCGTGACAGAAGCGGAAACCTATGGATAGCACTCTATCAGAAAGGCATTGTGATGATGTCAAGGCATAAGGGAATGTTTGGTTATATAGGTTCAAGAACATCTCAGAAGAATCTTATAGGCTCACATTGTGTGCAATCAATAGTAAAGAGCCGTAATGGAGGTATGTGGGTAGGAACTGATGGCGATGGATTGTACTATCTTGAAAGCAATAAGTCCCAGCACATATCAGAAGGGGTACCTCCTATGATAAATGCCGTAATGGAAGACTCAGAAGGTACACTTTGGATAGGTTCGTATGGCTATCCTTGTTATAGACGTGTCAATGGCATGTCACGCAAGGTTCAGGGGCTACCCGATTTCCCTCGTGTCTTTTGCATCAAGGAAGACCGACAGCAAAGAGTATGGCTTGGTACTATGGGAAATGGCTTATACTGCTATGATCTAACCAAACACAGCATTAGGCATATTGACTATAAGGGAATGAATCGCTTTGTAAACTGCATTTGCATACTGTCAAACGGTGATGTCCTTGTAGGAACATTCAACGGCATATACAATATCAACAAGCATCAGAACCTATGTCCTAAGAAAATAGTATATACTATATATGAGGATACAAGAGGCAGATTATGGATTGGCACATCCGAAGACTTGACAATTATAGATAAAAACAGACAAAAAACATATACCACAGCCGATGGAATGGGCTCAAATACGGTTTTCGCCATTTCAGAGGATGAAGAAGGGAAGATATGGTTCTCTTCAAACGCAGGACTCTCATGCTTTGATGAGCATGAAGGTGTCTTCACTAACTATTCGGTAAGAGATGGACTTCAAGGCAATGAGTTCTCAAAAGGTGCTGTTGTCAGGGATGATGATGGTACGCTTTGGTTTGCCGGAAATGAGGGCATAACGTATTTTTCATCAAGAAACGTCAGTCAGATAAGTTTCAATTTACACCCTCGAATCACCGCTTTATATATCAATAACGAAGCTATCAATACAAAGACACTTACGGGAGGAAAAGCCGTTATTGACAGTTCTATATTAGATTCCCGAAATTTCAGCATAGCATACGAGAATAATTCATTCAGCATAGAACTGTCAACCGTAGAGATTGATCGTCCCGCAGGATGCACATACTGCTATTCACTTGATAATGGTGAGTGGATATCCATTCCTGATGGCGGACATATCATTTCGTTCAGTAACCTTGATGCAGGCTGTCATTCTCTGCGTTATGCAGTGGAATATAAAGGCAAGCGTTCTGAAGCAAAAGAGGCAAACATAGAAATCCGTCATCCATGGTGGGGAAGTATATGGGCTAAGAGCGTGCTGTGCCTTATAGTCGTTGCAATGGCTACATTGATATATTTCTGGATACGCAGCAAGGAAAAGGTCAAGGCACTTGCCTTGATATCACACAAAATACGTACTCCTATGTCGCTCATTATTAGTCCTCTAATTCAGCTCATAGACAATGATCCTGACGAACAGCGACAAAAGACCTACAATCTTATGCTACATAATGCTCAGAGACTTCAGCATCTTGCAGCTCAGGCAACTGACGAAGAACCGATAGGACCAGTTCCTGGCATAGAATCAGAATACAATGTTTCAACCTACCTTCAGCAATCGCGCACCACAAGGCATCTCGTTATCGTAGAAGATGATGACGAGGTGAGGAAATATCTTTGCGAACAGTTTTCCACCGACTACCATATACATGAGGCGACAAACGGTAAACAAGCCTTGCAACTCATATTCGAGAAAAAACCTGACGCAATAATAAGCGATGTAACCATGCCTCAGATGGATGGTATAACACTATGCCGAAAACTGAAGAAGAACATTCAGTTAGCCCATATTCCTGTCATTCTGCTTACTGCACGTGCCGATGAAGAAGCTACGCTTCAGGGTTTGGGCATAGGTGCAGACGCATATATTACCAAGCCATTCAACATAAAGATATTACGCCAGAAAATATCTAACCTCATACAGCTTCGTCAGCAGCTCCGCAATGTCTATCAGGGGAAGCAACTACAAGAGGACAAATTGGAAACAATTGAAGCAGAAGACTATGAAGACAAGCTCATGGAGCGACTGATGAATGTTATCAACAACCACATAGGCGATGCAGACTTTTCCGTAGAAACTCTATGCGAGGAGGTAGGCATAAGCCGAGCCAGCCTACATCGAAAACTAAAGGAGAAAACCAACCAGTCAACAAGCATCTTCATAAGGAACGTCCGACTGAAGCAGGCAGAGAAACTCTTGCTCGAAACAAACCTTCATGTAAGCGAGATAGCCACGAAGGTAGGCTTCAAGCACACATCATATTTCATCAATTCGTTTCGTGAACTCTATGGAATATCACCTAATGAATGGAAAGAGCGTGAGAGAAGTAAATAATTATCAGAGAGGCTGTTATCTTATTCCGTAATTTTTCTGAGACATTATTGCAATAATAAGAGACGCGTTTTTTGCAAAATAGCATGTGAAGATGTTATCTTTGCAGAAGCTAAAACGTGTAAAGTTATTAATGCAATATGAAAAAACGTATTTTCTTTCTTCTGACAGCTATTATGATATTGTCAGGCATACTCTCCCCCTTGACAACAAGGGGTGCATCGGGCTTCAAGAATCCTGTGCTTGCAGGATTTCATGCAGATCCAAGCGTATGTAGGGTGGGTGATGATTTTTATCTCGTAAACAGCACCTTCCAGTATTTTCCCGGAGTTCCGGTATTCCACAGTAAGGATTTGGTGAATTGGGAGCAGGTGGGCAATTGCCTCACACGTCCGTCTCAGGTGGATTTGAAGGGCGCAGATGGTAATGCCGGAATCTATGCCCCTACTATAAGGTATAACGATGGACGATTCTATATGGTGACTACTGTATTTCCTTCGCGCCGTCATTTCTATGTATGGACGGAAAATCCATCAGGAGAGTGGTCTGAACCAATTGTAATCGATTTTGCTATAGGCAGTTGTGACCCTACACTCTTCTTTGATGAAGGCAAATGCTATTTCCTGTGGAAAGAGGGGGATATCAAGATATGTGAGATTGATGTGAACACAGGCAAGAAATTGGGCGACATACATCATCTGGGAGTTGGTCTTGGAGGGCGTTACCCGGAAGGACCGCATATCTATAAGAAAGACGGCTACTACTATCTGCTACTTGCAGAAGGCGGTACTGAGCATGGGCATCATGTCAATATACTGCGTAGTAAAAACCTGTTCGGTCCTTATGAGTCTAATCCCTCAAATCCTATTCTCTCACACTTCAACATGAAGATGCAGAACAGTCCTATTCAGGGACTTGGACATGCAGATCTTGTTCAGGCTCCCGATTCTTCATGGTGGATGATATGCTTAGGCTACAGAACAAGCGGATACTTACAACACGTTATGGGGCGTGAGACTATGCTTGCACCGGTGGAATGGGAGAAAAACGAGTGGCCTGTAGTGAATGGTGACGGTACATTGCAGGTAGATATGAAATGTAAAACCTTGCCGTTAGTGCCTTTGGCACAAGATCCTGTAAAGGAAGAATTTAACTATGTGGAGCGACGTGCTCCAAAAGACAGCTATCATTCCTTAGGCTTGCCTATGGGCTGGATGAGTCTTTGTAACCCAGATTATACAAAATACTCACTCACGGCGCATAAGGGTTTTCTACGTCTCTATCCCAGCATTATAGACCTTAGCGAAACGGCTTCACCTACCTTTGTTGCACGTAGGCAGACAGAACTGTCTTTTTCTGCAACGGCAAAGGCAGACCTCACACATCTTACTGAAGGAATGCAAGTGGGCATCACAGCCTATGCCACTCCGCTGAGCCACTATGATGTGGTGGCAGAGAGGAAAGATGAGAAGATTATCATAAGGTCAAACGTGCGTCTTGGTCAGACCAGTCATAGCGAAAACAATCAGATAACCTTGAATGGTAACTATGCCTATCTGCGTATAACCTCTGACAAAGACTACTATTATATGATGGTATCTACTGACGGCGCAAGCTACACTACGCTTGCCAAGATGGAGTATCGATACCTAAGTACAGAGACAAATGGCGGTTTTACCGGAGTAATGCTCGGACTATTTGCGCAAAGTAATAGTGAAAACGATAAAGGATATGTTGATATAGACTGGTTTGAATATGAAGTAAAAAAATAAAGGAAATATGAAGAATTATAACATTTGGAAAATTGCGTTATATATTGCGCTGACTGTATTTGCGACATCCTCATTAATGGCACAACAGTTGCCCAAGGTGGAGAAAAAGCATGGCACATGGCAGATGACTGTAGATGGGGAGCCATATCTTATGTTGGCAGGAGAACTGCATAACTCATCTACAGGCAGCAGCCATTATATGGCAGACATCTGGCAACGTATGGCAAAAAAGAACCTGAATACGGTTATAGCTGCAGTATCATGGGAATTAGTAGAACCAGAAGAGGAGAAATTCGATTTCTCGCTTGTTGGAGACATGATACGTGGTGCTCGTGAGTCTAATCTCCGCTTGGTACTACTATGGTTTGGTTCATGGAAGAATGGCATGTCAAGTTATGTGCCTGGCTGGGTGAAACGCGATACGAAGCGTTTTCCATTGGCTCACTTCAAGGATGGAGAGCCTATAGCTGCATTATCGGCATTGGGCAAGAATGCTATGGAGGCTGATACGCGGGCTTTTGGTGAACTGATGAAATACGTCAAGCATGAGGATAGCATAGCACATACGGTAATTGCCGTTCAGATAGAAAACGAAGTAGGCACGCTTGATGCTGCTTCAAGTTGGGCAGGAGGTCCCAACCGTGCTATGCGTGACTATTCACCTTTGGCAAATAAACATTTTAGGGAGCAGGTTCCTGAAGAGCTTATCAACTATATGAAGACTCACAAAAAGCAGTTGCAACCAGCATTGCTTACGGCTTGGGAACAGCAGGGATGTCGTAGCAAAGGCTCATGGGAAGAGGTGTTCGGATGTAGCGACAAGGACAATCCTTTGGAGGTGAAGCACGACAACGTTGCTGAAGACGAACGGTGGAAATGGCAGTTTCCATATTTCACAGAGGAGTTGTTCAATACATGGAACTATGCCTCATATATGGAGTCGCTTGCTAAAATGGCAAAAACCATTTATCCGTTACCCCTTTTCGTCAATGCGTGGATAAAAGGTGATTTCAAGGAGCCTGGTAAATATCCATCAGGAGGTCCACATCCCCATTTAACTGATATATGGCGGGCGGCAGCTCCTGATATAGACCTATTGTGTCCTGACATATATTCTACAGAGCTGTTCGACTGGGTAATGGAGCGTTATGATATGGCAGATAATCCTGTAATATTGCCAGAGACACGTTGCTCATCTGATGGTGCTGCACGTGCATTTTATGCCTTTGGCCGTCATCAGACTCTCTGTTACTCGCCCTTCGGCATTGACGGAGGAGGTATCATGAACAGTGCCGACCCGCAAGATCATGCCTACGACAAAGCCTATAAATTGCTCAGACATCTTACACCGTATATCGTGAAGTATAGACGTGAACACCGCATCAATGGTTTGTTGCTTGATGGAGATAACCGTAAGGCAGATAGGGTTCTGATGGGAAACTATATAGTAGCCGTTACACCTTACAGTACAAGTCAGGCACAGGCACTTGTTGGTGTTGCAGGAGAGCAGGTAAAGATGACCGATAAGAATGTTGCAGGTGTATTGGTGATACAGGAAAGTGACAACCAGTTTCTAATAGCAGGTGGCATTGGTAATCTGATGGTTAGCATACTATCTGCTAATAATGGAGTACATATAGGCTATGAGTCGGTTGATGAGATAACATTCACCAGTGAAGGTCGCGAAATGCTGCACCGACTTAATGGAGATGAGACTACATTAGGTGGTCCCGTTATCCGCAACGGAGAAGTAAAGGCATTTAGAATAAAGATGTATGAGTATTAGGACAAAGTTTTTTATACTTTTGATAGCAGTAGTATTATCCTTGAGTGGAAAGGCGCAGACAGAACGTTTCCGCATAGCCAGCAAAGGCATAACGGCAGGTATTATTGTGGATGAAAACGACTGGAAGGGAGTTATCCGTGCCGCTCATGATCTGGGTGACGATGTACGTAAGGTAACTGGATTCTCATCCCAGGTAAGCCTACAGTCATCTGACTCACCATGGATGAAGCAGCCGAAGAGCATTATTGTCGGTACAATAGGCAAAAGCCGAATCATCGACAATATTATAAGGAAGAAGAAGCTCGATGTACGCAAAGTAAAAGGGCAATGGGAATCGTACATCATAGATAATGTCGATGGAAACCTTATTATTGCGGGAAGTGACAAGCGTGGTACTATCTACGGCATTTACGATATTTCTGAACGTATAGGAGTATCTCCGTGGTATTGGATGGCAGATGCACCCGTAGCTCATAAAGATGCGCTCTACTATGATGGCGGATGCTTCGTACAGCCGTCACCGAAAGTGAAATATCGCGGTATATTCATCAATGACGAATGGCCTTCGTTTGGCACATGGTGCAATAATCATTTCGGAGGGGTTAATGCAAAGGCATACGAACATATCTTTGAACTATTGTTGCGCCTGAAGGCTAACTATTTCTGGCCTGCTATGTGGGCAACAGCTTTCAATGAAGACGATCCTGAATCGCCACGACTTGCCGATGAAATGGGCATTATTATGGGAACTTCACACCATGAACCTATGATGCGCTCACATCAGGAATATCTGCATCGTAAAAATGAAGTTGGACCGTGGGATTATGCTACGAATAAGAATCGCATAGACCAGTTCTTCCGTGAAGGTATGGAGCGTAACAAAAACTATGACAATATCGTTACTATCGGAATGCGTGGCGATGGTGATGTGGCTATGGGTAAAGGTGATGATTCTGAGAATATGAAGATATTGGAAAAAGTTATTGAAGGGCAACGAAAGATCATCAAAGACATATATGGACGTCCTAATGCTGTACCACAGCTCTGGGCTATCTTTACCGAGGTGCAGAGATACTATGATGCAGGATTCCGAGTGCCCGATGATGTTACCCTTCTTTTCTGTGATAATAACTGGGGATATATCCGTCGTAAAGGGCGCGACTTCGAGCGTAAGCGCAAGGGAGGTCTCGGACTTTACTATCACATTGATATGAATGGTGGTCCTTGGAATGACCGATGGGTAAACACTACCACCGTGCCAAAACTGCGAGAGCAGCTAAATATAGCCTATCAATCGGGGATAGATCGTATCTGGATTATCAATGTGGGTGATCTGAAGCCAAAGGAAGTTCCTATCGATTTTATCATGAGATATGCATGGAATCCTGATGCTATAAAGCCAGGTGATGAGGCTAAGTATCTTGAGGATTTTGTTTCAAGTATCTTTGGTAGGAAGTATTCTGCCGAAATTGCCGATATCATCGCAAAATACAGCAAGTATAACCTCCTAAGAAAACCCGAAGTGCAATATCCGGGCATTTTCAACAACGAGGAGATGCTGCACATGAGCTGTAAGTGGCAGGCATTGGTAACACGTTGCGAAAATCTGAAAGCAGAACTGCAAGCCTCAATGCAGGATGCTTTCTATCAGCTTGTGTATTATCCTGTTGTGGGAAGTGCTGGGGTAGCACAGATTTATAACTACGCTACTCTCGGCGATTCTCTTGCCATAGAAGCCCTGATGAAGAAGGATCAGCAGCTCACCGACTATTACAACAAGCAACTTGCAAGTGGCAAATGGGATGGCATTATGCTCGACAATCACATAGGCTATACCCAATGGTCTATTCCTGAGAAGAATGTGAATCCTCTCGCTCTCAATCTCAGGAAAATGAACTGTCCTGTTTCCGATACATCCGACGAGTATTGCATTCCTGCCTATAAATACAGTAGTAAGACAGATACCCCACAGGCAAGTTGGATATTTCTCCCTGATCTAGGTCGTGGTAAGGGATGTATGGGGTCAAGTAATGTTATGGCTGAAAGCACGGAAAGCGAGACAAATGCGTCTCTTAGCTATGAGGTGGATATGAAGACCAGTCAAGTGGCAATAGGCATACTCCCTGTTCAGGACATATACCCGGAGCGAGGTCTTCGTATTGGCGTTAAGATTGACGATCAGCCAATGCAGGTAGTTGATGCCCGCCAATGGTTTCACGATGTGTTTGGTGAATACACACCAAAGAACCTTGCTGTCTCCAAGGTGTTGAAACCATTGCCAAAGGCTGACAAACTCCTATTGAGCGGATGGAATAAAGGCCGTAAGATGCCCCGTCGTGATGAGGTATTTGATAATATCCGCTGGCTATCAGTCAATTTCGACATAGCTCCAGGTAAGCATACCATAAAACTAATCATGATAGATCCGGAAATTACTGTAGAGCAAATTGTAATCAATCCAGACAATAATCATTACAGCTATTTCGGCAATGGATATTTCAGATAGAAAATCTACCGCATGGAGGGGTGGATGAGGTAGTGATTCTATCTGCTCTCGTAAATCCGTGCTATGAAGTATATCGCGATGCCCCCTACAGAATAGGCAAGTAAATCCCACCATACGAAGCCTTGTCCGAGGAGCATGTGCCCGATGAAAGTAGAGCGGATTGTGAGTAGCCATTCCCATCTGATGAGTTGAGAGAACTCCACAAGGAAGGAGATTACGAGCGTGACAATGGCAATATGTTTCAGTTTGTTTTTGACGAAGATGAAGCGCAAGAAACAGAACAATGCCATAGCCCAAAGTCCGTCGCCAGTTTCATCTGGCAGAAAAGCCTCTTTTCGTGAGAGGAGACCAAGCACGATAAGCAAGGCAATAGCGATGAAATAGAATACTCGTTTTGGCATGTCTTACCAAGCCTTCCCAAAAGTAGCCTAACTAAGCCTTCCCAAAGGGAAGGATGTTTTATACCTTTAGCCGCGTTGGTTCTTCGTTTTTTTTATTTTTCGCAAAGCTCAACAAGCTTCGCAAGTGTTAATAATGAAGTGAAAAAATTAGTTTATAGTTCCAATGCCCTGAAGGGGCAATCGCTTTCAGCTCAGGGCATTGCCCTGTGGATCTGTGATTTATGATATTATCCCATCACCACGTCAAGCACCATCATAAGGACGAAGCCAACGGCAAAGCCGATAGTGCTGAGATTGCTATGCTGACCGCTTGAAGCTTCGGGAATGAGTTCTTCGACAACCACATAGAACATGGCTCCTGCAGCAAAGGCAAGCATATAGGGTAGGATAGGGGTAAGCGCAGAGGCAAGCAATAATACGGCTAATGCTCCGACAGGTTCCACAACACCGCTAAGCGAACCTATGACGAACGATTTCCACCTGGAATTGCCGGCTGCCCGCATAGGCATAGAGATAATTGCGCCCTCTGGCACGTTCTGAATGGCTATACCCAATGCCACAGCCACGGCACTTGCTAATGAGATATTCGAAAAACCACTATTAGCTCCAGCAAAGACAACACCCACAGCCATACCTTCCGGCAGGTTATGGATTGTTACTGCCAAAGCCAGCATCGCAGTCTTGGAGAGATGCGCCCTCATGCCCTCCGGTTTGTCAGTACCGATATGCAGGTGTGGTGTGATCTCGTCAATCATCAACAGGAATCCTATACCTGTAAGGAATCCTACGGCAGCAGGCACGACAGCCCATCGTCCATTTCCTTCTGCCATTTCCATCGACGGAATAAGCAGCGACCACACCGATGCAGCCACCATCACTCCAGATGCAAATCCCAGTAAGGTCTTCTGCAATCTTACTGACATTTCATCGCGCATAAAGAACACGAAGGCAGAGCCAAGCATTGTGCCTAAAAGTGGAATCAGCAATCCTATGATTAACGTTGTCATATCTACTCCTTTTCTTTATATTTATGCCTACAAATGTAGTTATAATTTTTGAAACTAACAATATCTAACACAGATAATTAAGATTTGTTAGGCTATAAAGCAGATTGTCTTTTCCTGATTTTGGTTTACAGTTTTTGGTTATTATTAAACTGGATTTGTTGACATCATTCTGAAATAGTTGTCATATTCCTGAAAAGGTTCACACATTCCTGATTTCGTTGACATCGTACTGGATATGTTTACTCCGCATGGAAACTATGAAAAACACTCGGGGGATGCCCGACGGCAGGGGGCAGACAGCCCCCGGGAGTCCTGCTGCTTCTGCCCGTGTACCTGTGTGGGTACCTGCATCCCAAGACTATAGTGTGGGCGCTGGTCGTTGTAGAAGGCTATGTACCGGCCTAGGCGCTTGCCTGCCTCTGCAATGTTCCTGTACCGCTTCTCCCTATATACGACCTCGGTCTTTATCGTTCCGTTGACACGCTCGGCTATGGCATTGTCCGTCGGCTTGTAGTCTTCAGTCATGCTGATGCTGATATTGTGCCTGTTCAGTTCACCGACATATGCATCACAACAGTATTGTATTCCCCTGTCAGAGTGGTGTATAAGTCCCTGAAGGTCGTCCCTGCCAGTCTGCTCTATTGCCATGCGCAAGGCCCTTAGCGTGTACTTTGCCTCAAGCGTCGGTGACAGGCTCCAGCCTATGATCTTGC
>JAEEGJ010019966.1_pt1 | contig 14667 bp, 11 predicted proteins | sample 8958761 | NCBI WGS metagenome assembly JAEEGJ01 (sample SAMN16246546, study PRJNA631951) | gut metagenome | biome: gut microbiome; feature: rumen; material: RS-attached | host: Bos | place: Iran: Karaj | collected 2018-10 | reverse complement strand
CTTTGAGAAAACCTACACATAGCAAGGTCGTTCCGCCGTCGTTCGTAGGTCGTAGCTATATCGTAGCAAGGGCGTAGCGTAGGCGTAGGATAGGCGTAGCATAGGCCGAGGATAGAGGTGGCCGAGATCAAGCCGAGACCTTTGGGAGAGGTTCGAGAAGCCATGCCAAGTCTTTCGTTAGGGTAAGAATACACCAAGAAGAGGGTAAGAAGACTCTAAGAAGAGTGATATAAGACCCCAAGAAGGCTGCGAGTAAGCGTTAACAGAATGGAACTTGTTCCGATTATGCCGAGCGAGAGCAGGCTTGACCGAAAACCAAAGTCGTTCGTATGTCGTAGCAAGGTCGTTGGTTTGGAGTCAAAATCAATAAAGACGAAGTATCTTTTCATAAAAATGACTAAAAAACTAGATTTTTTCAATAAAATGCATGGAAAACTATTGTCATTAGCTGAAAAATTAGTATTTTTGCACCAAACGCAAATAAATTGTTGTATGAAGGAACAGATTAACAGACTGAAAGTTGTACTCGTTGAGCAGCAGCGCACAAACAAATGGTTGGCTGAACAATTGGGCAAAGACCCGGCAACGGTGTCGAAATGGTGCACCAATTCCGTACAGCCCGATGTGAAAACCCTGCTGGAGATAGCCCGCCACCTGAATGTGGATGTTAAAGAACTACTAAACTCGTCAAAATCATGAACGAAAGAAACATAACGATTCCTGCTGGCGGGATGTATCAGGAGTGGAGTTGCTTGATGGACCTGGTGGAGGAAGATACGGCCAAGACATTAGAACAGTTGGTCAACACAAAGGGTTGGCGAGAAGTGCAGGCTTGCGAAGCCAAAGACATGGGCTTTGGTGAGCTTGCAGATTGGTCTGTGCCTGAAACTGACGCTTTGGTACTGATTGACGACAACTTCCTTGTGTGTCTGCACAAGAGCGACCTAATAATGAGCTAAGCCAATATGTCAAAAAAGAAACTCAAGATAGGACTTGTGGATGCCGACCTGCTTTGCAATGGGACGCGGCACCCTAATCTTGTTTTGATGAAACTGGCAGGCTTCCTCAACGACAATGGCATTGATTTTAAACTGATTATTGATCAGGACGAAGACATCACGCCATACAAACTTATCTACATATCTCGAGTTTTTACGTTCACACAGATGCCAGCCTTTTATGAGAATGCTACTCCCACCCAACAAAAAAAGTTCCGCAGAGGTGGCACGGGCTTCTATGCCAACGAACTGAACGTGAACATCTACCGTCAGAAGCGTGATGACGATATGACTCAGTTAGAACGAGACGAGTTCCTTTGCCAATATCCCAATCATCGTGGTGGTCCTCGAAAGAATGGTATAGATCTTGCTCGCCAGATGCCTTTCTACCATCTTTACGATTCATTTGTTGACCGCAAGGTGGCTGAGGGTATAAAGCGTGAGAAGTATAAGGACTATCAGCAGTATAGTATAGGCTTCCTTACTCGTGGCTGTATCCGTCATTGCCCATTCTGCATCAACAAGTTAGAAGACAAAATCTTCCCGTATTCTGACCTTGAATGGTTCCTTGATGAAGAACGTGATGAGCAAGGCCGATTGGTGCGCCCCTATATCTATCTGTGGGATGATAACTTCCTTGCAGCCGACCCTGCCATTTGGCGTGCCAGACTGCAACAGCTGATAGACACGGGACGACCTTTTCAGTTCCGTCAAGGGCTTGACGAGCGTATGCTGGCACAAAGTCCTCATGGTGAGGAGATGGCCGAGATGCTCTCGAAAACGAAGTATCATGGTGACTTTATCTTTGCCTTTGATAATTGGAAAGACCGTCCACTAATAGAAAGAGCCTTAAAGATCTGGAAGCATTACAATCCCAAGAAGGGTACAAAATTCTATCTGTTCTGCGGATTTAAACAAACAGAGCAAGGCTATCAGAAATTCTATCGTGATATATGGGAAATCTTTCAGCGCATCAAGGTGTTGATGACTTACGGTTGTGTAGGTTACCTAATGCGTCATGAAGACTACCACAACGCTCCGATTTCAAACTTGTACATTCAAATCGCCCGCTGGTGTAATCAGCAGGCCTTCTACAAGAAGATGTCGTTCTGGGAATATTCTTATCGTAACCAAACGTTCTGGGAACAAGGCGCAGGTTTTGAAGTTCTTAAGCCCATAAAGCCATTTGAAGAGTTCCAACGGGATTATGAAACGGGATATTACGATAGAGAAGATTCGCGAGGTGAAGTGCGAAAAATTTGCAAAACCTTGCAGACCCTACTTGATACACTGGAGATGTTTCCTGAACATCGAGAGGAACTACTTGAGATGTTTAACTATAAGATGTCTAACTTAAAAGATCCCAAACTTTGGGAGTAAAGAAAATTGAGATATGCCAATAATAAGTCATGACTATAAAAACCTGAACAATTTGGAAACCATCATCAAACATAATGATGGAACACCATTATATGGTGAAATAGACATGTATCGCAGGATATGGAAAGATTGTGAAAAGAGCAATCTTACTTGGCATTTTTGGCATGATTTGCGTTTGCCCATTGGTAATAGCAGACAATCCGAAATTCAAATTGATTTCTTCTTAGTATGTGAAAAAGGGGCACTCGTTGTTGAAGTAAAAGGTGGTAACGTTGGTATCCAAAATGGTCAGTTCTTCTTTAGCAAAGGAGACGGGATGACTATGGACAGGTCGCCTTTCCAGCAAGCTGAAGACTACAAATATGCGTTGCTGAACAACAAGATTATTAATAGCAGCCAAATCTTTATAGACACGGTATGTGCGTTCCCGCACACAAAGATGGCTCACACGAACCATTTCCCAAAGTTGGATATGGGATATAAATTATGGTCTGGATACCAACAGGAGAATCAATCAGAGTCTTTTGCTGAGTTCTGTCTATCTGTACTTAGCATTGACAAAGAGAGAAAACATTGGTTTACTGAGGATTTGAAGCCAACTGAGGTAGATATTGCGATTCATCATCTGGTCGCAAACATTCGCCCTGATTTCAACTATACAGAAACCAGTTACCAAAGCATTCTTGACTGGCTGAACATTCAGAATCTCGATACATTCAAGAGTCTGGAGAAAAACAATCGCATCATTATCGAGGGAGGCCCTGGTACTGGTAAAACAACCATAGCGAAAGCATTTATCCGCAGATACAAGTCCTTACGGGGCGTTTATATTTGCTGGAATAATCTTCTGGCAGCGACTGTACGCAACCAGCTGTTGAAGGTCGGGCTGGAGAATTGCGAGGTATATCAGTTTATTTCATTTATATCGAAACTGGACCCAATTCATAAGTTTGTCACCTTCGATGATTTTCAGGAAGGTTCTTCATCCCTTATTGAGAAAATGAAGCGACTGTTTGACACACTTCGCGAATCAGATGACTTTATCCCATATGATTTTATTGTCATTGATGAAGCGCAAGACATTTTCGACAAAGGTGCTGCGGAAGTTCTAAATTCACTTACATCTATAAACGGTAATGGTCTTGGAACAGGTAGATACCTTGTTTTCTTTGATACTGAGCAAGGATATAGAAAAGACATCCGAGAATTAGATAGTTACGCGGAAGACATTTCGCGATATGGAACCCATTTCGTTTTGAATGAGAACAAAAGAGTTCCTAATAATAAGCAGATTGTTGATGAAGCCAACAAGATTTTGGAAAGTGAAGACGGAACACAGACTTCTATAATAATAAGAGATATTGAGGAAAGTAATGACCCAGCTATAAAAATACATCACTACCAAGGGACTAACGAATTGGTAAAGCATATAAAAGCCCTCCTAACGGATTTGAGAAGTGGGGAAAAGAAATGGTCAGAGTATGTAGTCCTGACGGACTCCCATAACAAGCAACTATTTGAGCGCCTTTCTGATATTGAACTTATAAAGGAGTTAAAGCCTGAGAATGTCAGATATGAGGAAGACAGGCTGAGCCTAACTACAATCTTGTCCTACAAAGGGCTTGAAACAAAGCATGTGCTATTAGTGTTAAACAACCGGGAAAAAATAGACAAGTTTGAACTGTATGTCGGAATGACTCGTGCAATGTTTGATCTTGAATTATTACTTCTTGACAAAGTTAACTCATCAAATTGATATCGGCTCCTATGACAGAAGTATTTAAAAATATTGCCAACCAATCATCTGTAGAGGTCGATTCCATCATCAATGCGATGGTTCATACACAAAAGGAATCGGCTCGTCGATTCATAAACGTGATGAATAGCATTGTGGATTATTATATGAATAGGAAGGCAGAAGATGGAGAAATCTGTTTCCCAATCATCTATATGCCACATGCCCCAGAATGGGCTCGCGAAGTGTGGTTGAAATTCCTTATTCTAAAGTTATCTTTGTATTATAACGATGATAATAGAGAGCTTCTCAAAAGAAGAGCTGCGTCAATGCGTAATATCGTGCTTCGAACAAAAGAAGACGAAAAACACATGAAACAGTACGCTGTCCCATGTGCTAAATACATCCGAGAAACATTGGGTAGTATAACAGATAATTATTCTGGCGAGAAAGGACACAAGAACATAATAATTTGCGGAGAAGGAGATTTGCAAGTATCCAGAGCTGATAAGCATAAATTCATCTCTGAGTTCTATGGTGAAACCGACAACCTCTTTACTGATAAGAACTTGATTATGTGCCATAATCTCGATGCTGACGATATACGAGACCAGCTTAGAGAGCACAAAAGAGATGATGAGTATGTTATGGTGGATAACCTTTTTGTGTTCTATACGAATAACGACAAAGTCAATTCGTTAGAAGAAAGCTCACTCGAACGCTGGAATACGGCATACAAGATGGGGTTAAAGAACTGTTTCGTCTTTGCTTTCTCAAAAAAGCCTTTCCATCTTCGTCATTCTATAAATAAAGGGATTGGCTTCTGTCGGAAATTCCCCATGGTAAGTGAAAAAGAATTCTACCAATACCCCCATTACATTACTTTCGACGAGGATGAGAGCAACTATATGTTTTGTAGGAACAATTCATATGAGCACATTTTTATCCCTGATGACCAGTTACTGTTTTCTGATGTGCTTGGTTCGTTACTTGATGAATCGGAATTCAGGATTCAAGAGCGTAACCGTTTCTCTTTATGCCTAAGTGATGAACTTATATCTCTATACTCAAGTTATCTTCACAAATCTTTTCCTGATTATAACGACGATGACTATCAAATGTCAATAGAATGGCAACTAGAAAGAGCCACCAAGGCAGTTAAACCGATAATTCATAATTGTATCATTAAGGAAAAACTGATAAGGAGCAAAACACGAGATGAGTTTGGAGAAAAACTAAAAATAGCTATAGTATTGGATAAGAGCATTGATTTGTCCATGAAAAGAGCATTAACAACTTGCCTACAGGAATATTCTCCCCGATTAGAGGTGAAGTATTATGACTACTCTGCTTTAAAGCCAATAAACGGGAATAATGCTATTAAAGAAAATCGTGTAATTGTTCTGCAATATCGCCCGCATTATGTCAGAGAGTCATATGCAAAGTTCCCAAATTCTTTTGACCCTATACCTGTACGTAAAGACCAGTTCATTCATGACATTATACAAGGAGTAGCGTTTAATGACATGTATGAATGGGATAAATACGACTACGATAAATATAAAGCAGATTTGTTGGATTCAGAACTAAGAAACACACTTTTTGGCAAAGTGCCACGTCCTGTTAAGCCTTCTATAAGAAGAACTAAGGGTGAATACGAATTTAGTGATGAACGCAGCACATCGCGAGCTGTTGTATATGTCAAGGGAGAATTTGATGATGGCAGTAAATTCAATATTCCTGAGACAGACTTCGTAATCTACGAAACAGATAATGGTATAACACAAATAGACCGACTAACTGAAATTAAGGAAAAGGGGATTCTCCTAGACATTAAAAGGTTGCAGAAATTGGATGATGTCGCAAACGAGCTTAAGTCTTTTATAGATTTACAATCAGAAAAGGATGATTTCCGCGAAAAAGTAATTCGGGAATCGCAATACAAATTAGGTAAAATCACTGAAGAAGAGCGTGACTCATCGATTATTTTGTGGAAAATTCTTCTCTCAAAAAAGATAGAAAAAGAGGGGCTTGACAATGCATATGATTCTGTCATGAAAGGATTGAAAGAGTCAAATAGAATACAAAAGAGCCAATTCTGCCATTGGGCCGATTTAGATTCAAATATGATTCTGCCTTTACAAAAGGTTTGTCAACAGAAGCTCTTTGAGTATTTAGGGTTTGGACTTATATCCCCGTATCTTTCAATAATGAGGAGTAAGAAGGCTGCTACGAAAAACGGCACAAGAAGATTCAACAGCATGATGGATCAATTCCTCCAAGACACTTTGTTGGCAGATGTTGATGAAGATTTGTTCGATGACTATAAAGATAGTGATATAAATGATCTGCTAAACCTCCGCAATGTTGGCGACTTAGCCACTTTGCAATCATTACTTCGCAATGAAATAAAAATGAATAACGTCGTAACTATAACATGATATGAATAACATAATTGATATTAAAAGAGAATCTTTGGAGTCTTTCATCCGTGAACAAATGATAGGCCCCAATGGGTGTAGAGGACGTTTTTCCCTAGAAATGGAAGAGGGCCAATCATTCGATGGTGAAGTGATTAACACTACTCCTGGTTCGATTTATAGCACGGCAGTACTTTTCCCACCCAAGGCTCAGGGCATGTTTGCCTCACAAGACTCATCAGACGAAGCAGATATTGACGATGAAACTGTATCAACAAATGGTCAGGAAGATGACTTTGAACTTCTGCGCACTGATAGTAACGAACAGAATGGAGATTTAGGAAATGAAGTAGATGATGAAGATGTCTATTCTTTAAGCAGAAGATTTCCTAATACAGTAGGAATCTCATGTTGCTTGGTTCCAGAGGCAAGTTTATCGAAAGATGTGGAAATAACTGTCTCGGGAAGATATTATACCAAAATTGTCAGCAGTGATAAGCAAAGGGTTCAGGTCTTAGTAAGCGACCATCTTACTCAGTTTGAGCAGTTCTTTAAAGAGAATCCTATTCTTCACCAATATTTCAACTATAACGACGGTAAACTTAAAATATATCCAATTCCTAACAAGAATGTATCACAGGTTAAGGACATGCTTCGTACAATGAATATGAATTGTGCAGCGAAGTTAGCCGTTATTGATGGTGAGACTGACCCAATTTTTACTCAGATCCCCCCAAATTACAGATTCTTACTTTCATATCGTGAGGTTCTTTTCAACAAGTATCTTAATCATATTCATTATGAAAAAGACAGTGACGACCACGATATACCATTATATCTCACAAATGAAGAAAAACAGCGAGTCCTTAATCAACTTAAAAAAGTTGAAATGTATGAAACATTCCTGTCCTATTTTGATAACCTTATTGAGCTTTATGACCATAAAGGTTTTGGTTTCTGGCAATCCCATGATTTCAGTAAGACTTTAAATCTGGAGGGAATAAAGTCAGAAAGTAGTAATGTTGCTAAACAGATATTTAAGCCAAAAGACAATGATACATTAAACCATTTCTATTCCGTAGACTTGGAGGAAGGTAAAAATGTCGCATTGTCGGCTTGGTTGCAAGTGACAAGAAATAGTAAGGACAAGACAGACCAAAACCTATATCTAAAGGTTTTGATTGTGAACGATTCTTCACCATTCCGTGAATCTCCAAAGAACTATTTTTCAATTGTTAATGAAGAAGTTAACAAACTATGTTTCTTCGGAATCCATATTGATCTTAAGAGTAAGTTCCTGTGCCCGTATCACGAAGGCAACACATACAAAGATGTCAAGAAAGACGAGGACAAATTGAATTTCCTATATCGCTCCATTAATGATTATGGAGTGGGACACCTTTGTTCTGTTGATTGGGAAAAGGAGGCGGATGGGAAAGTTTATCACATCTGGTCTGAATTTATTCCATCTTTCGAAACTCCAGACATTGAACCTGTTCCCAGAAAAAAGTATAGTGAATATATTGAAAAGGGGGACATGATTATTCCCCAACCATATTTAACTGATGACAGATGTCTTCAGTTTAAGTACTTATCCACATTTTCTGAGGCCAATGACCCTGAGATAATTTCTGGATTAAAGGATTTCATAGGTCTATATGAGGATTGGATTGCTCAAAATGAAGCACGTATTAAAGATGTGAATGACAGGGTGTTTGCATTGGATAATCTATCTAAATGCAAAAGTGACATGCAGCGCATGAAAGATAATGTTGACAATATTCTCTCCAGTAATAAAGAGAACATGCGCTGTTTCAGATTGATGAATTCTGCCATGTTTATGCAACTATGGCATAACAAGAAGGATAATCAGAAAATAATCATTGATGACGACCCAAATTTGAACGAAAACTTCTATAAACAAGCCCAAGATAACATATTCCCTTCTTCTCCACATGCCGCATGGCGACCTTTCCAGTTGGCTTTTATCTTGTTAAATCTTGATGGTATCATCAACCATCCACAAGATAATGGTTGGAAAAAGCGTAATGACTTAGTTGATCTGGTTTGGTTTCCAACTGGTGGTGGTAAGACTGAGGCCTACCTTGGAATCATTGCGCTGTGTATTATCTATCGACGCAGGATGTATGGTGAACAAGGATATGGAGTTGCTGCGATAATGAGATATACACTTCGTTTGCTGACGACTCAACAATTTCAGAGAGCATTGCGACTCATCTTGGCTTTGGAACAGATGCGAAGATGGGGTAAGAAAAAAGAAGAATTCGATTTAGGCGCAAAGCCTATCTCTATAGGTTTATATGTGGGTTCCAATTCCCTTCCGAACAAAGTTGACGGAAAGGATGGATTGGATGATGAGTCCATAAAATGGGACCGTCGAGAGGACGGTGAGAATAAGACTAAGATTCCTTTAGACCGATGTCCCTGGTGCGGTTCAAAACTGAGATATTCACAAAAGAAGAAGTTATATTTCTGTTCGAATGCAAATGACACATGTACATTCTCTGACGAGTTGCCTGTACGCCTTTGCGATGAGCACATCTACAAAGAACCGCCAACCTTATTGTTCGGTACTGTTGATAAATTTGCAGCTATAGCACATAGAGTATCTACAAAACCAAAAGAAGAGAACAAAGACTCTCGCCGTATTTTCGGGCAGGGCATTAATTGTCTTCCGCCAGATCTCATTATCCAAGATGAGTTACATTTGTTGCTAGGTCCATTAGGTTCAGCAGTTAGCCTTTTTGAATGCGCTATTGACCAACTATGTACACGAAAAGACGGAACAAGGCCCAAAATTATTTCCTCTACTGCCACGACTCGCAATACAGATTTGCAGATTCGAGCCTTGTATGACAGGGATTTAAATATCTTCCCCCATAATGGAGTTGACTATGATGATTCTTTCTTTGCCTTTTACAAAAGAGAGAAGAAGGATGGTCAGGAGAAATATATATCGAAGCGTAAATACATCGGAATTATGCCGACAGGCAGAACGCAAATGACAACACAGATGCGTCTTGCCGCGATACTGTTAGTACATAGAGCTATTTTCGAAGCAGAGCACTCACATGATTCAGGATTTGAATTTGCCGCTAACAACTACTATTCGGTTATATCCTACTTCAACAGTCTGAAGGAGGTTGGTAAGACGGATGCGCTGTTCTATACAGAGTATTCAAAGTATGTGCGCCGCTTATTCAAGCGCGTTATGCCATTTGGGAATCTGTTAGAGTGCTTTTACTCAATGAACGAGCTGAGTGAGGCTGAATTGTCTGGTCGCCTGACTGGTGCTGAGGTAAATGAAAAATTTGCAGAGGTAGGTCAGGATTGGAGCATTGAGAAACGACTGCCTCATAAAGAGAATGGAGAATGGGTTAAAGGGAGCACTCCCCCAGACTACATTTTAGCTACCAACATGATTTCTGTTGGCTTGGATGTCAGTAGGTTTAACACCATTATCATGAACTCCATGCCAAGAAACATTGCCGAGTACATTCAGGCTAGTTCCCGTGTGGCTCGTGAGCAGAAAGGACTTGTACTGACTCTTCACAATCCTTTCCGTTCGAGAGATGTATCACACTATGAGAAGTTCAGGGAGTTCCACGAAAAACTGTATTTTTATGTTGAGCCAATTTCAATAACGCCATTCTCTAAGAAATCTGTTGAGAAATACCTTGCATTGTATTTGGCAGCTATAGTGAGACACTCCTATGATAAGCTTGCTGATCGTAATAGTGCCAGCAAAATCAATGAAAGCAATCTGAGCGACCAGATTAAACAAATGGTGGCCGATTACTTCAACCAGCGATATGAGAGAATGCAAAAGCCGGAGATTAGCCAGTTGGAAAAAGGCCTTCTCACTCCAGAATTGAGAGACAATATTATTCGGTTTGTTGATGAAGCTATAGGTCAGTGGGAGGCTAAAGCCAATGAAGTAGATGGGTTGGTGTACAATTCGACCCAGTATCAAAATTCTGCGGCATTGTTTAGCATCCCTGCAGGATATGACGAATCCAATGGTGATAACCTATGGACGGTACCACAGTCGCTACGTATTGTTGAACCAGAAGCTGTGCTTCATATAAGAGTAGGAAACGATGGAAATTAAGACTACAAGACAATTCAATCAGGGCATTGGAAAGTACAAAGTTCTTTCTTCAAATGCAGGTGTTGGCTCTATTGTGGCTACAAAATGGGGCGGCTTTGTAATGCCACTAACCTCATCTAAATGGGGCAGTGTGTCTGCTGTCTCCGAGTATTTGAAAAGGCATAGTTCTGAACTTCTGAATGCTTCTAAGATTTCTGAGGAAACAGGAGTCGAAATAATAGATGACAATCGGTTCGTGGGGTTCCTGCGTGCGACAGAGGGAATGACGCATCTGCGTTGTTTGGTAGCTATTCCACATATTTCTCTTGACGCTTACAACAATTGTAACGTGGATGAGCATCCAGCAAACATCAGATACAAGGAAATACATCCGAACAGTAAATTAGAGGAAAGTACATTTACCGTTCCAGCCATTGTTTTCCCCCGCTGGTTCTTCTCACGTACCAAAAAGGACTTTAAACCTGTAGAGGAATGGATTAAGATATGGAGAGAAAAAGGCTGTAATGGCGGTGATCTCAGATATTTTGCTCCACCACGTGACCCTTATACAAAAACTGGAAGGCGACTATATGACCCAAGATTGCAAGAGGGTAAGAATAAAGTCCATGAATTGTTGGAACAATCTTCAATGGTATTGATTTGCCCAAATGGACATATCTCTGATATTCCATGGCAACAATACTTCTCGGCAAAACTCAATGAAGGGAAACGGGTGACAGAAGAAGGTTTCGATTTGTTTAACTACGAAAGCGACCCTTGCCCTGAAAACAATAATGGTGAACACGAACTACAATGGTTGGAGAACCGTAGTCATACAGAGAGCTTTGGTATGCTTAAATGCAAATGTTGTGGCAAGACTGTCAGCCTTGAAGGTATCATGAACCTACAGCCATTGTGCCCAGGTGACAAACCATGGGAGGGTATCGGCCAGCAGGATTATGCAGCATGTATACAGAAAAACAAACGATCGACTATGAAGTGGGCATTGGTGACAAGTAATAGTGTTTATTATGCAGAGAACTTCAGCAGCCTGTACATTCCTGATGATTATAGGACTGGAGCAAATGTGCTGGATGAGAAGATGCAAAAGGTGCTGACACTGATGACAGAGAAGTGGTTTGACAAATATGCAAAGAAGCATCCGGGGGCAACTAAGCAGGATTATTCGGAACATTGCTTTGAGGATGACTTTGAAAGCCTTATTGAGTATGTTGTTTCAAAGGCCGATGACAGCGACTACACACTAAACGAGGATGAAGCACAAAAAGTTATCAATGCGTTTCTGGGTGAGGGAAAAGGTGATGAATCTGGCGATGTTCGTGAACAGTACAGATTCGAGGAATTTGAGGTCTTCCAAAAGAACAGCAAATCGTTAGAATCTAACGACAAACTGATATTCAATGATATTGAGTTGCCAGAACCTCTTCGTCATTACTTCCACAAAATACAACAAGTAAGTACGCTTGGCGTAAGTAATACACAGATTAATTTCTCGCGTGTCAGTATGCCACAGCCAGAATTGAAGGACGATGGCACAATTGATTACCCCAATCGAATGAAGATATTCAGCGAAGCACCAGAAGATGTATTGACGATGCCTGCGGTTCAGAGCTTTGGTGAGGGTCTCTTCTTTAGCTTCAATGAAGAAACCATGTCGGCATGGATGAGCAGCCACGAGGATTTGTTCAAAGAGCATTATAAGACCATGAGTGAACATGACGACACCTTTGAGAGCATTTATCGTGAGATGAAGCTTGGAGGAATAGCAAGATTCTTAGTACTTCACACATTCTCACATATTCTGATGAAGGAACTGGAGTTCTCTTGTGGTTATCCAACTGCCAGTATGAGTGAACGATTGTATTTCTCTGACAGGATGTGCGGAGTACTTATATATACAACGGATGGCGCAGAGGGAAGCATGGGTGGATTGGTTTGGCAAGGTCAGCCTGAATTGATAGAGAATATTATTCGTAAGGCAATGCAAAGGGCCATGAACTGTGCCTCAGACCCAATCTGCTGGGAAAACGAAGATCAGTTGAATTATGCTGCTTGCTTCTCATGTGCAATGGTATCTGAGACATCGTGCGAGAAAAGAAATGTTGGTCTTGACCGAAGGATATTGGTTGATGGTGACTTTGGGTATTTTAAGGATTTTGTATAGAAGAGAAACAGAAACGAAACAGGAATTACGATTCATGGTCTAAGATTCAGGTTCACGATTGTTTTTGACTTTCCCCTTAGGGCCTTCGACCGTTGATTCCCTATAGCCGTTGAGTTAAACCTTCCTGGACAAACCAAGTGGCAGAGCCGAGCGCAAGAAATAGAACAGAAATCGAAAACGTTATAAGAATATATGAGACTACCAATTAATATAGAAGAATTGCTCGGTGGACGGGCTGTAGAGGGTGACCGCATTGAGTATAAGACGGGATGGAATCCGGATGCCATCTACCGTAGCGTGTGTGCTTTCGCCAACGGCTCGCCCAGAGCGACTATCGAGACTGACGAAGAGAGGACGTACTTCCTGATAGACATTCCTTGCCATCCTTATTTCGCCAAGAAAGAGATTGAAATTGACACCAATGGCGTAATAGAAGATGCCGAAAGTGGCGTAAAAGGTGGCGTAAAAGATGGCGTAAAAGAACTGTCTGATATTCAGGAGGTTATTTAAAAGAAATGCTATTCGATTCGTCTATTACGACCAGTGAAATGGCGCAAAAGACTGGCATAAAGTTCAGAACACTCCAGCGACATATCTCTCAGCTTCAGGCAATGGGGGTTGTTGTCCGCAAAGATGGTCGAAAAGATGGTTATTGGGAGGTCGTAAAAAACAAATAGTCTTCTGACAGATGCCAGCTATTATAACAGATACATTCGACTATGACGATATTGTCAGGGTTCTTGACCTTGATGAAGCGTTTGTGCATCATCAGATTAACCACATTCTTAATATAACAGAGGCTCGGAATTTTGGGATTCGGAAAAGCCTCATTTGGATTGGGTCTTTGATTTGCCATCGCTAATTCTCCTAAATAATGTTGCAAATTTAGTCATTTAAGCTGGAATATGAATAATAATGCGTATATTTGTGGCTGAATTTAACAAATGTTGAGTCTCGTCACGACTCGGCCAATCATGCAAGCATGTTTGCGCTCGCTGCTCCGAGACTTGAGAATTATTAGGATTTATGGATATAGGAAAGGCATTTGAGGTTGCTTTCAACCGTAAGAAGGAAAAGAACTGGGAGAAGATCTACGTCGTGGTGGATATCCACGACACCATTCTGCGGGCCTGCTATGAGAATGAGGAGACCTACGACTACTATCCTTATGCACGTGAGGCCTTGCAGCTGATGACCAACCGTGATGACATCTGCTTGATTCTCTGGAGCGGATGCTACGATGAGCAGATGGCTATATACAGAAACCGTTTTGCGAAGGAAGGCATCCGTTTTGACTATGCCAACGAGAATCCCGAAGTTGGGAAGACGAGTTTCCAGAACTTCGAGGTGAAGCTCTATTTCAATGTGGGAATTGATGATAAGTTCGGTTTCGAGGCAGAGACGGACTGGGTAAAGGTGATTGAAACTTTAGGAAGGTTTTGAATGAATAATGAGCAGCATAGTCCTTTCCATATTCCTGCTGAGCATCGGTGCGAGTTTCATCCAGCGCACCACGGGCTTCGGCTTCGGCATCTTCATCATGACGATGCTGCCGTTCCTTATGCCAAGCTATGGCGAGGCAACAACACTCTCAGGACTACTGGCTATCACAACATCTGCAGCTATCGTGTGGCGGTTGCAGAACTATGTCACATGGCAACGGCTTTGGCCAATTCTGCTGACGTTCATCATCGTCTCGACCATAGCCATCTTTGCCCTGACACGTATCGAAGACCACATCTTACGACGTATTCTTGGTGTGGCACTCATTCTGATCAGCATCTACTTTATGCTGTTTAGTACTCGTATTAAACTGCCAACGACGAAAAAAGTGCAGG
>JAEEGJ010019965.1_pt1 | contig 14668 bp, 14 predicted proteins | sample 8958761 | NCBI WGS metagenome assembly JAEEGJ01 (sample SAMN16246546, study PRJNA631951) | gut metagenome | biome: gut microbiome; feature: rumen; material: RS-attached | host: Bos | place: Iran: Karaj | collected 2018-10 | reverse complement strand
GAAGGAGCTATGGTATGCTCCGGTCATCACGGTGTCGAGCGTGCCGCGTACAGAAAGTTCAATGCGGCTAACGGTCTTTAAAACTTCTTTATCGAGTAATTCTTTATCGGCCATCGTAATTCTTCTTTTTTACGCTAAAGAATATACAAATATTGTGCAGAAGAGACCATGTGCGATGGATTGCTGTGCGATTCGAGGCGGTTTGTTTTGTCTTGTGAAAAATGCTGAAATTGAAAAAAGAGCGATTTTTACGTAAAAAATGCTCGAAATTTGAATTTTTTACGTAAAAATTTTACTTTGTATGAGCTGTTTCTCTCGATTGATCGGATTTTTATGTTGTTTAAGGGCGGAATATGCTGAAAATGGAGACTCGATGCGCGCGAAATGGGAGGAATGGTATGCGTGTAATTGCCTTTTTTAGAAAAATTGCTTCATTTGTCTGAAAAATTACGTAAATAACAGGGCTTTATCCTGTTTTTTTACGTAAAAAATGGCAAAAATTTGAATTTTTCTTTTTTAGAACTCCGCTTTGGCGAGGAAACTTATGTTTCTGCCTTTTTCGGGCATCACGGATTTGAGGCGTGAAAGGTGGTTGCGTATGTCGGCGTTGAACAAGTTGTCACCGCGGAGGACGATGCTGTAGTGCGCGAGCGTGAGCGCCCAATGGAATTCGAGGGAAACGCCGAATGTGGTGTAGCCGGGCGTACGTTGTTCGTAGCGGTCTACGCGGTTTTGCGCAAGGGCGAATTCCGTGTTGATGCCTGCGCGGACATGTGTCCAGAGGTAAGCGATTTCGCCATGGAATTTGAATGGCGGAATTTGTGGCATGTCACTCCAGTTTTCGTTCTGGTAAAATCCGCAGACATAGCTTGCACCTGCTTGTGCGTAGAATCCTTGTTCGGCTGGGAGTTCGATGGAGGCGCTTCCTCCTATGAGTAAAGCTTCGTCGCCGCTGACTTGATAAATTGGCAAAATTTGCGACCAGTTTGTGTCGCCGGTGGCGCGAGGGGCGAGGTGGTTCAGGAACCATGTGCTGTGAACGGCGGCTCGCCAATTGATGATTTCGCCGTAATTGCGAAATTCGAGTTCTGCACCGTAACCACTTTCGGCATCGAGTTTGTGGTTGCCGCGTTCGTAGGTGTATGCAGCGAGATGCGGACCTTGGTTGTAGAGTTCTTCGATGGTCGGGGCGCGTGTGGTGCGGAATACGTCCAGCGTCAGGAATTTGCCGGGGGCGACGCGTTGCGAAAATTCGGCAGCGATGGCCCATAGTGCAAAGTTGCGGTCTTCGATGGCGCCTTTGTCGGCGACAATGCTTTCTTGCGGTTTGAAAAATGCGCCACCGAGTCGTGCGGACAAAGTTATTTCTAGGCCGTCTCGCCATCCGTTCAAGCTAGCGATGGAAAATAGCGATGCGGCGTAGGAATTTGTTGGCGGTGTAAAAACGTAACCGCCCATTTCGACGGAACGGATGTCGAATTCTCCACCGAAGTGGATTCCGAAAAACGGACCGCTTTGAGCGATGAATTTTTCAATGCGCATATTTGCTTGATTAACGGCAAATTCTGCGCCGACGTATTCCTTAGTCTCGTATTCCGTGTGGTGGTACTGATTGAGTCGGAAGATGACGTTGAGTGTGTCGGAGCGTGTTGCAGGAATATACATTCCTTGCAACGTCAAGTCGCGTTTGAAAAGGTCGATGTCAACGCCGTTAGGGTGCCCACCGATGAATCCGCCGGGGATGCCGTAATTGGAATTGAAGGAGCGGAAGGAGGCTCCAAGCTTAAAGCGCTCAAAGCTGTAAGCGGCTCCGATGGCGATGCTCCTGTTTTCAATGTCCGTGTTTTTGAGGGGGCCCTTGGATGTTTCCATGTCGCTCATGTTGCGGGCGGAAACTTCGCTTTTGAGCGATAGCCTGTGGATGTTGACGTTGGCGCCTAAAACTGTAGCGAATCCCGGTTGGCCGCTTTCGGCATAGTCTGCGATGTAGCCGAGAATTTGTATGTTGCGGATGGAGTCGAGATGCGATGAATCGCGAACGTCTGCAATTTCAAAAGGAATGTCGTTGTGCTCGACTTGAATGACGCCGCCAGCGGTGGCGAAAGATTGTGCGAGAATTTGTGGCCCGCGGACAATGCGTAATTTATGAGCCGTTAAGACTTCGGAGGCAACGGCGTGATCGGGCGATGTTGCGCTCATGTCTCCGCAAAAGGAACCGTCTTCGGTGAGCGTGACGTGACTGCCGGAAAGCCCTTTGATAACGGGGCGTGCGGCGGCTAGGCCCATGGAACGGATGGCAATGTCAGGCTCGTTCTTGATGGTTTCTGCGATGGTGGTCGAAATTTTGCGATCGAGCTTTTCGGCTTGCAATTCATCGTCTTTGCGCAAACCGTCTAAAATGGTTTCGGCAGATTGTTCGGCGACAACTGTTGAATTGCCTAAATCTTGAATAAATTCTTGGGCGAAAGAAAAATGAAGGAAGCCTCCCAAAAGGAGGCTCCCCGTAGCAGCCCTAAAAAGGCTAGTCTTCATCTTCGTCTTCCTGGAACGGGCACTTGTCGGTGTCCAAAGCCTTATCGACGATAACCTTGATTTCAGGAGTCTTGGCGTCGGCATGGTCGTGGTGCTTGACCTTGAGAATCAAAGTTGTTTCGCCTTCTTTGAGACCCTTGAGGTGGAAGCCCCAGCCGCCTTCAAAGTGGATGTCGAGAATCTTGCTGTCGGCAACATCCCAGCCGAGAGAATGTTCGTCGTCGTTCGGGCCTGCGATTTCCTTGTTGTTCTCGTCGAGGAATTTCACGTGAATATGTGCGCTCATGCAGTTGGCGTTGACTTTGAGGCCCGGGAGCTTGGAATCTTCTTTGCCGCGGTAAACGCTGTAGAGCGTGTCCCATTCAGCAGAATAGATTCTCCAGCCTTCGACTTCGAAATGTTCGTGCTGTTCGGTGGAGGTAGAATTGCTGTCGCCACAAGCAGAGAATATGAGTGCGAAAATGGCAAGTGCCAGGAATTGAATTTTTTTCATTATAAATCCTTCAATTTTAATTATTTTGTTATTAACGTTTGTGAACATTGTTTGGAATGAGCGTTTCGTCATTCTGAGACGTGAAACGCCGAAGAATTCAGTTATTTCTGGTTGCAGGGAGGGCCGCGTGGATTATAATGAAGAGCAAATGTAAATGGATTTTGCGAGGCGTACTGCACTTGTAGAATAAATAGCAGAATCCAAAATACTGTTGCGACAGGGACGAAATCGTCTAAATTGTATCCATCGTGAATCAGTGTGCAAACGGGGCAGTCTTCGTGCTCCTCGAAATCATCATGATGGTGTTGGGCAACCGCCAAAAGGCATGCCGCGATAAGCACGATGATGAATTTGCGCATGTGTGATAGACGAATCATTTTTTTATTCGATAAAAATGGCGTTTCTTATAATCGGAAATCCAATTCCGTCTTCTTCTTTTTCGTAATCAAATCTCCCTATGATTGTAATTGGAGATCCTTCTCTTGGAAAATCTTTGGGATACTTGCGTGGTTTGAATGTTTCAAAAGCTAATCCTTGTGAACAACAGGCAAGAGCGTCTTTGATGACACAACCGAAAAAGCGTCTGTCTACAGCTTCGTCGTAGTAGCTGGAAAAAGAACCTTTCATCTTGATTCGCTTTCCGATGAATTTTTTGGGCTCTGTCACCATCTGATAAACCATGGAATAGACCATAGTGGCGCTCATTCGGGAAAGATCGATGTCAACGCGGTTTGCAGAAGTGCTGTCTGTTGTGACGTTTGCGTTGATTTGTGAAAATAAGCAAAGCAAAATAATGACTGTAATTCTAGAAAGTATTTTATACAAGTTAAATTCTCCTGCTACGAATAAAACTTGTGATGTAACAAACCAAGAATGCAACGATGTCCATGGCGACAATCGTTGAACCCACGGGTGTCCCGGCCAAAATGGCAACGAGAATTCCAGCGAGGGAGCAAACTACCGAAATGACGGCTGCTGCAACGGTCACTGTGAAAAAACTCTTGAAAACGCGCATCGCGGAAAGCGCTGGAAATACGACGAGTGCAGAGACCAAAAGTGCTCCGACGAGATTCATTGCAAGGACGATAATGACTGCAATAATAATGGCAATGAGTAGGTTGAATAAATTGACGTTCACGCCTGTGGCTCGTGCAAAATTTTCATCAAAGGTGATGGCGAAAATCTTGTGGTAAAAAAGCACGAACGTTACGAGGACAACAATGGAGAGGATGACGCAAAGATAAACGTCTGTCGGCTTGAGCGTAAGTATGGACATCGAGCCGAATAATGTTGTGCAGACGTCTCCTGCGACATTTGCCGAAGCGGAGAAAATGTTCATCAGCAAATAGCCGATGGCGAGAGCCCCTGCTGAAACCATTGCAATGGCGGCGTCTCCCTTGATTCTTGCGTCTTTTCCGCCGCAAAGAAGCAGTACCGCAACCGCGATGGTTACAGGCAAAATGACGAACATATTGTTTGTGACTTTAAGAATCGTGGCGATAGCTAACGCTCCGAATGCTACGTGCGAAAGTCCATCGCCGATGTAAGAATAGCGCTTGAGAACGAGCGTTACGCCTAATAGCGAAGAACATAGCGATATGAGCGTACCGACGATAATCGCGTAACGTACAAACGGGAAGTCGAGATAGAATAAAAGTTGGTCAAGCATTTGTGATAGAAAACGAAATTTTTTTATGTCATTCTGGCCTTGAGCCGATAGGATCCAATGAAAAAATGACTGGATTCTTCGAAGCTATTCGCTTCTCAGAATGACGAGATGCACTGAGTGACTGCTAAAAGATTAATTGTTGAATATGGTGTTAAAATCCAATACTCGTGTGGCGTGTTTTGTGGCTGCTTCGACATCGTGCGTGACCATCACGATTGTCATTTTCTTTTGTTCGTGAAGTTCCTTGATGATGTTGTACATGTTCTGTGAAGATTCTGGATCAAGGCCGGTAACGGGTTCATCTAAAAGCAACATGCGTTCGGCGGCGCAAAGCGCCCTCGCCAAAAGCACGCGCTGCTTTTGGCCTCCCGAAAGTTCGCGGAAACTCGCTTTCCGCAAATTTTCGGTACGGGTGAGCGCCAGACATTCGCTGGCGCGCTCCCGGAGGGCGCGACCGTAAAACGGCAACAGCAAACTTTTGCCTTGAAATGCCGAAAGCACGATTTCTTCGACCGATGCGGGGAAGTCTTTTTGTGCAATCGTAATTTGCGGCAAGTAGCCAATCTCTTTGCGCTTGAGGTTGTTGCGAAGTTCGATTTTACCGGCTTTGGGACGCAGTATGCCGGCAAGCCCGCGCAAAAATGTTGTCTTTCCGCAACCGTTCCTGCCGATGATGCAAAGGTAATCGCCTGCGTTGATTTCGTAATCAAAACTGTTGACGATATTTTTGCTTCCGTAACCGAGCGTGAGCTGGCTGCATTTTATCAAGTTTGTCGTTTGATTCATATTTATTGCTTTTAGATTTTTTGACTTCGCTCAAAATGACACGATTGAATTTTAATGCTTTTATTTAAACGCGTTCTTCAGCACATCAAGGTTTGATTTCATGATGGAGAGATAATCCATCCCGTCTATAATTTGCTGTTCCGTTACCGATTGCATCGAATTGAGAGTGAGGATTTGCGCTTCTTTCGATTTTTTGCTTGCAGCGAGAACGGCGTTTGCAATTTTTTGGTTCCCTTTTTCGATGGTGAAAATGGCGGGCAGCGATAGAGAATCCATCTTCCCCGCAAGGAACGCAATCGTTTCGAAGCTCGCCTCGCTTTCGGCGGAACAGCCCACAAATGCAGCATAATACTTAATGCCATAATCGTCCACCAAATAGCGAAAAGGAAAACGGTCGCCGAACAGAACCGTCTTGCGGGCGGCACTTTCTACAGCGGTGCGGTAGTCGCCATCGAGAGCCTTGATCTTTGCAACGTAAGTGGTGGAGTTTTGGTTGTAAAGCGAAGCGTGAGCCGGATCGATATTAGAGAGTTCTTCTGTGATTTTCTGGACGAGAATTTCGGCGTTCTTCAGCGAGAGCCAAACATGTTCATCGTTTTCAACTTCTTCTTCATGATCGTGATGGTGGTGTTCCTTGGTCCCTGAGCTTGTCGAAGGGTCGGCATGCTCGTCGTGATGTTCCAAGGTCGCTGAGCTTGTCGAAGCGTCAGCGTGCTCCTTGTGCTCTCCATGATGCTCATGCTCTTCTGCATGTTCCCCGTGGTGATGTTCTTCGTGTTCGGCCTGCATGCCTTCGACAACTTCTTCGGCCTTGACGCGGTCGCCAAGCGCTTCCATCAAATTGATTTCGGAACGGCCTTTTTTCGGAGTGGCTTCAAGCGCCTTCTTGATCCATTCATCCGATTCACCGCCTACATAAACGACCATGTCGGCACTTGCGATTTTTGCGATATCCTGTGCTGTGGGCTTGTAACTATGCAAATCCACACCGTTCTTCATCAAAAGCGTGAGATTAACAGAGTCGGCGCGGGGACCGAGAATTTCCTTGGTCCATGCGTATTCAGGATAAATTGTTGTAACGATGGAGAGCTTGCTTTGTTCCGGTTTCTTTTCGACATTGTTGCAAGCGACGAGGAAACTGAGCGATGCTGCAAAAAGAGCGAACGCCAAACCACAAAATGAAATCTTTTTCATTTTTAATCCTTTTAAATTTTTTTTTGAATGATGTACTATTGAAATTATAGACCCTATCGCTGCGGCATCTCGCCTTGCTCCAGGGTGACATGACAATCTAGAGAAGATTGGTTTAATTCAATAAAAGGATTTTTTGTGAAACGAGCGTAATCGGCCGCAGAACAACGACTGCGAAACGAACAAGCTTAAAAAGAAAACAACGGCAAACGAGCTCTATCGGGGCTTCGACGAGTTCAAAGCAAAATTCCGAAATCAAGTCGAGACAGTGGTGAATGTGGTGACAAGTGTGGCAATGCTCGCCATGGCAATGATGGTCAATACGGTGCTCCGTGTAGAGCAACGCCAAAGTGACCATTAACTTGTCTAGCAAATGAAACACGCTATCTCTCAAATAAAATCAAATTGAGAATAATTCTCAATTTAAAAGATAGTAAAAAAGATAATCTTTGGCAATCAAAAAGGGCTCCCAGCAGACGTCGGGAACCCTTTTGTTGTTCTAAGGAGGAGTGTATGAAAAAGTTTCAATGTTAGGCGTTAGCCCGATTGCCGGTTAGGCAATCGTGATTTTGCGGGCTGCGGCCTGTGCTTTCTTGGCAAGATCGAATTTCAAGATACCGTTTTCCAAGGAGACTTTAATGTTGTCTGTATCGATATCGTCTGCCAAGCGGAAGCTGCGTTCGTAAGTGAACTTTTCGTCTTTGCGGGCGCGGGTGGCCTTGACAGTCAAAATATTCTTTTCGACTTGGATGTCCATATCTTCTTTCTTGACGCCCGGCAGTTCAACTTCGAGAGCAAAGCCGCCTTCGGTTTCGTAGTAATCAGCCTTCGGCGTGTAAGTGCATTCGCCCTGTGCGTTTGCTGCGTTCAAGCTGTCAATGAAATTCTGGATACCATAGAAAGCGTTCGGAAGGATCTGTGTGTTCATCATAATTTTAACCTCTTTTTGTTGCGGGCTCGGCGTTTACCGTTGGCCCTTTTGTTTTACACCCTACCTTAAGCTAAAGCCGTGCCAACTTTTTCGTTTTTGCGGGTCGCGCGGAAAAATTTTTTTCGGATTGTCGATGAATGCGCCGAAAATGCCGAAATTCGCTCAAAAATGACTATTTGGGGTGGGGTTAAATGCGGAAAATCTCGGGCTTAGGCTGTTTTTTACGATTTGTTCAGCGCAGTATTTCATCGCGAAACGCCCGGTGTTTCGTGCGTGAAACGTCCGATGGATCAAATTGAAATGGGGAGTGTTTACCCCTCTTCCATCGCTTTGCGTAGGTCTTCTTCCGAAGGCAGAACCTTGCGAACATCTTCAGCTGATTTATAAGTGGCTACCCCCATTGGATTATCGTAACCTTGTATGAGAAACTCCACAAATGTTTTATCCGCTTCCTTGCAAAGTACAATGCCAATACTCGGATTTTCGAACGGCTTCTTGACTTCGCTATCGAGAATGCGCAGGTAAGCACTTAGTTGTCCGAGATAAGCCGGCTTGAAAGCCCCTTGCTTCAATTCGACTGCAACAAGAGCCGTCAATTCCCGGTTGTAGAAAAGCAAATCAGGATATTCGTCATGCCCGAACTTTTCTAGATGGTACTGATTACCGACAAATGCGAAGTCACGTCCGAAGGTCATGATGAAGTTTTTAACATTGTTGACAATAGCTTTTTCGACAACTCGCTCGTCAATATCCGCCTTGTCGCGAACGCCCAATTCCTCGACATTGATAAAATCGAGCAGATATTCGTCTTTGAACATCCCGATAGCCTGCAAAGCATTCTTTGTGCTGTGCATCGTGTTGGTAAAGTTATTCGGCAATTTTCCCTGATGGTGATAAAGGTCTGATTTGAGCATGTCGCGGAGCTTGTTTTTGTCCCAATGATTGACGGATGTCTGGTGGATGTAGAAGAGGCGTTCTTGCAGGTCTTTTGATTTGGTAATAATTTCTATATGATGAGTAAAACTAATTGACAGAAATTCGTTCATCATATCGGCAACCATCGGCTGCTGATTTTGTGCCAGGAGTAAGGTATAGTCAATGCCTTCCAAATCGGTTGATTTAGTGGAAAAACTGCGTTTTTGATTAAATTTCGGCAAATCGGCAGCCACGGCTGCCGATTTATCAAGCGTTTTATGCCATTCTTCATAAAAAGAACGCATATTTTTTATTTGTCGAGAACCAAATCCCCTCAATCCTGGCAATTCCTTTTGCAACTGTTCACTAATATGTTCAATTGCACCAGTTCCCCAAAATTTCCATCTGGAGCGTTCCGATACGTATCGACCGATTCCAAAATAGAGCGACAATTGCTCCCTATTTACCCCTTTTGCTGCCCTATATTGGCTTTGAAGGATGGCGTTTTTTATCGTATCAACGGCTTGGCGAACATCTGCGGGTGATTTTTCAGTCATTTTGATATCCTTTTTTTGTGAAATGTTGTGTAAACAACATGCAAAAAAAATGCGCGTTGTTAGTTGCCGCAGATTTTGCGACAACTGGTTGCTTTTGTGTGGGGGATTTCTAGCGCGTTGCGCTGAAAATGGGATGCTCTTGCGGTACTGTTGGCGGGGGGGTTCCCCGGCGTTACTTGGCGCCCGTTTGGCGGACGCTCTCGAGTAGGTCGTGTTCCTACCAGCTATCCAACAGCATCAACAAGAAGGTTGATGTGCCTCACCGCGAATGCACGTACGGACCAAGAGGTCTATGTCGACTGTCGCGAGGATTATCGAATTACGATAACAATATAAATAAACGCTTTGACGGAATCAAGGGGCTGCAATGACGGCAAAATTTTCTTTTAGGCTAGTCTAATTCTGCACCAGCTTGGTGCATTTTTTGAATTCTGCAACAGGTCGTTGCAGAATTTCGTGCTTGTTTGAAGGTCTTATAGAAAATTTAGGCAACAAAGCGACCCCTTGACGTGGCTTATTTGATGGATGTAGATTCTGTATTGTCATTAAACGAACGGTGAAAAAAATGAACTACACATTTACAGAACAAGAAGTTGAAATGATGTACAATTGGGGCTATACCCACGAAATAGAGCATGGTTTCGAAGTTGAAGAACAAAAACTATATGATAAACTGGAACGGATATTTACACCGTTGCAAAAAGAAAAAAGTGAATCTCGTAAGATTGTAGATTTTTTTGAAGAAATATGCGCCACATATAAGGGAGTGTCATATTCTTTGCGAATACCCGGAGGCAATTGTATAAGATTTGCTGATATTGATAAGGAGCTTTGCTTTGATACGAAGAAGGCTAAATACACGGATGTGGTATTGGAGGTATCGAAAGTTATAAACAGACTAAAACTGAAAAAACGCGAAAATGTTTAAGGTGGTGTTTTTCAAATTCTCTACCAGCTTGGTGGAGTTTTGGCATTCTCATTAAATCGTTCGCCATTGGCTGCAGAATTAGTGATTTGAAAATCAACACAAATCAGGAAACAACACATTATGTTCAACGCGATACTCGCTTGGGTGAAATATGAGAAAGTCTTTTTGAAAGTCCAAAGCGGGACTGGCGACAATCTGCAAGATGAAGACATCCAAAAAGGTTTCGTCGATTATTGCTTATGGTCAACATTCAAACCAGAATGCATCGACATTGATGGTGAACTCGACATGGAATGTTTAGACGGCGGAATGGTGTTGTTTAAGGAATACGCCGATGCGAAAACGGCATTGCGAGCATGTTACAGGGAGGCGTTTGGCAAGGAATATGATGAGAATGTGGTGGTTGCACTTTTGGAGGAATGATATTTGTATATTCCTTAATGTACGTGAAAGCGTATAGGTAGCTTGAGTTATCATATTTATTATATGGCCAAAGGCTGTTTTTCCGGAGGCCGGTTATTATATCGGTTATTATATGAAAAACAGCAGAAAGAATGATTTACGGCTATATCCGTGTAAGTACAGACAAACAAACTGTTGAAAACCAACGATTTGAAATAGAACGTTTTGCGCGAACCCAACAATTACGAATTGATGGCTGGATTGAAGAAACTATCAGTGGAACAAAGAACTATACAAAACGTCAATTAGGACGCCTTTTGAAAAAAGTTCAAAAGGGTGATCTTATTATTTGTGCGGAACTTTCGAGGCTCGGTCGAAGCCTTTTCATGATTATGGAAATTTTGAATATTTGCATGAACAAGGAATGCCGTGTTTGGACAATCAAGGATGGCTACCGCCTTGGTGACGATATTCAGAGCAAAGTTCTTGCATTTGCTTTTGGATTGTCCGCAGAAATCGAGCGTAATCTTATCAGTCAACGAACTAAAGAAGCTTTGGCTCGCAAAAAGGCGGAAGGCGCTATTCTCGGGCGCCCCAAAGGTAGTCTAGTCCCTAATTCGAATTGCGAAAAGAAACACGAATGGATTTGCAAAATGATTTCACGGGGCATGTCCAAAACGGACATCGCCAAGAATTTGCACATTGCGCGCGGGACGCTTTATAGATTCCTTTCCAATGCTGCGACGACTTCTACATCGGCGGGTAGCCAGTTGACTGAATGCAGTTCCGACATGTTCAACCATTTGGCGGCTTCGTGTTCCAGCAGAGTTAATTCTCCACCAACGACAGAGCAATAGAAGCAATGCATGGTTAAATGGAAGGTGGGATAATCGTAATCTACAGTACAGAGAAAATCACCGACAGAAACATCGATGGCCAGTTCTTCTTTCAGTTCGCGGGCGAGAGCTTCTTGTGGTGTTTCTCTGGGCTCCATTTTGCCGCCCGGAAATTCCCAACCATCTTTGAATTCTCCGTAACCACGCTGGGTTGCGAAAATTTTGTTATTGTCTTTGATAATGCCTGCTACTACTTCAATGCGTTTCATGTTATCCTACTAAATAATCGTAAATGTCCTGACGAACAGGTGTTTCCAAGATGTATTTTATTTTTACAGCAGATTTGTCTGTGTCTGGCATTGTAAATTCCTGAGCATCTCCTGTTGCATGTAGCCTGCCGAGATAATAAAATTCTTTTGAAGTTTTGTCGTCTTTATTTTTTCTAACAAATAAATCGAGCTTAATGCCAAGTTGATCTGCATTTAATGCATTTTGTACATCGCTGGAGGCTTTGGTTCTGCCTGATTTAGAAACCCAGAACATAGTTTGTTCATCTTCAAAAGAATCTTCATAGCGTTGTGTGACTTTGACGTTTTCATCTTTGTCATAGTTCACAAATATTGGGAACGTTTTTGTCTTTTGATCGTATTTATAGCCACCGATATTTAATGGAACTTCGCCTTTTTCCCAATCTAATAAACGACAAACATCGTCGTAAGTGTATTTGGCGTATAGATTGAAAGAAGTGTCTTTGTATCTTGTTCCAAAATATCTTTCATTGCGGAAAAGACCAAAATCAACAACCTCGGTGATTTGCTTACGAAATTCTGTGTTCTTCAATAGGTTTGTAAAAGTAGGTGATGCAATGATTGCATTGTTTTTTTCTTCTACGATGATTACGTCAGAATAGGAATCTTTGGCCGCGCCAGTCGCGAAGGAACCTCTTAGTAAATTAAAAACATTTTGTTTTGTATTAGAATTAAAGAAAATCCCTTTTTGAGTTAATGTTTTTTCAAGATCGTTCCACAAATCATTTGATTTGGAATCGTCTAAAATGGACTTAAGTACTAGCAATTCATGAATACGTTTGCCATTGGCGAATTTTGTTGAAATGTATTTTAAATACGATTCTTCAAGGGAATTTAATTCTACCTTGTATTCTTCCTTTTCGACTTTCTTCAAAAATGCGTGATATGATCCTAATGATGCGTTTTCAAAAATACGCATAGCATCGATTTCTCCGTATTCCTCGTAGTCCATTAACTTTGGAATTCGGCCCAACTTGTATTTGAGGTTTTTATAGCATTCTTTGATTAGTTTAAATTCGTTAAAATTGGCAGAATCGATGGATTCGTAAATTCGCTTACGAGCAATTTCATCAAAGTGGATCGTCGATGCTCCTTCAAGTGCTTTTACCCCTTGGCGAACGTAACGACGAATGTTGTCCTTGTTGTAAGTTCTATCTCCAGACAAGGCTATTGGAATCATGTAGTTGTTGGTGTAATTGCCGATAAAATCAAGAATCATTACGAATTCTTTGTTCTCTGCTTTTCGAAGCCCGCGACCTAATTGTTGTATAAAGATAATGGGCGATTCTGTTGGGCGAAGCATTAAAATTTGATTTACTTGCGGGATGTCTATGCCTTCATTAAAAATATCAACGGTAAAGATGTAATCAAGGCCGTTATCACGATTATCTTGCTCCAATTGCTCGACTGCTTTTTCACGAGCATCTTGGGAGTCTGCGCCAGAAAGTGCTATAGTTTTGTATCCACGATCGTTGAATTTTCTAGAAAGTTCTTTCGCTTCTTCTATTGTGCTGCAAAAGGCTAAACCTTTTACTCGATTACCACTATGGTCAAAATATTCTGCTTTTTGAATGACGTAATCGACTCGTTTGTCGCATGTTAAATAATTGAAATCGCGTAGTTTCTTTTCTGAACCATCAACTTCAAAATCCGTAATTCCATAATAGTGGAACGGACAAAGAAGATTTAAACGCATTGCTTCTTGTAATCGAATTTCATGTGCGATATTGTGTCCGAAAGCGGAGTAGACATCAAATTTGTCACTACGATCAGGCGAGGCTGTCATGCCAAGCCACAAGTCTGGATTAAAATAGGCCATCATGTTTTGATAGCTTTTGCCTCCAACACGATGAGCTTCGTCAATCACAATGACTTGAAATTCGTTATTGGCAAATTCTTCGTAGTGTGTTGCCATTGTTTGCATTGTTGCAAATACGAAATCGCAATTGGTTTCATTCGATGTTCCAGAATACAGCCCGAAAGTTTTTGTGTCTCCAAAAACGTTTTTATATGATTCTATCGACTTGCGTAAAATTTGTTCGCGATGGGCTAGGAATAGAGCTCGTTTTGGATTTATTTCTCTTAAGGCGAATGCTGATGCGTAAGTTTTTCCAGTTCCTGTTGCAGAAATCAATAAAGCGCGATGCTCTCCCATTGATCGTATTTCGTTTAACTTCTGAACAAATTCTAATTGCATGGAATTGGGTTCGAGCAAAATCTGTTCGAACTTTACAATTTTTGACTTTTGTAAAACTGAGTTCTTTTTTAATTCAATCTTTTGACGTTGTATTTCTCGGTCTATTCGTTTCTTATCGAGATAGACTTGTGTGTATTCATCTAAAATTTCGTTTGTAACGTTAAATGCATTAGTGCTGTTCCAAAGAGAATCAAAATCTTCGATAACATCTTTAAATAGCGAAGCGTCATCTTTGACAGAATAACATGTGTTCCATTCTTTATTAATTGCAAGTGCATTACCTGTAAGATTGGAACTACCAATGGTTATGCTTACAATTTTTTCTTTAAAAAATAAATACCCTTTTGTGTGAAATCCTTTTATATTGTTGTCACAACGGAATAGTTTGACTTCAACATTTTTGTATTTGCAAAGAGACTTGAGTGCAGCGGGTTCTGTAAATGTAAGATAGTCCGTTGTAAGGATTTTACCTGGAATTCCTCGATTTTCAAGTTCTAGCAATGTTTGCTTTAATGATGCTAAACCGCTTTTGGATATAAATGCAACGCTGATGATAAATCTGTCGCATTTTGAAAGTTCGTTTTCAAGAAATGCTTGCATTGTATTTCCTGGCGCGTTTGATATAAATTGCGGCTGCTGAGAAAGTTCCATAAGTGTTCCTAGATAACGTTCGTTTAAACGGAACACATTCATGTTATTTCTTTACATCTATTGACAAGTCGCGATTTATTACCTATATTGAAAACAACTGCTCATATAAGCAGCTGTTAAGCTTTAACGCCCCACTGTTTTCGCTTGTCTGTGGGGAAGGAGAAAAAATGAAAGAATATAAGTCTCTTAAAGACTGTATTGTGAAGCCTGGCGAAATAAGCCCGTTCGCTAGTTTGCTTGTAGACCTTGCCTTCAAGAAAGCGTTTGACCCG
>JAEEGJ010019963.1_pt1 | contig 14669 bp, 11 predicted proteins | sample 8958761 | NCBI WGS metagenome assembly JAEEGJ01 (sample SAMN16246546, study PRJNA631951) | gut metagenome | biome: gut microbiome; feature: rumen; material: RS-attached | host: Bos | place: Iran: Karaj | collected 2018-10 | reverse complement strand
TCCGAAATCCCCTCTTCTGCCATAAAATGCCGGCGGATGAGATTCCCCAGAACTCGGCGCCCGCTTAGTGACCAAGCAGTTCGGAAATATGCCTGAGTCAAGGGACAGTACGCTGGGCGCCGCCCTTTGGCGCCCGGGCAGCCCTTGGCTCAGGCATATTTCTGAACTATAATGAACGATCCGCGGGCTGAGGCAGCTAATAGCAAGCTTCACAGCCTCGTCACTTGCCGCACCACAACTGTTTGGCGCACATAAAAAGAGCGTGGCACCGATTGGTGTCACGCTCTTCAAAAATTCAATTTACTGCTGGCCCTGATTGTTGTTTGAACCGTTCAGGAAGCTGAGAGGTCCGTCAAGAGTCTGCTGTGAAGTAAGAACTCTTGCGTCTGTCATCCAGTCCTGAGAAGCAGGTGCATGAGCGCTTGATGAAGCAAGAAGCTTGATTGAAGCAATGATAGTAATGATATTTGCTAAAATTGCAAATCCTGTTGTCTGAGGATCATCAAGTCTCTCAAGCATATCCTTGAACAGCTGTACCAAAAAGGCAATGTTGAGAACTGTTAATACAAGGGTAAGGATGTCTCCGACATAAGGTATATAACTAACTACATATGACAGAACTGTTACAGCAACTGCCCAAAGCTTAATAATTGAAGCAGGAGCTCTCCATCCGTAAAGGTTGATAAAGTTGCAAGGTCCGTAAGTAGCTTCTACACATGCATAGATATTTGCGAATGGAATAAAGCCCATCCATGCATTCTGATAATTGCGAACCTTGAGGTACTTGTATCTTCCGATCGCGTCAACAAGATAAACAGCAACGGCGATGATGAACAGAACTACAAGAAATCCTCCAAGTGCTGCAAGTATTGCATATTCGTCCATATTTTTTCCCCTTTCAAACCATAATTTTTTTATACAAATATGATTATACAGGACTTTTGTACCAATAGAACAACAAAATTGGCGAATTATACTAGTTTAATTCCTCCATCACCCTTGCAAACTCGCTCAGATACTGTTCTCCATCAGCTTCTGCTATTTTTTTATTAGCTTCAATATCAGCTCCGGATAGAATCTCTGAAGACACAAACCTAAGATGCTCTGCTGCCTTCAAAGTCTTTAAAGTGATCTGCTGATAGCAAGGCCCAACGCACAAAAGCTTCATGGCCTCATCATCCGACAAATACCCGCTGGTCATGATTCCCAAAGTATCAAATATCGTATCATTGGCAATGGGACCTATTATCACATCATATTCAGAGAGATAGTCAGGCAGAGATCTTCTATTGGAAAAGACATATCTAAACCACTCTTCATTTCTCTCGAATTTCTTTATATTAAGACCATCAAGATCAAGTTCATAAGTATTAACATAAATATCTGAACCTGTCTTTTCTCTTGCCCAACGGCATGCAAATTCTCTTTTATCTGTTGTATAAAAGCCCTGGCCCAGATCTGCGTTCTTACGACCTCTGTGAACATCAGGCTCTCTTATTTCTTCATATCCTGAGTGATATACTCTTATCATTTCGCTTACCTCCTGATTCAATCAGTAGTTACAAGCCTATTATAACATTTCCAAAAATATTTGCAATTTAATTGTTGACAATTTAATTGTGATATGTTAAATTAAGATCACAGCAAACGAAAACCACTAACAACTAACGATAAATAAATTACAAATTGGAGGTCAAACATATGGAATACAGATTCACAGAAGAAAATTTTGATGCAGAAGTACTCGGTAGTGATACACCCGTTCTTGTAGATTTTTATGCTGACTGGTGCGGACCTTGCAAGATGATGATGCCTGTTGTCGAGAAGATGGCAGAAACATACGAAGGCAAGGTTAAGGTCGGCAAACTCAACGTCGATGAAAACAACGCTATAGCGGCTAAATATGGCGTAATGTCTATCCCCAGTTTCATCGTATTCAAGAATGGCGAAGTACTTAACAGCTCCACAGGAGCAATGTCTCAGGCAAATCTTGCTAAGATGCTTGATGACGCACTTTAATTAGCCAAACACCACTCCACATAATACAACCCTCTAAAATGGGAGTCTCTGCTAAAGCGGAGGCTCCCATTTCCTTTACATAAATCCTATAGTGACACAACCGAGCAGTAATCTTTAAAAATACTGTTGATGTATGCCTTATCAAGTCCCTCTCCGATCACGATAAGTACATTTCTGCTGCTTACTATCGGAGTTGTCTTAATCTCTTTTTCCGTGGCGTTAAGCTCTGTCTGCTCATCCTCAGATATCTGAACAAAGCCCTTGATCCTGATGACATGCCCTGCTTTTGCATCGGTTAAAAGACCTTTCGCAATCTCCCTTAGCTTATCCAAAGGCATAGCTACATCGAAATAAAAAAGAGGTGTAAACTGCTTATCCTCTATTGGAATTTTCACATAAGAAGCATGCCTATATCCGCAGCAAGTAAGAGCCTCAAAGTCCTCATCAGTCAGTTCACTTACAGGCTTTGCCACAATGTCTTTTGACATGTCAAAGCTCTTACCGCCAAACTCGTCCATGATCTTATTTACAGCATCAAGCACGGCCTTTTTGTCAGATGCCTTGTCCAGTTTGGAAAAGACAAGCTTCCCGGCAGAGGCGATCTCAGACATGAAGATGTATCTCTCAAAATCACCGAGGTCAAAAACAGCCCCTGCGTCCACCAGGGAAATGACGTTACCTATCTCGTACCACCTATCCAGTGGCTCGTCATAGAGAACATCGAAGAACTCGTCAACGTCATAAATTCCCGAGGGCTCGATCAGCACTCTGTCATATCCGCTCATTCCCATGGATATGAGCTTGGTCCTGAATCGCCTTCTGTGGGCCTCCTTGCCGTCTCCTCCAACGATCATCTCGAGGTTGCAGTTATCCGAAAGAAGGTCCTGAAGCATGACCATATCGATGTTCACAGCGCCATAGTCATTCTCTATTATGCAGATCTTCTCACCTTTTGAGATGAGGTATCCGGCATATTCCTTAATGAATGTAGTTTTTCCTGATCCGAGAAAACCCGTTATCAGATCTATCTTGACCATTTACAGACTCCTATGCATCCGCCTTTTTAATTGCCAGAAGCGTAACTACCATAAGAGCAATGCCTATTGGCAGACAGATGAGCCAGTTTCTGATAAAGCCGGCAAAGATATATGCAACCATTGAAACAATAGCAGCTGTAAGTGCATAAGGAAGCTGTGTTGAAACGTGACCAATGTGATTACACTGAGCTCCTGCACTTGCCATGATGGTTGTATCTGAAATAGGTGAGCAGTGATCTCCGCATACAGCGCCTGCCATACATGCTGAAATGGCAATGATCATGAGCTCGTTACTCATATCGCCGCCAAATACATTAACTACGATCGGGATAAGAATTCCGAAGGTTCCCCAGGATGTACCTGTAGCGAAGGCAAGGAATGCACCTACTGCAAATACGATTGCAGGCAGGAAGTTCATGAATGCACCGTTTCCGGCTACGTTCTGCACCATTCCGGCAACATAATCAGCTGCACCGAGTGAATCAGTCATAGACTTAAGTGTCCATGCAAATGTAAGGATGAGGATGGCGGGAACCATGCTCTTAAATCCTTCTGAAATTGTGTTCATGCACTCTGTGAAGTTGAGTACCTTGGTAGCCATGAAGAATATCTGTGTTATCAAAAGAGCTGCAACAGACCCGTAAACCAGTCCGACTGAAGCATCTGAATTTGAGAAAGCATCAATAAAGCTCTCGCCCTCAAAGAATCCTCCGGTATAGATCATGCCGATGACACAGCAGACGATGAGTGCAACGATGGGAAGTACCAGGTGAATAACCTTACCCTTTGTAGAAACAGGAGGATGAGGCTGATCTGTAGCACCGGACATACCGGGAGCCGGTTCTTCTTTTCCTGCTGCCATTTCCTTAAGCTCTTTTAAAGAATCTCTCTCAACCTTCTTCATAGGTCCAAAGTCGAAGTCAGCCAGAGTAAGTGTAAGCATCATTGCGATGGTTAAGATCGCGTAGAAATTGTAGGGGATAGCCCTTACGAAAAGAGTCAGTCCGTTTGCCCCGTCAACGAAACCTGTAACAGCTGCTGCCCATGAAGAAATAGGTGCGATGATGCAGACAGGTGCTGCTGTTGCGTCGATAAGGTATGCGAGCTTTTCTCTTGAGATCTTGTGTTTGTCTGTGAGAGGCCTCATAACGGAACCAACAGTGAGGCAGTTGAAATAATCGTCGATGAAGATGAGAACACCAAGCAGGATTGTGGCGATCTGAGCGCCGGCCTTGGTCTTAACATGTTCTACCGCCCATTTTCCGAAGGCTGCAGAACCACCTGCACGATTCATGAGCATAACCATGCTTCCCAGAACAACCAGGAAGATGAGGATACCCACATTCCAGCTGTCAGATAGCTGTGTGATCATACCGTCCACAAAGACATGCTGGATGGTGCCTGTAAAGCTGAAGCCCGAATAGAGCATTCCGCCGACAACAATTCCGATGAAAAGAGATGAATAAACCTCTTTCGTGATGAGTGCCAAAGCGATGGCTATGATCGCCGGCAACAGTGACCAGAAGCTGTTAATAAACATATTCTTTCTCCCCCTTATATACTATATGAAAACCATTATATATCTACTGCGGTGAAATTTCTATACTTTAAAGCACTAAAATGGGAGAAGGCCTAAAGACCTTCTCCCGCTATCAGACAATTACTGATTACTGACCCAGTATTTCTGCTGCTTCCTTCATGAGATCTATGATAGGAAGATGCTGAGGACATACACCCTCGCACTGGCCACAGGCTATACAATCAGAGGCTTTTCCGCTTCTCTGGATAAGTCCTGAGTAGAAGTTCTTGGATCTCCAGTCATCCGGGTGACGACGGAGTGTGTTTATGGTCCTGAATACATCAGGAATACTGATCTGCATCGGGCATCCGTCGCAGCAGTACTTGCAGGCTGTACAGCCGATCTGAGGAACCTCAAGGAGCTTCTCGGTTACTTTGTTAACCACAGCGAGCTCTTCTTCTGTAAGAGGCTCGAAATTCTTGAAGGTATTAAGGTTATCCTCCATCTGTGCCTCGTCGGACATACCTGAGAGAATTGTCATAACGCCGGGCTGTGATGCTACAAATCTAAGCGCCCAGGAAGCAATTGAGCTTTCAGGTCTTACCGCCTTAAACATCTCCTCTGCTTCAGGTACCATCTTGGCAAGAGCTCCGCCCTTGACAGGCTCCATGATGACCATGGGAATATTTCTTGCCTTGAGGATCTCGTAAAGCTCCTGGCTTCTTACAACAGGATTTGATCTGTCAAGATAGTTGTACTGGATCTGTACAAATTCAATCTCAGGATGATTGTCAACAATCTCAGTAAGGAGCTCAGGGCTTCCGTGGAAAGAGAAACCAAAGTGCTTGATCTTGCCCTCTTCTCTCTTCTTAACACCCCACTCAAAGCAGTTGTACTTAACATAAGTGTCGTAGTTGTTGCCTTCCTCGATGGAATGAAGAAGATAGAAGTCAAAAAAGTCTACGCCTGCTCTCTCAAGCTGTTCATTAAAGATTCTCTCTACATCCTCTTCCTTCTTGATCTCCCATGCAGGAAGCTTGGTTGCCAGTGTAAAGCTCTCTCTGGGATGGCGCTTAACCAGCGCTTCTCTTGCCTCAACTTCGCTCTTTCCGCCGTGGTAAACATAAGCTGTATCGAAGTAGGTAAGTCCTGCCTCAAGATACTTATCTACCATTCTGCACACCTGCTCATGATCGATAACACCGTCATTCTCAGGCAGTCTCATCAATCCAAAGCCGAGCTTTGGCATCTTGCTCAGATCAATACTCATAGTCATTCTCCTTTTATATTTGCCATTTTCAGATCATCATTTCATAAATTCTGGTACAGTCCTGTTCATCAAGGGTTACAAAGCCTGAGATCTTGCCATCTCTTCCGTCTCCCCTGCAAAGCATCTGAACCAGTGTCGGGATATCTTCCTTCTTAGCTCCAAGTTCCTCAAAGTTCCTTGGCATGCCGATTGAAATAAGGAAGTTCCTAAAGGCCTCGATGCCTGCCTTAGCTGTAACTTCAGGATGCTCGAAGTCCATCTGACAGCCCCATACTCTGGTTGCCACCTTTGCAAATCTCATTACGTTGTGGTTCATCACGTAGGTGAAAACTGCCGGCATTGTAACAGCAAGTCCTGCACCGTGCGCGCAGTTGTACAGCGCCGAGAGCTCATGCTCGATGTTGTGGCTGTTCCAGTCCTGACTTCTTCCTACTCCGCAGGAGTTATTGTGTGCCATGGTTCCTGCCCACATGATATTCGCTCTTGCTTCATAGTTATTGGGATCTGCGATAACTCTAGGTCCCTCATGGACCATGGTAAGAAGCAGTCCTTCTATGAGTCTGTCGGTTACCTCAACCTCTTCTGAATTAGTAAGGTATCTCTCATAGAGATGAGCCATGATATCCGTAATTCCTGCTGCCGTCTGGAATGGTGGCAGTGTCTGTGTAAGAGCGGGATTAAGGATACTGAACTTGGGCCTTATGGCATTTCCGCTGGCACCTCTCTTAAACATTCCCTCTTCCTTGGTGATAACTGAATCCGGGCTTCCTTCACTGCCTGCTGCAGCGATGGTAAGAACCGTTCCTACAGGAAGCGCTTTTTCTATAGGCTTTCCCTGATAGAAGTCCCAGAAATCTCCGTCATAACATACGCCGGCTGCTATAGCCTTGGCAGAGTCGATTACGCTGCCTCCGCCTACTGCCAAAATGAAATCAATGTTCTCATTTTTGCAGGCTTCAATTCCCTTATAAACAAGACCGCTCCTGGGATTTGGCTGAACACCGCCAAGTACGTCAAAAGGAATTCCCTCTGCCTGAAGTGAAGCCTTAACTCGGTCGAGAAGACCTGACTTTACAACACTTCCGCCGCCGTAGTGGATAAGAACCTTGGTTCCCCCGAACTTTTTAACATACTCTCCTGCCTTGTTCTCTGTGTCTTTTCCGAACACAAAACAGGTTGGTGCATAGAACTCAAAATTTTCCATATTTATGTCCTTTCTCAAATTTAAAGGGCTACTGTATCTAATATTTTATCATATCAACTTGTATAAAAATACGCCCCTCAAATTTTGTCCTTTCTTTTCTACTATCTTGACAAGATTGCCAATAAACATTATAAATTAATGTATCTATTTTGTGCAATTATATTGTGCTAACACGATCATTTTTTTATTTTTATAAAAGGGGATTTCAATTATGGAGTACAGGCAAAGTAAGACCGGTGAACCCATATCCATCCTTGGCTACGGATGTATGAGATTCACCACAAAGGGTGGCAGCATCGACATCGATAAGGCGGAAAAAGAGATCATGGCTGCCTACAAGGCCGGTGTCAATTACTTCGATACCGCCTATGTTTATTCCGGAAGCGAAGCTGCGCTTGGCGAGATCTTAGAGCGCAACGGTATCAGAGACAAGATAAACATCGCCACCAAGCTTCCCCAGTACCTGGTAGGCAGCAGAGCTGCTCTGGACAGATACTTCGATGAGGAGCTGCGTCGCCTTCGCACAGATCATGTGGACTACTATCTCATGCATCACATGACAGCCATGAACCAGTGGGACAAGCTGGAAAACGTCGGAATAAAGGACTGGATTGCCGAGAAGAAAGCCTCCGGCCAGATCAGAAACATCGGATTTTCCTATCACGGAAACACTGAAGATTTCATCGGGATCCTTGACGCCTATGACTGGGACTTCTGCCAGATCCAGTACAACTACGTAGATGAGCACTCCCAGGCAGGACGAAAAGGTCTTTTGCATGCTGCGCAGAAGAACATTCCGGTTGTCATCATGGAGCCTCTTCGCGGTGGTAAGCTTGTAAATCAGCTTCCTCAGAAGGCAAAAGACCTTATAGCTTCTCAGGACAATGGCTACACACCCGCTGAATACGGTCTTCGCTGGCTCTGGAATCAGAAAGAAGTAACCTGCGTTCTTTCAGGAATGAATTCCATAGAGATGGTAGAAGAAAACTGCAGGATCGCATCATCGGCCAAAGCAGACTCTTTTACCGAAAAAGACTTCGAAGTAATAGATAAGGTAAAACAGATAATCTCAGAGTCAGAGCTCGTGGGCTGCACCGGATGCAGATACTGCATGCCATGCCCAAAGGGTGTGGATATTCCTGCACTGTTCAGGAGCTACAACATGACCACCGTGGACAGCAAGTCAGCTGCAAGATTTGAATATGCTCAGACCGTCGGTCTGAAGAAAGATCCGGCCTTTGCCACACAGTGCATCGGCTGCGGAAAGTGTGAACAGCACTGTCCACAGAGCATTCCTATCAGAGAGAAAATAAAGGAAGCCGACAGAGTTATCCGCCCGCTTCCATACAAGATCGGCATAAATATTGTGAGGAAATTTATGTTAAGAAGTTAACTGTAAAACGTGGAGTAAGTCTTAATTTGCTCCACGTTTTTATGTTATAATTTTCTCCAGAGGTAAATATCATGATCAACGGTAAAAAAATTGTTGCTCTATGTACATACAGAATACATGATTCCCAGGTTTTTACCTTTATAACGGAGTTCAGTAACCTTTTAAGTAAGTTCGACTGCCGTCTTTTTATCTATGCCATCAACGCCGAGATTGGCAACAAGTGTGGCTTTCTTGCGGAAACATCCGTATATGACCTCATTCCTTTTGATAAAGTAGATGCTGTCGTCATAATGGACGAGAAGATCAAGAGCAGAGAAACTGTTCGAAAGATCATCGACAATGCAAAAAAGGCGAATGTTCCGGCCATCGTAATAGACGGTGAGTATGACGATGTGTCCACAATAAACTTCGATTACAGGAAGGGGTTTGAGACCGTTGTAAGGCATGTCATTGAAGAGCACGGGGCAAGGCGCCCTCATTTCATGGCCGGCAAGCATAACAATAAATTCTCTGACGAACGAATTGATGTTTTCAAACAGGTTCTTGCCGAGAACAACATTCCTTACGATGACTCCATGCTAAGTTACGGAGATTTCTGGTCAGTTCCTGCAAGAGCTGCTGCCGAAGAGATCATTAAGAGGGATGTGCTTCCGGATGCCATCATCTGCGCCAACGACATCATGGCCATCAACGTCTGTGATGTTCTTACCACGCACATGATCATGGTTCCCGGGGAAGTTATGGTTACTGGTTTTGACGGACTTGACGAAGCGTCCCTTGCAACCCCCGGTGTTACCACTGCCAAATGCAGCAGTGTAGATCTTGCCAAGGTTGTTATACAGGTTGTAAAAGACACTTTTTCAGGCAAGGGTTTGCAGCATCAGTCTGTTATACCTGAGTTTTTGCCCAATGAATCCTGTGGCTGTCCACGCATGGCTCCAAGCGCCATCTCCGCAGTCCACAGCTTTAACAACAGATTTTATCATCATCAGGATGATATCCATATCATGCAGGATTTCACATCCAGGATCATCAGCAGTAACTCTCTTGAGGACTGCCTGGATTTCCTGCGAAGCCCTCTGTCGAATAATATGTGTATCATTCTTGATGCTGCCTGCCTCAATGAGGAAGTTAACTATTTCCTTGAAGATACTGACACCACAGATAAAATCCTCATTTATGACTCATATATAGATGAGGACAGAGTAACCCCTTTTGATCCGGACACTGTTGTGCCACATCTTGATGAGCTGATTGAAAAGGGGTATCCTCTGATATTCAATGCCCTTGAATACATGAGCAAATCTCCGGGCTATATTTGCTACTCTTTCCCGAGGTATGACATGATCGATTACTCCAAGACTTCCAGTCTTACCAGCACCATCGGCATGGGTCTTGGCAGCTATATCAACATGCGCTACCAGCTCTTTATCCGTGATAAGATCCAGCGAATGTATCAGAACGATGCACTCACAGGCTTCTATACAAGGCTTGCCTTCTACTCCAAGTATGAGGATCTGAAGGAAAATCCCGAAAACTACGGAAAAGACGCCACGATCATCATGGCCGATCTAAACGGCCTTAAGAAGATAAACGATAACCTCGGCCACTCGGCAGGTGATTCTGCCATAAAGGCTGTAGCAACCAGGTTAAAAGACAATTGTCCGGAAGATGCTCTGTGCCTCAGGCACGGAGGCGATGAAATGGTTGCTCTTATCATAGGTCCCTGCGATCCCGAAAAGATCAAGGCAGGCGTTGATAAAGACCTTCAGAAAGACTCCAAGGAGCTCGGCATTAAGGTATCAGCCGCCATCGGTTATTACGTCACAAAATTCGATAATAATATGGACCTTAATAAGGCTATCAATGCAGCTGATGAAGAAATGTACAAAATAAAAAAGCAGTCGAGATGATCGACTGCTTTTCTTATTTAGCTTTTAAGCTCTGCCTTATTATCGTACATGCTCTTGTCCGCTCTCTTAAATACAGCGGCCACATTTTTGTCTCTGGTAAATCTGGAGGCTCCGGCTGCGATCACGACCTTTCCGGAGGTCATGTTCTTTTGGTTGATCTTTGCGATCTTTTCCATATTTGCATCCAGATTATCATAGTCTTCACCGTCTACCACAACAGCGAACTCGTCTCCTCCAAGCCTGAATACCGGGCTGTGGGTAAATGTCTTGCAGATTATCTTACATCCATCCTTGATATATCTGTCACCCGCCTGATGTCCCTTGGTATCATTTATGACCTTAAGGTTATTAAGATCAAAGACTGCAATGGCAAATTCAGGACATGACCCTTCATTTATCTGATTATTGATGGCCTCTTCCATATCCAGGTAGGCATGCTTATTCTTTACACCGGTAAGCTCATCGATGTTGGCTTCTTCCCTTGCTGCCATCAGATTGAAGTTATATTCCTGCTCCTTCCTGGTCTCCTTATCAACATTTAGAATTCCCATAATGATGCGGTCTTCGGAATTCTCATGGATAAGGTTCGCTCTTATCTGGACGTATACAGGCTTTTTATCTATCATCAGCCTGTAATTAAGTGTAAAGATACCGTCTTCCTCTATGTGCCTTAGTACATTCTCCTTGTTAAGCCTGCTGCTAAAGAGCGCATAATCATCCTTGAAGATGACTCTTTCACCGGCCTTTACTGATTTGTTAAAGAAGTCACATCCCTGTTCAGGAGTACCAAGAGTTGCATAGAACTCCTTTGAACTGTACAGCGCGTAGTCATCTGTCACAGGGTCAATGATGTAGATAGCCATAAATTCTCCGGAAAGAGCACTGATCCTTGAATATATAAGGCTCTCCTCCTTGAGCTTTTCGATGGCTTCCTTCTGTTTCATCTGGGCATCAACATTGTTAACACCAATAATGATCTCATTCTTCCTGTTTCTTATCGCAACAATCTTCATGTTAACATAAACAGGTTCACCATCTATCATAAGCCTGTAGGTATGTGTAAAAGTGCCGTTCTCCTTAAGGCTCTTTTCGATGTACTCCTTGTTGAAAACATTGAAGAACTCATCGATATCATCCTTATAGAGCTGTTTCCGGGCATCCTTCCTGCATTCTTCAAAGAAGTTATTGCCGTGTCTTTCCACAGTTATTTCACTGTTATAACCATCCGGTGCATACTCTATGAAGTCGCCTGTATCCATCTTTACAAAGTACATATTTACATAGTCCTCAGAAAGAGCACGGGCAATGTAATTGTAGGTAAGGCCTGTATCAGCTTTAGAGCCATCAGAAATAGACAGTATAACAATTGCAACTGCACTGTCACCTGTAATAGGATTGACGGCAACTCTTCTCATGAACAGCTGAATACTTCTGCCATCTTCTGTTATATCATCAATAAAGGTTCTTTTTCCCTCTATAGCACACTGAACGATCGCATTAAGAGTATAATTTCCCGGAATGTTCTCATATTTTCCGACATTAAATTTTCTTCTATCAAGACGTCCCGGGAAGGAATTTTCAAAGAACTTCTTGAAGGATTCATTACATCTGCAAATGGATAAGGTCTTTTCCCCAACCTCTACCAGTACCATTGGCATGGTATCAAAGTAATTTGACAGCTTATCGTCATCCGACTTGGAGATTGACAGATCATAAAGATTGACATTACCCATCTGAGCATAGTAATCCGTCTCTGCAGGATTCTCGAACATCTCTGCACTTATCGTCTCTCTCTTTTCGAATATCTCATCCAATGAGAGCGGTTTTGCAAATAAGAAGCCCTGTAGTTTGGTACAGCCGATCTCCTTAAGGAACTCCGCCTGTTTCTCGGTCTCCACACCCTCTGCAATAGTCTCGAGTCCGAGAGCCATGGCCATTCTCACAATCTCTGTGACTATGATCCTTCCACTCCTGCTCTCATCAATCTGGCTCACAAAGAGCATATCCAGCTTAATAAGGTCAAATGGGATCTTCAGCAAAATTACAGGTGATGAATATCCACTGCCGTAGTCATCCATCCACACAGTAAATCCAAGCTCTTTAAACCTGTTTATCTGAACAGTCATGTAATCAATGTCATCTGCCAGGGCACTTTCAGTGATCTCAATGATCAGCTTATCCCTGCCAAGACCTGATTTATCGACACGGCTTCTTATTTCCTCCACAAGATCGCAGGTATAGAAATCGGATCTGGAGAAATTGACAGACTCAGGCACCACGTAAACTCCGTGTGCCATCTGTCCCGTCATCTTTTCAAGGACTTTATCAACCATGTAAAGGTCGAGCTTATATACGCTGTTGGCTTCCTCAAGCACAGGAACAAAATCCTGAGGGCTTATCATGCCTTTCTCGGGATCGATCCATCTTGCAAGAGCTTCCTCATTACAGATATGATCGTTGGCTGCTCTGAAGATGGGCTGATGGTAAACCTGTATCCATTCTTCTTCCAGAGCCCTGTCCAGGTTCTCTACGATATAGCGCTGCTTATCAAGGGCTGCGATCATGGCCTTATCGAAGTAATAAATATGGGCATCATACGTCTTCTTGTCAGAATCGCAGGCAAGCTTGGCCCTGTCACAGGCTGCACTTATAGCGACATCGTCGCTGTCATAGTAATAGACACCGACTCTAAGAGGCATTGTTTTGCCGCCGTTGATATTCTTGGACTGTTCGATGATAGTCTGGCAGACATCCTCTACTCCCTCAGAATCCGTGTAGACGCAGAAGTGATCCGCGCTGAACCTACTGCAGTTATTGCTGCTGAAATGATCTATAAGGATTCTTGAAAAAGCTACCAGAAAACGGTCTCCCTCTTCCATGCCGTATTTCTGGTTGTAGCTCTTCATGCCATTAAAATCAAGGAACAGGATAACAGGTGTTCTGCCACTTTCTCTCATGACCCTGCAGCCTTCATTCGCAAGCTCAAAGAAGTTGGTCATTGAAGGAAAGCCCGTCAGATAGTCATAGCTTAAGGTTCTGTTGGCACTCCTATTCATGATGGCAACGCTAAGTGCAGATGATATACTTCCATCTTCTTCAAATTCCGCACTTTCAACAAATGGGCCGTGGTCCGTGTACCAGCACATCTCAAGCCTTGTGCCGTCTTCTTTGTAGATATGTCTTCCGTAGGAATGAATTATCCTGTACTCACCATGAATCTTGGATCTATAGATTACATCGAAAGGAACGTCCTCTTCCAAAAACCTATGGGTAGCATCAGCAATAAACGCCACATCGTCGGGATGAATATCCCTGAACATGTCGTTATCCATCAGATCATAGGTGTCCTGTTTGTTTTCATATCCGTAAAAATCCAGGAATCCCTTAGATAAAAGAATCGTCACCAGGCGTTTGTTTATATACTGATATACAGCAAACGGTACGCTGGTGTTCTCCAGTATTTTGAATGTCGTGCTGTCATACTGATATTTTTCCACTTAGAGCCTCCGACATTTAGATGCACATCATTATCTATATTACATTCTATCACAAACGGTAAACGGGTGACAAAATTATAAACAAAGTAAATATTAAAATGCCATAAACTTATTTAGACTGTCTTAACATGGAAACAGGGAGCGCCATGATGGCGTTCCCTGTTTCCTAAGAGAGAGAGAAAATTATGATTAAGAAGTGTTAGGTAAAATTGTAATCAATTTCTCTGCTGAGTTAAAACTCAGTCATCTATGTCAAAGCTGATGATCTGACCGGAAGCTACTTCTATCTCATATTCATACTCTACGAATCCAACTCTGAATTCTACTTCGTAAACTTCCATGCCGTCATCACGGTCTTTTTTAACTTTTGTATAAAGAGTGTCTGCCATCTCGTATCCGGCATCCTTTAATGCGATCTCAAGAGCCTGGCTCTTTGTAACTCCGGATGCTACTCCTGCAACCTTCATGGGAGCTACTGTCTTAACTGCTTCAGGTGTTGCTGCAAGTGCTTTTGTTGGTGGAACGATAGGTAATACGATAACTAATGATGTAACAATTGCTGCTGCCAATGCGATAATCTTCTTCATAACTTTTTCTCCTTTTTCTCTGTGGTTGTGTGTTGCTTGGTTTGGTTTGTTTTGTTTTATCTTGATGTAATCTTATCACCGCCAATATCACACAACTGTCACACAAGTTTGTGGAGTTAGTGGGGAGTCAGTGGGGACGGTTCTCTTGGGGAGTCAGTGGGGACGGTTCTCGTTGACTCGTTTTTCAAAGGAAAATCAGTCAAAGGTAAACGTCCCCACTGACGCCCCCG
>JAEEGJ010019960.1_pt1 | contig 14672 bp, 14 predicted proteins | sample 8958761 | NCBI WGS metagenome assembly JAEEGJ01 (sample SAMN16246546, study PRJNA631951) | gut metagenome | biome: gut microbiome; feature: rumen; material: RS-attached | host: Bos | place: Iran: Karaj | collected 2018-10 | reverse complement strand
CGTTCAACGGTGTATATGAGAAGTACTTCATCAGCAAACCGGCACGCTCCTGTGTTGCGGTCAGGGAGCTTCCCAAGTCGCTCCTGTGCGAGATCGAAGCGATCGCAGTCGTGGAGTAAACAGACCGAAAAAGTGAAAAGAGCAGCCGATCGGCACAAACCGCCGATCGGCTGCATCATTTTCACGATTCTCTGCTACAGAGATTCTTTCACAAAATAGGCGCGGATCTGATCTTCCGTGATCAGGACGGATTCCTGATGAAAGAACACACAGAGATCTTTCGCGATCTCGTTAACAATATCACTGTCCACATCGATCAGGGAGATGACCAGAGTCAGTTCCTGGGTCTGCCGCCCGTCTTCATGGATATACCCTCCCTCTGCAAAGGAAAAGGAAAACGGGATCTTATAGCTGCAGCAGACATTTTTCAGGACATTCACGTATTTTTCGGTTTCAAATTCCTGCTTCAGGGTCTCGGAATCATTCAAGCCTACATATATTTTTGTTTCGATCATAGCGGTATCTCCACGGGTTTTTCTTCGAAAGCAGATATCAGTATTCAATGCCCGGCCGGGCAGAAATACCGGCATCATACGGATGGCGCCGGCAGAGCATATCTGTAATATAGTCTGCGGCTTCCAGCATCCATGGTTCCGGCTCCCGGCCTGTGATTACGATCTCCCGTTCAGCAGGCCTTTCCAGAACCGCCTGCATGGCAAGATCTCTGTCAACAAGATCAAATTGCCGGGCTGTGCAGAGCTCATCCAGCACCAGAAGTTCGCAGGGCGTTTCCATTGCCTCCCGGAGAATGCGGTCGTTCCAATCCCTCACAACGGCTTTTTCGGTGTCGTCCATCTGAAACACAAATTTAGTTCCCGGCTGCCCGGAAAGAATGACAGCGCCAAGACGCCGAAGAGGTTCGATCTCCCCGCTGAAACCGTCTTTCAGAAACTGCACGAATGTTACAGCCTTCCCTCGTCCTAAAGCGCGCACAGAAAGACCGACGGCTGAAGAAGTCTTTCCCTTGCCGTCCCCGTAATACAGATGAAAAAGACCGTTATCCATTTGTGTTCCTCTCCTGCAGTCGGCTTCACGCCGGCGGCGCCGGGCGGGAAAGAAGCCGGTTCATCACGCGGCACAGCGGGCGATACAGCACCAGTGTGCCGACAAAATTTCCGGCGCAGTGGGCCAGGTCGTAAGGGATCCCGGCGACCCACATGCTGAAAAACATCTCCCAGCCGCCATTGATAGCAAAATATTCCAGATACATCAGCGGACCAAAGACCAATCCATAGACAGCGGCAACGACAGCCCAGATCAGAGGAGAGTCGTTCCTGCGCAGCAGCATGGCGACCACGACCAGGATAGCCCAGACATACAGATAGCCGATCCACCAGATGTGAAAACCGAAGACCAGGCCCTCAAGCAACACATAGACATACACGGTATACAGCGATTTCCAGCCAAAAAAGATCACCGTCAGGATGATCAGAACCGCATTGACGTTGATGTTGGGCAGGCTTGCCAGTGCGACCTTTGTGGCAAAGATCAGCGCCGCCATCAGGGATAGAATGCAAAGCTCCCTGACAGAAAGCTTACCACCCTGTTGTGAGGGTGATCTCGTAGGCATCGCCATCGGCAATCATCGTATCATCGACGCCGGTCATCAGCATTTCGCCGCCTTTGGTAAAACACCACCATTGCTGCTGAGCCTCATCTGCGGTCTCACCGTCTACGGTCACGACATACAGGCCATAGTCGCTTTCACTTCCAGCGATCAGGGATTCCTGTTCCAGCGCTCCGCGGAGGTTTTCTGCGTCGGTTCGGATATCAAAATCTTTTTTCGAGCCGTCACCATGGACGACCTGGACAGAGATCTCCTTGCCGCCGGCGACAGCAGCGGGTTTAAAATGGTTGAAGATGAGGACCGCGCCAACGACCAGAACCAGAAGGATGGCAACGGCGATGAGGGCTTTCTTTGTTTTTGCAGACATGATCAGGATCCTTTCTTTTTTGTGTTGTTCTGATAGAACAGAACGAAAAACCGGCTGCTTCTGCGGCCGGAGATCCTGAGAATGCACGAGCAACCGTCCCCGGCAAAGAGCCGGAGACACGGCGAGGGCGCACCTGACAGAAAGAAGATCCGTGGACCGCGGATCAGACGCTTTCGGCACACAGGCAGGTCTCCTGACTTCCTTCTTCACGCGCATACCCTTCCCGGTCTCCCAGTGTGTTTTGTATGGCGCTCCGGTTCACAGTGACGGCATCGTTCCGGATTCTCACCGGATTCCCTTTTCACCCGCGCCGGCGGGAAATCCCGCCGCGGGCACCTGTATGCTGCCAAAGCAGCTCAGTTTTCAGTTCTGAAGGGACCGGGGCTGCGGAATGTCCACAGCCCCAGCCTGAACGTGTTTATACTAACCGAAATCCGGATCGCTTGCAAGTGTTTTTTACCACTTGCGGCTGTGATCTTCGGGAACGGCGCCGGCGCGGTAGGCTTCCAGCAGCGCGCGCAGATCGGCGATCCGCTGCTGCAGCTCACGGCCGAGGTCGGTCTCCTCGATTTTCTGGCGGGATTCCAGCCGCTCGAAAATGTTGGTGGAGTGAGAGATCCCAAAGTTGTCCCGTATCGCCTTCTCCCTGCCGACGAACGGCTGATGAGCGACGATGCGGAAACAGCGGGAATTATAGATCAGCGTATAGCCGGCGATGCCGGAAGTCGGCTGATAAGCCTTGCAGAATCCGCCGTCGATGACGATCAGCTTGCCGCCGCCCTTGACGGGACTCTCACCTTTCTTCGCTTTAACGGGCACGTGGCCGTTGATGATGTGGCAGTGCTGGCCTTCCAGACCGAATTCACGCAGGATCTTTTCGCAGATCGCAGGATCCTCATAGAGCGTGTAATAGGGATTCTTCGGCTCTTTCCATGCCGCCTCGTCGGCAATCAGGCGCCGCTCAAACGTGGTCATGCGGTCACGGCCGAAGATCGGGCTGTTGCGTCCGGCCCAGAGGAACCACAGGAAATCCTCGCCCAGGATCCTGTCTTGAGAGCCTTCCTTATAGTAGTAGGCTTTTCGGGCGGCGGTGTCGGCGAAATCGAGGAAAGCCTTGCCGCGCAGCTCTTCGCCGTTCATGCGGAACGAAAGGAACTCACCGTTCATGTCCAGCGGGATGCAGCCGTGGAACAGCAGATTGCCGTTATAGATCTTGTACAGGCTGCCTTTGGAATAGAGGAAGCGCACATGGCGCTGCAGCTTTTCACTGTGGCGGAACGAATCGGTGAGCTGGGAGATGACAGCGCTCTCCTCGGGAGTCAGGGCATAGGGGTCGGAGGGATCGACAGTAGGAAAGTCGGTGTCGGCCAGGGGCCAGGTCACGCCGTCGATGGTGATGCATTTGTTCTCGTAGTCGATCTTGTCCAGCAGGAGGCGGTCAGCCATGCCGTATTCCGGATGGCGCAGGAGCTTCTGGCCTTCCAACTTGAAGAGGATGACCGTGATGGCCTTGTGCATGCGCGCCGAGAGCAGCTTGTCCTTCTCGGAGTAGCTGGCAGCGTCGTCGCCAGTCAGCTTGACGGCAAAGCGCGACACATCGCAGTTCCGGTATACCTCGTTGGCAAACACGGAGAGCGGCCGCAGGGAGATGCCGTACCCTGTCTCCACGACTTCCAGGTTGTTGTAGTGGATGGAATTGGCGAGCACGGTGGCTACCAGCGTGCGGCTGCCGGAGGCGGCGCCCATCCACAGGATGTCATGATTGCCCCACTGGATATCCACGCTGTGGTAGTCCATCAGGGCGTCCATGATGATATCCGCCCGCGGCCCGCGGTCGAAAATGTCGCCCACGAGGTGCAGATGATCGACGGCAGCCCACTTGATCAGCTCACAGAACGCGGCGATCATATCCGGCGCCTGGCCGATCTCGATGATCGTAGCAATGATGTTTTCAAAATAATCAGCCTTGTCGGGCTCCTTCTCATCGGTGAAGAGCAGCTCGTCCATGATATACGAGAAATCCGAGGGCAGCGCCTTGCGGATCTTCGAGCGGGAATAGCGCTCGGAGGTCAGACGGGCCAGCCGGATCAGTCGATAAAGCGTCAGCCGGTACCACTCGTTGGGATCTTCAATGGTAGGCAGGAGCAGCTCCAGCTTCTCTTCGGGATAGCAGATCAGCGTGGCAAGCTGGTCCAGCTCCGCTTTGGGAACCGTGTTGGCAAAGAGGATGTCCATCCGCTCCCGCACCACGCCGGAACAGGAATTCAGAATATGCAGAAAGGCCTCATGCTCCCCGTGGACATCGGAGATAAAGTGTTCGCAGCCCTTAGGCAGATTCAGAATAGCCTGCAGGTTGATGATCTCGGTCCCGGCGGCGCGCACGGTGGGGTACTGCCGGGAAAGCATTTTCAGATAGCGAAGGTCATTTTCCGAATACGTACGAAGATCTTTCATTAGTGGTTTATAATCCTTTCTGATTTCGTTCCAGAAATACCGCGATCCGGCGGTGCAAAGAGGTCAGATTGCGCTTGCTTCACCAAGCTTGCGCATGATCATGGGCATGACGTCTTCGGTGCCAAAGGCGCCGGCTTTGGTAATGACTTTCAGGCCGTCAAAACGGCCGCCGGTGAGGATCATCTCAGGGATGCCGACCGTCAGTTCTGAGGTGATTTCGGATCCGCCGGCTCCGACTTCCCGGAAGAAGTGGATCGCTGTATCGCCTCCGCACATATAAAGCCCGGAGACAGGTGCCCGATCGAGGATCTGGGCCGCCAGACGCGTGACGGCGGTACAGGCAAACTCAGCGACGTCCTCTCCACTCATGCCGCACGCCGCGCCTGCAGAGGTGGAGGCGGCAAGCTCTTCTCTGGCAAAGGAGGCGGAAGAGACAAGAGCAAGATCTTTGCCTTCCAGGAGCGTTGAGACAGCAAGCTCAACATAGGGAGCGACCGGTTCCCCGCGCAGCAGCGCGGGAATATCGACCTGCAGAATGGCCAGACCCTTGTCTCTGGCAAAGTGAAGCTGCTTCCGCGTAACATCGCTGACACTTGTGATGACGGCGAGCGACGGATAGGAAGGATGAAGGGCTTCCAGAATACGGTCGGCAATCGCCGCCGTGCCTATCCAGAGAATACGCTTTCCCGTCGCCTTGCCTGCTGCGACCACCGCACGCATATCCTGGTCGGTCACGGCGTCACAGGCCCAGAGCCGCTTGCCTTCAAAGGAGATCGCGCCACTCCGGATCATTTCCAGCGGCAGGATGCCGACCGGTTCAGTATATACGCTGCGCAGGATCTCGGCAATGTTGTCCAGCCGGACAGGCTTGCGGGGATCTTTCGCCAGCTCAGTCTCGCCGATCCGGACGCCGTTGAGAAGGTGGATGCTGTTTACTGTTGTACGGCCAAGGCCGGGAAGGGCAGGCATGAACAGGATCAGTTCGCTTCCGAATTTGCGGTCGGTCTCCAGGACCTCGTCGGCGATATTGCCGCGCAGGGTGGAATCCACTTTCTTGATCACGCAGTCAAATGCTTGAAGATCCAGATCTTTCAGAAGTCCGGCAACTTTTTCGCCGGCTTCGTGCTCCCGCATGTTCCGACTTTCGGTATCCAGCACATAGGAGAGGCCGTCGTCCAGAACAGAGGCAGGATCCAGCACGACCTTGGTGCGTACGCCGCGGCGGGAGAGCTGCACGCCGGTGTCATTGGAGCCGGTAAAGTCATCCGCGATGATAAAATATCTTTCCATTCACGCACCTCACTTATGCTGCGCCAGGATAGATGCATACTCGATGGAGTTTTTCAGGCTGACGGGATTGGCAAGTCCCATATGCGCATGGCCGAACGCCGTGCCGTGATCCACGGATACGCGGATGATCGGGAGGCCGAGCGTAATGTTGACGCCGGCCACATTGCCCCAGCGTCCGGTGGTGGGATCATACACGAACCCGGAGACCTTCAGCGGGATATGTCCCTGATCGTGATACATGGCGACGACGATATCATACCAGCCGCCGCGCGCTTTGGAGAAGACCGTGTCGGGAGGAACGGGACCGTCCACCTGGATGCCCTCCGCGCGGGCTGCTTCGATGGCAGGCGTGATCTCGTCGATCTCCTCGCGGCCGAAGAGACCGCCTTCGCCGGAGTGCGGGTTCAGACCGGCTACTCCGACTTTCGGATTCTCGATGCCAAGGCGGCGGCAGGCGTCGTTGGCGATGCGGATCACACTGAGCACGCGGTCTTTTTTCACGCGATCGCAGGCCTCGCGCAGCGAGACGTGGGTTGATACATGCACAACGCGCAGGTTCTCATGTGCGAGCATCATGGTGTAATCTTTCGTGCCGGTATATGTCGCATAGATCTCTGTGTGACCGGCAAAATGATGGCCCGCCTCATTGATGGCGGCTTTGTTCAGGGCGTTTGTAACGGTGGCGTCGATCTCACCGGCCATCGCCAGCTGGATCACTTTTTCCACATAGCGAAAGGCGGCTTCACCGCACATGGCGGACACTTTGCCGTATTCCAGTTTGTCCATATCCACCAGGCCGAGATCCAGCACGTTGATCACGCCCGGTTTAAAGCAGGCGTCGGAAATCTTGTCGATCGCGCGGATCGCGATCCCGCCGGGACAGACAACGGAAACGGCGTCTTCCATGACTTTTGCATCACCTACGATGACGGGGTCGCAGATCTCCAGAATATGGGGATCTGTCAGTGCCATGACAGAGATCTCCGGCCCAATGCTCGCGGGATCTCCCATGGTGATGCCGATCAGTGGTTTTTTCATACAAATACCTCCTTGGAAAAGAAACACGGGGGACTGCTTAACCTGTTGTATAAATTATATACAGAAGATATAAAATTAGCAATTGTAAAATTGGTAAAATGTGTTATATTTGTTGTGTTGGAATATTGCTCCTTTGTGGGTTCTGTATAACAGGCGGGCTTCCCTGAGCGGAAAGCGGACAGATCCCGCCCGGGAGAAAAGCAAAACAGAGTATTTCCCTGCGAAAAAAGCCGCATCGAAGAATTCCGGCACGGAAAGGGGAGAAGGCGTGACAAAAACAATAGAACACGGCAGCAGCCGCCGGACCGGGCTGCCGCCGCGTATGGTATTCAGGTCCCAACAACGAGAAAGGAAAGGAATAAGCATTTATGAAAATCCTGCAAACGGTTAAAAAAATACCCGGCGGTCTGATGGTAGTGCCGTTGCTTTTGGGCGCCTGCGTCAACACGTTCTTCCCCGGAGTCTGGACCACTTTTGACGGCACCTTTACCACCCATCTGTGGAAGAGCGGCGCCATGCCGATCCTGGCCGTGTTCCTGTTCTGCAATGGTGCGACCATCAACTTCAAGAAAGCCGGCATCCCGCTGGCCAAGGGCGTTCTGCTTACTGTCATCAAAGTTGGCGTAGGTATTCTGATCGGTCTTCTGGTCAGCAGCATCTTCGGCGCGGCCGGCATCCTCGGTCTGACCCCGCTGGCGATCGTCGGCGCACTTGCCAATTCCAACGGCGGCCTGTACGCATCTCTCGCCGGTGAGTACGGCGACAACACCGACGTTGGCGCCGTTGCCATCCTCTCCATCAACGACGGCCCCTTCTTCACCATGGTCGCTCTTGGAGCTTCCGGCATTGCGAAGATCCCCATCAACGCGCTCATCGGCTGCGTCATCCCCATCGTTGTCGGCTGCATCCTCGGCAACCTGGACGAAGACATCCGCAAGTTCTGCGAACCGGGCGCTTCCATGATGATCCCGTTCTTCTCCTTCCCCCTCGGCGCCGGCCTGAACCTCAAGAACCTTATCGTTGGCGGCGCACCCGGCATCCTGCTCGGTCTCTTCTGCTGCCTGATCACCGGCATGATTGGCTATGGTGTGTATAAACTCCTGCAGCCGGTCAAGGGTCTCGGCATCGAACATCCGGAGGTTGGCGCGGCCATAGGCACCACAGCCGGCAACGCGGCGGCAACACCGGCCGCTGTTGCCGCAGTCGACGCGTCTCTCCTGGCCATCTCCGAAGCGGCGACCGCCCAGGTCACCTGTGCTGTTATCGTCACAGCCATCTGCTGCCCGATCCTTGTGACGCTGCTGCATAATGCAGAAGCCAAAAAGAAGGCGAAGGCATAAGCCTGATCCCTTACCGGAATACTAATAAAGGAGAGAGATCCATATGCCAACAGTAAAATTCCCATACGGCAAAGAATTCCTGTCTTTGGACATTCCTGAAGATCGTTATGCCGGCACGCTCGTATCCGAGATGCATCACTATGTAGCTCCGAAAGCTCCGATCGAGCTTGTGGAGGATGCACTCGCAAACCCGATCGGCACACCGAAACTCAGCGTTATGGCAGAAGGCAAGAAAAAGGTAGTTCTGATCGCCAGCGACCACACCCGTCCGGTCCCGAGCAAAGTGATCGTTCCGCCGATGCTGGCGGAGATCCGCAAAGGCAATCCGGACGCCGATATTACCATCCTCATTTCAACCGGCTGCCACCGCGGCACTACGAAAGAGGAACTGATCAACAAGTTCGGCCCTGAGATCGTGGAGAGCGAGAAGATCGTTGTCCATGACTGCGACGATACGGAAAATCTCACCTATATCGGCAAGCTCCCCTCGGGCGGCGATCTGATCATTAACCGCCTGGCAGCGGAAGCGGATCTGCTCGTTGCGGAAGGCTTTATCGAGCCGCACTTCTTCGCCGGCTTCTCCGGCGGCCGCAAGAGCATCCTGCCGGGCATCGCGTCCCGCAAGACCGTCATCTACAACCACAACGGCCAGTTCATCGCCGACCCGCACGCCCGCACCGGTGTCGTGGACGGGAACCCGATCCACAACGACATGCTGTACGCCGCCCGTTGCGCACGCCTCGCGTTCGTGTGCAATGTCGTCATCAACTCTGAAAAGGAAGCGATTTTCGCCGTTGCCGGTGACGTGGATCTGGCGCACCGCGTCGGTCGTGAGTTCCTGGCTTCCCAGTGCCAGGTCAAGGCGATCCCGTCCGAAATCGTTATCTCCACCAACGGAGGCTATCCGCTGGATCAGAACATCTATCAGGCAGTTAAGGGCATGACAGCGGCAGAAGCGACAGTCAAAGATGGCGGCGTGATCATCATGCTGTCCAAATCCAACGACGGCCATGGCGGCAAAGTGTTCTGGGAGACCTTCCGCGATGAGAAGAATCTGGAGCGGATGATGAAAAAGTTCGTGGAGACCCCGCCCGATGAAACGATCATCGACCAGTGGCAGTCCCAGATCTTTGCGCGGCTGTTGATGAAGGCCACCGTTGTGTTCATCTCCGACGCGGACGATGAGCTCGTTTCTGACCTGCACATGGTGCCGGCGCATTCCATGGAAGAAGCGCTGCAGAAAGCAGATGAGATCCTGGCTGAGAAAGGCATCACCAACGGCAAGATCCTCGCCATTCCCGACGGCGTATCCGTCATGGTCCTGTAAACGCCCATGAAAAAAGCAGTACTGATCCCGGATTCTTTCAAGGGCACACTCTCGTCCGCCGATATCTGCGGCATCATGCAGGAACGCATTCTGCAGCACTATCCGGACTGCGAAGTTGTATCGATCCCGGTCGCTGACGGCGGCGAAGGAAGCGTCGACGCGTTTCTGACCGCGCTGGGCGGGGAAAAAGTATGGCTGGAGGTCAAGAATCCGTATTTTGAGCCGATGCAGGCATTCTACGGCCTGATCGACAATGGCCGCACCGCCGTGGTCGAGATGGCTGCCTGCGCGGGACTACCCCTGGTGGAAGGCCGGCGCAATCCCAGCCTGACCACCACCTACGGTGTCGGTCAGCTGATCCTCGACGCTGCGGGCCGCGGCGTCAGCAAGATCGTTGTGGGCCTGGGCGGCAGCGCGACCAACGATGCGGGCTGCGGTGCGGCGGCAGCGATCGGCGTGAAGTTCCTGAACGCCGACGGAGAGGCTTTTGTCCCTACAGGCGGTACACTGGAAAAGATCGCAAAGATCGACCTTTCCGAAAAAAGCGAGCTTCTCAAAGGCATCGAGATCGTAACGATGTGCGACATCGACAACCCGATGTACGGCGAGACAGGTGCTGCATATATCTTCGGACCGCAGAAGGGCGCCGATCCCGAAATGGTGAAGGCGTTGGATGCGGGGCTTCGCAATTTAGGCGAAGTGATCCTTCACGATCTCGGCAGAGATCTTACCAAGGTTCCCGGCGGCGGCGCTGCCGGCGCGATGGGCGTCGGCATGATGGCGTTTTTCGATTCCACCCTGCAGATGGGCATCGAGACGGTGCTCGACACGGTGGCCTTTGATGACATCATCACCGACGCGGATGTGATCTTTACCGGTGAAGGCAAGATCGACAGCCAGAGCCTGCGCGGCAAAGTGGTGATCGGCGTTGCGCGGCGCGCGAAAACACAGGCAAAGCCTGTGATTGCAGTAGTCGGCGGCGCGGAACTCGGTATGGGCCCCGCTTACGAAGAGGGCGTGAAAGCGATCTTCACCATCAACCGGCTGCCGCAGGATCTGTCGGTCAGTAAATTCGATTCCGACAAAAACCTGTCCTTCGTGATGGACAACATCCTGCGCATCCTCTGAGCAGAACAGAAAAAGGAAAAGGGACGGCTTTTACCGTCCCTTTTTGCTGCCTTCAGGCCTGTTAAAATGTATCTCCGATGCGGTAAATGCCGAATTCCCGATGACCGAGGCTCTCGGCCTTGGTCAGATCGCCGTTGGAAACGCGGATCATCATCTCAAAGATCTCCCGGCCGATCTCGTCCAGCGTTGCGTCTTCGGTGATCACTCGACCGGCGTTAATGTCGATGTTGCCGAGCATCTTCCGATAGGTGGCGTCGTTGCCGGTCACCTTGATTACAGGCGCGATCGGGCAGCCGGTGGGTGTGCCGCGGCCGGTCGTGAAAACTACGATCTGCGCACCGCCGGCCACCATGCCGGTAATGGAGTCGATATCCTCGCCGGGCGTGTCCATAAAGTACACGCCGTGCTTTGCAGGATCCACCGGTTCCGCGTACTCCAGCACCCCGACGACTGGTTTGTCGCCGGCTTTGTAGATGCAGCCGAGCGATTTTTCCTCAATGGTGGTAAGTCCCCCGGCGATGTTGCCCGGCGTCGGTTGTGTGCCGCGCAGGTCAACGCCGTATCCGATGGACTTCTCTTCGATCCGTTTCACCATGAAAGTCAGCCGGTCAGCCAGCTCTTTTGTCTCGCAGCGCGCAGCCACCAGATGCTCCGCGCCGATCAGTTCGGTCGTCTCGCTCAGGATACTGGTGCCGCCCGCATCCACCAGAAGGTTGGATGCCTTACCGACTGAGGGGTTGGAAGCGATGCCGCTTGTAGGGTCTGAGCCGCCGCACTCGAGCCCGAGCACGAGCTCAGAGATGGGGAACGGCTCCCGCGCCTGCGCGGCGAGCTTTCGGGATAGTTCTGCGCAGATCTCTGCGCCTTTGGCTATAGCACCGAGTGTACCGCCGCATTCCTGGATCACGATCATCTCGACCGGCTTCCCGCTTTTGGAGATCTCCTCCGCCACGACCTGAGGCTGAATGCCCTCGCAGCCGAGCCCGACCACGAGCACAGCTCCAACATTGGGGTTCACGCCGAATCCGACAAGGGTACGGACGGTCTGTTTGTAATCCTCGCCGACCTGGCAGCAGCCGTGCTGATGGGGAATGGCTACCGCACCGGGGATCTGTGCGGCGATTCGCGAAGCCGTTTCACCGGCGCATACCGAGGTGGGGATCACGAGAAGGTGGTTGCGGATGCCCCAGCTGCCATTTTCTCTTTTGTACCCGTTCAGCATGATCATGCGCCCACCCCCTTTCCGGCAATATCGCCTCGCCCGCGGGTGCTGTCGATGTTGTGGGTGTGCGCCCACTGGCCGACATGGATGTCTTTGCTCGCAACACCCATGACCTCACCGTATTTATAGACGGCCTCACCTTTTTTGATTTCTGCGATCGCCATTTTGTGATAGATGGGGATGTCGTCCTGTGCGGTGATCTCTGCGCCGTCTATGACCAGACGGTCGCCGGCTTTGAGATCACGGACACAGGTGACCAGATTATCCCGGTCAGATGCATGCACATATCCGCGCATCTGCCGCTTCCTCCTTTGCGTTTATTTTTTGTACAGGATGTTATTATAATATCATGCAGGGAAGACAGAAAGCAAGCAGGATCTGAGACAGCACAGGCAGAAAAGCGCTCCCTGTTTCCAACCGTTTTTCCGGCAGAGACGGGGAGCTTATTTGTGTTTTATCCGATGCCGCGGGCACGGAGGAAGACAATGAGCGCGACCTGCAGCATGGCCAGCACCGGGAAACCATAGGCAAAGTACCAGTGGCGTGTTTTGTGGCGGAACACCAGCATGCCGAGCCAGCCGCCGCAGGCGCCGCCCAGCAGTGCCAGGATGAACAGTGTTTTTTCGGATATGCGCCAGCGTCCGCTGCGGGCTTTGGCTTTGTCTGCGCCCATCAGCACGAACAGGAGCACGCTGAATACGAGGATCCAGACGGCAAGTACGATCGACAGCTTCATTTGACTACCACATTCTCCTTCCCCAGCAGTTCCTCCAGCTCCAGGAGCAGACCTTCGTGGATCAGGCACCTGGCGCCGAGGCGCTTTTTTTCTTTCTCGCACCAGATGATCATCTGTCGGTTCCCGGGGAACATCGTGAGGATCAGTTGGATACGGTGCATGACGGGATCGGACGCAGAAGGAACTTTGATCCAGAGCTTCTCCTCTTCTTTTGGCTTTTCCGACGGTTTCAGTTCGCCCGGCATGCCGATGTCGGAGATCGGGCGGAGGGAATCCACCACGATCTGCGCGTCCTTTTCATCCCGCAGAGAGATACGTCCTCGTACGAGCACTGCCTGATTGTCCACGATGTAGGAAGCGGCGGTATCCAGCGCTTTCTGGAAAACGATCAGCTCGATGCTTCCGCTGTCGTCCTCGAGCATGGCATAGCACATAAGGGAGTTGTTCTTCGTGGTGCGAGTGCGGTGAGAAGCGATCACACCGGCGAGGACAACGGTCTGGTTGTCTGCAAAGCGCTCCGGTCCGGTCTCGTTGGCAAAGTCGGAAAGGATGGCGCCGATCGGCACGGCGCCGATTTTCCGCACCGCCTCGCGGTATTCATCCATGGGATGTCCGCTGAGGTACAGGCCGGTCATCTCCCGCTCCATGGCCATGCGCTCCCGTGGTGTGAAATCCTCCACATCCGGGAGAGGGATGCTGTCCTTTCCCGAATCGTCCGCGGCTTCGTCCCAGTTGCCGAACAGGTCCATCTGGCCGCTGATGTTGTCACGCGACTCGCGGTTGATGGTATTGACGACGTCGTCCAGAATGGTCAGAAGCGCCCTTCTGCGGTAGCCCATCGAATCGAAGGCGCCGGCGCGGATCAGGTTTTCAAAAGCACGGCGGTTGAATTCCTTGCCGTTCATGCGGCGGGCAAAGTCCTCAAAGCTGCGGAAGCGGCCGTTGATCTTTCGTTCTGCTTCCAGCTGTCTGACAGCTCCGCGGCCGATGCCCTTGATGGCGGCAAGGCCGAACCGCAGGTTTTTGCCGGAAACAGAGAAACCCGCGACCGACTCATTGACGTCCGGCGGCAGCAGAGAGAGACCGAGGTCCCGGCATTCAGCCGTATACTCGGCGATCTTCTGCGCGTTGTCCAGCACGGAAGTGAGCAGAGCCGCCATATACTCTCCGGTATGGCGAAGCTTCATATAGGCGGTGCGGTAAGCCACGATGGCGTAGCAGACGGCATGCGCCTTGTTGAAGGCATAGCTCGCGAAATCCAGGATCTCGTCATAGATGCTGTTGGCCACGTCCTCCGGCACGCCGTTTTTCACGCAGCCGGCGATGCCGCGGCTCTCGTCGCCGTGGACGAAGGCGGCGCGCTCGCGGACGATCTCCTTCTCCTTCTTCTTCGACATGGCGCGGCGGATCATGTCCGCCTGCCCCAGCGAGAAGCCCGCAAGCCTGCGGAAGATCTCGATGACCTGCTCCTGATAGACGATGCAGCCGTAGGTGACGGAGAGGATGGGCTCCAAAAGCGGATGCTTGTAGGAGATCTTCTCCGGGTGGGCGGAGCATTCGATGAAGCGGGGGATGGAGTCCATGGGGCCGGGGCGGTAGAGGGCGATGATGGCGGTGATGTCCTCGATGCTCTTCGGCTTCAAGCCCGTGCACACGCCGGTCATTCCGCTGCTTTCCAGCTGGAAAACGCCGCTGGTTTTGCCCTGCTGCAGCATGGCGAAGACCGCCGGGTCGTCCTCCGGCACGGTCTCGATGGCAAAGTCCGGCTCCCGCCGCCGCACCAGCTGCACCGCGTCGTCCAGCACCGTGAGGTTCCGCAGCCCCAGGAAGTCCATCTTCAAAAGCCCCAGCTCCTCCAGCGTGGTCATCTGGTACTGGGTCACCACGCTCTCGTCGTTCATCGCCAGGGGGACGTAGGTGTAGACCGGGTCTTTTGTGATGACCACCCCGGCGGCGTGGGTGGAGGCGTGGCGGGGCAGGCCCTCCAGCGCCCGGGCGGTGTCGATGAGCTTGTGCATGGTCTCGTCGCCGTCATAGAGCTCTTTCAGCGGCTTGGACAGCCGCAGGGATTCGTCGATGGTGATGTGCAGGGCGCTTGGCACCTGCTTGGCGCAGGCGTCGGTGTCCGCGTAGCTTACGCCCA
>JAEEGJ010019958.1_pt1 | contig 14673 bp, 13 predicted proteins | sample 8958761 | NCBI WGS metagenome assembly JAEEGJ01 (sample SAMN16246546, study PRJNA631951) | gut metagenome | biome: gut microbiome; feature: rumen; material: RS-attached | host: Bos | place: Iran: Karaj | collected 2018-10 | reverse complement strand
CTTGATCATCAAGTCGGGAGCCGAAATGGTCATGACCACTGTATCTCACTTGCTGGGTGAACCCGCCGACGTGAAACTGCCGATCGCCCTGAAAAAGACCGTCAACGAGTTTCCTGAGGTATCGGGAGTCTATGATCTGGTCCTGCACGACTACGGTCCTGACAACTACAACGGTTCACTGCACATCGAAGTGAAAGATACTATGACGGCCAACGAGATCGATCAGCTGACAAGAGAAATCACCGCTGTCGTCTATGAGAAACATTCCGTTATCCTTTCAGCCATCATCGTCTATTCCCTGAATACCAGAAACAAGGAAGTCGTCAGGGTTCACGATGAAGTCAGGAAGATCGTTCTGTCTCATGAACATGTAAAACAGATGCATGGATTCTACCTGAATCTAAAAGACAAGGTCATGCGTTTTGATGCCGTGGTAAGTTTCGATGCCGATGACAGGAACAGGGTGTTTGAAGAAGCCGTCGCTTCCGTAAAGAAGGCTTTCCCGGACTACGACGTATCCGCAAACATGGACATGGATCTGAATGAAGTAGATGTGAAATAGTATCTATGGAAAGTAAAAATATTATATAATTGTATATAGAAGCGATGAAGTACCACAGACAATGAAACAGAAACTCAATGATGTAGCTGACATCGTAAATAAAAGGAGGATTCATAATGGGATTATTTGATGCTTTCAAGAAGAAAGAACAGGAAGTCAAGGCTGAAGTCAAACAGGCCGTAAAAGACGTCGACACACTCGCTAAAGAAGTCGTTGATGGTGTTTGGGGCAAAGATGACAAAGAGATCAAGGAAAAACTCGAAGCTGCAGGTTATGACTGCTACTTACAGGTCAGATCCAAAGCGAACAGCCTGATCAAAGCTGCTGCTGACGCAAAAGCTGCTGCTGAAAAAGCCGCCAAAGAAGCTGCTGAAAAGCTCGAAGCTGAAAGACTTGCCAGAAGAGCTGCCAAGATCGAAGAACTGGCTAAAGAAGTCATCCAGGGCAAATGGGGCAACGGTCAGGAAAGAAAAGACAAGCTCACAGAAGCAGGCTATGACTATCATGAAGTTCAGACCAAGGTCAACGAACTGATGCATGGCGGCGGCAAGGATCTTGAGGAAGTTGCCAAAGAAGTCATCCGCGGCAAATGGGGCAACGGTCAGGAAAGAAAAGACAGACTGACTGAGGCTGGCTACGATTACCACGAAGTCCAGGCCCTCGTCAACAAGATGTTAGGCTAAGCATTTCATCAAAAAAAGGCGGTATCCCGAATGACGGGACCGCCTTTTATTTGTATCCGGAAGAAAAAAAGACCCTGCAGGACTCGTGTTCTGAAGGGCCTTTTCTGTTTATGAATTGCTTGATGAACTCGATGAGGACACGTTCACGCTGCTTGAAGATGCGCTTGGCATGTAAGGGATCAGCTTCTGTGCCATATCCTGAGCCGTCAAAGTCTGCAGCCAGACTCTGCCCGGACCTGTCAGTGTCGTCAGGAAGAGGCCCTGTCCGCCGAAGAAGATGTTCTTGAAACCGGAAACGGATTCGACATCATAGGAACAGGTCGACTCAAACAAAGCGACATGTCCTGTTTCGACCTTGATCTGCTGACCAGGTTCCAGATCGACCTCAACGACTGAACCATCGATCTCCGCCAGCAAAGTTCCCTCACCTGTGAATTTCTGCAGGATGAAACCTTCACCGCCCAGAAGACCAGCCCAGAAGTTCCTGTTGACGCTCGCATCGATATTGACGCCCTCATCAGCTACCAGGAAAGCGGATTTCTGTGCAAAATATTCATGATCGGCATCGACTTTGAACTCCCTGATCGTGCCAGGGAAAGAAGCTGAAAAAGTGATCGCAGACTCATCTTCCGTTGCCGTGTGCCTGACGAACATCAGACTCGCACCGGAAAACATCCTGCCTATGGACTTCAGCAGACCGCCTTCGGCATTCGTGCTCATTTCAACACTGGCATCGCACCAGGCCATCGCGCCGGACTGTGTTACGACGCTCTCGCCCGCATCCAAAACGACATTGACGGCCGGAAAAGAACCGCCTATGATCTCATATTTCATGTTCAAAACCTCCTTATTTTATTGTATATCAGTTCCCTGTCTTCTTTCGATAATAGTATATCATCAGCATCATCCCCAGAGAAAAGGCAGCCGCGATGGAACAGAGGATGATCCCCGCCTTGCCATTCTTGTCGCCTCTCTTATAACTGATGAGACCCAGAACGATCCCGATGATATCCAAAGAGAACCAGATGTTCGAATACTCGAAGATCATCGTCGTAAAAACCAGCGTGATCGTGCCGATCATCGCGCTAATCGTCGCCACTTGATCCTTCCCTCCTTTGTTTCAGATAGATCGCCAGGACCTGTATATCGCTCGGATTGATGCCCGAGATCCTGGAAGCCTGGCCCAGTGAAGCCGGCCTGACCTTGTCCAGTTTGGCCCTGGCCTCCAGAGCCAGATTATCCAGATGCAGATAATCGATATCCTCATCCAGACGGATATTGTCCATCTTCGCCATCCGGTCAGCCTCTTTTCTGGCCTTCAGGATGTAACCCTCGTATTTGACCTCGATCTCTGTCTGTCTGGCGATCTGTTCATCATATTCCTCGCCCATCAGCTTCAGCAGCGGGACCAGTTCCACGCCCGGCCTCTTGAGCAGCTCATAGGCATTGTGGGAACCCTCCTCATTTTCAAAACCGAGTCCTTTGAGATATTCATTGACGCCGCTGTCCTTATCGATGCGCGCATCCTTCAGAAATTCCTTGAGCTTTGCGATCTGCTCCATCTTGTGCAGGAATCCCTGGTACCGCTCCTCACTGATCAGACCGTTCTCATAGCCATATGCGATCAGCCTCTGATCGGCGTTATCGTGTCTTAAAAGCAGGCGGTATTCCGCCCTTGAAGTCAGCAGACGGTAAGGCTCACTGGTCCCCTTCGTCACCAGATCATCGATCATGACGCCGATATAGGACTCATCCCTCTTGAGGATGAGAGGCTTCAGTCCATCGAGCTTTCTTCTGGCGTTGATGCCCGCCATCAGGCCCAATCCCGCCGCTTCCTCATAACCGGAAGTGCCCAGGATCTGACCGCCGATGAACAGTCCGTCTATGTCCTTCAGTTCCAGTGAAGGCTTCACCTGCAACGGATCGATCGCATCATATTCGATCGCATATGCATACTTGATGATCTTCGCATTCTCCAGACCGATCAGGGAATGGACCATCTTCTCCTGCACATCCCTTGGCATCGAAGTGGAAAAGCCCTGGATGTAAGTCGTATTCAGAGACAGCGACTCCGGCTCCAGAAAGAGCTGGTGTCTCTCCTTGTCCGCAAAACGGACGACCTTGTCCTCGATCGAAGGACAGTAGCGCGGGCCGACGCCCTTGACCACGCCCGAATACATCGAAGATCTGTTCAGATTCTCCCGGATGATCTGCAACGTCTCCGGAGTCGTATAAGTCAGATAGCACGGGATCTGTTCACTGAGAGGCCTGACATCCTCTTTCCTTGTCTCCTCAGAAAAATGAAGGAACTCATCGGCTCCCGGTTCATACTTCGTCTTTGAAAAATCGATCGATGAAGTCAGTACTCGCTGTGGCGTTCCCGTCTTGAGGCGGAAAAGCCTGATCCCCAGTCTTCTCAGCGACTCGGAAAGATCCTTTGTCGTCCTGTCTCCATCCGGACCTTCCGATCTGGTATCGGAAGAGATCATGACCGTGGAATCCATGTAGGTGCCCGTCGTCATGATGCAGACCTTCGCCTCTATCCTGCCGCGCTCTCTCAGGATGACAGCTTTGAATTTCCTGCCTTCGCACACGATCTCATCGACGATATCCTCGAGTACTTCGAGATGTTCCGTATGCATGCACAGATCCGCCATCGTCCTGGAATACTCCAGCTTGTCCGACTGCACACGCATGTTCCAGACGCCCGGACCTTTGGTCGTGTTCAGCATCTTGAACTGCAGAGCCGTCCTGTCGGCCACCTTGGGCATGACCCCGCCCAAGGCATCGATCTCGCGGACGACGACGCCCTTGGCCGGACCGCCGATCGAAGGATTGCACGGCATCTTGGCGATATGAGAGAGCTTGATCGTGACTAAAACGGTATCCTTGCCCGCATGTGCCATCGCCATAGCCGCTTCAACGCCCGCATGACCGGCACCGACTACGACGCAGTCATGCATGGAAGATACCTCTGATCTTTTCATGGGACTGCTTCATGTCCCGGTAATGCGCCATGATCTCGCTGTATGTCTCGTATTCAAGATCCTCGTAGATCTCCAGAAGTCTTTCATAAAGAGGAAAGAGGCACAGTTCCGAAGCCAGGATATACAGGCCTTTCGTCGCATCCTTGGCCATCGCATAATCCTCTTCGTCCAGCATATCCTCAAGCTGATTGAAAAACTCATCCGCCAGATAGGCGTTGACGATCTCCTCGTATTCCATGATGTTGGGATACTTATCGACGATGATGTCGTAATTCAATCCGCAGCTCGCATATTTGTTTTTCATACAGCATCTATTCTACCATTTTTGAACTTGTATTTAGGGCTTAGTATGTGTAAACGTACTGTTTTTAATGCTAAAATCTATTTATGCTCCGCATCAGGAATATATGCAAGACATACAAGACGGGAGACCTCATCCAGCAGGCGTTGGACAATGTCTCACTGGACCTTCGCGACAACGAATTTGTCGCTGTTTTAGGTCCTTCCGGCTCCGGAAAGACCACCCTTCTCAACATCATCGGCGGCCTCGACCGCTACGATGAAGGGGACCTCATCATCAACGACGTATCGACAAAGAACTATAAAGACCGCGACTGGGACACCTACCGCAACCACACGATCGGCTTCGTCTTCCAGTCCTACAACCTGATCCCGCACCAGAACATCCTCGCCAACGTCGAACTGGCACTCACCATCGGCGGCCTATCCCGCAAAGAGAGGAAACTAAGAGCGCTGGAAGCCCTCGACAAAGTCGGCCTCAAGGATCAGGCCCACAAGAGACCGAATCAGATGTCCGGCGGACAGATGCAGAGAGTCGCCATCGCCAGAGCCCTGGTCAACGACCCCGACATCCTGCTGGCCGATGAACCGACAGGCGCTCTGGACTCCAAGACCTCGATCCAGGTCATGGACCTGCTGAAAGAAGTCGCCAGAGACAGGCTCGTCGTCATGGTCACCCACAACCCTGACCTGGCCAACGAATACGCCAACAGGATCGTCAATCTCAAAGACGGTCACATCATCTCCGACTCCAATCCGTTCATCGCGCCGGATACCCCGCTCCTGGAAAAAACACCGAAAGTGCGCAAAGCCCACATGTCCTATCTGACCGCCCTGTCCCTTTCGTTCAACAACCTGCTGACAAAAAAGGGGCGCACGATCCTGACGGCCTTTGCCGGATCGATCGGCATCATCGGCATCGCCCTGATCATGTCCCTTTCCACCGGCTTCCAGAACTACATCGACAAGATCCAGGAAGATACGCTCTCTTCCTATCCTCTGACGATCACCTCGGAAACCGCAGATGCCACCTCCGCCATCCTGACGATGGTGACAGACCGCAGGGAAAACAAAGTCGAAGGCGACCGCGTCCGGGAAAGACAGTATCTGACGACCATGTTCTCATCGATCGGATCCAACGACCTGAGAAGTCTCAAACACTATCTGGACACGCATTACGACGACTACAAGAACGACGTCACCTACATCAACTACGCCTATTCGATCCGCCCCGTCATCTACACGATCGACGCAGCCGATCAGCTGGCGAAACTCAATCCGAGCTCGCTGATGTCGGCAATGTACTCTTCCCAGGGCACATCCTTCATCTCATCCTTCTCCATGGGCGGCAATTCCGTCTTCACGGAGATGAACGACGATCTGGATTCCTACAAGGATCAGTATGATGTCCTGGCCGGCAGGTGGCCGGAAAACTACAATGAACTGGTTTTGGTCCTCTCGGAACCCAATTCCATCTCCGACCTTCTGGTCTATTCGCTGGGCCTCAGAGACACCAGCGAACTTCGCACCATCATCAACAACGTCATGGCCGGCGAAGAATCAGGTGTTTCCAACGAAGCCAGAGAGTTCTCCTACGATGAACTGATGAACATCGATCTTCGTCTGATCGAAACGACCGATGTCTACAGATACAATGTCAAATACGACATCTATGAAGACATGTCCAATGACGATGACTACATGCGTGACCTCTATCACAAGTCACTCAAGCTCGACATCGTCGGCATCGTCTGCATCAAAGACGGCAACAACTCCATGGCACTGTCCCCCGGCATCGGCTACCGGAAATCGCTTTGCGACTACATCGTCCGCGAATCCGCCAGGACAGCCATCGTATCAAAGCAGCTTGCCAACAAGGATGTCGACGTCTTCTCCGGCAAGAGCTTCAGCGAAGTCAACGAAGACGAACAGGAGAAACTCGACTTCAATGACATGGTCTCCATCGATGAAGAGATGCTGAAAGACGCCTTCAAAGTCAACTTCGATCCCGATGATCTGAAATTCGAAGAGATCGACGCCTCCCGCATGGAAAAGATCGTCATGGACTCAGCCCAAACGGCAGCCCAGATGATCGCCAACACTCCGGACAGGACCATGCTGACGGGCATCTTCGCCCTCATCAACTCCTCCTTCCTTTCCCAGCAGGTCGAGGCATATGACAATGCCAACGTCACGGAAAAGGTCGATGGAGAAGGAGAAGAGGCCATCATCACAAAAGTCCTCACTCTGGATGAAGAAGCACTGAACAAGGCAAAAGAAAACATCAGCGCCAGCAGCTACAAGAGATTCGCCAAGACGCTGATCGCAGCCAGCCAGCAGTACATCCCTGAATTCCAGGGGACTGATGTCTCCGCCGTTCTCGATATGATCTCGGATGCTCAATATGCGTCCCTGGCTGAAGGTGTGAAAGCCATGTTCGATTCCTACTACGACAGCCTGCAACAGATCGCCATCGACGGTCAGCTCGGCTATGAGAAACAGGAAGAAGGCAATGACGTCATCTACAGCGGTGCGGTACAGATCAACAGATCAGCTCTGCTGAGCGCACAGCTGGGCAATCAGACCGCTCTGGAAAAGACCTCTTCCGTCATCACCCAGATGATCAACGACTTCACCGTCATGATGATCGCCGGCCAGATCGGTGCGGCAACGGCCCAGATGATGGAACCGATGATGGAGACTTTCTCATCCCTGGGTGAAGTCTTCAATGAAGACATGTTCAGTTTCGACACCGACAAGTTCTCCAAAGCGTTCAATTTCAACATGGACCAGGAAGAACTCTCCCGTCTGATGGAAACGATGATGTCCGGAACAGACGAGAAGACGGCCAACAAGAACCTGATCAATCTGGGCTATCAGGATCCGGAAGATCCGACTTCCATTTCCTTCTATTTCCGGGACTTCGATTCCAAAGAGAATTTCCTGGCCTTCCTGGACAGATACAATGACAGTGTCGATGAAGACACGAAAGTCCGCTATACCGATATCACCGGCATTCTGATGTCTTCCGTCAAGACCATCGTCGACGTCGTCACCTACGTGCTGATCGCCTTCGTATCGATCTCCCTGGTCGTTTCATCGATCATGATCGCCGTCATCACGCTGATCTCCGTACTGGAACGCACCAAAGAGATCGGCATACTGAGAGCGATGGGTGCCTCAAAACGCAATGTTTCCTCGATCTTCTCGGCAGAGACCTTCATCATCGGCCTCTTATCGGGAGTCCTGGGCGTAGGCGTGACGCTGCTGTCGCTGCCATTCATCAATTCGATCATTCACAACGTGACCGACAACTACGATGTCAACGCCGTCCTGCCGAAAGAGGCGGCTATCGCCCTGATCCTGATCTCGATCTTCCTGACGATCATCGCCGGATTCATCCCATCAAAAAAAGCGGCCAGGCAGGACCCGGTCATCGCATTGCGTAGTGAATAGAAGTTTCATCGGCGAAGTAAGTGATATCAGATACTTCGACACCAAGCTGTTCCATCAGCTCCGTGACTGTCACAAGCTGGTATCCCCTGTCGATCAGTTCGGGTACCAGCTTTTCACTTGCCTGTTCCGATGACATGTATAAAGAATGCATCAGGATGACGTCATAGTTATCGATCTGATCCATGATCTTGTCATAAGTGATGTCCGCATCCCGGTTGGACCAGTCCTTGGAGTCCACGCTCCACAGGACCGCCGGAATGGAGATGATCTGTTCCATGTCGGAATTACGTACACCATAGGGCGGACGGTAAGTCTTCATCTCATAGCCCAGTTTTTTCTTCACATAATCGATCGGCTCATAGACTGTCCGCTTGGCTGAATTCGCGCTCAGCTTTCCCAGGTTTTCATGATTCTCGGTGTGGGAACCGAATTCCATGCCCAAAGAGATGCCGTAAGCGATACTGTCCAGCTCCGATTTGGACATGCGGCTGCCCACGGAATAGAAAGTTGCCCTGCCGCCGTATCTGTCAAAAAGATCATATAGAAGCGTGTCCACCTTCTTATAGGGACCGTCGTCATATGTGATCGCCAGCATCGGCCTTTCCGGATCGATATAGACCAGTCTTTCATCTTCATCCGTCTGTCTGGTCCCCGGATCAATGCCTGTCAGTTCCTTCAGAAAAAGCATCGGCAGTCTTACCGTCTGATCGTATTCTTCATAATATACAGTGATCGCATCGTGTTCGATGACACCTGTGATCTTTGAAAGATCCAGGGCATCCGGAGCCGTATCCAGCCAGAACTGTGAAGTATAGGCGATATCCTTTCCCGCCTTTTTCATCTCATAGCGCAGATGATTGGACAGGATCGCTTCACCGCCTGTCATCGTCAGTTCCGGCTTTGTATCATCTTCATTGACATAGAAAATTCTGCCGTCCAGATAGGAGATCGCATAAAGATCTCCGCTTTTCTTTTTCTGATAATCGTAGATCCGCTCTTCCCTGCTTTCGCAAAGAGAGACCGCATATTCCCTGACCTCTTCATTATTGGCCGGATAAAAAGCGACGCATCTGCCGTTGCGGTATTTTTCGGCATTCTCATTGATGCTCTTCGTGCAGCCGCTGCAGCATAGCAGCAGTGCACATAAGAAGATCAGAAGTTTTCTACTCAATCGTGATCCTTCCGTCCGGTTTCATATAGTTCTCCGGAATGAACGCCTCGCTCTGACAGAAATCGATCAGACCCAGGACATCCACCGGACCTTCTTCGATGATCCGTTCGCATTCAGAGAAGATGGTGTTGCCGTCTCCGCTTCTGAACAGGGCATAATTGCTGGCAGCAACAGAGTAATAGGCCTTTGGATCGATCGGAACATATTCGCCGTCTCTCAGAACCAAGACGTCTTTCACTCTTCTGTTATCATTCTCAAAACCGGCAAACATGTTGTTGTCATCCAGCATCACACTGCTTTCGATCGATGTGTCGACCGTATACTTCAGACCGGATACCTGGAAGAACCCGCCGAACTCGCCGACGGGATTGCCGTCCAGCTTGTAGATATACTCCGTCTGTTTGGCACCGAATTCCAGTGCATCCATGATCTGCTGACCGGTGGCCAGACAGGAACCGAGGATGTTCTGGAACGGCATGACATTCAGCAGGCTCTGATAAGTGACGACGCCGGCCGGGATCGTCGCCCTGACACCGCCGCCGTTGACGATGGCGATATCCGTGCCCATCAAATATCTCAGCGCATCTGCGGAAAAATCGCCGGCTCCGGTTTCCCTGGCACGGACCATCCTGATGCCTTCTTCATCAGTGATGGAGATATCGTTATCGATCGTGCAGATCTCCTGTGACAGGATCTCATTCAGTTCGCCGTTTGCTTTTTCAACAGCCTTCAGGATCGCTTCGTCCTGACGATCATACTCCTCAAAATGGACGACAGAGATCGTCTTGTCTTTACCCAGGATCAGCTCTCCGGCTTCCTGCAGCTTTGTGCCGACAGAAGATAACAGCACATCTTCGCCGTCAGCGTTGGGATAATAATCCTCAGTGATCAGTGAATGGGAATGGCCGTCGAGGAAGACATCGATGCCCCTTGTCTTGGAGATCACCGAGACCGCATCATAGGGCCTTTCCTCGATATTGGTGCCTGAATGACTCAGAGCGATGACATAGTCGACCTTCTGCTTTCTGAGCTCATCGACGATCTCCTGCAGATGTTCCGCTTCTCTCTCGCCGTCTTCACCGCCGTAAAAATCATAGACATATTCTCCGTCTTCTATGAAAAAAACAGGCGTGGAGGAAGTGATGGTGGTGGGCGTCAGGATGCCGATAAAACCAACCTTCGTTCCGTCATAATCCATGATGATATATTCCTCGCTCTTTTCAAGGGAATTGCCTTTCCGGCCGCTGTAGACCGCATTGGAAACGACGATCCTGGCATTCAGCTCATCCAGGCGTTTCGTCAGTTCATCCATTCCGTAGTCGAATTCATGATTGCCGATCGTGACGATATCATAGTTCATCTCGTTCATCAGCTCAACGACCAGGCTTCCCTTTGACAGGGTGCCCAGAGCGCCGCCCTGCAGATAGTCACCGCAGTCGACCAGGGTGACATAAGGATGTTCGGCCTTGGTATCATCGACCAGCGCTTTCAAAGAAGCCAGTGTCAGATTCTCATCGACGCCGCAGTGGACATCGGAAGTAAAAAAGATATAGATGTCATCCTTCTGTTCCTTTCTGATCTGGCAGGAACAAAGCGCAAGACACATCATCATTACGACCAGTAACTGAACAATCCTCTTCATAAAATTTACCTGTTACCCTTTCATCTGATAGATCCGGCAGGATATTGTTTCATTATGTATCAACAGACACATCGTGTATTAACAAAAATATTATAACCCCTTATATAATGGAGATATGCTGAAACTGTATTTCCTCAGACACGGACAGACTGAGTATAATCTGGAAGGACGCGTACACGGCTGGCACAATGCCCCTCTGACAGATCTTGGCATCTATCAGGCAAAGTGCGCCGGCTACGGAGCAAGAAAGATCTCTTTTGACTGTGCGTACTGCGGCGATGCCGGCAGACAGATACAGACGGCTGAAACATTCCTTTCCCAGAATGAAAAGCCCTGCGAAGTCGTCCCCGATATGCATTTTAGGGAGATGGGCTATGGAAAATTCGAAGACAGGACCTATCAGGAACTGCTGGGACCCTTATACGAAAAAGTCAATCAGCCCTTTGACGGCTATGAAGGTCTCTATCATTACTACAGCGACCTTGAGATCGGAAAGATGATCGAAGAAAGCGATGACAGCGGCACCTTTGAAGGCCCTGAAAAAGCGGCCCTGCGTCTGCTGGAAGGCATCGGCATGCTTTGTCAGAAATACAAGGAAGGAGACATCCTGATCTCCACCTCTTCCTTCGCGATCTGTCTGGTCATACACAAGCTCTTCCCTGACTTTCATCAGGAACGACTGGTCGACAACGCTTCGCTGACGATCATTGGTTTTGAAGATGACGTCTTTTCCATGATCTCCTACAACGATACTTCCTACCGCAAAGCCGGAGAGGCTTTCTTTTCACAGGAAACAGCTTCTCTTTGATTTTTTATTTGCCTCAAATTTAGCACTATTTTAGCACATTTGCTAGCACTTTATGCTTGACAGTGCTAAATAATGTGATATGATATATATGCAGGGTGATCATAGACCCGTACAAGGAGGTATGTAAAATGAAGTATTTTCCCAGAACTTTAGATGTATTCGATGATGTATTTGACGGTTTCTTCCCGAAAGAGACAGTATATAACAACAGTGTCATGAAGACCGATGTCTATGAAAAAGACGGTTACTACAACCTCGACATCGAACTGCCCGGCTATGCCAAGGAAGATGTACAGATGGAACTGATCGACGGTTACCTCAACATCAAGGCGACCCACAATGTTTCCAACGAGGAAAAAGATGCCAAGGGCAATCTGATCCGCTCCGAAAGAAGATTCGGCAGCTGCTCAAGAAGCTTCTATGTCGGTGAGAATATCAAAGCCGAAGATGTCAAGGCAAAATTCGACAACGGCATCCTGAACATCGTTCTTCCTTCGAAGGAACAGAAATCCATCGAAACCAAACAGACAGTTACCATTGAATAATTGAAAAGGACGCGTCCATCGCGTCCTTCGTTTTTTTATTTATTTTTTTAGAAAAGTTTCGCTTTCTTGAGCCTGCTGACCAGGATCGGGATCAGCGCAAGCTGGATCGCAATACCCGGCAGAGCCTTGATGAAGGCGGCTGAGAGCCACATCTGTAAGCAATAACTGCCTGCTTTGAAAATGAAGTAGTTCAGCAGACCGTAGATCAGCCTTCCGCCAAGCATGCTCAGAATCAGAACGACATAGATCTTTCCGATATTGCTTCCGGCCTTGAAGACCTTGTTCAGTAAACCTGTCAGGAAGCCATAGGCAGCCAGTTCACAGATCATCTGTGCCAGCATCGGTGCCGGCGGCATACTAAACAGCAGATGCGAAAGGATCGGAGTCAGGACACCGCAGACGGCGCCGTAGACGGGACCCAGGGCAAAGCCCGCGATCAGTACGGGAATATGCATCGGCAGAAAGATGCTGCCGGCATTGGGGATGGCATGGAAAGCCTGAGGCAGGACAACACCGATCGCGATGAACAGTGCTGCCAGTACAAGTTTCTTTGTGTTGTTCATTCTTATCCTCCTAAATAAAAGAAAAGTATCTCTTTCCTTCCAAGGAAACGCGATACCTTCCTGATATCGATTCAGATTCTGTATACCTGAGGCTTCAGCCCGACATCCTAACTTCTGTTAAGATGTTTTTATTATATCACGGATCAGATCCAAAGCTTCTGAAAGCAGCTGCGAAGTGCTTCTTTCAGAGATCCCGGGAACCAGTACATCGCAGCGGTTCAGCGGGATCAGGACCTTGACGCCGTCGGAAGCTCCGACTGCTTCCGCCATCTTTGTTGTCACTTCTCCCAATAACGCATCGGGAATGGCGATGCCGATCGGACCGACGATGATGTCCGCCTGCCTGCAGGCTACGATCAGCGCATTCTCACCGGTCGCCGCCTCATCGGCTCCCCCTTTAAGCATATTCTCAGTCGCTGCGGAATTGGTGCCGACAGCCCGGATATAGACATCGGGAAAAGACTCCCTGATATCCTTCACCAGCTGTCTTCCGATATTTCCGCCCTGTCCGTCTATGACGATGATCCTTTTCTTACTCATCTTTCGGCAGCCTCGGTAAAAAGCTCTTATACAAAGCTAAATACAATATAACAGATACGAAGACACAGGCAACCGCATTGATCGCCGTTGCACCGGCAACCCAGGTCGCGATGATCTTGGCGGCATCCTGAGGAATGCCCAACAGATAATTCCTGTAGAAATATCCGACGATCGGATCGGCGATCACATTGAAACCAAGACCGGCAACAGCGGATACGGTCGCTGCCTCGATGATCTCTTTTCTGTCGGTCTTTTCTCTCAGATGAAACTGTCTGGCGACGGTACCGGCAATGAAGCCGATCAGAAACTTCAGCAGGAACGTTTTAGGTGCCGAAGTGATGTACCTGGGATCCAGGACATCGGCGATCGAAAGACCGATCGCTCCGGACAGTCCTCCGTATATCGGTCCCAGAAACCAGGAAGAAAGCACGACGACAGCGTTGGCGATGTGGATCGCCGTCGAAGTCCCGGCCGTGACCGGGATCGTGATCTTCCCGTAAGTGAAAGCCACATAGTTGATCACCGCAAACATGGCGGTATAGACGATTTTTTTTGTTTTTGCGTTTGTCATTTTCAGATTCCCGCCTTTCCTGTCATCAACAGAATAACAGTAAATTGTTTTACTTGAAAGTGCCAATTTTGTATAATTTTATAGTACCAATTTATGTTAGAGATCAATAAGTCCAGCAAGATACCTGTCTATATACAGATCTACGAAGAACTGAAAAATCAGATCATTTCAGGCGAGATGAAAGCAGGAGAGCGTCTGATCGCAACCCGGACGCTTGCACAGGATTATCACCTCAGCCGCAACACCGTTCTTCTCGCCTATCAGCAGCTGGAATCGGAAGGTTTTGTCAGTTCGAAGATCGGATCCGGTTTTTATGTGGAAGAGATCCCCAAGATCGCTGATACCAGACCAGAAACAGAAACGGCCGCAGACAGCGAAACAAAGAAAGAGACCTATCCCTATGACTTCCGTTACGGAAGCATCGAGCCCAATGTCTATGTGACCCGCGGTTTCAGAAAGGCGTTGAAGGAGGCACTCAGTCAGCTGGAAGAGAAACAGACATTGCAGGATTGCGAACCTCAGGGCCTGCTTTCCCTGCGGCAGGCTTTATGCGATCACCTTCGGGAAGTCAGAGGAGTCATCGCAGATCCCGAACAGATCGTCATCACCAGCGGACATCACTACTCTCTGAAACTGCTGAGCGAGGTCTTCTCTGGCAGATACTTTGCGCTGGCTCTGGAAGATCCCGGTCATCAGGACACCAGGGAGGTCTTTATGAAAGCAGGCTATGAGATCCTGCCGATCCCGCTGGACAGCAACGGCATTCAGACTTCACAGCTTGTCAGTCACAACAAAGTCCTGGCTTACGTCACTCCTTCCCATCAGTTCCCTCTGGGGACCATCCT
>JAEEGJ010019953.1_pt1 | contig 14675 bp, 13 predicted proteins | sample 8958761 | NCBI WGS metagenome assembly JAEEGJ01 (sample SAMN16246546, study PRJNA631951) | gut metagenome | biome: gut microbiome; feature: rumen; material: RS-attached | host: Bos | place: Iran: Karaj | collected 2018-10 | reverse complement strand
CCAAGGCCATACTCCTGGCATCCCCCGCCCAGGCGGAGAAGATGCTGGAGGGTACGGGCTTGAAGCCCGTCCTGGCCAGCGATTCCTGGGACGAGATAGCCGATTTCATCCGCCGCGGAGAGAGAGTCTTCGAACTCAGGCGGGATACCCGCGAGACCAAGGTACGCGTACTGGTCGATCTCGACGGCAGGCAGCCCTCCGGCATCTCCACCGGCCTTAAATTCTTCGACCATATGCTCGACCAGATCCCCCACCACGGCGGCATCTCCCTGCAGATAGAGGCCGAGGGCGACCTGGAGGTGGACGAGCACCACACGATGGAAGATGTGGGTATTGCCCTTGGAGAGGCCCTGCTGGCAGCCCTGGGCGAGCGCCGGGGCATAAGGCGCTACGGTTTCGCCCTGCCTATGGACGATTGCGATGCGATGGTGCTGCTGGACCTCGGCGGGCGCGCGGATTTCTCGTGGGACGTTCCCTTCTCCCGCGAGTATGTGGGAGATACCCCCACGGAGATGTACTCCCACTTCTTCGGCAGCCTCTGCTCCGCCCTCAAGGCCAACCTGCACATAAAGGCCCGCGGAGAGAACAACCACCATCTGGCGGAATCCGTGTTCAAGGCCTTCGCCCGTGCACTCGGCGAGGCGGTGGAGGGCCGTCCGTTCAACTACGACATCCCCAGCAGCAAAGGAATGATATGATAGCAGTCATCGAATACGACGCCGGCAACATCCGTTCGGTAATCCACGCACTGGAGCGCCTGGATGCGGGGGATGTGTGCCTGACTTCCGACCCTGCGGTAATCCGCGAGGCCGGGCGTGTGATACTGCCCGGCGTGGGGGATGCCTCGGTGGTGCTGGAGAGCCTGCGCAGGGCCGGCCTGGCGGATCTGGTCTGCGGCCTCACCCAGCCCGTGCTGGGCATTTGCGCCGGGATGCAGATTCTCTGCTCCCATACGGAGGAGGGGGATGCCGACGGCCTCGGGATCTTCCGTACCCAGGTCAGGCGTTTCCGCCCGGAGGATCCTTCGCTGAAGGTTCCGCATATGGGATGGAACGAGCTCCGGTCGATGACAGGGCCCCTCTTCGAAGGCTTGCCGGAACCGACCTATACTTATTTCGTGCATTCCTTCTATGCCGAGCCCTGCGAAGATACCATCGCCCTCTGCACCCACGGAGTGCCGTTCAGCGCTGCCCTGCGGCGGGGGAATTTCTTCGGAACCCAGTTTCACCCCGAGAAGAGCGGCCCTGCCGGCGCTGCCATCCTCGCCAATTTCCTGAAGATATGATAGAGATAGTACCTGCGATAGACCTGATGGACGGGCGCTGCGTGCGTCTGAGCCAGGGGGATTTCGCGCAGAAGAAAGAATACTCGGCGGCGCCGGAGCAGATGGCCGCCGTCTTTGCAGGGGCAGGCGTCCGGCGCATCCACGTCGTGGACCTGGACGGTGCCAAGGCCGGCAAGCCCTGCAATCTGGCGGTGCTGGAGCGCATCCGGGCCTCCGTCGGCGTGGACATAGAATGGGGCGGGGGAATCAAGACCGAAGGCGATGTGCGTGCGGCATTCTCGGCCGGTGCCACTGCCGTGGTCTGCGGCACCGTCGCGGTGCGCGAGCCCGATACCTTCCGCCGCTGGCTGGAAATCTTCCCCGCGATGGTGCTGGGGGCTGACGTGCGGGGCTCATCCCTCGCAACCGACGGCTGGCTTAAGGACTCGGGGAAGGACATTTCCGAGCTGGTGCGCAGCTTCCCCGCCCTGAAGGAACTGGTAGTCACCCAGATCTCCCGGGACGGAATGCTCGCCGGGCCGGACGTGGAGCTCTATCGCCGCCTGAAAGCGGAATTCCCTTCGATAGTGCTTACAGCCAGCGGCGGGGTGGGGAATATGGCCGATATCGCCGCCCTGCAGGAATCCGGTGCCGACCGGGCCATAGTCGGCAAAGCCATCTACGAAAACCGTATAACAATGGAGGAAATTGCCCTATGGTGTGCAAAAGGATAATCCCCTGCCTGGATGTCAAGGACGGCCGTACCGTCAAGGGCGTGCATTTCGTCAACCTGCGGGATGTGGGAGATGCGGTCGAACTCGGGGCCCGCTATGCCCGGGAAGGGGCTGACGAACTGGTTTACCTGGATATCAGCGCCACCCAGGAAGGCCGCAGGACCTTCACCGACCTGGTGCGGAAGATATCCCGGCGCATAGACATCCCCTTCACCGTCGGCGGCGGAATCTCTTCGCTGGAAGATGCCGCCAAACTGCTTGAGGCCGGTGCCGACAAGGTCAGCATCAATAGCGCTGCCATACGCAATCCCGGCCTTATCGACGAACTCTCCACCCACTTCGGCAACCAGTTCGTGGTAGTAGCCATCGACGCCGCCTGCGTGGACGGGCGCTGGATGGCCACCACTCACGGCGGCACCAGGCCTACCGACAAAGAACTCTTCAGCTGGGCCCGGGAGGCCCAAGAGAGGGGAGCGGGCGAGATACTCTTCACCTCCATGGACCACGACGGCACCCGCAACGGATATCCCTGCGATACTATGCGTGCGCTGTCATCTGCCCTGCAGATTCCCATAATCGCCTCCGGGGGAGCCGGAAGCATCGCCCATATTGCCGAAGTGCTGTCGGATGGCTGCGCCGATGCTGCCCTGGCCGCAAGCATCTTCCATAGCGGGGAAATCCCCATACCGGTGCTTAAGAAAGCCCTTATCGAACAAGGAATAAATGTAAGACCAATATGAAATTTTCGGATTTTAAACTTGAGAAAAACAGCGACGGGCTGCTTCCCGTCATAGTGCAGGACGCTTGCACCGGGAAGGTGCTGATGCTGGCGTATATGAACGAGGCCGCCTTCGACAAGACGGTCGAGACCGGCCTGGTGACCTTCTGGAGCCGTTCCCGCGGGGAACTTTGGACAAAAGGGGAGACCAGCGGCAACTATCTGCACCTCGAAAAGATGTACGCCGACTGCGATGCCGATACCCTGCTTGTGACCGTCCGTCCCGACGGCCCCGCCTGCCACAGGGGCACCACCTCCTGCTTCGATACTCCCGAAGAAGAGGGCTTCCTTGGCAAGCTGGAAGATGTGGTGCGGGAGCGCCGCGAGCAGATGCCGGAAGGCAGCTATACCAGTTATCTATTTACCAAGGGTGTCAAAAAGGCTGCCCAGAAGGTGGGCGAGGAGGCCGTGGAGACCGTGATCGAGGCGGTGGCGGGCAACCGCGACCGCTATGTGTACGAGGCTTCCGACCTGCTGTATCACCTTTTGGTGGTGAACAACATTATGGGCGTGAGCCTCGACGACCTCCGTCGCGAGCTTCTGTCACGGCATAAGTAGAATTGTCAGTGGAACAATGTTTGCTCTTAAGGGTGCTAAACTCTTGAGTGACAAAATGACAATTAATCTGGAAGAAAAGCAGATACCGGTACTTCTGGTGACCGGATACCTCGGAAGCGGCAAGACGACCCTCCTGAACCGCATCCTTACAAATAAGAAAGGAATCAAGTTCGCTGTCATAGTGAATGACATCGGCGAAGTGAATATCGATGCCGAACTCATACAGAAGGGCGGCATCGTGGGTAATTCCGACGATTCGCTGGTAGCCCTGCAGAACGGATGCATCTGCTGCACCCTCAAGATGGACCTTGTGGCGCAGCTCGCCGAGCTCTGCAAGATGGACAAGTTCGATTACATAGTGATCGAGGCCAGCGGTATCTGCGAACCCGGCCCCATCGCCCAGACCATCTGCTCGGTCCCCCAGATAGGCCCCAAGCAGCTCATCAATCCCAAGCTGGACTGCATCGTTACCGTGGTTGACGCCCTGCGCATGCAGAGCGAGTTCGCCTGCGGCGATGCCCTTCAGAAGCCGGATATAGGCGAAGAGGATCTGGAGCGCCTGGTGATAGAACAGATAGAGTTCTGCAACATAGTGCTGCTCAACAAGGCTTCTTCCGTCAAGCCCGAAGAACTTGCGCGCGTGAAGAAGATAGTCTCCGCCCTGAACCCCGGTGCTGAAATCCTGGAGTGCGATTTCGGTGACGTGGATCTGGACAAGCTCGTCAATACCGGCAAGTTCGATTTCGACAAGGTGGCTACTTCCGCTGCCTGGATTTCCGAAATCGAGGGCGGTGCCGGGGAGCACGACGACGATGATGATGACGATGACGATGATGACGACGATGAGCACGAGCATGAACACGGGCATGGGCATCACCATCATCACGAAGGCGGCGAGGTCGAGGAGTACAACATAGGTACCTACGTGTACTACGCTCGCCCGGCAATGGATCTTAACAAGTTCGATTATGCGGTGGCCCGCCTCTGGCCCAAGAACATCATCCGCGCCAAAGGCCTGTGCTACTTCAAGGACGATATCGACAAATGCTATCTATACGAGCAGGCCGGAGTTCAGAAGAGCCTTCGCGAGGCCGGTCTCTGGTATGCCGCGATGCCCAAGGACAGGCTGGCGGAACTCATCGTCAGCGATCCTGCCCTCGCCCGCGACTGGGACCCTAAGTACGGGGACCGCATGCAGAAAATAGTATTCATAGGCCAGAATCTCGACAAGGCCCTCATCAAGGAGGTTATGGACTCCTGCTTAGCTGAATAAATATGTTTACACTCGGATACCGCAACAGGAACGAATGCATCATCAGGGCCATACTGGCCATAGTCTTGGGTGTCGTACTGCTCGTCAATGGCAGCTTCGCCGCCTGGATCGTCAAGGTCGTCGTCGGCGTGCTGATGGCCATCGCCATCCTGCAGCTGCTGGTCTTCGGCAGCATCAAGGCCCTCGCCCAGCTCGACCTGGGGTCGATCTTCTCCTCGGCCCTGGTAATACTGGTCGCCGCCGTGCTGCTCTTCAACCCCTTCAGCCTGGCGCTGATGCGCATCATCGCCGGCATCTGCCTCATCCTCTACGGCATCAACGAACTCCGCAGCACCCCCAAAGTCAACGCCGCCATCACCGACAACTACGGCCCCCTCGGTGCAGACAAAGGCGTGGACGAACAATAGCGCCGCACCCCCGCCGCGCGCTTGCCGCCACGTCTCGTCCACTCCTTTGTCTTCGCCGCTACTCTCTGTCCGCGCCGGGGACTTGTTCGATTCGCCCCGGGGTGTGCATTTCCTGAAAGGTGAAGCCCTGCCGCCCATTTTCGTTGTGCAGTCGCCACCCTGATCTTTCGTGGCGTGTCAGTCGCGCATATCGGAGATGGCGCTAAACGTTTTAAACGTTTAAATTTTCAGAGACCACCCTTGGAAGCCCTTGGGAGGCGGTTTGCTGTAAAAAACGCCCCCTTCAACCCCCGTCAATTTACAGCACACCCCCACAGAACGCCCTCCGTGGCACTTCCTTGTAGTAAATCCTAAATCTTTCGCACTTCTCTCCTTCTCTCCACTCTGCCACTCTGCCACTCCGCCTCTCCGCCACTCCGCCTCTCTGCCCCTTCGTCTCTCAGCATGGCCGCCACTTCTTCCCTCACGTCGCTCCGTTCGGGCAGAAAAATCTAGGTGTGCGGGCTGGAATTCGGGCATTTTCCTGGCCGGGCCGTGGAGAAACCGTTGTGCGGGCAGAATTTCGGGCATTTTTCTGCCCGGACCGCGGAATAACCGTTGTGCGGGCAGACTTTCGGGCATTTTTCTGCCTGGGCTGTGTGAAAACAGAAGTGCGGGCAGACTTTTGGGCGTTGTGCCGGGTGCTGTGCTAGGTAACTTACTGATTCACAGCGATTTCCTTAAAGAGGGCTGCTCAATATCGAGCAGCCTTCTTTGTGTAACATCCTGATTTATAGCACTTTCCTCAGCACGCGGGCCGGATGGGGAATGGGCGAAAGGGCGCAGCGGCAGCGCAGCAAAACCGCAGCAAAACCTTTGCGCGGGCAGTTATGCGCGAGCGGCCTTCACCCGAGGGAGTAGACGCTGGCGCGGAGGGCTTGGCGGAGGCTGTCCAAATCGGGGAAGGAGGAGATCCGGGCGGCGTCGATTACTGGTCCGGTTATAAAGCGGAGGGTCTTGCCGTTTTTGTTGAGCATTTCGGAGGGGAGGCGGAGCAGGCGCACACGCCAGTCGATCAGGCCCAGGTTGTAGTAGAAGGCGGAGTTTCCGTCGAGAAGGCGTATGGGTAGGACGGGGACGCCGGCGTTGCGGATGAATTTGATGATGCCGGTCTGCCATTCGCGGTCGCGGACGCGGGGTTCGGTGTGGGTCGGATTCCCGGTCGGGCCGGGAATGACAGGCCGAGGGCCGAGCTTGAGGTCGGAGACGGCGCCGGAGGGGAAGAGCCCGAGGCAGCCGCCGGCTTCCAGGTGCAACTTCGCCTGGCGCACGCCGGAAATGCTGGTGGCGGTAGGGGCCGAAAGCAGCTTCCCGTTGGGATTGACGCTGATGAGGCTCCCGCGAAGCGCCTCGAAGCGCGAGAGCAACTCGTTCACCATAAACTTGTAGTCGTCGCGCAGATGGCCGATGAAATCTATCAGCGCCAGCCCGTCCAGGCTCCCGATCGGATGATTGCTGATGGTGATGAAGGGCCCCTCGGGGATGCGGAACTTCTCCAGAGCTTCGTCCCGCGGCAGGCCGTTCACGGAATAGGCCGCGCCCACGGCTTCGATGACCGCACGGGCGAACTCCGCACCTTTGTGGATGCTGCAGCGCTCGTTAAGCTCTTCGATCGCATCCACCTTGAGCAGATGCAGCACCCTCCGTGCGAAAGCATTTCCGCACTTGCCGCGGAACAGCGGAGAAACCCTTTCCAGTTCTTCGATCGATATCAGGGCCATCAGCCGTTCCAGGGTTTAGGAGGATCCATCCTGGCGTACTCGTCGAGGTCCTTGAGAATGGTCACGACGTACACCAGCGCCAGCATCACCACTATGACGGCTCCTACATAGTCGAAGATCCCCAGGGTAAAATCCTGCCCGAGGATGGTGATATCCTGGGAGTACTCCCGGAGGGGACGTACGAAGATGTAAAGGGTGTTGACGATTATCAGTATAAGCCGGAGCTCCGTAGGGCCCATCTTCGCATAGGTAAGCTTGAATTCCTTCTTGAGATGGGCGTTCATGCTGACGTTGAGGGTGAGCAGCAGGTAGAGTATCAGTCCGGCTATGCCTATCCATATGTTGAGCAGGGCGGAAAGGCCTATGCCCATGAACATAAGGACCTCGTTGATAGCATCCACGGTATGGTCGAGATAGTATCCGTAGATGGGCCTCTGGGTGCCGCGGTAGCGGGCAAGGTTCCCGTCGAGGGAATCCCCGTACCAGTTGACCAGGAAGCCGAAGGAGGCCAGCCAGAGCCATTTGATGTCGTAATTGGAAAGGATGTATCCGGCGGCGATGATTATCGAACCCAGGACCCCTATCCAGGTAAGGGTGTTGGATGTGACCCATTTCGGCTGGCGGGCAGCCAACCACACCAGGGCCTTGTGTTCTGCGGCGTTCAGAACCGAAGTCTGAATCCTGCGCGAAGTCTTGATTGTTTCTGCCATAGCGTAAACTTTAGTGGCCTAAGATACTGCAAATAGTTTGCAAAAAGTCGGATCTGGGGCCAAATTAACAATTTTTTAGCTCCTTTCCGCCACAAGGAGGGCCAAAGGATGGCAAAATACCAAACAATTGGTATTGCGCCGAATCGCGCGCACGAGTAACTTTGCAGCCTCAAAATGCAACTGTCAGAATTACATACAGGCGAGAGGGCCGTAATCGCGAAAGTCTCCGGACACGGAAGCTTCCGCAAGCGTCTTATCGAAATGGGATTCATCCGCGGCAAGGCCGTCAGGGTGATACTCAATGCACCTCTCAAAGACCCGATTGAATACGAAATATTAGGATACAAGGTGTCGCTGCGCCGCGAGGAAGCCTCCAAGATAGAGGTCATCAGCGAGGAGGAAGCCAAGCAGCACATCCTTGCCGAACACGCTGACGAGTCGCTGCCGGCAATACTCGACAGGGAGATAAGCGACCTCGCCTACGAGCGCGGCCACAATATCCGCGTCGCGCTGGTAGGCAATCCTAATTGTGGGAAAACATCTCTTTTCAACATAGCCTCCGGCTCGCACGAGCACGTAGGCAACTACAGCGGAGTGACGGTAGATGCCAAGGAAGGCAAGTTCGAATACAAGGGTTACAAGATAACCCTGGTGGACCTTCCCGGCACCTACTCCCTCTCCGCCTACAGCCCCGAGGAACTCTATGTCCGCAAGAATCTCCTGGAGAAGACTCCGGACGTGGTCCTCAATGTGGTGGACGCTTCGAACATCGAGCGCAACCTCTACCTCACCGCACAGCTCATCGATATGAGCATGCCGGTGGTGATGGCCCTCAATATGTATGACGAACTGCAGGCCAAGGGGGACAAGATAGACACCGAACAGCTTGGATACCTGCTTGGAATGCCGGTCTGCCCTACGGTATGCCGCAGTTCCCAGGGCATCCCCGCCCTCTTCGATACGGTTATCGAGACCTACGAGAACCATTCGCCGAGGGTGTCCCGTCATATCCACGTCAATCACGGGCACGAGCTGGAGCAGAGCATCGACCGCATAAAGCTGCTTCTCCAGCGGGACCAGGACCTGCGCGCACACTACTCCACCCGCTATCTTGCCATAAAGTATCTGGAGAATGATTCCGATATTGCGAAGATAGTCGAGGCCCTGCCTTTCGCCGACGAACTGCGCAGCGCCCGCGACGAGGAGGCCGCCCGCATCCAGAGGCTGCTCGGCTCCAACGCAGAGTCTGCGATAGTGGATGCCAAGTACGCCTTCATCCAGGGAGCTCTCGCCGAGACCTATACCCACGCCGAGAGGCCTCCCAAGCACACCCTTACCGATAAGATCGATGCCATCGTCACCAACAAGTGGCTGGCCTTCCCCATCTTCATAGCCATATTATATCTCATTTTCTCCGCGACCTTCACCCTGGGTGAGTATCCGATGAACTGGATAGATGCCCTTGTAGGTAAGTTGGGCGGATTGGTCGCATCGCTTATGGTGGATGGCTGGCTGAAGGATCTTGTGGTGGACGGCATCATTGCGGGTGTGGGGAGTGTACTCGTGTTCCTCCCCAACATCCTCATACTCTACTTCTTCATCTCCATAATGGAGGATACGGGCTATATGGCCCGGACGGCCTTCATCGTGGACAAGCTGATGCACCACCTCGGCCTGCACGGCAAGAGTTTCATCCCTATGGTGATGGGATTCGGATGCAACGTGCCTGCCATTATGGCCACCCGCACGATCGAGAGCCGCAAGAGCCGCATCATCACCATCGCCCTCATCCCCTTTATGAGCTGTGCCGGGCGCCTGCCCATATTCGTGCTGCTGGCCGGGGCCTTCTTCCCCGCCCACGCCGCTCTGGCCCTGCTCTGCGTCTATTGCCTTGGAGTGGTGCTGGCGATTCTTTCCGCCCTGGTGCTGAAGAATCTCATCAAGGACGACGACCTGCCCTTCGTGATGGAACTGCCGCCCTACCGCATCCCTACCGCCAAGGCCATAGGCCGCCATACCTGGGAGAAGGGTAAGCAGTATCTCCAGAAGATGGCAACCACCATCCTCATAGCCTCCATAGTAATCTGGGCCCTGGGATACTATCCCAAGAACGACGCCCTGCCCCGTTCCGAACAGCAGGAGCAGAGCTACCTCGGCCACATAGGCAAGGCGGTCTCTCCCGCGCTCGATCCTCTGGGCTTCGATTGGAGGATGGACGTGGGGCTTATCACAGGCGTGGCAGCCAAGGAGTTGGTAGTCAGCTCGCTGGGCGTGATGTATGCCGGAGAGGAACTCGAGGAAGCTGACGAGAACGACACTGCGCTGCAGAGCGCCCTCAAGCAGAGCGTCTCGCTGCCGGTCGCGATAGCATTCATGATCTTCGTCCTGCTGTACTTCCCCTGCATCGCAACTTTCGTGGCAATAAAGAACGAAACCGGCCGCTGGAGCTGGGCGTGGGGTATCTGCCTGTATACCATGGCGATAGCCTGGATCTTCGCCTGGATAGGGAAAGTAATCTGTCAGATGCTACTCTGAAAATAGTACGAAAAGCCTTTGAAGAAACGCAATAATTGATATCTTTGCAAGGTGGTTATTGTTGGTTTTCTCAAATGAAGATTGGCTTTCACTATTTAAAACTCGCTTTTCTTTGCGCTGTGGCTTCCGCCTCTGCCACCTTGCGTTGTGAAGCTCAGAACGTCAGGACCGACACCATTTCCTTCAAAGTTTTCTTCCGTCAGGGGCATCCCGAACTTGACCTGGATTTCAAGGATAACCGTAAGACTCTCAAAGAGTTTTCGGATACGGTATCCGTGCTTCTGAAGGATCCTTTCTCCAATATAAAACTCGTTCATGTCGAGGGCGCAGCCTCTCCTGAAGGAGGCTCCGTGCTCAATAAGGACCTGGCTGCCAACCGGGCCCGGAACATCAAGAAATGGCTCGTGGCGCACTCCGACCTGGAGAGCGTGCAGATTACCACCAGCGGCGTGGGCGCCGACTGGGACGGGCTCTACCGCAAGCTCGAGGGCATAGACTGGAAATACCGCGACACCGTCCGCAGCATAATACGCAATACCCCCGTCTGGGTTACCAAGGGCGGCAAGGTAGTATCCGGCCGCAAAAAGCGGCTGATGGATCTCAACGGCGGCGGCCCCTGGAACTGGATGCTCGCCAACATCTACCCCGAGCTGCGCCAGGGCGGCAGTTCCATTAAATGCTATGTCATCCGCTCGGCTGAACCTATGGTCGTGAGGGATACGGTCGTAATCCATACGGTAGATACGGTCTATGTCCCCGGCCCCGGGCTCATCCCCGGCTCCACCGGAAACCCCTGTCCCACCGTCATCGCCAGCCCTGCCGTCATCGCCGGGCCCACCGGCGATCTTTCCCGCAAACTGATATTCGCCGTCCGCTCCAACCTCCTGGCCCCCCTTATGAACATCGGCCTCGAAATCCCCTTCGGCGATCGCTGGTCCGTGGGCCTCGACTGGTACTACACCTGGGCCTGGCGCTACTGGTCCCGCGAACTGGATATGACCAACTGCTTCCAGATGCTCTCCGGCGGCACCGAGCTCCGCTACTGGCTGAACCCTTCCAAAGGCTCGCTTACCGGCCATTCGTTGGGCGCATATATCTACGGGGGATACTATGATTTCGAAAGGAGATTCCACGGGTATCAGGGGGAATACTTCAACTTCGGGCTGGACTACAGCTATGCGGCCCTGCTCAGCAAGCGCAGCGGCCTGCGTATGGAGTTCTTCCTGGGCGTGGGATACATACACAGCGACGCACGCGAATACAATGTATATACCCCCGGCGGCAAGGCCTTCAGGACAGGTTACGAGAAGCCCGTGGACTGGATAGGGCCAACCAAGGCCGGAGTCTCGCTGGTGATACCGATTTACAAGAAAGTCAGGAACTGAGAGATGCAATTTGAGAGAGTACATAGGGGAAACGTAACAGCAGTGCTTCTGGCGCTGGCCGTTCTTGCGGCCTCCTGCAAGCGCGTGCCTCTGCACGATGCCAGCGCCCAGGTATATCTGGAGATAGCCCAGGCACTCGACCAGCCCATGGTCGTGCCCGATACCATAGACCTGGCCTCCAATCCTGCCTATTACGAGAAATACCACATCCCCGAACCCGCCAAGATGGTGGCCTGTTTCTACGACCCCACCACCCACGCGCTGGTGGACAAGGAATATGTGGGCCCCTACGGAGGGCACATCAACGAACTGTCTCCCGGTACCTACGACCTGATGGTCTATCAGCTGGGTACCCTCAGCACCCAGACAGAGAACGACGATGCCCGCAATGCGATGCGTGCATTCACTTCCATAATCACGAAAGCCGACCCCGTAATCACCGAGCCCGACCATATAATGACAGGAAAGCTCGCTTCCGTAACCATACCCCACAACCCCGGCGGGGACGAGTCGGTGCTGATACACGTCGATGCTCAGACCGCCCTGGAAACCTGGGCTTTCATAGCTAAGGGAGTCACGGGAATAGAGAACGTGAAGGATGTCAGGGCGATGATAAGCCATCAGGCGAATTCCAAGTTCCTGTGGAGCGGGCAGAATCCGAACGCCCCGGTATATCTGCCTTCGACGGCGGTGAGCGACCCTGCGCACAAGTGCTTCTACGGAGTTTACAATACTTTCGGGAACCTCTCCGGCCAGGTCGTCCTCCATCTTATAGTTACCAATCACGCAGGGGCCCAGCAGCTCTTCGGCTTCGACGTTACCGACCAGATAACGGACCCTCTCAACGTGAACAAGATAATACGCGTGGAAGGCGGCATCGACATCAGTTCCTCCGGTGGAACGGATGTGGGTGGATATGACCCCTACGTGCATGACTGGGATGAAGAAATAATTATTATACCAATAAACTAGTGTCTTATGAAAAAGAGTGTACTTTTCTTGTTGGCCGCCGCCACCGTGCTTGCCGCCTGCAACAAATCCGAAACTACCGTCAAGGGTAGCAAAGAGGTTTCATTGAATCCTGTGAGCATTCCTTCGGTAAAGGCTCCTATCGCCACGACGGCGTTCCCGGACAACAACACCATCTTTGTTTCCGCATCCAACAACAAGGTCAAGTTCTTCGAGGGCAAGACCTTCAAGAAGGACGGCTCCGTGTGGAAAAACTTCGAGGGAACGGTCCAGACCCCTATCTATTGGCCTCTCGGCGGCACCGGTAGTTTCGACTTCCTTGCATTCAGTACGACTCTGCCCGCCACCGCCTCCTGGGGCGACGGCGATCCCACCAGCGACGATGATGTCGCAGGTCTCGTGGTCATCAACTATCCTTCCAACTACGAAGCACCTGCTGCCGGCGTCAAGGCCACTCAGGACGACCTGCTTTATGCAACCACTTCTTCTTCGTCCAGGAGCACCGCGCTGCCCATCGAGTTCAAGCACGCCCTTGCTTGGGTGAACTTCATGGTCAAGTCCAACATCAAGGTCAACATCAAGAAAATCGAGCTCGTGAACGCCTACACCGAGGGCACCTTCACCGTCGACCAGACCTTCAACACCCCTCAGGTTTCCTGGACCGGCGGCACCCCTGCCGACAAGGCCATCCTCAATTACGTGGATGATAATACCGACAATACCCTGGCTTCCGTCAACATCGACGGCACCACCGGCCACGAGGTAGCTGTCGACCACGTATTCGGCGACATGGGCATTCTCCTCCCCGCACAGCCCATCCCCAACTTCAAGATTACCTACGACTTCGGCGGCGGCGAACTTGTGTACACCTGCAACAACGTCCGCGGCACCTGGGAGAACGGTAAGAAGTATACCTACAAGATCAACATCACCTTCAACGAGATTACCCTGGACCCGACCGTAAAGATTTACGACGACGTTTCCGACATGCCTATCAATCTCTAGTGATGTCCGTAAGATTCATCCATAAGATATCGGCTATCCTGCTGGCCGCAGGCTTGTTGTCCTGCGGCCGGGAGGATTCCTGCATCCTCGGTTCCCCCGATGCCATCTCCCTCGGCCCGGGGCTGGAGACCCGCGCCGCTATCACCGGCACCACCATGCCGGATGGCTTCCATATATGGCTGTCCGCCTGGTATTCGGATGAATCCAACCCTTCCCTCGACCGGAACTATTTCACCGGCACCGAGTTCTCCAAGGACGGAAGCGTGTGGAAAGCATCTCCCGCAAAATACTGGCCTCTTGCCGGCACCCTGGAGTTCCTGGGCATAGCCGCGGATCCCGGCGAACTAGCACTGGGTTTCACGTGGGATGCCGGCCATAACACCAGCCGGGTCACTGTCAGCGTGCCCGACACCTACGACACCCAGAGCGAGGTCCTGTTCGCGGCCGCCTATCCCCTCGAAGGGGAACGGACGCCCGTGCCCATGGACTACAGGCACAGCCAGGCCCTGGTCCGTTTCCAGGTCCGTGCCGATGTTACGGATGTCATCCGCATCAAGGAGATAAGGCTCCGCGACGTATATACCGAGGGAGTGCTGACGGTCGAAGGAAACGGCCCGCTCAAGGCAAGCTGGGATTTCAGTTCCGCTACTGCCGGCGACCGTACCGTACCCAAATCCTCGGCCGGGTATCTGATGGATGTCCCCGGAGGATATACCGATTTTTGCGAAGGGATACTGCTGCCGGAACAGCCCAAGGCCAGTTTCGATGTCATCTTCCTGCAGAGGGCCAACATCTCCGTCCCCTGGGATTCCCCTATGGTGATCGAAGAGACCTTCAGCTACCTCGACCCCGTACGCAACTGGGCCATGGGCAAGCAATATATATACAAGATAGATTTCTCCCTCACAGGCATAAGCGTTTCGCCTGATGTGCAGGATGGATTCATTTAGTTATGATAAGAATCAAGACAAGCGGACTCTCCGTCCTTTCCTGTTTATGCATGGCCGCCTTGCTGCAGTCGTGCACGAGGGATGATGCCGTCCGCCGGAGCGTTCCCGAGCCCGATTACGACTCTCCCATAGAAATGTCCACGTCCTTCACCAAGGCCATGGACCCGCTTGCCAATTCCAATCTCCACATACAGAAATTCGACATTTCTGCAATCTGGAACTACGACGGTTCCAGCACGAACAAATGGTACATCGACACCCAGGAGGTCGTCCGCAACGGAAGTTCCCAATGGGTTACCGCCCCCATGTCCTATTGGCCGGTCCTCGGCAACCTGAGCTTCTTCTTC
>JAEEGJ010019952.1_pt1 | contig 14675 bp, 14 predicted proteins | sample 8958761 | NCBI WGS metagenome assembly JAEEGJ01 (sample SAMN16246546, study PRJNA631951) | gut metagenome | biome: gut microbiome; feature: rumen; material: RS-attached | host: Bos | place: Iran: Karaj | collected 2018-10 | reverse complement strand
AAATCTGTCGCTATGGCGACAGATGAAATTAAATCCGTCCTCTTTATCCCGCACGTCAGTGCGGATTTCATCGCGAAGCGATTTCATCACAAAGTGATTTCACCTGTCCGTAAGGACGGATTTAGTTGAAAACCCGATGCGAAAGCATCGGGTTTTCTGTATTATAAGGTCAGAATTGATGCAAAGCTACGTTCTAAAAGGTCTTAATTGATTATGCCGCAGACCGGAACCTACCCTATTGATCGACCGGGCGGGAAAGCATATGACCCCCGTTATCAACTATTTCGATCAAATAATTACCCAAATTGCCGAGCGAGTATTTTTCTTGCGCTTTGCCGGATTCCTGCCAACCAAAATACGCTGTCAGGAAATGCTCAATCAAATAGTCCTCGCTGTCTGTTCCGTGTATCATCAGCGTCCTGGTTCGGTAGTTGTACTCATAAATGACTTGCTTTTCACGAAGTTTTCCGTCTTCAGCAAAAGTTTCACCTGTATCGATTAAAATCCACAAACTACCGGTTCTGTTTGTCATCGTTGTATTACATTCCGGTATACTCTTGATGATCTCCGCTTGCGAACGGCGTTTCTCCTTCTCCAAACCTGAGAGCGTTAATGGCCTTGTCGAAGACTTCTTTAAACTCGTCCGTTTTGAGATGTTCGCGGATGTCTTCCCACGAGGAGAAGAAACCGCTGCCGTCTCTGTCAAAGTCGGCTCTGAGTTTTCCGATCTGGCCGGTTTGTCCGGCGAGCTGTTGTGACTGGCGGTAAAAGTACAGTCGCTCGTTCCCGTTCCAGGGTTTCATTTGAAAATACATGTGTGACTCCTTTCGTTTTTGGCAATAAAAAAAGCCGGCTGAGTTTTTACTTCAGTCGGCTGAAAAGAATTGTATTATTTTTTTTGTTTGAATGGCCTTGAAGGGCAGTTTAGAGTTCAATAAACGGGGTGAAAAACTTGCTTTCCGCAGTCCAATTCTGGGTAAAAGCCCCGAAACGGCTACTTGCATCAATTAACAACATACAAAACCCGATTTTTGAAAAAGGGAGAAAAACGTAGAAAAAGCGAGAAAACCAGCGAAATTCGCTGGTTTTCAGGCTTGCATCAATTAAGACCGCAAAATATGAAGGCGCCACCCGGAATCGGACCGGGGAATAAAGGTTTTGCAGACCTCTGCCTTACCGCTTGGCTATGGCGCCGTATGAAAATGAGCTCCGATTTACTCGAAGCTCTTTTGCTGGAGCGGATTACGGGGCTCGAACCCGCCACCTCGACCTTGGCAAGGTCGCGCTCTACCAAATGAGCTAAATCCGCGAGATACACTCTGTCTTCTGGCAGAGTGTGGTGCCTCCGGTCGGAATTGAACCAACGACACGGGGATTTTCAGTCCCCTGCTCTACCAACTGAGCTACAGAGGCAATGTTGGCGACCCAGAGGGGGCTCGAACCCCTGACCTCTAGCGTGACAGGCTAGCGTTCTAACCAACTGAACTACTGGGCCGTATAAACAGGCTTGGTGGGAACAACAGGGCTCGAACCTGTGACCCCTTGCTTGTAAGGCAAGTGCTCTCCCAGCTGAGCTATGCTCCCATTACCGGGCCTCATCGTGCGACGGTGGGTATTATATCATAGATTTTCTTAATTGTCAACACTTTTTTGCAAAAAAGTCAAAAAAATTTGCGGAAAACTATATGTAGTAAAAAGCCTACTATAAATATACAAAAAAGCGATATTTCACAGCGATTTCCGGCAAAAAAACGACGGGCGATCACCGATCGCCCGTATGTTTTACCTGCAAAAAACTCATTCCGTCCCGCGCCTTCGCGCGATCCGCCTCCCTCGCAGAGGGAGGCAAAACCTCATCCGTCACTGCGTGACACCTTCCCCCAAGGGGAAGGCAGACTGGCTCCTCCTTCGGGGGAGCTGTCATCCGGGACGGTTCCCGGATGACTGAGGGAGTTTTTCCTTATTTCTCTTCTCTTCCCGCTCCGTTTTTGAACATAAACGCGGCGGAAACGACAAGGATCGTGAAGCTTACGAGAAAGCCCGCCGCAACGTCGGACAGGAAGTGTGCGCCGGCCATTATCCTCGTCGTCATGGCGAAGATCACCCAGCAAAGCGCGCCGATACGCGCGATGTCGCCGGCTTTTTTCTTGCCGAAAGCGTCAAAGAAGAACGTCAGAGACATGACTACGAAGCTGTTTGCCGTATGACCGGACGGGAAAGACTTGTATCCGTCGGAGGCGGGCTTTCCGTTCAGTCTGTACCACGGCCAGAACGCGTCGTTCGTGCTTATCCAGTATCTGTATCTCATTCTTCCGAACAGGAGCTTCAGCCCTTCTATCGTAGCAAGCTCGCCGAAAAGGCAGATCATACATACTATCATGACTTTCAGCGCTTTCATAAGGTATTTTTGTTCGATTTTTCTCGCGAGCAGGACGAATACGACCGTTATGACGGCGCCGACGGCCGCGCAGGCTATTTTTACCCAGAGTTTATCGGAAAACAGCGGTTCTTCCGGATATATCCACGGTTTTGAGATGTCCGTGAGCCTGCTGTAATACTTGATTATCCTGTGGAGCATCTGCTGTGCAAATACTTCCCCGCAAATAAGCGATAACGTGCCGAGAATTCGCCCCGCGACCTTCTTATGTTCCCAGCGCAGCGCGCAGACTCCCGCCGCCGCAAACACGAAACACATGGGCAAAAGCGTTACGGGCTCTATATAGATCTCAAAAATGTTGCCTATCGTATACGTTACGGAGCCGCCGGACGTCAGAAACTCCGAAATGCTGTAATCCAGCGCCGGATATACCGCCGTTATCACGAGAACGGAGACAAGAATAACGTAAATAATAATTATAGGTATTAAAAATTTCTTTTGCTTAATCATCTTTATTTTTCCCTCGCAGAAGTTTATACAAAGCTGTTTATTTCAGGTTTGCCGCGCCTATTATACCGGCGTCGTTTCCGAGCTTGGCGATCCTTATTTCCGTTGATTTTCCTATGCCTCTGATGAAAACCTCCTCGTCGATCTTCTTCTGAAGCGGGATCATCAACCCGTCGCCTTCGTTTGAGATTCCACCGCCTAAACTCAGCACCTCGGGCTGAAGCAGATTTATGACGTTGACTATACCGCAGGCGAGATACGTGACGTATTCGTCAACAACGGCCTCGGCGCTTTTGTCGCCTCTTCTGGCGGCGATAAAGGCGGTTTTTCCGCTTACTTTGCCAAACTCTTTTGCTACTTTGTGCATTTCGGAGTCGGGATCAGCCTCCATGGCCTCGTTCGTCCGCTTGACGAGCGCCGTTGCGGAGCTGTAGGCCTCCCAGCAGCCGCGTCTGCCGCAGTTGCAGCGCCTGCCGCCCACCGTCAGGACCATGTGGCCGAACTCGCCGCCGGTGTGATTGAAGCCGGAAAACACCTTTCCGTCAATGATAAACCCGCCGCCGACGCCCGTTCCGAGCGTTATGAGCACGGAGCAAGCTGTTCCTTTCGCCGCGCCTGCCACGGATTCGCCCAGAGCCGCGGCGTTTGCGTCGTTTTCTATAAGAATATTCTTTATGCCGGTAAGCTCGCGCACCTTATCCACCATGGGATAAGACTCCATCATGAGATTATGCGCGCGCTCTATGTATCCCGTATCGCTGTTTATGGCGCCGGGAGCGGCGATCCCGAGAAAGCCCTCGCCTTTGACGTCAATTTTGTTTTTTTCGCAAAGTCTTTTTACCAGGGAAGCTATATCCGCCGTAACGGCGTCATTTCCGCGCTCAGGAAGCGTGGGTGTTGTCAATCTGTCAAGAATGTTGTTGTTTTCGTCAACAAGGGCGACGGCTATTTTCGTACCTCCGAGATCCACACCTATACGAAACATGATCATCCTCCGCTATTTTAATATGCTTATTATAGCAGATATAAAATAAAAATGCAATAGTTTATAGCAAATTCCGTATAAAAAAACACATTTTAGGGAAAAAACGCGGCAAAACGTAAAAAATATTTATAAAATATTTATAAAAACATAAGCAGGCATTGTTGTATTCCACAATGTTGAATGGTATAATATAAAATGAAATAATGTTTAACTAACGGACGGTCAGATACAGATGGCTTTAACTTTTTCGGGCGGTCTTGATCTTCAGAAATCAAGAAAAGCTTCTTTGAACAGAATAACGGCGCTGCCGACGCCGAGATATATAACGCTTGACTGTTCCGGCGACAAAAACGCAGCTTTCAAGCCGTTTTTAGCGGTCGGAGAGCACGTAAACGCGTATCAGTGCGTCGGAGAGCGTGTCTTCGGGGACGGATCCGTACCCGTATACAGCGGGATATCCGGCACGGTCAAGGAGATCGTCGCCGGCGCGGACGGGCAGCCTTCCGGCATGATAATAGGATACGAAGAGAAGCAGCAAAAAGCGGAGATCAAAGGTTACGGGGGCACGCTTGCGGAGCTTACGCCGGAAAAAATCACGGAAATCGTGAAAAATGCGGCTATCCCGTGCCGCGGAAGCTACGGTTTTGCCTACAAAAGGCTGCAGGCGGCGTCCGGAAAGCTGAAAAGGTTCATTCTGAACTGCTGTGAAAGCGAACCGGGGCTGACGAGCCGCTCCGCCGTGATAACGGACGACGTTGACGCGGTACTGAACGGCGCAAAGATAATCATGCACGCGCTTGACATCCGCAACTGCGAAATAGCCGTTGAACGGGAAAACGGGCCGGTTATAGACCTTATATCAAGTAAAATAAAGAGAAACTCGCTGTTTTCAATAAGAAAAACGAAGCAAAAGTACCCTCAGGACGAGGAGATCGCGCTTATTTACGCGATTTGCGGCGTCCAGGCGCTTGACGCGGACGAGCCGGAACGCACGAAATGCGCCGTGTTTGACGCGGAAACGGCGGCTGACGTCTACCGCGCGGTGGTTTACGGCGTCCCGTACTGCGAGCGCGTCGTCACTGTGGAGTCGGAAAACCTGCTTTGCCCTATAGGAGCGCCCGTTCTGGACCTGCTTGAATTCTGCAACGTACACGCGGAAACGGCGGTAAAGATCATTTCCGGCGGGCCTTTGCGCGGCGAAGTGCTCAAAAAGCTTGACGAACCGGTAAGACCGGATTCGGCGGCTATCACCGTAATATATGAGGGCGACGGAAGTCCGATACCGGAAATGACGCAGTGCAACCTCTGCGGAAGATGCGTGAACGTTTGTCCTTCAAGGATAATCCCGTATAAGCTCGCGGAGCTTTCAAGACAGAAAAAATACTCAAAATGCGCGGATTACGGCATTTCCGCATGCTGTGAATGCGGCTGCTGCGACTACGTCTGTCCCGCGTATATACCCATAAAAAAGCTGATACGCACGGCAAAACACAAAAAAACCGCGCCGAAGAGAGACAAAAATGAAACCGATAAACCTGTTTAAAAGAGATACGACCCCGGTAAAGCGCGGCGTCAGAGGGGCTTTTCTGAGCGGATCGTGCTCGATAACGGGCATTATGCTGCACGTTATAGCCGCGCTTCTGCCCGTTATTATATGGGCGACGTATCTGTTCGGGGCGAGAGTCCTTATGGTTATAGCCGTAAGTTCCGCGTCCGCGCTTGCGGCGGAAACGCTTCTGACGCTTGCAATATACAAAAAACCGCAGATAAAAGACCTTACGGCGGTCGTTTCCGGCATAATGCTCGCAATGACGCTTCCGGCGGCGGTCCCGCTGTGGATACCGGCGGTAGGCGGCACCGTCGCAATGATAATAAAGCAGCTGTCCGGCGGAACGGGCAGAAATTTCCTGAATCCGGCGCTGTTTGCGCGTACGGTCATAATGCTTGCGTTCGGAAAACTGATGATCTACACGGAGCCGCTCACAAAACTGCCGCTTTTTGAAAACGTAAGCAAAGGACTTTCCGCGGAAACGGCGATGAGCATGCTGAATTCCGGAAAATACCCCACGGAATCCGCTTTTGAGATGTTTTACGGCAAATGCGCGGGAAATATAGGCGAAATTTCCGTTATTCTGATAGTTTTAGGCGGTCTGTTCCTGTTCGCGCGCAAGATAATATCGTACAAGATACCGCTTTCGTTTATCCTGACGGTCGCGCTTTTAACGTATATTTTCCCGAAAATCGATATAGATTCCACGAGTTTTGCGGTATATTCCATACTTTCCGGCGGAGTTATCTTCGCGGCGGTATTCATGGCGACGGACCATACGACGTCTCCCTGTACGACGCTCGGACAGATTGTTTACGGCGTCGGATGCGGCGGACTTACCGTACTTTTGCGGTATTCCGGTCTGTTTTACGACGGAGCGTACCCCGCGGTGCTTATAATGAACGAACTTGCGAGACCGATAGACGCGCTTGCGTTCAGACTTACCGGTCCGATCGAAAAGAAAAAGACGGCAAAACCAGTATCTGAAGCCGGAGGCGCGGAAACAAAATGAGTATTATAATTTCTTTTGCAAACCAGAAAGGCGGCGTGGGAAAATCCACTTCCGCGATAAATATCGCCGCGGGAATAGCGCTTAAAGGGAAAAAAGTGCTTCTCGTTGACTGTGATCCGCAGGGCAACACGACGAGCGGAGTGGGGATCAACAAGAAAAACATTACGAGATCCACCTACGACGTGCTTATTTCACGATGCGAACCGCAGGCGGCGATAACGCCGACGGGATTTGACAATCTTTACATAATGCCGTCGAACATAAGCCTCGCAGGCGCGGAATTCGAGCTTGTTGACTCGGAAAACCGCGAGGCAAGGCTGAAAAAGGCGCTTGCGGCGGTAAAAGACGACTACGACCTCGTAGTTATAGACTGCCCGCCTTCGTTAGGCCTTATAACCGTGAACGCGCTTGCGTGCAGCGACGGCATAATAGTGCCGATGCTCTGCGAATATTTCTCGCTCGAGGGGCTTACGCAGCTGCTCATGACCGTAAAAGAGGTCAAAAGACGGTACAATCCCGCGCTTCAGCTCACGGGGATACTTATAACGATGTATAACGGCAGACTGAATCTGTCGCAGGAAGTGGCGGCGGAGCTTAAAAAGTATTATTCGGACAAGCTTTTCTCAACGCTGATACCGAGAAGCGTCAAGATCTCAGAGGCGCCCGGCTTCGGCGAGCCGATACAGTATTACGAAAAACGCGGCAAAGGCGCGGAAGCGTACAACGCCGTCTGCGACGAGATAATAAAACGGACGGGACTGTAATGTTCCACATGGAACAAATCAGCACCGGACGCGCAGACGTGTTCCACGTGGAACAAATTACGTAGGGGTCGGCGCCCACGACGACCCGTAATCACGCGCGAAGCGTATATCGCAATGCGTAAGCATTATATCGCATTTGCGATACGTAAATATATCGCATCGCGTAAGCGATATATCGCCATAATAATCGTCCCTGACGGGACGCGATATATTCCGCTGTGCGGAACGCGATATATTCCTTCGGAATGCGATATATACCTAATGGTATGCGATATGTCCCTTCGGGACGTGAACGGCAGGAGTCGACGCCCGCGACGACCTGCTGTGGCGAGACGAATGTTCCACATGGAACAAATTAAGAATCAAGAATTCCTATTATATATATTATTCTATAATTATATTATTTTTTTGAGGTTTTTATGAGCGCAAAAAAAAGAGCCATGGGGCGCGGACTTGACGCGCTGTTCGAATCAAACTCAAGAGATGAAAGCGGCGTTTCCGTGCTGCCGGTTTCGGATATCGAAGCGAACAAAGGTCAGCCGAGAAAGACGTTTGACGAAAAATCCATAGAGGAGCTTGCGGAATCCGTCAAAATTCACGGCATTATACAGCCTATAATAGTAAGAGCGGCGGGAGACGGTTTTTACGTCATAGTCGCCGGCGAGCGCAGATACAGAGCCGCGAAGCTCGCGGGTCTTACCGAAGTTCCCGTGATCATAACGGAGCTGTCGTCCGCGGAGGCGGCGGAGGTCGCGCTTGTGGAGAACCTGCAGCGCACGGATCTGAACCCGATAGAGATCGCGGAGGCGTATAAAGCGCTGACGGACGACTTTTCACTCACTCAGCAGCAGCTGGCGGACAGGATAGGAAAGCCGCGTTCTTCCGTAGCGAACGCCCTGCGTCTGCTCGAACTGCCGGAAAAGGTCAAAAAGTACGTCGCAGAGGGCAAACTGTCAGACGGACACGCAAAGGTGATAGCCGGTCTCGGCGACGAGAGCCTTATAAAGCAGGCGGCTGAGGAAGTCGTCAAGAACGAGCTCAACGTAAGAGCGACGGAACTGCTTGTAAAGAGGCTGAAAGCGCCCAAAAAAGCAGTTGTTGAAGACCCGCAGACGAAGAGCTACGACCGGGCGTTGTCCGAACGTATGTTCTCCATTTTGGGCAGAAAAGTCACGGTCAACAAGGGCAGAAAACACACGCTTGAGATTACTTATACTGACGGAGACGACCTGGAAGCGCTCATAAAACGCATCTGCGGAGACGACGTTTTCGACTTTTAAGGCGGTTTTAAGGTCAAATTTAAAGGTCAGTTCACAAAAAAATAAAGCCAAATATATATATTGGGGTTATAATAGCGGTACAATCTGTGGTAAAATGCGCAGAAAAAAGCGATATTTACCATATATTGTAACAGTATCGGACAAAAAAGCCCGATGTTGTGTTTTCCGCGGTTCACAGGGGAAATTTTATGCTTAAAGAGATATTCAATGCGGATTACAGTCCGGAATATACAAAAAGCCTGCCCGTCATCATTATATGTCTGTTCATAGGCGTAGTGGCGGCGGCCGCGGTATCACTCTATCACAAGCACGTTTTAGGGTCGTTCATACGCTTTCTGCGCACAAGCGGAGCGTGTGACGAGGCCACGGCGATCCCGCTTGACAAAACGAAGTTCAAAAACAACGTATTCGTCAAAGCGGCGATAAACAACGGCAGGACGTACGCCTGCGTGCTCCGTTCCGTTTTGCCGGAGGGCGCGCCGGACACGGAAAAAATGTCCCGGAAAGAAAAAAGACAGACTAAAAAGCTCTTGCTGACGCAGTCCGGCTACTATATACCGGAGGAGCTGTCGTTCCGCGCGGACAATATATTCTCAAAAAGCGGCACGAGCGTGGTTTCCGCTCTGGTCGGGATCGTTCTGTTTATGCTTGTCGCCGTCGTATCGCTCATCGTGGTCCCGGATCTCGTGCAGCTGTTCAAAAACTGGACCGGTCTTCAGTAATATCGGCGGATGCGGCGTAATATTATATATCAGACGCCGGTAAAACTGGTAGCAGACGGAGAAATAAAGTGAAAGTTAAGGAAAAGAAAGCAAGCAAGGCAATAAAAGCCGTCATAATCATATTCGTACTTGCCGTTTTATTCGTTGCGGCGGCGTATCTGTCGGTTTATTTGTCGGGCTACAGGATAATAAAATACAAAAGTCCGGACGGAGAGACGAAATTCTTCGGAAAAGTGGACAAAGAGGGCTATCCGAGCACCGGAACCGTTTATTTCGCAAACGGAGAAAAGGCGCAGATAGACCTGGCGAACAAAACGATCGAGTATTCGGACGGCTCCGTATACGTGGGAGAGACAAAAGAGCTTCTGCCTCACGGCAAAGGCAAGCTGACGATGAACCTCGAATCTTACGAGGGCGACTTTTACGAGGGAGAGATGACCGGGTACGGAACGTACGTTTACAGTCCGGCGTACGGCGACAAATACGAAGGCTTCCTTAAAAACGGCAAGCGCGACGGCACGGGCAAATACACCTGGGGCGACGGCTCAGTTTACGAGGGCGGCTATAAAGACGATATGAAACACGGCGAGGGCACGTACAGATGGGCTGACGGCTCAAGCTACACGGGAACTTTCTATAACGACGTCAAAGACGGTGAGGGAACGTTCGTTTTCGCAAACGGAGACAAGTACGAAGGGCAGTTTGCGGCGGACGTAAGAGAAGGGATCGGAAAATATACCTGGCAAAACGGGGAATATTATATAGGAGAATTCAAAAACAACATGATGGACGGTCACGGCACGTATTTCTGGGTGTCCGGACGTTCGTACGAGGGAACTTTCAAAGAAAACAAGATAGTGTGGGAATTGAACTGACCGCGCTTATGTATATAAAAACACTTTGATTTTAGAAAAGGAAAATTATTTTGAAACAGTTAATACCATTATGCGGAGTATTCCTTGCGGTCGCGCTTATGATACCTTCCGTGATATCGCTTACATACAATAAAGCAAACGGAGGTCTGCCGGAAGCCGAAGAGACTTATACGGAAACGGCGGAAGAGACGCTGCCGGAGCAGGCTCCGGCGGATACGACCGAAACGGAATTTGACTGGTTTCTGATCACGGAAACGGATCCGGAGCCGGAAACGGAAAAAGAAATAAAGGTTTACACCGGAAAGATCACGGATCAGACGCCCGTAGACAGATACACGTACTACAGCCCGGCGTTTGACAGCGAGTGGAACGAGGAAGAGGAACGCGTTCTCGGTCCTCTTACGGAGACCGAGCCTGAAACGGAGCCGGAGACCGAGCCCGAGACCACGAAAGCACCCGATCCGGAGCCGGTAACGACCAAAACCCCGGAAACGACCAAAACCCCGGAAACGACCAAAACCCCGGAAACGACCGCAAAAGTCGCAGAGCCGGAAGAGACCGAGCCGACTGTCACAAAATACGACGCGCCGGATAACGTTACGGGCAAATACGTCGGCTGCGACGCGACTTATATAAAGGTATACGTAAAATCGACAAGACAGTACGTCGATATGCTTATGGGAGACTATCTTATAGGCGTTGTCGCCGCTGAAATGCCGGTAAGATTCGATATTGAAGCGCTCAAAGCGCAGGCGGTCGCAAGCCGTACGTTCGCTATATACAAAGCGCAGTCCGATTCGTACTATCATTCGTCCGCTCACGGAGCGACGGGAGCCGACGTCTGCACGAATTCGGGTCACTGCCAGGCGTATCTGCCTTACGAATCCGCGCTGAAATCGTGGTCGGACAAAGATTACGTAAATAAAGTCTACGCAAAGATAAAACAGGCGGTCGTTGAGACGTCCGGTATCGTTATGACCCATAACGGCAAGCCGATAGAGGCGGTATTCCACGCTTCTTCCTACGGCAGGACCGACTCCATGGCGAATATCTGGGGCGGAAACGATCCGTGCCTCGTAGGCGCGTCCACACCGGAAACGCTTGATACGCCGTACGTATATTCCAAAGAAGTATTTACCGCCGCGGAAGTGAAGAGCCGCGTGCTCAATTATAACAGCGACACACAGTTCCCCTCCGATCCTGCGGACTGGATGAGCCTGACGCTCAACAACAACGACAGAGTAAAGACCCTGAAAGTCGGCAGCACGTATCTGACGGGTCAGGCGTGCAAGAGCCTGTTCGGACTTTCGTCCAACAATTTCAGAGTGTCTTATAATAAAGATACCGGCAAATTCACGTTTGAAGTCTACGGCTGGGGTCACGGCGTCGGCATGAGCCAGTACGGCGCGGGCATTTACGCGGAGCAGGGCAAGGATTACAAGTATATCCTGAAGCATTACTACAACAACGCCGATCTTACGCTCTGGGATAAATAATAAAATGATTTTCAGAATTCTCGCGTTAGGAGACATCACGGGCAGCAACGCGGTAGCGCGGCTGACCGAAGAGCTTTACGATATACGCCGCGAATATGAAATAGATTTCGTTGTCTGCAACGGCGAAAACGCCGCGGCGTCCAACGGGATAGACATACGCACGGCAAACGATCTTATAAAGTACGGCGTCGACTGTATAACGCTCGGCAATCATACGTTTAAAAGAAGAGAAATACGGGAGTACCTGGATGAGACGAAGAATATCGTCCGTCCGGGTAATTTTCCGTCAGAGGTTTCCGGCCTCGGATATACTATTTTACCGGAAAAAGGGCTGAGGATCCTCGTTATGAACGTGCTGGGCGTCGTTTATCTTGAGCCGCTTGCCTGTCCGTTCCGTACGGTCGACAAAATGCTGAAAGCCGCCGCCAGCAAGTACGATATTTCCGTGCTTGACATACACGCGGAGGCGACGAGCGAAAAAATAGCCATGTCGCACTATTTTGACGGCAGGATAGACATAATGTTCGGCACGCATACGCACGTGCAGACCGCGGACGAGCGCATAATGCCGAAAGGATCGGGATATATTACGGATCTCGGCATGTGCGGACCCGATGATTCCGTGCTCGGCATTAAAAAGGAAAATATAATAGAAAAGATGACGATGCACCTGCCCGTTAAATTTGACTTTTCGGAAAACCACGTAACGCTTCACGGCGCGATATTCGAGTACGATACGGAGAAGCATAAGACGGTATCCGTAAAAAGGTTTGAAAAATAATTAAGAATTAAGAATTAAGAATTAAGGTGTTGCTTCGCAACGAAAATGGGTGGTCGCCCACCCCTCACGGCGCTGCGCGCCACCCCCCCATACCCCCCCGTCCCCTCCCGGGACCCCCTTGCTCACGAGTTCGCAACGGGAAACCCCGGTCCCACAATCTCTGCAAGATTGAGGGGGCGCGACGAAAGGCAAAAGAAATGAACAGCGATATTACCGTAAGAGTTGACGAAAGCGTGGTAAATCTGCGCGTCGGCGCCGTCATAACGAAAGACAACAAGGTCCTGATGGTCAAAAATCCGAGGGACGATTATTACTATTCCGTCGGCGGACGCATAAAAGTCGGCGAAACGTCGGAGCAGGCGATAGTTCGCGAGGTTTACGAGGAGCTCGGCGTAAAGCTTCCGATAGACCGGCTCGGATTTATAAGTGAAAACTACTTTTACGGCGACATGGGCGACAATACAAGGCGCGAAATATATGAAATATGTTTTTATTATTATATGAAAACGCCGTCTGATTTTGAGCCGCGCCGCAGTTCCGTCACGGAAAGCGGGATCACCGAAACGCTTGAATGGATACCGTTCGATACGGACAAAACGATTTACCCTGTGTTTTTTAAAACGGAGCTTTACCATCCGTGCGAAGCGGTGAAGCACATAATAACCGATGAAAGAATAAATAATAAAGAATAAAAAAGGTGTCGCTTCGCGACGAATCGTGCGCTTCGCGCGTTTGGGGGTTCCCCCGCCCGTGAACCTCCCTGACAAAGAATTTTCCTTATTCACTCGGCTCTCAAGAGCCGAATTTCACTTGTCCGTAAGGACAAATTTCACCGCGCAGCGATTTCACTCGTCGGCTACGCCGACGAATTTCACTGCGGCGTAAGCCGCTTTGCCCCGCCGTCCCCCCGAAGTATCGGGGCTTTTGAGAGCGGACGAGCAATGCTCGCCCCTGCAGGACGGGAGGTAAGCCCCTCCCCTACGATAATAAACGATTTTCCTAAAGAGGAAATATTATGTTTCAAGTAATAAAAACCGAAGGCCGCGCGAGGCGCGGTATTTTTATCTCAGATCACGGGACGGCGCAGACGCCCGTGTTTATGAACGTCGGCACGTCCGCCGCTATTAAAGGTGCGGTGTCGACGATGGACCTCTACGATCTCGGCTGTCAGATAGAGCTTTCAAACACGTACCACCTTCATATCCGTCCGGGCGACGACGTGATACGCGATATGGGCGGCATACGCAAGTTTTTCAACTGGGAACGCCCCGTTCTGACGGACAGCGGCGGTTTTCAGGTGTTTTCGTTAGCGCCTTTGCGCAAAATAACCGAGGAGGGCGTGAAATTCGCCTCGCATATAGACGGCAAACGCATTTTCATGGGGCCGGAGGAGTCGATGCGCATACAGTCCAATTTAGCGTCGACTATCGCCATGGCGTTTGACGAGTGCGTGGAAAACCCCGCCGAGTATTCGTACGCAAAAGCGTCAATGGAGCGCACGCAGCGCTGGCTGCTTCGCTGCATAGCCGAGATGAAGCGGCTGAATTCGCTGCCGGACACGATAAATCCGAATCAGATGCTTTTTGCGATCAACCAGGGCGCGACGTATAACGACCTGCGCATTGAACACATGAAGCAGATCGCGGAGCTTGACGTTGACGGCTGCGCCGTCGGCGGTCTCGCGGTGGGCGAGCCGACCGAGGTCATGTACGACGTGCTTGATCACGTTCTGCCGTTCGCTCCGCAGGACAAGCCGCGCTACCTCATGGGCGTCGGCACGCCGGAGAACATAATAGAAGGCGTTTACCGCGGCATAGATTTCTTTGACTGCGTGATGCCGTCGCGCAACGCCCGCCACGGATTTTTGTTCACGTGGGAAGGCACGGTCAACCTCAATAACAAAAAATACGAGCGCGACAGCAGCCCCATAAGCAGAAGCTGCGGCTGTCCGACGTGCAGAAACTACTCAAAAGGCTATATCAGGCACCTTTTAAAGTCAAAAGAGATGCTCGGAATGCGCCTCGCGGTCATGCACAATCTCTATTTTTACAACGAGCTTATGAGCCGGATAAGAGACGCGCTGGACTACGGAGAGTTCGAAAAATTCTATCACAGATATGCTACATCTTTGTCTGAAAGGGCAGAATAAATCAATATATAGATGATACACCCGAAGCCGTGTAACAAAGCATATAATAATAAAAAAAAGATGTTGACAAACCCTGGAAAAAGTGATATATTAGACAGGCGCTCCGGTGGAGGGCGGAGGGGAAGACCTGCGTCCGGGGGAGGGCGAGGCTGGTCATAAAGAGGCCGTGAGAGCGGGT
>JAEEGJ010019951.1_pt1 | contig 14675 bp, 9 predicted proteins | sample 8958761 | NCBI WGS metagenome assembly JAEEGJ01 (sample SAMN16246546, study PRJNA631951) | gut metagenome | biome: gut microbiome; feature: rumen; material: RS-attached | host: Bos | place: Iran: Karaj | collected 2018-10 | reverse complement strand
CCCTTCAGCATCTTGATAACCATATCGTTCTCCTACCAACAAAATATAAACCTCCGATTTTGCAGCTTGTTCGAGGTATGCACCTTGTGCAGACACATCTTGTGCCGGTAATTCTTCGAACAGAAACGGTTCGAAGTAACGAGAAAAAAGAGCATCCTGTCGGATATATTCTGCCAAGCGCTTTCTTTCTTCCACGAACTCCGACTGAACGCTGCTGATAAAGATATGTTTCCTCTCCATCTTGTTTTCTCAACTATTTATGTCTTTCAATGGCGGCAAATATACGAACTTTTCACCAAACAGCCAAGATTTCGTCTTAAAAAGTCAACCAATCAATTCCAATTTACTCTAAGGCAAGAGTTTTTAATCTTGGCATCATATCGATATATGGAAAAATCAAAGCTATCCACATTCATAACCCATATATTTTTTCCCAAGACTTAGAAATAATATTCCTAAAAGGCTCTTTTTCACATCGTGGTATAAAATTCCCTGCATTTTCAGAATAATGCTTATAGTTACCACACAAAGGACAATACTTGCTGTATTGCTTAAACAGCTCACTTTCAGTCAATTCTAAAAATGACCTCATACCCGTATGTTCGTCCAACACTCTGGCGATGCTTCCACACACCGCACAAGCGAAATATCCTCTTGAATTTAGTAGTATGCCACAATATTCTGCAACCCAACAGGCTTTACTATAATCCGCATTATTAAACTTTTCATCATCTATAGGGGCATCGTTAAATGGGGTAAAATACTCCACATTATTGCTCGTCTTATAAGAACCATAGTCAATCACCACATTCTTGAACAAAGTCTTAGCTTGCTCACATAAATTGCGTGATTTCTCTGATATACCATTGGAAACCACTTGTATAACTGTACTTGGAGAGTAGGTCTCAACATAATTCTGCAACAATTCTAAAATAGCAAGAAAATCCTTATGCAGAGTAGGCTCACCCCCTAATACATTTATCAATTTCCATTGCTTATTGCGCATAATGCTTTCCTTGATAAAGCCTTCTATAGCAGATATTTCAAGTTGCTCTTTAGTAGGCTTTTGCGCACAAGAACGATTGCACCCAAAGCATTTCAAATTACAATCATAAGTAATATCTATCTCTATCTTATCAAATGTCGGCCGAAATTTCTTTCTTCCTCGAAAAACATCTTTAGGGCACAATGCTGGCTTACTCAATATTTCGGCGATACATTGCTCCTTGAGTTCTCCGCTCCCAGCCATTTCTTCTCTATCTTTTTCTTTAAAATAACCAATAGATTCCAACTGCATTGGATTCCGAGACATTTCAACAATTGGAATCATAATGGCATAATCTTCATACGACTCAATCCATGGAAGCTTATACAATTTTGTTCCTACTGATGAATTTATTATTGTTTTAAAATATGGCAAAGGAATTGAGTCAAAAAGATATTTTTTGAATGACTTCAAATCCTGCCAAACATTTCCTCCTTCAGCATTTCTTGGGAGGACAAAATTAACTGGAAAATCATAATATGGAGATAAGGTATTCTTTTGCCAAACTTTTCCGACGGCAACGTCGATATCCCAACTCGAATATTTTTCATATAAATCTCTTAGAGCATCCTTACCAATCAAGGCATCATCACCATCCACGATTGCTATAACACTATCATCGTTATTGCAGAAATAATGAATAGCTTGATAAATGCATTGCATTTTTGTAAAATTAGTTTTACAACTAACAAAAGTCACTCTGTCTTCAACTTCACGAATAAGGGTTCTAATCAACCTCGGGAGTCCATTATCAGAACAATCGTCAAATAGTACGACACCAAAGTCTTGAAAGGACTGACTCATCAAAGAACACCAAAAACGCAAGAAGCGAGGTATGGAAACATTTCTAAAGCAAGAAATGACAACCATCTTCTCATTTCTCTTCGGCGAACACCATTCACAGAAAGAACCTTCACAATCAAAGCCCCCATATTGCACATTAGGAATTTGCAATTGTTCCACACGGTCCACCACCGTAAGCCAAGAATAGGATTCTGTCTTTCTATAATTCTGAGGATGAACATAGAAGCTTCTTTGGTCTCCTCCCCGAACTGAACAATAGCCAGTTCTTTCTTGGAATCGTTCTATTGCACGATACCAAGACAACTTTAACCGATTCTGTTCATCCAATTCATTTGAATATGGACGCAAAGAAAACAATCGTTTTTTATCAAACAATCCCAGTCGGACTTCTGGGACAAACCCTCCATTTTCAAAACCGAAATAGTCCTTCGATTCTTTGTTATAAATATTGAATCCTACAGAAATAACATTCTGATTTTGTTCGAGTTGTGCTATCATATCCGTCAAAAAAGAATGTCCAAAATCTTTTCTTCCAATGATAACGTCACAATCCATTTGCAAAATGTAATCCCCTTTACATTGTTCAAAAGCATATAAGGTTGAACTTACAATACATTTCTTAGATGTACAAGCATATTTTGATGGGATTCCAAACCATCGTCTATTTATTTCTTCGGTTTGAGAATTGTCATACAAAAAATATCTGTCTATTATGCCGTCTTTTACCAAACCTTCAATTATGTCTGTGACCCCTTTGACACTTCCCTTGGAATTGTATTGACGAAGGAAATCGCCCTCTCTCGTATCTATTGAAACAACAATCTCATAAAACGGATTTGGGGCAGACAATTGCTTTACAAGATGTTTGATATTAGCTTCTATAGTAAATTCATCTTGAGCACAAGTTTTAATCAAAAGAGAAACCTTCTCGTTTAATGGTTTTAACTCTTGATATTGCAATTCAATAGATTGTGGCTCAAAATACAGTTCATCGTTTAGTCTCAAATCTGAGACTCGTATATCTACCAAATACTTATTCTCTTTAATCTTGGTCCAAAATAGCGTTTCAAGGTTGGGCAAATCCTGCATCGAATATAATTCGCCATCGCCTGCTGATGTGTTAGCGAATTTACTTACCATAAGAGAAGACTCCTGAAAAATAATATTGGCAAACACCTTGTTCACAAAATCTCTTGCACCCTCCAGTTCCGGCAAGTCGAAATTATTGATGGCACTTCTCAATAGTTTCTTAAAGCTTGGCAAATCCATCTTATCATAAAAGTGCACATAGAGATACATGCGCACACAAGCATTAAGAAACAGGTTGTCACTATATTCCCGTGCATTTAAATCGACAAGTTTTGCGACGCCATTCACTCGAATAAAATTTTTCGGTTTGCAATCAAAAACGACCAGGTTCAACTGCCAACACTCTGTAAGAAATTCAATCGCCTCGCATTCTGAAAAAATGGCGCATGGAACCGATTCTTCAAACCGATACTTTTCTATAATACATCCATCATATTCAATAATTTCTTCTAATTTATAAATATGCTCGCATATCGGAATATCCAGAAAAAAGGACAGCCTTCGCAACTGAATATTTCGATCGCGCACACTTCTTAAATGTACCTTATATACAGAATTGTCATCATGAAAAATGACACCTTCAGCGCCTTGTTCAATATATTGATAATTCTTGATGCCCAATTCGTCTAAAATCTGGGATGCTTTCAATCTCTTTTCTTCGTTTTGCATATTTCAATGGCATTTTGATATAGTTCTTTCCGACTCTGTATATAATTCTCTGTTTGTTTATTGTTCATTGTTGCCAATCCATCCAAATTATAAATCGTCAGCAACAAATCCTCCGCAAAATAAATATTATATATCTCTTGATGTATCAAATAATCTGACAATAAGGCATGATCCTCTCCACTCTTAATGTCAGGATATGGTTTAAGGACCTTGGGCTTAATAAACAAATTGCAAGACGGCAATTCTCCTTTTGGATTCCCTTCCGACATCTGTTTTAAGCGAGAAAGCAGATAATCATCTTCTCCAAAACGACGGTTCGCAATGTTTTTGCGCTCTATAATACGTCCTTCTTGACGGAGATAATTTCCCGCCAAAATTAAGTCAGGATTTTCTCTATCCAAGATTTCCTCTATTTTGGACAAGACATATTCATCTGCATACTCATCATCTGCATCCAATCGGCCAATAATAGAAACATTGGATATATTCTTCTTGATAAAGTAATTAATATTATTGCGAGTTTCTACGACATTATTGTTTGTCAAATGGACAATTTGAACCCTTTCATCTGGCAACAAATCATAAATTTCTTCCATCCAATCATCCGTAGAATTGTCATCAGCAATAACGACCGACAAAGACCGTTTCAAGTTCTTTTGCCTCAAAACAGAATTCAAACATCTCCGAACAGTAGATTTATTGTTATGGACAGCAATTCCTACGGCAATATGCCGTTTTGACAAATGGAACAAATGCCTTATCTCTTCGGAATTAGGATACTTAAATAACCTTTCCGCTCGACGTAATGATTCCTCTAATGTTTCTGCGTCAAACAATCTGATATGTTTTCTATAGAACGCATCCAATCCTTTTTCCTTTTTTTCATAATTATTCGTCACCGTATCTTCGTGGGAAAAATAATTCACGAGTTTCTTCTCGATGATGGCAATTCGCTCATTACCAAATGCCTTCAGAAACCTTATCATCAAATCTCTATCGGTACAACTAGCCAATTGTTCATCGAATCCATTGATTGCCAATAATACATCCATACGAAAACACATATTACTGCCTTGAATACCCGGATCTCCATACAAGAACCTTTTTATGGTTAAATCATCTTTCGTGAAAGCAGAAATTTTAGGACATTCGGAACGTTTCAAATAGGCAAAGATAGCTGCTGCTTCAGCGCACTCCGCCATTTTATTGCGTATGCTTTCCAAATAGTTCAAGTCCCAACTGTCATCATCATCCAAGATTGCCACATATCCCCCAGTTCCAATCATGTTTTTCAAAAAGTCAATTCCTGTGTTCCAAGCGCCAGTTCCAGACATATTTTTAGTTCTGATGTTCTTGAGATAAAAGACGTTGGGATTGGCGAGTTGACCTATTCTGTTTTTTATTTCTTGTGAGACTCTTTCCTCATTATTATCATCAACTATGACTATACAATCTGGTTCTTGCGTTTGCAGCAAGACTGATTTCAAAGAAAGATTAAACAAACTATCATTTCGAGACATCGAAGTCGCAATAATAACTCCTATCTTTGTATTCATATCTGATTATCAATAATGTTATGAATAGAAAAGAATACCTACATTTCATAACTGAGGCAATGCAAATAATTGGATTCCTTAACCTGGCCTATTACATGGTACATAAAGAAAGGCATAAAAATAAAAAGCGCGGGAAAGATGCTGCAAATATAGGGAAAAATATAAAATCTTCAACCATTATAATAAAAAAATGTCCTATTAAGGTAAAATAATGTTCTTGTACGGTAATTTTGATTTCAAAATGGCATAATAGGCCAAACTTCCCGTAACCGAATTTTTACAAAAGCCCCACCCCAAAAGTTTTTTCTGTTACTTCTGAGGTGGGGCATCTAATTCCTATTATTTGTATTCACTTACAACGACATGAGGACCAGGACCTGAGCTACCAGGACGCGGAGGAACATGGTGAGCGGATAGACCGTAGAGTAGGCCACGGAGGCCTGGTCGTTACCGCAGATGCTGTTGGAGTAGGCCAATGCCGGGGGGTCGGTGGTGGCACCACTGATCATGCCCGCAATGGTGAAGTAACTGCGGTGGAAGACCACACGCGCCACAATGCCGATGATGATGCAGGGCAGGAACGTAATGATGAAACCATAGAGCACCCACCAATAGCCACCATTCATCACGGTATCGACAAAACCGACACCGGCACCCAGTCCGACCGCTGCCATGAAGAGCGAGATACCAATCTCGCGCATCAGCAGTTTGGCCGACGCCGTGGTATAGGTGATGATGCGGAACTTAGGACCATAGCAAGAGAGCAGGATAGATACAATAAGTGGACCGCCTGCCAGGCCCAACTTGACCGGTACAGGCATGCCCGGGAAGAAGATTGGCAACGAACCTAACAACACTCCGAGGGTGATACCCAGGAAGATAGAGAACAATTGTGGATGGTCCAGACGCTGCACCGAGTTGCCCAACAGACCCTCAATCTTCTGCACATTCTCCTTGCTGCCGACTACAGTAACTCGGTCGCCCAGCTGGAGGATAAGCGAGGGTTCGGCAATGAGGTCGATGCCGGCACGCTTCACACGCGTGATGGTGACGTGGAAGGTGGCGCGCAAGTTCAAGTCGCCCAGACGTTTGCCCTGCAACTTACTGTTGGTCACGACGATACGCTCCGAAACCAGTTCGTTGTGCTTGTCCTTGTCCCATACCTCTTGGTCAATCTTCTCCAACTTCCGACCGAAGATCATGGTGTATGCCTCAACGTCCTTAGGTTTGGCCACCAGGAAGAGTTTGTCGCCCATCTGGAAACGGGTCTCGCCCTTGATGAGGACAATATCCTCGGTATCACGGTGTTGCAGTCGGGTGGCCACAATATTACGGCCCGACAACTGCTGCACCTCGGCCATGGTCTTGCCCACCACGGCATCGTTAGTCACCTCCAACGTGACGGCCTGGAGGGTCTCACTCTCCTTGCGGTTGTTGATGTTATAGAGCTGTTGCTCCTTCTCCATGTTGATGCGGAAGAAGTAACGTATCAGCACGATACTCAGGATGATACCCACCACGCCCAACGGATAGGCCACGGCATAACCCTGTGCAAAGATGGAGTTGGCCTCACCGCCGTGCATGTCGCTATAGGTCTGTTGGGCAGCACCCAGACCCGGCGTATTGGTAACGGCGCCATAGAGCACACCGATCATGGCACACAGGTCCTCGCCCGTCACCACATGAATGATGTAGGCGGTCAAGGCTCCCAACAATACCAATCCGGAGGCCAACAGGTTGAGGGTGATGCCACCCGTGCGGAAAGAGGAAAAGAAGCTGGGGCCCACCTGCAAACCGATGCTGTAGATGAAGAGGATGAGTCCGAACTCCTTGACGAAGTGCGAAGTCGTGGCATCGAGCACCAACCCGAAATGGCTGGCGACAATACCTACAAACAATACCCACGTAACGCCCAACGAGATGCCGCCTATCTTGATGCGGCTCATTGCCAATCCGATGGCAATGGTGGCAGCAACCAGCAACACGCTATGCGCCACTCCCGGCGAAAATAACAAATTTGTAAACCACATATATATAATATAATTACTAATTACAAATTACTAATTACTTTTTATTTAATTTACGAATTACTAATTACTTTTTATTCAAAAGATTACTAATTACCTATCATTCCTAAATTACTAATTACCCCTTCCGGAAGATAAAGAAGTACAAGGAGATAAAGGAGTTAAAGACAATTGAAAAACGTGCACACGCTTCGGTGCAATTTTCCAAATTTGTCAGCTCCAACAAACGTCCCTTTCACCTTGCTCCTCGGCTGTAGCCTCGTCTTCTCGCTGAACGATTATCAATCGTTCTGTTCGCTGCGAGGACCTTTTCACTTCCCTTTCACTCCCCTTAAAAGCCCTTCTTTTAAAGAATATCCATCAGCGCCATGCCGTAAGCTCGGTTCTCACAAAGCATGCGGAGGAACTCCTTCGTGGAGCGTTTCATATATTGCGCCTTGAGGAGGTGGAACGAGCCCTCCATCTGCGTGCCCTGTTGGTCCAGGGTCAATGCCTTGATGCCCGGCGTGCGTGCCAACGCTGCCTGACTGAGGACGGTGACCAGCTGGCCCGAAGCGCGAACCAAGTCGATCAGGAGGTTCACCTCATTGATTTCCAGACGCACCTCGAAGCGATAATCCAGGTTGTTGACAATGCGGTCGAAGGTGTTGCGCGCCTGGAGTCCCTTGGCCGGCAGCGCCAACGGGAAGCGCTCCAAGTCGCTCAGTCTCACCTCTTCCTGCTGTGCCAACGGATGCGTGTCGGCCACCACTACGGCCAGACGGTTGTCGAACAGGATATGCGAGTCGATGTCCGGATAGGCCAAGTTGGGTCGATAACTCAACGCCACGTCGATGCGCTGTTCGTGCAACATGTTGAGAAGCGTCTCCATGGAGTGACAGCAGATGTTCATCTTCACCCCCGGATATTGCTTCATGAACTGGAGCACCGTCTCCTTCAAGAGGGGCAGGAAGGAGTAGGTCGAACCCAGATTCAACTCGCCCGCGCCCAACTGCTGGACGTCGTGGATGCGACTGATGCATGTGTTGGCTGCCGAGACCGTCCTTGCCGCCTCGGGCAAGAAAGCCTCGCCCATATCACTCAGGCTTACATGGTGCGAATCGCGCAGCAACAGGTTGACGCCCAGCTCGTTCTCCAACTGACGTATCTGTTGCGAGAGCGTACTCTGCGATATGTTCAATTGCTGTGCCGCCTCACTGAAGTTTTTCAGTTCGGCCACCTTGATGAAGTATCTTAATTGTCGAAGTTCCATTCCCGTAGTTATTCAAACTTAAATTAGAAGTCAAAGAAATTAAAGGAGTTAAAGGAGATAAAGGAGATAAAGACGATTGTTAAAGTCTGTTGTAGAATTACCCTCAGCATAGCCAGAACCATTGTCTTTAACTTCCCTACGTCACGAGGGGCGCGATATCTTCTTGCACTTCCTTACCTTTGTTCTACTCGCAAAGCAAACTTTTTGCATTCAATCTATCGAAAACCGCCTTGCGGACCAGTAAAAAAAGCATCTTGTTCTATCTTTGACGCTGCAAAGGTAATCAGAAAAATCGAACAAAACAAATAGTTACTATTGATTTCATCGATAATACTATCATTTATCTTCGGTTTTCGCCATTTTGACCCTCTTGCGTTCCACCGCCGTCGTCACGGAGTTGCGTTCTTTTTCCTTTCTTTTTCCTTCCTTTTTCCTCCCTTTTTGAACCTTTTAAATGCTTCAAACCTAAGGTAATCTCCAACTTAGGTCTAGGGTGGATCAACGGTTAGAGCGGTAGGGCAGAATAACATTAGATGCAGGAAATACGATTGCTATTATCGAAAAAAACTATTAAAAATATACATTTTTGTCGAGAAAAGCCCCTACCTTTGCACCGTCAAACGAAAAAACATAAGACTTATATACAAGTTTTAGATAACCCATTTGACCGCAACAGAGCACCACGAACCAAGGCGCTCACGAACGATAACCCAAACGTTTTACATTTTATAATAGACAAGAATTATGATTATGTTAGTTTTGATCAGCATTACATTGATTGTATCACTTGTGTTGAACGTATTAGCCAAGACCAAGTCGTACAAGAACGAAGATAAGAGTATCTGGGAAGACGGCGACAGCGTCTGCGTCAAAGGCAACAAGGGCGACGCTCAGGAGTACCACTTCATGCACCGTATTGCCTAAGCGCGGATCCTAACCACTACCGACAGGAAATCTTCCTTCGAGAATCAAAACAAACGAGTTTCACCCTAAAAACCATTACAACTATGTCCCGTTTCTATACGTTGAAGATGGCACGTGAAGTAGCCGAGCACCCTATGATTGCCGACCAGGAACATCTGTTCGGTCTGATTCATAACGTAGTCTATAAGCCTACATCGAGCAAGATCGAGAGTTACTCCAACTACTATGCCGAGGAGGATGCCCGCTTGTTCAAGAACCTCATCGAAGGCAAGGACGATAACCTGGAGAAAGAACTTGACCCATTGGCCAAAGTGATGTGCAGCGACAGTTCGCTCTTCCGACTGGACCTCTGCGTGTCGCACGACTGCCACTTCATCGCCATGCAGCTCAACCACGTGAACGGTGAAGAAATCACCCACATCACGCCTATCCGCTACTTCGAGGGTAACGACGCCCTCGCTGTAAACGAGATATTTAACTAAAAACAAGGTTCGCAAATGCGACAAAGGAGTTAACTTTGGTAGTTAGCAATAGTTAACAGCCTATGTTGCCATACTTGCGAAACTTGAACTTGAATCATAGATAACCCAATTGCAATAACGCACATAGCATACAAAGAATCAAGATATAAAAGGAAAAAGTTTAAGCCCAAAAGCCAACAAAAGCATTGAATGGTTTATAAAATACTTGAAGCATAGGCCAGTGCCAAAGGATGCGCCTAGACCTTTTTAAGGTCAGTTTTTCTAAATAACTCATTCACGCTATCCTATCCGCACTCCAAGGCACCCCTATCGCTATCCCCGTAACGCAGTTATTGCGGTATGGGGATAGTTTTTTGCCCCCTCGCGCCTGGTGGCACAAGGGGGGCAAAAAAAAAAACAATTGAGAATTGAGAATTAATAACCCTGTTAGAGTAATAAAGGAGTTAATTTCATGGAGTTAACGGGAGTTATAGGGAGTTAACAGACGATTGTTAAAGAGAATCGACACACTTATGACCATCAATAGTAATGTCCGTTTGTTCCCTCAGCTAAAGCTTCGTCTTCTCGCTGAACCATTCGCTGCGAGGACTTGAGCGAAGCGATAACTCCTTTTAACTCCCATTAACTCCCGTAGAAAAACTAAAGGCTACCACGCTCTGTTAGCGCGATAGCCTTTCGTGTGCGAAGCACCTTTAGCGGCTCGTAGAGCCCTTTAGCCCAATCATTTGTCGTTCAACCGCATCACGCGGATGCCGCTGCACATATCGATGGACTGAGCATATTCGGCCAACGGGACAGGCGAGAGAGTGACATGTCCCACCACGCTGGAGGCATGAAGCAGGCGGGGTTCGGAATAGGCGGGATTGGGCCACCACACGAAACCGCAATGGAAGATATCGAGCCCCTTCTTGTTGCAAGTGAAGGCGACGATATCGCCGTGACGGAGACCCTCGTACGCCTTGTGGATACTCCCTTTCGGTACGTACCAAGTGGTCTGTGCCGAGAGGCGTTTTTCGACCTGTCGGAGGCTGTCGGTCAAGGCCTCGCTGGCAGCCAATTGGGGATAAAGGTTGCGATGGGTGGTCATGAAGTCGATGTCACGACGCTGGCTCTTGGCCTTTGGCAATGAAGCAGTTACCTCGGTGAGCAGACCCTGTTGCTCGTTGTCGGTAATCCACTCACTGAAATAGTGTTTGCGCGTAGCATAGTTGCCCCGCTTGCCCTGACGGTAACGGAGGGCTTGGACGAAGCGTTGCAGGATAGAGTCGTTCGGGTTGGTGGGTTGATAGACGCGACCCAGGATGGCGGCACTCATGTACTCGACGAAAGTGGTGCAATCCACGGCCTTGAGGTTCATCACCAAAGGTTCCTGACTCTTCTCGACATCCCGGGGCAACTCGGTGGGTTCGAGGGTGCCCGACTGATAACGGGTGCCTTGTTCTACATGTTCATCGTAGAAAGAATAGTGCAGGTCGGAGAAATCGACGGCTCGGAAATTGAAGTTCCAGGGGTTGGTAGCATTGGCAAAGACCTTGCGCGGCTTCAAGTCATTGGCCTGAGCCGGAGTGAGTTGACGCATCCACGACACACGCTTGCTCTGGTCGGCACCTGGGCCAGTACACTTGTGCTCGTAGTAACGGGCGGTCTTCTCGCGAGCGGGGTCACTCCAGTTGTGCCAACCTTTGGGCTGAATCTTGGCGGGCAATTCGCATTGGTCGAAGATGACCGATGCCCAATTGCGCCAAGGACGACCTAAGTAAGTGAGGTCAACGGCACTATCGGCAGTCACCTTGCAATGCGTGAAGACATATCCGTAAGGATGATGGGCCGGCGTGGAAGCTGCTGTAATATAACTGTTGGCAAGGGCATGCACCTCGCACTCCTCGAACCAGCAGGTGGCAGGACCGAAAATGAAGTCGGTCGTACCCTCAATGTAACAACGATAGAAGGCCTGGCGACTCTCCTCATTGCCATTGAAGACGGTATCCTGGAAGCCCAACAACTTACAGTTGCGGAACACCACTTTGTCACCCTCCACGTGTACGGCAACGGCTTGTCCTACCCCCTGACTGTTGGAACGAGTCTGCCACCAGTTGGCATTCCAGTGCGTCATGGCATCGTTGGAGATAGTCAAGTTCTCGCACTCGAAACCGAGGCCGTCCACCCGGAGCGTATAACTCTGGAAAGTACCAATCTTACGACCCGACTTGGCAAGTCCGTCCTGTTGAGCACGGTCCTCCTCCGTCCGACTGAAAGCGGGCCAACCACTGGCGGTGCGCATGTTGGCATGGTCGTGCCAGATAAGGATAGTGCTGTCGCGGTCCTCGCCAATCAGGGTGATGTTGGTCTTGTAGCTGGGCACGATAACCTTCTCCTCATAGACACCTTTCTTGACCAAGATGCGTTGACGGCCTTCGGGCTTATAATCGCGGATGGCGATAATGGCATCCTGGATATTGTCGAACTGACCCGACCCATCCTTGGCAACCACCAAGTCGTAGAGTGGAGACACCGAGTCGGCTGCCCTCAGCCAAGAGGTTGAGAGCAAGAGGATAGAAAGAAGAAGGAAACTGTGCTTCATAAGATTATAGAGTTATGGGAGATATCGGAGTAATCGGAAAAAACAATCGGAGTAATCGGAGTATTCTGAGTATTCCGAGTACTCCGACCTCCCTGCCCAATCAATAATGAAAAAAAGCATCCGAGTCCTTCTCTCCACCCTTTTGGCATCATCAATGACTCTCTCTGCATCAGCGCAAACCATCCTAAGCACCATTCCTCAAAGTGAGGGAGTACTGCCCACGATGGCACAGCTGACGCCCGGTCATCCCGACTACATCTATGCGCCCTCGCTCCTCAACACGTGTTTTGACGAACAGGGGGAGTTCCATTATGTACTGCCCGAAGATGCTGCCACAGCTCCTGCACAGCGTCTGGCAAACAATCGTGTACACGAAAGTGCCGACCACGAGTGGATAGCCTATAATTCCAACAAGGTGGAATGGTCTGACGCTGACGGACGAGGCGACCGTCTCTTTATAGAAGAGATTACACCGTATGACGATATCGCGTTTCAAGAGGTCAGCGATCCCAATGCCGACAGCGACTCTCCCGACGAAGGGCAATCGCCCGTCGTCTGGGGGCAATCCGTTCATAGCAACGAGTTCGGCATCGAAGATGGCATCTTCTGGAGCCCCAAGGGTCATCTGCTGGCCTTCTACCGCATGGACCAGTCGATGGTGGACTGCTATCCTTTGCAGCAGACAGATCCTCAGGTATCCGAGGTGAAATGGATACGCTATCCGATGGCCGGCAGGACCAGCCACCAGGTAACCCTGGGCATCTACAATCCCGACAATGGGCAGACCGTGTGGCTCAAGACCAACGAGAAGCCGGAGGTGTGCCCGGGGACGGATGTTCCGCGCTCGGCATCGGGCATCAATGCCCCCGACCATTATCTGACCAACGTAGTATGGCGTCCCGACTGCCGTCAGATTCTCATTGCCGAACTCAACCGTCTGCAGAACCACATGGAGATGAACGTCTACGATGTTCAGACAGGCGATTTCGTGCGCACACTCTTTACCGAGAGTTCCGACCGCTATGTCGAACCCAAGCACCCCGCCTACTTCCTCCCCGGCTCCAACGACCGTTTCGTCTGGCTCAGCGAACGCGACGGCTATATGCAGGCTTATCTCTACAACATCGCTGGCGACAAAGTCGTCTGCCTGCCGCTGACCCAAGGCAAGTACGACATCACTTCGATTGTCGGAATCGACCCTGTCGGAAAACACCTTTACTTCATGGCAGCTGCCGACAGTCCGCTCGAAAGCAACCTGTACACGGTAGAGATCCCGCGTGGTTTGAAGGGTTTGAAAAGTTCGAAGGGTTCGAAGGTCATACGCATCACCCAGGCTGAAGGCCGTCATAGCATCAAGGTAAACGAACAGTTTACACAGGTCTATGACACCTACACCAACCACGCGACACCCCGCACCTGCCAGCTGATCAGCCTCAAGAACGGTCGTCCCGTTACGACCAATGTGCTCTACACTGCCGCCAATCCCTATCTCCAAAACGAAAAGCACGCCACGCTGGCACGCCCCGAAGTGGAACTCGGCACGCTCAAGGCCGCCGATGGAGTGACTGACCTCTATTATCGTCTCGTCAAGCCACGTGACTACGACAAGCATCCCGACCGGCGCTATCCCGTCGTCGTCTATCTCTACAACGGCCCCCATGCACAACTCGTCACCGACGGCTTCCAGTGGGGATTGCCAGGCTGGGACTGCTACATGGCCAATCGCGGATATGTGGTATTCACCATCGACGGACGCGGTTCCGACAACCGTGGTCTCGCTTTCGAACAAGCCATCTGGCACAACCTCGGCCAAGTCGAGGCCCTCGACCAGATGCAGGGCGTCGCCTACCTCAAGACCCTGCCCTATGTCGATGCCGACCGCATCGGCATCTACGGATGGAGTTACGGCGGCTTCATGACCACCTATATGATGCTCAACTATCCCGAAACGTTCAAGGTAGGCGTCTGCGGTGGTCCCGTACTCGACTGGAGCCGCTACGAGGTGATGTATGGCGAACGCTACATGGGCACGCCCCAGAACAACCCCGAAGGCTACGCTGCCAACACGCTGGTCAATCAGGCTGCGAAACTGCGCGGTCACCTGCTCATCATCCACGATGACCAGGACGGCACCGTCGTACCCCAGATGTCGATGCAGTTCCTCAAAAATGCTGTCGCTGCCGACACCTACCCCGACTTCCTGATGTACATCGGTCACGAGCACAATGTGCGCGGCAAAGACCGTG
>JAEEGJ010019946.1_pt1 | contig 14677 bp, 14 predicted proteins | sample 8958761 | NCBI WGS metagenome assembly JAEEGJ01 (sample SAMN16246546, study PRJNA631951) | gut metagenome | biome: gut microbiome; feature: rumen; material: RS-attached | host: Bos | place: Iran: Karaj | collected 2018-10 | reverse complement strand
GCAGGCTGTGGCGGACGCGGAGGCGAAGATCGCGGAGCTCGAGGCTGAGCTTTGCAGGCCCGAGGTCTTCTCGGATTCCGCGAGGGCGGCGGAACTGTCGGCGGCTCTCGACGCCGAAAAAGCAAGGCTCGAGGAGAGCTACGAGCTCTGGATGGAGCTGCAGTAAAATTCCCCCTTGCACAAACCCGCCGCGCGGTTATAATTAATATATCGAACACGCACACTTGTTTGGAGGTAGATCATGGTTTTTGAAAAAGTTCGTGAGATCATTGCAGAGCAGCTGAATATCGACGCTGAAGAGATCAGTCTTGACACCAACGTCACCAAAGACCTCGAAGCCGATTCGCTTGACGCAGTTGAGATCATACTTGCTATAGAAGACGAATACGACATCGAGATCCCGGAAGACCAGGCCGAGCAGTTCCAGCTCGTCAGCAATATCGTCAAGTACATCGAAGACAATTCCGACAAGGCCTAGGCCTGCCGGAACCTTCGTGCGGGGGTCCGCGCAACACGGCTCCCGCGCTCAGCGACCCGTTTCCCGGGTCTTTTTTTGTTGTTTTTGTGAAGAGCCCTGAAAGATGCTTGACAAGCTGTTTTTAGTGGCTATAATAGATTTAGCACTCAGGAGAAATGAGTGCTAACAATATGTTTAAGAATAAGTTAACATATACCGAAAGGAGCATTTTACAATGACTATCAAACCTTTAGGAGACAGAGTCCTCATCAAGAGACTTGAAGCTGAAGAAAAGACCAAGAGCGGCATCGTTCTTCCCGGCGCAAAGGAAGCTCCCCAGATGGCAACAGTTCTGGCAGTTGGCCCCGGCACCGACGAAGTCAAGATGGAAGTAAAGGTCGGAGACAAGGTAATCTTCTCCAAGTATTCCGGCACTGAGATCAAGCTGGACAACGAAGAAGTACTGCTTCTCTCCCAGAAGGACATCCTGGCAATCGTAGAATAATTAATTAAGAGGTAAATAAAATGGCAAAACAATTGGAATTCGGCGAAGTCGCAAGAAGAAAGCTGCAGTCCGGCGTGGACCAGCTCGCAAATACAGTTAAGATCACCCTCGGCCCCAAGGGCAGAAACGTTCTGATCCAGAAGCCCTACGGCAGCCCCCTCATCACCAACGATGGCGTGACCATCGCCAAGGAGATCGAGCTGGAGGATCCCTATGAAAACATGGGCGCCGCAGTCGTCAAGGAAGTCGCTTCCAAGACCAACGACGTGGCAGGCGACGGCACCACCACCGCAACTCTGCTGGCTCAGGCCATCATCAGAGACGGCTTCAAGAATGTGGCAGCAGGCGCTAACCCCATGATCCTCAAGAGAGGCATCCAGGGCGCAGTTGATGTGGCAGTTGCAGAGATCAAGAAGCTGTCCCACCCCGTAGAGAACAAGGAAGCTATCGCACAGGTAGCATCCGTTTCTGCAGGCGACGCAGAGATCGGCCAGCTGATCGCTGACGCCATGGAAAAGGTAGGCAACGCAGGCGTTATCACCGTAGAGGAGTCCAAGTCCATGGGCACTGAGCTCGACGTTGTAGAAGGCATGCAGTTCGACAGAGGCTACCTCTCCGCATACATGGTAAACGATACCGAAAGAATGGAAGCAAGCCTTCAGAATCCTCTGATCCTTGTTACCGATAAGAAGATCTCCAACATTCAGGATCTGCTGCCTCTGCTCGAGCAGATCGTCAAGGCCGGCCGCAAGCTGCTGATCATCGCCGAAGACGTCGAGGGCGAAGCCCTGGCGACCATCGTGCTCAACAAGCTGCGCGGCACCTTCACCTGCGTGTGCGTCAAGGCCCCCGGCTTCGGCGACCGGCGCAAGGAAATGCTGCAGGACATCGCCATCCTCACCGGCGGCCAGGTCATCAGCAGCGAGCTGGGCATGGAGCTCAAGGACGCCCAGCTGAACATGCTCGGCCAGGCCCACCAGGTCAAGGTCGGCAAGGAGAACACCGTCATCGTCGACGGCGCCGGCAGCAGCGAGGAGATCCGCGCGCGCGCCGCGCAGATCGAGCATCAGCTCGCCCACACCACCTCCGATTACGACCGTGAGAAGCTGCAGGAGCGTCTGGCCAAGCTCAGCGGCGGCGTCGCCGTCATCAAGGTCGGCGCGGCCACCGAGACCGAGATGAAGGAGAAGAAGCTCCGCATCGAGGACGCGCTCAACGCCACCCGCGCCGCGGTCGCCGAAGGCATCGTCCCCGGCGGCGGCAGCGCCTATGTCATCGCTTCCGCGGCCGCGGCCAAGCTGGCCGAAGGCCTCGAGGGCGACGAGAAGACCGGCGCGGCCATCGTTGCCCGCGCGCTGAAGGCCCCCATCATGCAGATCGCCGCGAACGCCGGCGTCGAGGGCGCCGTCATCCTCAACGAGGTCACCGCGAACGAGAACGTCAACTACGGCTATGACGCCGCGAACGGCGTCTACGGCGACATGATCGAGCTCGGCATCGTCGACCCGACCAAGGTCTGCCGCAGCGCGATCGAGAACGCCGCGTCCGTGTCCTCCATGGTTCTCACGACCGAGAGCCTCGTGGCCGACATCCCGGAGAAGAATCCGCCGATGCCCGCCTCCCCCGACATGGGCGGCATGTACTAAGATGTAACTTTCGAGTGAGAAAGCAAGCAAATTAGTATCCATTCTTCATGAAAACGCAAACTTTTAAATGCGAAAAGTTCGAGCTTACGCAGACCTTACGCAGAAAGCTTTGCGCCTAATGAGTAACTATGAAGAAGCCTCTGAATCATCAAATGGTTCAGAGGCTTTTTCATTACTGGATCTCAAACGCTGCAAAGTCCAGGCTTCCGCCGCCCTCGTAGACGAAATATAGATCCCCCAGGGAATGAGCTTTCGCTCGTCCCCTGGGGGATTTTCGATCAAAGCGTATTGCTCAAGAGCAGCAGCTTCTTCCCTTCTCTCGATCCATAGTCAGCGTTTCCAGCATCAGAGCAAACCTACCAGGTTGAAAGCCAGGATCAGGCCGGAAAACACGATTGAGACCGTGGAGCAGAGCTTGATCAGAATGTTCAGGCTTGGGCCAGCGGTGTCCTTCAGCGGGTCGCCCACCGTGTCGCCCACAACAGCAGCCCTGTGCTGCTCGCTGCCCTTGCCTCCGTGGTGCCCCGCTTCGATATACTTTTTGGCGTTATCCCAGGCGCCGCCGGCGTTGGACATAAACACCGCCATGGCAAAGCCGGATACGGAGACGCCGCCCAGCATCCCCACCACGCCGACCGGGCCCAGCAGCAGGCCTGTCACGATGGGCACGATCACTGCCACCAGAGCGGGAGCGATCATCTCATGCAGTGCCCCCTTGGTGCACAGCGCAACACACTTGGCGTATTCCGGATCCGCCTGATAGTCCATGATTCCCTGGATCTCCTTGAATTGGCGGCGGACCTCCAGAACAATGGACTGGGCCGCCCGTTCCACGCCGTCCATGGTGAGGGAGGAGAAGAGGAAGGTCAGCAGCGTACCAATAAACAGCCCCACCAGCATCAGGGGATTGGTAAGGGACAGGTTCAGCACCTCCTCGGTTTTGGCCTGCACTATGTCCACATAGCTCACCAGCAGCGCCAGCGCGGTAAGAGAGGCGGAGCCGATGGCAAAGCCCTTGCCGGTGGCGGCAGTGGTGTTCCCCAGGGAGTCCAGCGCGTCGGTGCGCTCCCGCACTTCTTCAGGCAGCTCCGCCATCTGGGCGATGCCCCCGGCGTTGTCGGCAACAGGGCCATAGGCGTCGGTTGCCAGCGTAATGCCCAGGGTAGAGAGCATGCCCACGCCTGCGATGCCGATGCCATAGAGCCCCTGGTCAAAGGATTTTGCCCCGCCGGCCGCAAAAAAGCTCAGCAGCACCGCCGCCGCCACCACCAGGATCGACACCATGGTGGAGCGCATGCCCAGGGACAGGCCCCCGATGATGATGGTAGCGCTGCCGGTCTCGCTCTCCTGGGCCAGCTCCCGGGTGGGCCTGTAGGTATCCGAGGTGTAGTACTCGGTAAAATAGCCGATCACGCAGCCCCCCACCAGGCCGCTGAGGATGGCGATATACACGCCCCAGCTGCCGATCAGGAGCTTGGTCAGCGGCGCTGCCAGTACGGCCGCCAGAATGGCCGCGGAATAGGTGCCGATGCGCAGGCTGCGCAGAAGCGCCTCCTGGCTGGCATTTTCCTTGGTTCGGATCAGAAAGGACCCCAGGATCGAGCACAGTATGCCGCACACCGCAAGCAGCAGCGGCAGCAGCATTCCCCGAAAGCCATAGCCAGCGATTCCGCCCAGGGCAAAGGTAGCCAGGATCGAGCCCACATAGCTCTCGTAGAGGTCCGCGCCCATACCGGCCACGTCGCCCACATTGTCGCCAACATTGTCTGCAATGGTGGCGGGGTTGCGCGGGTCATCCTCGGGAATCCCCGCCTCCACCTTGCCCACCAGGTCAGCGCCAACGTCGGCAGCCTTGGTATAGATGCCGCCGCCCACGCGGGCAAACAGCGCCATGAAGCTGGCGCCCATGCCGTTCATGACCATGACAGAGCCGATTTTCTCCGGCTCGGCATAGCCCAGGCCGTAACGCAGCAGGAAAAACCACAGGGTCACATCCAGCATGCCCAGGCCAACCACGGAAAAGCCCATCACGCTGCCGGAGGAGAAGGCTACCTTCAGCCCCTTGTTCAGGCTTTCCCTGGCTGCGTTGGCGGTGCGTGCGTTCGCAGAGGTTGCGATACGCATGCCGATAAAGCCCGCCAGCATGGAGAAGATCCCGCCGGTGAGGAACGCGAAGGGCGTCACCCGGGAGAGCATTTGCCCGCCGGAGGCGAAGGCCAGCACCAGAAGCAGCAGGAATACGATGGCAAAAACCTTAAACACCGTGGTATACTGATGCTTCAGATAGGCATTCGCGCCAGCCCGGATGGCCGCTGCGATCTTCTGCATGCGCTCATTGCCTTCGGAGACCGAAAGCACCCTCCGTCTCTGCAGAGCAGCAAAGCCCAAAGCCAGAGCAGAGCCCAAAAAACCAAGCAAGAAATATCGTTCCATTCCGCTTCTTCCTTTCTCTCAATAGAATTCCCGGATATATGCCTTCACGTCGGCAAGGCTGCCCCGAAACACACCGGGAGTCTCCATTTTCAGGGAGACGCAGGCTGTTGCGTAAAGCAGCGCCTCCTCCATATCGTGCCCAGTCATCCGCATGGCCAAATACGCACCGAAGGTAGTATCCCCCCGGCCAGTTCGCCCGGAGAGATTGCGCGCCTTCACCGGACAGCGGAACACCCTCTCCCCGTTGCATACCAGCATTTCCGCATTGTGGGAGACCATGACCTCTCCGGCGCCCCAGGCCACCAGCTGTCTGGCAGCGGCTTCCCGGTCACGCAGGCCCGTGAGCATCTCCGCCTCGGCGGCGTCGGTTTTGAAAAAGTTCATCCAGGGCAGGAAGCGCAGCTTCTCCTGCCAATCATGCAGCGCCATGGGGCCGCCCTCGTTGTGCCGCAAAAAGCCCTGGGCATCCGCTGAAAGCAGCCCTCGCCTGTGCAGCTCCTCCAACAGCTCCTCAGGGAAATCGCCGTACAGCAGTCCCGCCAGATGGCAGAGCTTCCAGGAGATCGCCGGCAGCTCTGCCGGCAAAATGGGGTCAGACTGGGCGGCGCAGCCGGATCTGCGGCGCTCCCGGTCCGGTGTGAAATACTCATTGCGCATTAGCGTTGTCTTTGCCGACGGAAGAAGGGCTTTGTCCTCCTCAGGCATCTGGAATACGTCCAGAATGTCCCGGTCCTCCGGGGCGATCTTCACCGCCGCGAAGACGCTGGCTCCCATGGCCCGTGCTGCCGGCGTGCAGAAGGTCACGGCACCCCCGGCACTCCGATCCTCTGCGCCGGTATAGTCGATGTTCACGTCTCTCGTGGCAGGGCCCAGGATCATCAAATCATATGGTTTCATATTGTATCCCCTCAAAAAAGCTTCCCGCCCGCTTCTGTCGGAGCGGGCGGCGGCTTTGCGCCGAAGTGTCAGGCCTGGTATTCGGTCCCTGTGCCAATGGTCATGGCATCATAGGCCCGCCTGACCTTGGCATAGTTCTTGTCCCGGTCCAAGGCAACCCCCCGTCCAACGCCGTCCACGATCACGCCTCTGCCGATTTTGGCCAGCTTCTTGTCAAGTGTCCGGAGCATGGCCGGGGCTGATCCCGGCTCGGTGCTGCGCCCGTCGAAGATGATGTGCAGATAGACCTGCTCCACCCCCTCGGCCATCTCCGTCAGCATCAGGGGGTAGTCGATGCAGCCATGGCTGGATTTCTCCGTCAAGTAGGCCAGCAGGTGCAGAGCGGTCCCCTCTTCCCTGGCTGCGTCTATGGCATGAAGGAAGACGGGGTTGCGTTTGAAAGAGCCGTCCTGAATGGCCTGATCCATGCGCACGTCATCCTGTGCTACGATCCGGCCGGCACCAAGGTTGTTGTGTCCGGCCTCGGAGTTGCCGGCCTTGCCCGCTTTCAGGCCTACGTCCTCGCCGGAAGCGCGCAGCTTGCTGCGGGGGTATTTAGCCAGCATCTCATCCCACTCGGGGGTATGAGCCAAATAGATGGCGTCGCCCTCGTCCCCGGTTCCGAAGCCCCAGCCATCCAGGATGATGAGCATCATCCTGTCGTTTTTGAAGTCCGGCGTCTCCATGAGGCTCCGTCCCGTCATCTCCGCCGGCTGCTCCAGCCCCAGCACCGAGAGGATGGTGGGGGCCACATCGCCCAGGCGGCCATCCCGCAGCCGTACTTCCCTGCCCTTGGGGTCCAGGATCAGGAAGGGCACCAGATTGGTGGTGTGGGCCACATGGGGCTTGCCCTCCTTGGTGTAGAGGGCTTCGATATTGCCGTGGTCCGCCGTCACCGCCACCACATAGCCCTTGTCCCTGGCATAGTGGGCAACCTGACTTACATAGCGGCTGATGGCCGCAGCGGCTTCCAGCTTGGCGTCCTTATTGGCGGTATGGCCAATGACGTCGCCGTTTGCAAAGTTTGTGACGATAAAGTCATAGCCTTCGTCCACGGCCTGCTCCACTTTCTCGGCTACGGTGGGCAGACTCAACTCCGGTTTCTGGTCGAAGGGAATCCCCTTGGGTGAGGGAATGCACAGATCCGTCTCTCCCGGGAAGGGCTGGTTATAGCCGCCGTTGAAGAAGAAGGTCACGTGGGCAAACTTCTCCGATTCCGAGCAGTGGAACTGCCGCAGCCCCGCCTCACTGAGAACCTGAGCCAACGGTTTCTCTACCCGCTCAGGAGCAAAGGCGATGGGAAGACTCTTGAACTTTTCGTGATACATAGTCATGATCGCGAAATCCAGCTTATCCAGATACTCACGGTCAAAATGGGGGAAATCCTCTTCCGTAAAGGCTTCGGTCAGCTCGATCTCCCGCTCGCCCCGGCGGCAGCAGAATACCACGTGGTCGCCGTTTTGGATCTTGCCCACAGGCTCGCCCTTCTCATCCACGAGGACCATAGGCTCCAGGGAGTAATCGGTCTGCCCCTGGGTATAGGCTTTCTCCACCGCCCTGGCCAGTGCCTCGCCTCCGTGAAAGCTTTTGTCAAACATACTGTCTTCCTCCTTCAACGCAGCGGCGGGAAAATTTCCAGCAGCTGTGAAAAATGCGTAATAAACCGGTCCGGCCGGTTCTCGTCGGTGACGGTCTGCGGTTTCTTGCCGGGGTACTGCACCGCCACCGTCATGCCCAGGCCTGCGGCCTTGGCACCGACAATATCCCGGTTCAGATTGTCCCCCACGTAACAGGTGCGCTTGGGGTCTGAGCCGCATTCCTCCAAAGCGTAGTAATAGATAGCGGGGTGAGGCTTTCGGATCAGACACACAGAGGACTGCTGCACACTCTTGAAATAGGGGCGCAAGCCGTCACGATCCAGCCACTCATCGACCTCATGCGTGCCCACCAGATCACTGACAATGGCAAGCGTATAGCCGCGGGCGAATAGCTCCTTCACGGTTTCGATGCCGCCGTCGGTGACCACCCGCTCGCCCTTGGTGCGGCGATAGGCATAGGTCATCTCGTCCGCCGCGGCCTCCACCCGCTCCCGCGGGAAGTCATAGGCCAGCCAGCGTGTCCAGAGCTCCTTCACCGGCGCCTCGCAGTAGAAATGCAAGGCCCACTCCCGATACTTGTCATAGCGGGGCTCAATGACCCGGTGATAGAACTCTGTAGGGTCCTCGTCGGTGCCCAGGCACTTTGTGATCACAGTCTTGGCCTCCAGCTCATAGGCCGGATCTTTACGAATGACCCGGAAGGTGTCCCCAAGATCCACAAATATCGTATTGATGTTCTGTTCCATCAGGTACCTCCCTGCAAAATCGGCAGCTCCAGAATATCCAGGAAGCGATGTACAATATAATCGGGACGATTGGCGTCGGTGATGATCTTTTTCTTCAGCTTTTCCGGGCTGATGAAGAGGATGTTGGCCCCGATGCCCGCCGCTATGGCGCCGGTGATGTCCCGATCCAGATTGTCAGCCACAGAGGCGCATTCGCCGGGTTCCAGGCCGAGCTGCTCACAGCCCAGCAGGTACATCCGCGGATCAGGCTTGCGCAGACCCGTCACCGGAGAAAGGATCACCGCGTCGAAATACTCGTCCAGCCCGTCGGCCTTCAGCCACTCAGGAATCTCGTACTCGCCGATGAGGTTGGAGATGATGCCAAGCTTGTAGCCCCTGGCGTGGAGGGTCTCGATGACTTCCCGTCCGCCCTCCACCACATGTCGCAGGCCCTTGACCTGGCGGTACTGGAAGGTGATCTCGTGGCAGATCTCCCGCACCTTCTCCTCGTCCATCTCCGGCAGGAGCCACTTGTGCCAGAGCTCGAAATCGCTGCTCTCCTTCATCTCGCCCAGGGCCCAATCCCGATAGGGCAGATAGCGCTGCTCCACCATGTCGATGAAGGCGTCTGCGTCCTCGTAGCCCGCCAATTCCGCCATGCGCCGTTTGGCCTTTTCCTGGTGCTCGGGCACGTTTTCCGCAATGCGGAGGGTGCCGCCCAGGTCAAAAAATACACCTTTGATCTTCTTCACGGTCGTCTCCTCATGCTCTGTGCGGGAACAGATCCAGCAGCTCAGGAATGGACTTGATGGTGTAGTCCGGCAGTACTGTGGGCGCCTTGCCTTCCCGGTCGGCGGTGCCGGCGTCTTCAAACAGCACCATAGCGCCGAAGTTTGCGGCCTTGGCTCCCTCCACGTCCCGAACCGGGTTATCGCCAACATAGGCGCAGTTTTCCGGGGCGCTGCCGATACAGCGAGCAGCCAGCAGGTAGATCGCCGGGTCCGGCTTGCGCAGGCGCACCTTGGACGAGAGGATCACGGTCTGGAAGCAGTCGGCCACACCGTCGCGGCACATCCAGTCGGGGATCTCGGTCTCGGTGATGGTGTTTGCGATGATGCCGAGCTTGTAGCCCCTGCGCTTCAGCTCCCGCAGGGTCTCCAGGGTGCCATCGTGCACAACGCGGCGGCCGTCATGGTCACGCCAAAGGCGGGTCAGCCTGGCGGCGTGGGGTGCCACACGCTCAGCGGGGTAGTCCGGCAGCAGATACTGCAGCCAGAGCTCCATTTCGGAGACATCCAAAAGCTCCGTCTTGGCCCATTTGCGATATGCCTTCCAATTCTTCTCGAGCTTGGCAAAAAAAGCGTCATGCTCTTCCGTGGAGCCGACAAGCTCCATCAGTTCTCTCTCTGCAGCGGCGGCAAACTCCTTATCCTCCACCACATAGCGCAGCGTCGCGCCAACGTCAAAGAAAATGGCTTCCAGGTTCTGCATTTTTCCGTCCTCCCTTTCTGCGTTTATGGTCAAACATTCTTATCGTTTCAATACAGACGGGATTTCTGCCAGGTCCTCGATCAGGGCATCCGGCATGTAGCCCGAATGCTCCAGCCCCGCGTCCCGATGAGCGATACTGGGGTTTCGGATCTGGATCATCATGGCCCAGCCGGCATTGCGTGTGCCGATCACATCCCGGGAAATGGTGTCGCCCACATAGCAAAGCTCTTCCGGCTTCAGACCCATGGCTTTTTCCGCAATGCGGAAGATTTCCGGCGAGGGCTTGCGGATCCCAGTCTCGGCAGAGGTAATGACACAATCCATCAGCGCCTCGATGCCGTACTCGGCCAGGAAGTGCCGCACGACAGAGCGTGAGATGATGTTGCTGATAACGCCCAGGTGCAATCCCATGGCTTTCAGCTCCATCATCGTCTCCTTCAGATGCTCGCGGCGCATCACGCAGGGACGCTCATAATCGTAAAGGAAGCTGAGTTCTTCGGCAAAGGGCTCGATCCGTTCGCGTTCAAGCCCGTATTCCCGGAGGTAATAGTCGCTCCAGATTTGCGCCGAGGGAAGTTCCCGCAGCGTTACTTCGGATTCATGCTTATAGACCTCGCTGTTAATGGCCAGACGCCCAGCCAAAAGCTCAGCGCCGCCTTCCAGCTTGATCCCATAATCGGAAAATCTCTCGATCAGCCGCTGCGCGAACCAGAGATCCCGTCCTGGGGGTGAGGAGGATTTGTGCAGTGTGCCGCCCAGGTCGAACAGTACCGCCTTGATCATGCTATAGCTCCTTTCCGGCAATCTCAAACGTTTCCGAACGATCTCAACCAAAAGATACCGCTTTTTCTTTCGCCCGTCAAGTATCTATTGTCTATGATAGTTGATTGTTTTAACGATATTCCTCATTTTCTAAAACTTTTCGGAGCATTTCCGGATTATTTTCAGGTATTTCCCGGATATTTTCAGAATTTGTGTAAATCATTTCCTCTACCGAGCATCTCAACCGGTTATTTAGGTTGAACTAACTGTATTTCACTTTAAAAAATCCATCGTTTTCGTTATTTTACACAAAAATTTGCTTGCTTTTTTTGTGAGGGTGAGTTACAATGTTTTCGTGAATTGTACGGAAATTTTCGTTACAAAGGAGGAGCGTATGAAAAACGTCACCATCAAGGACGTGGCCAAAGCCGCCGGCGTCTCCTACTCCACCGTCTCCCGCGCGCTGACAGGCAGCCCCGAGATCAGCGAAGAAACCCGAAGCCGGATCCTGCAGCTGTGCAAAGATATGAACTACACGGCCAACACCGTGGCCCGGGCCATGGTGATGAAGACCACCAAGCTCCTTGGTCTGATCCTCACCAGTGTGAATAACCCCTTCATGTCGGAGCTTGCTTATCATATCGACCGGCAGGCCCGCGCCAGAGGCTACAACATTATCCTTTGCAACTCTTCCCGGGATTCTGAGCAGGAGCGGGAGCTCTTCGAACTGATGATGGGCCGCCAGGTCGACGGCATCCTCCTTCTCCCCTCCGGGATCGAGAGCTACAACAAGCTCCATCCCTATCTCAGTCGCATCCCCACCGTGTTCATCGGGGAGAACCTGCGTGAGGTGCCGGAGAGCTATGTATCTGTAGATAACTACCGGGGTGCCCAGATCGGTGTGGAATATCTGTATAAGCTTGGCCACCGCGATATTCTGTATTTCGGGCGGCGCCGGGGCAGCACGACTCACCAGCTGCGCGCAGAGGGCTATGCCGCCGCCTGTGAGCATTTCGGCCTCACCCCGCGTTATTGCAACAACACCTTTTCATTTTCCTCTGTGAAATACGGCTACCAGCTGGCCAAGCAGCTTTTTTCCCGGGAGCGGCATTTCTCCGCCATCTTCGCCGCTACAGACACCAACGCTCTTGGCATCATGCAGGCGGCGGAGGAGATCGGCCTGCGCATCCCGCAGGATCTGTCCCTCCTCGGCTTTGATAACATCCGGGACAGCAGCCTGCCCAGGATCGAGCTGACCACCATTGAGCAGCCGATGAAGATGCTGGCCTCCGTGGCGGTAGACACTCTGCTTGACAAGATCCAGAACGATCAGGCCGGCTATTCCCACCGGATCCTCTCACCCGCGCTGGTGGAGCGCTCCTCCTGCGCCCCCTACCGCAAGCTGCTGTGATCCTTGGAAAAAGGCGTGTTGCAAAACAACACGCCCAATGAATTGCGCCCGGCGGCGCACGAAGGAGCAATTCCAATCATGCGCGAAGTGCAAATCACGGAGCGAGAAATCATGACGCCAGCAGCGTCAAATCATGATAAAGACGGGCTGTCTCAAAACCTTAACCGTTTTGTGACAGCCCGTTTTCTGTTTTTATCGGATCGGGCTGTTGCTGGCGCTGAGGATCTCCGGGTGGGAATCCATAAAGATCTTCAGTTCCTTGTAACTGATCTCGGTGCGGCGGCGGAGGATCAGGTCGTAGTCCGTGGTGCCGTCCCGGCGGCGGGCGATCTTGCTCTCCGCCACCTGGGCGTCCCACTGCTCCAGCTGCCGGAGCAGGGCCTCATGAAAGTCTGTGTCGCTTTTCACGGTGAACTGGATGCGGTTGGCGGCATAGGCGTCCGCCCCCACGGCGTAGCGATGCATGAAATACTGGATGGCACTGATCAGCACAGTGGCGATGATGCCGAGAAAAATCATCCCGGACCCCACCGCCAGACCGAGCCCGGCAGTAAACCAGAGCCCCGCGGCTGTGGTCAGGCCCTTGACGAGCCCCTCGTTTTTGAAAATCACCCCCGCGCAAAGAAAGCTGATGCCGCTTACCACCTGGGCCGCCACACGGGCCGGGTCCGTCCCGTGGGTCCCGTAAGAAAACGCACCGTCCGCCGTAATCATGTCCGCAAGGCCGTACTTGGACACCAGCATGAACAGCGCGGACGCGCAGCACACGATGATATGGGTGCGGATGCCGGCCTCCTTAAAGCGCTTGCTCCGCTCATACCCGATGGCCGCGCCGCAAAGGCAGGCCAGCAGCAGTCTTCCCGCAAAGTCCAGCACCTGCACAGGTGCAAATTGACTGTGAAGATATTGTATCAGCGTCATTTCGATCCCCTTCTATCGTAAAACGCAGGCAGGGCCCGGCGATCGGCGGAGCCCTGCAGCATCCTGTATTCTGATTTACTTGCCTTCCAAAAGGCCCTTCACCACGGGCAGGACCTCATAGATATCCTCCACCACGAAATCCGGCTCAAACGTCCGCTTTACGCCGGCGTCCTTTTCCTTCGTAAGCTTGGAGCAGATCTGGATGGAGCAGGCAAAGCCCGCCCGCTTGGAGCCGATGATGTCCCGGGAGATGGTATCCCCCACATAAACGCAGTTTTCCGGCTTCACCCGAAGCTGCCGGGTGGAGACCTCGAAGATATCCGGCAGAGGCTTGCGCATGCCGGTGACGGAGGAGAGCGTCACGTCCTGGAACAGGTCCCGGATGCCGTATTCCTCCAGGCTGTCAAAGACCTGGTACATGGCGGCGGTATTGCTGATGACGCCAAGCTTCAGTCCCAGATCCCGCAGGCCCTCCAGCATCTCCCGCACCCGGGGACGCAGGCTGCGGTGATAGTGGGTCAGCTCCCACATGTGGGCGATGGGCTCGCAGAGGGGCTCCAGGATCTCCCGGGGAAAGTTGAAGTCTGCCAGGGCATAGTCCCGCCAGATGGGGATGGGCTTGAGCTCCACGTCGCAGCTGTCCCGGAACGCGCCGTAGCGCTTCCATCCGGCGTCCACCCGACGCTTCAGCTCCGCCAGATCCACCTCAGGATCCAGCCCGCCGGCCTTCAGCATCCGATCCAGCTCTTCCACGGCGGCAAGCTCGGACTGCTCATCCACAAAGACGTCCTCCAGCGTTCCGCCCATATCAAACATCACCGAAGTGATCATGGGTCATCCTCCCTAACATCCGCGGCACTCAGCTGCGGCGGACATATTTTTTCCACGCGGGCTCTTCCTCCACCGGCGCGGGCGCATGATGATCCCGCCGATAGAGCAGCGTGAACAGCACCAGCCCCAGGCCCACCGGGATCGCCGCGAACCACAGCACAAAGTGCAGGAACACGCGCATCGTTTCCCAGTCCCGGAGCAGCAGCGCCATGGTGATAACAGAAGCCACAAGATACAGCAGCAGCCACAGATAGGTGCCAAGCATCAGGCGCTTGTCGCTCAGCAGCCGGTGCAGCACATAACCAACAAGCAAAACGGCCGCGCTCACGCACAGGGAAGCAAAAAGATTCCCCAATGCCACAGGCCAGCTCTCCGTCAAAGGCGAGAGCCAGTCCACGATATAATGGAAGCCGATCAGCAGCAGCGCGATAAAGACGATGCTCAGGCTGAAGGTATAGACCAGAAAGCCGCTTTTGGGCTTGCCGTCCTCGGTAAAGAGAAAGGCTCTCCAAAAGCTCCTGGCCCTTTCGTCCCACTTCTTCTGCCTTTGCTGACGGCGGTTTTCCCGCTCCAGGTCACGGGTCTCGTGAGATCTATGCTTGTTCTCCATAGTGTTTCAGAAAACTGCGGAGCGGGCGAGGCCGCTCCGCAGTTGCTCAGACAGATGATCAGCCGATGTTGGGGTTCTGATCCAGCCAGTAGATCCACAGGTCCTGGGCGTCCAGGAACACGTTGTAGATGGAAGCAAGATCGGGCTCGGCAGCGTTCAGCTCGGCCAGCGTCATTTCGTTCTTCTTGTCCTTCACGTCGTCGCGGACAGGCCAGTTGCCTTCCTTGGCAAAGGGCTTGAAGCCGCCGCTCTCGCCGTCAGCGCCGCCGGTCACAAAGCGGATGAACAGGCGGGCGCCGGCGGGGTGCTTGCAGTTGTTGACAACGTACAGGTACTCCAGGTTCTGAAGGC
>JAEEGJ010019945.1_pt1 | contig 14677 bp, 9 predicted proteins | sample 8958761 | NCBI WGS metagenome assembly JAEEGJ01 (sample SAMN16246546, study PRJNA631951) | gut metagenome | biome: gut microbiome; feature: rumen; material: RS-attached | host: Bos | place: Iran: Karaj | collected 2018-10 | reverse complement strand
GCACCGGCATAATTGCCGTCGTGTGTGGCGTGATGGCAGCTTCGATCTTTTCGGGGTCGATGTTGCCGGTTTCTTCTTCGACGTCCACAAATACGGGCTTTAGACCATTCCACCAGATGGAATGGGTTGTAGCCACGAAACTGTAAGGGGTTGTTATGACTTCGCCAGTGATTTTCATTGCCTGCAGGGCAGTAATGAGGGGCAGGGTGCCGTTGGTAAAAAGACTGATGTACTTGACACCGAGATAGTCTGCCAGAGCTTTTTCAAGTTCCCTGTGATAGAATCCGTTGTTCGTCAACCATTTCCTATCCCATATGTCCTGAAGCATGGGAATAAAGTCTTCCAGCTTCGGGAGAAGTGGGGAGGTGACTGTGATTTGTTTTTTATCCATGCTTTTCCCAAAATTCTTTAATAGTTTGAAGAAGATATTCTAACCGTTCTAAATGTAGTATTTTTGCGAATCCGAAGTAAAAAATAATCCCTGCAAAAATTTGTAAAACGATTCTTAAATAGATGTTGATTTGAACAAATCCGAGGGTGTAGACTGCGAGACCCATGAAAATAGATAAAATGAAGGATGGAATGATGTCTTTGATTTGTTCTATATAACCATATCCCATCAGTTTCTTGTTCGGATGAACATTGATGAATGTACAGATTAAAGATCCTGTTAGGGCTCCGTAGGCAATGCCAATCGGAGACTTGAAGTAGAAGTAACTCCCGATGAGTAGTGTTAAACCCATGATTTTTTTTATGATTTCTAGTTTAAGGAATATGTCGCTGCGACCCATGGCATTAATTGCGGCTAGGTTTGATGTGTGTATCGGGTAGAATGTGTACATAATGCAGTATATTTGCACGAAAGGTACGCATGGAAGCCATGGATCTCCAAGTACAATTCTAACGACGGGTTCTGCCATTGCCGCAAGTCCGGCCATCATCGGAGCAATAATAAATGTGCTTGTGACTATGGATCTGCGCATGAGCCGTTTTAGTTGAATTTTGTCATCTTGGTAAGATGATAATGCCGGAAGCATGACTGCTGAAATGGATGCGTTAATGTTACTAATTGCTATATAAGGAAATGTGTCTCCCCTATTGTAATAGGCTAGGTCTGCAGGGGTAAAGAATTTTCCTATGATAAGACCGCGGATATTGGTAAAAGAAACATCTAGAAGCGAAGAACAGAGTAATTTCCATCCAAAAGAAAATAAGCTCTTAATCCTAGTTGCAGAAAATTTAAAAGAAGGCCTCCAAGGAATGGAAAACCACATGATGATAACCGCAATCAATATGTTGCTTAATTGCTGGTAAACGAGCGCCCAAACTCCGAATCCTGCAAGAGCCAAGCTGATGCCGATTGAACCTGAAATAAGTACCGCCCCAATACTTCGAAAAAAAAGTTTCTTGAACATCATGTGTTTTGCAATATAGGCGTTTTGAATAGAATTGAAAACGCCTATAAATAGGGTGATGGACAGTATTCGGACAACAGGTGTGAGTGTTTCTTGATTAAAGAATGCGGAAATGAGGGGGGCCGAAAAAAAGAGGATCGTGTAAACTAGAATAGCAATGCCCAAACTGGCTACAAAAACGGTTGAAAAATCCAAATCATCGGAATCTTTTTTTTGTATGAGTGCTGTGTTTAAGCCGCTTTGGACAAAAACTGTGGCAATATTGATAAAAATGGTAATTAATGCTACAAGACCGAAATCGTTAGGTGCTAGAACTCTTGCAAGAACAATTGAAAGCGCAAACTGAATAAGTTGCGTTCCGCTTCGCTCGAAAAATTTCCAGAAGAGCGAAGATATGATGGCTTGTTTAGAGTGCATGTGGATTCTTTGTTGTCGAATTCCCTTAAAATATAGAAGTTTTGCTGATTTATGGCATAGTAAGGTCGTGCGTGTATAGGAAAAAAGAACGAATAATTTCAATTTTTTCTAGATGTTTGTTTCGTTCTTGCAAAAATGTTATATTTTTGTCAAAATGAGCGTATTGAAGTTTCAAATGATGATATTGTTCTTGGCGGCACTTGTTGCTGTTTCTTGTAGCAATTCTGAATCTTATCACGAAGATGATTTATTTGTAGATGCGGGAGAATTTGAACGAGATTCTGTTTCAGAAATGTTTTTTCCTGAAAATATGATTCTTATAGCTAGTTCAAAACAGCAGGTTGTTCTTGGTTGTAATGGTTCTGGTACTAAATTGAATGAAAAACCAGAAATGAAAGTCATTTTGAATTATAATTACTTTATGGATGTCCATGAGGTTACTTGTGGCGAATTTATTTCTGTCATGAACCGTTATGGGAGTGCCGAAAGTTTTGCCAGAACCTATAAATGTTTGGCAGATTCCCTTCCTGTTGTTGATGTGACATATTTCGATGCCGTTCTTTTTGCAAATGCTAAAAGTGTTGCGAACCATGCAGATACTGTATATAGTTATTCTGGAGCTACTTTTGATGAAGACGGACATTGCTCAAATCTTAATGGCCTTGTTTTTCATGCCGATAGGAAAGGCTTTCGTTTACCGACGGAGGCGGAATGGATAAAGGCCGCGTCCGGTGACTTTGATGCATCAAATAGCTGGCATAATGGGAATTCAGAATTTGAAGTACATAAAGTTTGCTCGAAAAGGTTTGATAAATTAGGGTTTTGTGATTTTGCAGGAAATGTGATGGAGTGGGTTAATGACTGGCTTGGTGAATTGTACGATACTACTGTAATAAATTACGTGGGGGCATCGGATGGGGGCTCTATCGGTGAGCGCATTGTCAAGGGAGGTGCGTTTAATACGGAAATCGCTAATATCAACACATTTAGTCGCGGTGATGTTTATATGGTAACATCTTCTACACGAGCCAACTATGTGGGTTTTCGCTTGGCGTATGGTTCTATTCCTGATCCAGTTTGGATAGGAAATGATGGAACGGCAAAGAAAAGTGTCATCAATTTACTTGCTTCATCTTCTGATATTTACACTTATACTAAATCCTATAATGTGAAATTAGCGTTCAGAAATGATGAATCGGGAAATCTAGCATTCGTGGATTATGCTAATGGGTCGTTATCTGTAACAGAGATTTTAGATACGATTGATGCTTATCATCCAGAAATATCTCCTGATGGAAATAAAGTTGCATTCTGTTCCAAACTGGAAGGTGTTTCGGGTAAGTCTGCCTTATATGTCCGTAATTTAGATAAAGAAGGAAGTGAACTTGTAAAACTTGATGTCCCAAGTGCTGCTATTCCTCGTTGGCGAGTTCTTGATGGCGGTGATACGGTTATCACGTATGTGACTGATGCTGGTAGTAATAAGAATGAAGCTGCGTGGAAAAAGTATAGTACGTGGCGAGTCCGTTTTGCTGAAGGCAAGTTTGGTGAACCTCAAAAAATCATGGATGGTGCATTTCATGGAGGTGTTGACGTTGGAGACCGATTGGCTGTGACCGGTGCGCAACTTCTAAGAGCGCGAGTGAATCGCTCTGATACATTGTGGTACAACGGGGAACAGGCTTGTAACGTATCGCTCTCTCAAGATGGGAGTCGGCGTACAGTGTTCCTTGATTTTGGTGGTAAAACAGGACAGGCCTATGTTGGAAAAATGTACGGAGCTCATCAAAATTTATTTGTTGCTGATAGCACGGGAAAATTAATTCAGTATGTAATGGCTCCAGAAGGGCTTACGTTTGACCACAGTGAATGGGCTGTTGGTAGCGTGAAGGATAATGTTGTTGCAACACTTTCAAATTCAGATGGAGCTCATCAGAAAATTGTTCTTATAAATCTTGAAGAAAACTCTATAATAGAGCTTCTGGAGGGGGAGGAATTGTGGCAGCCGAGCCTTTGGATAAAGAGTCGGAAAATTGAGATGACTTCCAGTAGTAGCGAGGAATTGAAAGACTCTTGGAATTCCAGTAGCAGTATGGAAGAATTAAGTGATTCCATTATATATGGATATGAGTTTGATATAGATAGTGCTGGTATGTACTACAATAATTCTGGTGCCTGTAATTATGCTTTGTATTACCGGTATAAAATGGAACTGCTTTGGCGGTATAAGGATTCCGCTAATGTGGTTGTGGTGGGATCTTCTAGGCCTTACAATGGGGTAATGCCATTTATGTTCCAACAGCCTATAGTTGCCGTAAATTTGGCGGTCCCGGTAGGAATTCTAAGTGGCAGTAAGTATATTTTGGAAAATTACGTTATTCCTCATTACAAGCGCTTGAAAGTTGTCATTATGTCTATAGATTTGGATCGAGGGACTAATGCGGGAAGGAATGCAAATAACATGTTCTACACGTCGTATGAGTCTTACCCGGGATATGTTTACGACAAAAATCATAATTTTTGGAAGGGCTACGATACGGAAAGTCTTTACTACGCTACTTATGATGCGCTTGGATCGAATGATTTAGCCTCGGTATTGAGATCTTCTGGAGGTTACTCTACAGGAGTAGGTTCTTCCAGTTGGGGAAAACCTGCTGTAGATGATGATTCTACCAAATTTGATCGTGAGATGAATCTATTTGAAATGAATAAGGTAAAGCTTGATGAATTAATTCAAACTTGCCAAAAGAACGGAATAATCCTAGTGGGTGTACTTTTCCCAATGAATCCTAGATACAAGGAAACGGGGGCCTTTGGTAGGCACGGCCTTCGCAGAAGTATTGCTCCAACTATAATTTCGGAATTACAAAAATTGAGCGATTTGTATTCGAATTTCATTCTTTTTGATGAAAATAAAATGGGAAACCATGACTATACGGATGAAATGGCTCGCGATGTTGATCACCTAAACGATTTGGGTGCTGTTTTGATGACAGAGCGTCTAGATTCTCTGCTTAAACAACAAACTATAAACTGGAATAACTAATCTAAGTTGTTGTCAATCCAATTGATTCTTTGTTGAATCCAGGATTTTAGAGAATCTATAGCTTCTGCGTAGTTGCTGTATTGTGTTTCGTGATATAGGTTTTCGTCCGTGTCGAGTACGGGCCAGCGTTTATTGTCGTTTTTGACGGCTGATAGAATTGTAGCGGCGGTTGAATCTATAGAATTAGCAATCTCAGTGAATTTTGAATGGTTTTCCTTCCAAAAATCTGTTGCTTGAACGGCGAAATCTTTTTCTTTCCACAGCCATTTGAACCAGCCTGTTTTCCGTATTTCCCAGCTAAAAGGATCAGTTGTTACTCCGACCATCCCTATGCCATATCCTAGGTCAAAATCCCAAACGGGTCCCATCTTTATGACGTCATCTTGTTCCCATGTTATGAAAATACTTCGCTGAAACTTTCCGTCAAGATTTTTTGATAATTCTTGAATCCAGTAATATCGGATGAAGTCTTTTACATCTAACCATTTTTTTAGTTGGCTTAAATTACAAGCTTTAGATGAGATAAGGTCTTCAAAATTATTAAGATGGTTTTTAACCTTATTGATATCACTAGTAGTTACTATTTTGGGATTTTTTATTTCAAAAAGATTATTATGCTTTGTCATGAAATAGGGTTTATTGCTAGAAGATGTTGTTTTTTCTAGAAGAAAATCGCTGTCTTTTATGTTTATTCTATTTCTTCCCGTTTTTACATTTTCTGATAGTTGGTATAGTCCAAGATATTCATGGTTGATGAATAGTTCAATGAATTGACTGTGTGTTGTGTAATCATCACCTAATTTCTCTGCAAGTTGGCTGGAAATATGGTTTTTTAAATGAGTTTTGTCTCTAAAGTTGGCGATGAGTACCCAATCTCGGTTGTCGAGCATTCCCAAAAGCCCCTTTTTTTGTGACAATTTTATTTTGTAACCGTATTTGGGCATTTTGAAGCTGGAATTTCCTCTGCCTTTGATTTCTAAATCCATTATTTCGCTTTCGGGGCCATTTTTCCCATAGATCTGTAGCTTGGCTGGAATTTTGGTTTCCTTGTCTTGAATCTGTGCGAAATTTTCTGTTTCAATGACAAGACGGGGTAGACCAGCATAAGGATATTCCGAATCGTCCAAAACTAAAAAATCGGGATTGCTTTCTGTGCCGTTCCAGACGCAGGAACAGAGGCATATACAAACAAGAAGGAATGCCGATAAACGGAACATGTGCTAAATATAGTTTTTCTAAATTTAATATAGATGTTATCACAGATGTTCTATCGAAGGCTTGCATATCTTGTGTATGCGCTTTTTTTGCTCTCGTCGGCAGCTTTTGCCCGCGAGACGGTTTCCCCCGTTCGCGCTCCCGAAAGCTATGCCCTGTTTGGAGGCTTGGCAGAACTCCGTGACGATGTCTACAGCGCAGATTTGAATGTGGCGGGGGAGTATGCCCCTTGTACTTGCTTTGGCGTTTATGGTGATTTCTCTTACCGGCTCCTGAGTTACGAATACGACCTCATGTTCCATGACCAGCGTCATGAGGCGCTGAATTTGCGTGTCAATGGTCTGAATGAATCTTATTTGGGCATGAAGTTAAAGCCGTTCCCATTTTTTGGAATTGATTTCAATTGGCGATTTCCTCCCCGCGAAGGCTCCCAGGTCAATCGCTTTCACCGTCTGGGTATTTCGCCATTTGGTCTGTTCAATTTTTCTAGAAACATGACTTTGGGGGCTGCGCTGGAATATTTCAGGTTCCTTGAAAAACAGGATTTTCAACCGGGCGACGAACTAGGCCTCAAGGGGTCCATTTCGTGGAAGTTGCTTTGGGACCGAGATGATTATTCCGGCTGGAAATTCGATTACGTTTTCCTGTACCGCTGGCGCATTCAGGAATCCGAAAACCTGCATATGGATAAGCCCTACCGTAAAATGAAAGACTTGGAGCGCGGATTTAGGATGCGTGTGGATGCTGCCCGCTATTTCCCCGTATTTAAGAATTCTCTAGGTGTCGCTCTCTTTTATGAGATGAATCGCGGTTACTTGTTTGGAATGGAAACGGGTCACACTTTAGGGCTTTATGCAAAGTTCATGTTCCTATAAGGCAATCTTGATCGGTAATGGTACCATGGGGCAGCGGCACAAGCAGCTGTTCGAAGAAGATAGTGTTGAATTCGTCGGTGTCGCCGATACCTCGGCCGAGGCTACCGCCTTGTTCAAGCAAATTAAAACTGGCGAGCTTAAGCCTGACTTTGCCGTCGTTGCATCTCCTGCCGTAACGCATGACGAATACGTAAAGAAATGCATCAAAATGAAGCTCCCGGTGCTTCTGGAAAAACCGGTGTCGGTATCTGGGGAGGATGCTCTGGAATACCAGAAACTTGCCTTGAAACGCAATGCGTTTGTCTTTGTCGGACATTCGGAACGCTACAACCCGGCAATTGAAGAATTTACGAAGACTGATTTTTGCAAGGAAATGCAGGATTGCTTGAAATCCTGGTATCTCCAAAAGCCAGATGTGTTTCCGATTTGTTTTAAGTTTACGCGAACGCACGGTTTTTCGCCGCGTAACCGCGATGTTTCCGTAGAATACGACCTGATGATTCACGACATGGACTTGCTTTGTTCCTTTGTGGACAAGAACGCCATGTTGTACAATTCGCTTCAATGCGAGGAATTATCGGATGACCGTGTTCATGCTATTTATGATTTCAGAACATTTAAGGCCGAATTTATAGCAGACCGCAATTGTGCCACAGATTCACGCGCGGTAGAAATTTCGATGAACGGCCGTTCCGTAACACTGGATTTGGGGGCCTATCGGAACGGCAATCCGGCGTATGCATTGCAAAGGGAACATCAGGCTTTTCTAAATTATTTGAGCTCTTATAAGAATTCGGCGAAAGATGAAGATTCCGCATACGATTGGTATCGTGGCTTCTATGACGCCTGCTATGCGGTCGTACTAGTTGCTTTGATCGGTGAATTGTACAAAAAGGGGAGAACGAATGAAATTGTTGCAAAATAAGTTTGTACCGGCGCTTTTTTTGTTCTGCGCGGCGTATGCCCTTGCCTATATTCCGGGCGAGTCGGGCTTTGTATCGCTCGAAAATGAACATGGTATTTGGGGAAACCCGGCCGGTCTTGCGGCTTTTGATTCCAAGGGAGCCCTTGTCAGTTACGATTATGACAATGCAATCAAGAACTTTCGTATCGGTGGAAATCTAGAGCATTGGGCTGCCAGTTTTGACTATACCCAAGGTCCCAATCGCCTTGACATTTCTCGATGGAGCCTGACTCATGGAAATGCCCTTTGGAATCACGTGATTTTTGTGGGCGAACGTCTTAATGCGACTCGTACGGCGCATTACAGCGGTACGGAGTGGAGCTTGGATTTGGGCTTGATGTTGCGTCCGTTGTCGTTCCTTTCTCTTGGCTATTCTTGCGATAATGCACTATATGTTGGCCCGCAGGCCCCCGATCGCTTGCAGAACTTGGGGGCTACCTTGCGTCTTGGCCCACTTATGAGTGTGAGCTACGATGTAGAAGATTTTGAAAACCATCGGTTGCTTATAGAACTTGGCCTGTATGGTGTTCGTTGGGGACTTCGTGTTCCTTTGCATGGTGATGATCAATATCGCCTTACCTTTTCTACCAGTTTGGGTGGTTACAACAATGTGGCCTTGCATGTGTACGATGATCTTTTGCCCAAGGGAGGCGCCTGGGGTTACCATAGTGCCCGCAATCCGAACGCCTCTTTGAGTGCGCAGATTATCCGTGTCCCGCTGGATATGCAAGTCTCTGAAACCGAAGACGAATATTCGTTTTTCCGCAAGAGTTCCATTAGCATTTGGCATGTGCGGAACTTATTTGAACATATGTTGCGCGATCCGGCCTGTGGCCTCGTGATTCTTGATTTCTCAGGTTACAAGGGCAATATCGGAATTTCAAGTGAAATCGACCGTTACGTTAAAAAGCTCAGGACTCGCGGCAGCAAGGTTGTCGCCTACATGGATGATATTCGTCCCGCTGTGCTGCTGGCATCTGCGCATGTGAATCGCATTGTGGTGGAACCCTCGGCTCATATGAATTGGCGAGGTCTTGGCGGAAACATTCTTTTCTATAAGGGGCTGTTCGATAAGCTGGGAGTGAAGGTGGAATTCCTGCGTCACGGCAAGTACAAGTCTGCCGTTGAACCTTACATTGCAGATTCCATGTCGGCTGAATCTCGCGCAAACTTTGATACGTTGTATAGCGATTTGTGGACTTCTTTGCAGACCTACATTTCCATGCGTGGTGTAGGGGCCCAAGTGTCGGCTGCCAAGGCGTACGAACATCTGGATTCGCTCGCATCAGAGCCGTTGGTAACCGCTTCTGCGGCAAAGCGTGCTGGCTTGGTGGACACCCTGCTCTATTTGGACCAGGTGCCTACCTATGCACTCAAGACCTTCTTTGGTATTGATTATCCCAATGCGGCGTATCGCACTTGGTATCCGACGGACAAGAAGATTTTCAACGAAAGCTGGGCTCCGCGTGCAAAGATTGCTCTTCTCAATATCGACGGTACCATCGATTCCCGTATGGAACGCTCAGTGCTTGAATCGATTCGCAAGTTGCCTTCGACCGGTGCCGAAGCCTTGATTGTGCGCATTTCTTCGCCGGGGGGCTCTGCGATTGCTTCCGACAAGATTTGGGCGGCGCTCCGCAATGTTAGCGAGCAGGGGATTCCGGTTGTTTCTAGTATCGGTTACATGGGTGCTTCGGGCGGCTACTTCATCGCCTGCGCCGGTGACAAGATTCTTGCGGAACCGATGTCCATTGTGGGTAGCATCGGTATTTACGGCGGTAAAATCGATGCTTCTGGTCTTATGGAAAAAGTCGGCCTCAAGGCCGAAACCGTCAAGACGCATGAATATGCCGATGCGACGACCTTTACGCGCTCCTGGACGGACCGCGAAAAGGCAGCATTGCAGGCGTACATGGATGAATTCTACGAGCGCTTCACTGGGGTTGTTTCTAAGGCTACGGGAATTCCGCAGGCTACCGTCGATACCGCCTACGGTGGCGGTCGCGTCATGATCGGTATCAAGGCGCAAGCCGCAGGGCTTGTCCACGGTCTCGGCGGAATCGACGACGCCATCGCCGTCGCCAAGCAACTTGCCGACATCGGCGAAAACACCGATATCGATTTGCAAGTGCTCGGCTCCGGTCATTCGCTTACGCTTCCGACTCCGGGTGCCAAGATGCTTTACCAGTTGTCCGACTGGACCGACTACATTTACGATTTGAGTCGCCCGCAGCTTTGGGCGGTCGAACCTGCGCTATTTGAACCGACTTTGTTAGGTATTGAATAATGTTTTATATCGTCCTTACGGTTTTAGGTTGCTTGGCCATTTCGGCGTTCTGTTCGGTGACAGAAGCGTCGTTTTATAGCATGCCTCCAGCCACAATCGAGCAACTGCAAAAACAGAAGAAGTTTACGGCCCGCTACATTGTGCATGTCAAGGAAAATATTGACCGCTATATAGCCTCGGTGCTGGTGGTGAATACGATTGCAAATACCGTGGGCGCATCGCTTGCTACGGCTCTGGCGGTAAAAAATTTGCCGCCGCTTGGGCAGGTCTCGCTCCCGATTATTCTCACGGTGCTCATTCTTTTGTTCGGTGAAATTACGCCGAAAACGCTCGGCGTCAAGCAGGCGAAAATTGCAGCCCCTTTGGTCGCGGTACCTTTCTATTACATCACAATTGTCCTTTCGTGGACGGGTATTATTTGGCTTTGTCTTACGCTGACCAAACATTGGACGCGTGAAAAAGAAGACAAGAAGGATGTGAGCATCGATGACATCAATAGTCTGGTGAGTCTCGGGCTCCGCGAAGATGTCATTGACCGCCAACAGTCCTTGGTTATCAAGAATATTTTGGCGCTAAAGTCTGTGCCGGTGCGTAAGGTGATGACGCCGCGTCAGGTGGTGTTTTCGCTGAAGGCTGATTCTTCTATCGGCGAAACTCTGGATGAGCGCGGCAACTGGCCCTTCTCCCGTGTGCCGCTTTACGAGAAGGAAAAGGACAACTGGATTGGTATCGTTCTCCGCCGCGATGCCTATAACAAGCTTGCTGAAGGTCTGCGCGATGTAAAACTTCGCCAGATGATGCGCCCGTTACAGCTGATTCCCGATAGCCTTACTTTAGACAAACTGTTGCTCCGGTTCTTAAAGCAGCGTGGGCATGTGGTAGGTGTCGTCGATGAATGGGGTGCCATTGCCGGCATCGTCAGCCTCGAAGACGTTCTCGAAGAAATCCTCGGTCGCGAAATTGTCGATGAATACGACGAAAACGTGGACCTTCAGGAAACTGCCCGCCGCCGCTCCAAAGCCCTTGCTCGCATTCGCCAACAAAGCAAGATGCAAAAGGACATTGAAAAATAGATTCTGCTATGACTCCTGCAAAACCGAATTACTTCCCGGCTCTTGATGGCCTACGACTCCTTGCAAGCGTTAACATTGTGATGCTTCATTTGGGTTCCTCCTCGGCCCTCAACTATATGTCCGATTACAAGTGGATTATGCCCATCGTGAATGCGCCCGCCTTTGCGGCAGGCATCTTCTACGTGCTCGCGGGCTTCCTATTTGCAAGCAAGTTTAGCGATCCGGAACGCCAAATCCCCGTAGTCCCCTTCATGTTCAGTCGCATTGCAAAGCTTTACCGCCTGCACTTCTTCATGACGCTCCTCATGTTCATCGTGCTCGTTTTCAAGTTCAGCGGTTACACGCATCTGCCTGCCTTAAATGAATTTGGAGACTGTGCGGCGGCTGGTCTTGCCAAGATGACACATCCGTGGCGTAGTCTGTTTTTGCATCTGTCCCTTACCTGGTCTATCGTGCCTGATTTGGGCATGAAGTTGAATGAACCTTCCTGGTCGCTTACTAGCTTCTTTGTGTGCTACGCCGTAACGCCCTGGTTTAGCCGTTGGCTCTTTAAGCAAAGTGACCGTACGCTCTGGGTGCTTTTTGGAACGCTCTTTATTCCGGGTATTCTGTGGGCTACTCTTTTCGGCCTTTCCGACAATCTCTGGTTCGACAGTTACGATGCCAAATACCGTTTCTTCCACATTTTTGCGCCCGTCCGTATTTTTGAATACCTGTTCGGCATGGTGCTCTTTAGGCTCTTTAAAGAAGGCCACTTTGATTTCCTCAAGCGAAACTTTGCAAGTGGTATCGCTCAATTCGTGATGCTTGCCGCCATTTATGGCAGCCTCTTCCTGATGCGTCCGGAACTGAATCCCGGATTCAACTATTTCTTCCACCATTCGCTCCCGATTTTGCTGTATGGCCTTTTCTTGGTTTCGCTTTTGACCGGCAAAGGCTTTATGGCCCGTTTCTTCTGCATCGGAATCGTTCGTAAAATTGGCCGTGCCTCGTTCTATCCGTATCTGATTCACTTGCCGATCATTACGATTGCCTGGGGAATCTGCAATTTGAATTGTCCCAAGAATACAATTCTTTTGCTAATCTTTATTTACACGGTTAGCACGCTTTACAGTGAATTCAAGGTTTGGCGGCGCAAGAAAGCCAAGGCAAAACTGCAGGCAGCCTCTTCCGCCGCGCCGCCAACCAAATAAGCGTTCTGCAAAAAAGCTCTCCGAACGAATCGGAGAGCTTTTTGTGTGCAGGAGTAAAATGTTACATCTCTTCGAGTTCTTTACCCTTGGTTTCTTTAATGAACTTTGCTACAAAGAAGATGCTGAATATGGCGAAGAAGGAATAGATGGCGTAAGTGGGGCCGACGCCAATGCCGTCTTTACCCGTAAGCACCGGGAAGCTCCAAGTCACAACGAAGTTTGCACCCCATTGGGCGAGGCCGCAAATGGCGATAGCCACGGCACGGATACGGTTATTGAACATTTCGCCAAGCATCACCCACATGACCGGACCCCAAGACACGGCGAAGAACGTGATGTAAAGGTTGGCGGCAATCAAGGCGATAACGCCTGCTGCATTGGGGAGGCTTCCATCGGAATTGGCATTCATGAAGCATACAGTTAGCGTGCTTAAGGTAATGGCCATACCCACGCTACCGATAAGGAGAAGCGGCTTACGACCAATCTTGTCGATAAGCATAATGGCTACAATTGTCATCACCAGGTTTACACCACTAGAAATAACGCTCGTAAGGAAGGCGTCGCTTTCACCGAAGCCTACACTCTGCCAAAGCATGGTGCCATAATAGAAGATGACGTTGATGCCCACAAGCTGCTGCAAAATTGCAAGGCCAAGGCCTGCCCACACAATGGGGGCGATGCGTTTTTTGCCACCGACCATTTCGAGCAAATCGGCCAGTTTTGCAGGCTTTTCGTTCTTGAAAGTCTCGTGAATGTTTTCAATTTCTTTGTCGACACCCTCGGAATCAATCTTGGCGAGTACTTCCTTTGCCTCTTCTAGGCGACCCTTATGCACAAGGTAGCGCGGGGATTCGGGAAGCTTCCAAGCGGCAAGCCCGTAGAGGGCTGCCGGGACGATTTCGACCCAGAACATAATCTGCCAGGCCTTGAATCCGCCGAAGAGAACATTGTTCGCAGAACCCGCTAAACGAACAATCAAATAGTTCGAAAGCAGTGCCACGAAAATACCGATCACGATGGCGAATTGCTGCATTGAACCTAATCGTCCACGTAAATGGGCGGGTGCAGTTTCTGCGATGTAAATCGGGGCGATAATAGAAGCGACACCGATACCGACACCGCCAATGACGCGCCAGAATATAAAGTCAGGAATTCCGAACGGAACGCCCGAACCGATAGCACTTACCAGGAATAAGGCTGATGCGGCAAGCATACAGCGAACGCGGCCGAACATATCGGCAAGACGGCCTGCAAAGTAGGCTCCAACAGCTGCGCCGATCAGTGCGAGCGACACAGCCCAGGCAAGTTGATAGTCGGTTGCGTTAAAGTGGATTTTCAAGGCTCCGTTCGCCCCGTTAATCACGGAAGAATCGAAGCCGAATAGGAATCCGCCAATTGCGGCAGATAGAGTAATGAGTATAATGTGTCCCATATTGGACTTTGCATTGGACATTTAAGCCCCCTTTTTGCGTTGATGGATATATAAATAATATAGGTGTTGTATGCTCCAAAAAGCAAGTTTTGACGTTATTTTTTAATATAAATTATATTCCAAGTTGGAATATTCGGGGTGTTTTGCAGATGAACTCTTGTTACAGAAGTGCATTTTTTATTTCAAATTGGGCATCCGAATTTCAGCCTTGTGTAATACAGGTGCGTTGCCGTAGCTTTCGCTAATTTCTATCTTTACGCCCGAAAATTTAACGCCGAATAGCTATGGGCTATGAGGTATGAGGTCGCACACTTCGTGTGCTTTGAGCTAAAGAATCGCGCCAAAGGCGCCTAATAAATCGCCTAGCTTTGCTAGGCAGTCTCATTGCTCAAAGGAAGCCGAAGGATTCCGTGCCCACAGCCCACAGCCTGGCCGAAGGCCAAGAGGAAAACTATGTTCCGTGAAGTAAAGAAAGAAGAGACTTTTCCGCAGATTGAAGAGCGCGTGCTCGGCCTGTGGGACAAGGACGAAAGCTTCAAGAAGTCGCTTGACAGCCGTCCGGAAACTGAACCGTATACATTCTACGATGGCCCTCCGTTTGCAACGGGCCTTCCGCACTATGGTCACTTGCTTGCCGGTACCATCAAGGACATCGTTCCGCGTTACTGGACCATGAAGGGCAAGAAGGTTCCGCGCGGTTTCGGTTGGGACTGCCACGGCCTCCCCATTGAATCCCTCGTGCAGAACGAACTCGGTCTCG
>JAEEGJ010019944.1_pt1 | contig 14678 bp, 15 predicted proteins | sample 8958761 | NCBI WGS metagenome assembly JAEEGJ01 (sample SAMN16246546, study PRJNA631951) | gut metagenome | biome: gut microbiome; feature: rumen; material: RS-attached | host: Bos | place: Iran: Karaj | collected 2018-10 | reverse complement strand
TTTGACAGCAGATGTACCAAGATCAATGCCTATATAATACATGTACTCCCTCCTATAATAAAATGATAAAAAGGCGCTTAAGTATCATATGTAAATACATACAGAGATATTCTATAAAATATTTTTATAAAAGTCAATTACCTATTTGCCTTTTCCACTTTTTTTGACTTTTTTAACAATTCTTACCCCTTATTTTTGTGCAATTTAGCGAACTACTTATGGTTTAAAAAAGTGGACAATTTGAAAAGAAAATAGTATAATTTTTTAAAATCTATTGTATTAAATCCTTTTTTTATGAATTCACCAGAGGAATGTCTTCTGTGAATAAAAAATATTTAGGAGGAAAAACCAAGAAATGAAGAAAATCCTGGCAATGGTACTGGCGCTGGTCATGATCATGGCGCTGTGCTGCACTTCTGCATTTGCAGAAGCGAAAGACGAGTACAATGTAACAGTGCTCGTATGGAAGTTTGATGACACTTATGGTTCCTCTGTCCGTCAGGGCATGCTGAAATGGGCAGAGACGATCGGCGATGAGCTGGGTGTCAAGATTAACCTCGACATGCAGGATGCCGGAGACGACATGGCAAAGCAGGTTGAGCAGGCTGACCAGGCTGTCAGCAAGAAGCCTGACTTTGTTATCATCAACCTCGCAGAGCCTGCAGGCGGCCAGACTTTGGTAGACAAGTTCACCGAAGCCGGAATTCCTTTCCTGTTCTACAACATTCCGCCCTCTGAAGAGACATATGAATCTGTTGTTAAAGATTCCGGTGCTTTCTTCGTAGGCACGCTGCCCCGTGAAGCCGGTGACATGCAGGGTGAAATCCTTGCAGATCTCTGGGCTGAAGATTCTGCCAAGCTCGACATCAACGGTGACGGCACTATCCAGTTTGTAGAGTTCAAGGGTGTTGCAAACAACCCCGAAGCAATTGCCCGTACACAGTACTCTGAAGAGACCGCTCGCGAACTCGGTGTTCCTCTGGAGATGGTCACTGATGTTATTGTTGCTGACTGGGATACCACCAAGGCAAATGATGCAATGCTCTCCACATGGCAGTCTCATCCTGAAATCGAGCTCGTTTTCGCCAACAATGACGATATGGCAATTGGCGTTATCGCAGCTCTGAACCAGTCCGGCTTCAACACCGGCAACGAGGGTGATCCTTCCATCGCTGTTATCGGCGTCGATGCTACTGACGCAGCATTTGAGGCAATCAAAGCCGGCCGTATGACAGCTACTGTAAAGCAGGACGGCGATGCAATGGGCGAAGCCAACATCCGCTTCATGATGAACTGGCTGCTCAACGGCACATGGTATGAAGGCCTTGAAGACATGTACAAGCTGAATGATGACGGCTGCTCCGTCTACATTCCTTACGCAAAGATCACCGCAGATTCTGTTAAGTAATTCTGAAACAGGAAACGTTTGATCTTTGAAGGTTCGACGGTTCCGGCGACTTCGGTTGCCGGAACCGTTTTGGAAACTATCGAATACGTGGAAAAGTGGTGATATATGACTATGTCTGAAAAACAGGTCGGTCAGGAGAATCAGCCGTATCTGTTAGAGATGCTGGATATAGATAAACAATTCCCCGGTGTTAAGGCATTGAATCATGCAAAGCTGCAGCTGAGAGCCGGTACGGTGCATGCCCTCATGGGGGAAAACGGCGCGGGAAAATCCACGCTGATGAAGTGCCTCTTTGGCATTTATACCCGTGACGGTGGCACGGTCACAATGAACGGGCATCCTGTAACCTTCACCAGTCCGCGTGATGCGCTGGACAACGGCGTTGCCATGGTGCATCAGGAGCTGAATCAGGTGCTGCGCCGGAATGTAATGGAAAACATGTGGCTGGGCCGCTTCCCGACCAATAAGCTGGGGATAGTGGACAGCAAAAAGATGTATGAGGAAACGAAAGCAGTCTTTGAACAGCTGGAGATTGATGTTGATCCGAAGCAGATCATCGGCAGTCTCTCCGTTTCCAAACGGCAGATGGTGGAAATCGGCAAGGCGGTTTCCTACAATGCCAAAATCCTGGTTCTGGATGAACCTACCAGTTCCCTGACAGAGGATGAAGTGGAACATCTGTTCCGTATTATGAAGCGCCTGACGGCTCAGGGCGTCGGCATCATCTACATCAGCCATAAAATGGATGAAATTCTCAGGATATCCGACGAAGTCACCATCATGCGTGACGGTCAGTGGATAGCAACCAGAGAAGCCAAAGATCTGACTAAGGCAGAGATTATCCGCCTGATGGTCGGCCGTGAAATGACCAATCAGTTCCCGCCGAAAAACAATAAAATCGGGGATGTGCTTCTGGATGTGAAGGATTTCTCCGGCCGTTATGAACCGACATGTCATAATGTTTCTTTTCAGCTGCATAAAGGAGAAGTCCTTGGAGTGGCCGGCCTTGTTGGTTCCAGACGTACAGAGCTGCTCAATTCTCTGTTCGGGTATTATACCAAAGGCGGCGGCGAGCTGACGATGCAGGGAAAGCCCATCAGCAATGTGACCACAGACGAAGCCCGCAGAAACGGTTTTGCCCTGATTACAGAGGAGCGCCGAGCCACCGGTATTTTCGGAGAGAACACCATCTTATTCAATTCGATTATTGCCAATATTGACAACTATGGCAAGCCTCTGCTGAACGGGAAAAAGATGGACAAGGACACTGACTGGGTTATTGACTCCATCAAGGTAAAAACCCCGTCAAAGAAAACACGCATAAAAAGTCTGTCCGGCGGGAACCAGCAAAAGGTAATCATCGGGCGCTGGCTGCTGACGGAACCCGATGTACTTCTGCTGGATGAACCGACGCGCGGTATCGACGTTGGTGCCAAGTATGAAATCTATCAGCTGATTCTGAACCTGGCGGAACAGGGGAAGGGCGTTATGATGGTCTCCTCGGAAATGCCGGAACTGCTTGGAATCTGTGACCGGATTCTGGTCATGTCCAACGGCAGGCTGGCCGGTATCGTGGAACGGGGTAAAGACTTCGGAGACATTCCCGGTGAGCAGGAAACCATTATGGCTCTGGCGGCCAAGTATGTGTGATGAGGTAAAAACAGATGAAAAAAAGAAGAATCTTCAGTATCATCATGCTGGTCGTGCTGGCAATCGGAATTGCCTGCATGGCATATGGTGTGACAGGTAGAAATATATATAATAACGCAGTCGTTATGATGGGCAGTGATAAAAAAACTGCCATGAGCTTCATTCAGGACCCCGAAAAGCTGACAGAACTTGGAAACCTTTCCAAAATCGGAGCAGATAATGTAAAGCGCTTTCTGAAAGGCTTTGATCTGGACGCGGCTGCAGTGGATAAGGCAGTGGATGAAAGAGCTGCTTTTGAAACAGCTCAGGCAAACGCCAAAGATCGGGACAAGTTTTTCGCCTACGCCCAGAGTGTGGATGAAACGGTTACCGAAGAAAACTTCAATGATCTGATCAAAGATCACAGCCGCAGTGATCCCATGCGCAAGGCAATGGCGATGGAAGAGCTTGGTGTTGATGAAGCAGCATATGACACGCTTGCTGCCAATGAAACACTTCTTGAGATGTACCGTGCCAATCTTCCGAAGCTGCTGGAAAACAACCATATGACCAATGCTGTCCAGATCCAGTTCATCGGTCTGGTACTGGTAACTGTGGCATTTGCATATTTTATCATTCAGGCAATGGATATTAAACCCCGTCCCCGTACCAGGGCGGAGAATCCGAAAGTAACGAAAATTACATCATTTTTCCTGAACTATGCGCTCTTCATTATCATGGGTCTTATTCTGGTGGTGGTTTCCATCATCCGGATTGACTTCCTGAGCATGAACAATATTCTGAACATTCTGCAGAATGCCTCCACAAAAGGTATCCTCGCTCTCGGATGCGCAGGCTTGATTGTTCTTGCCGGAACGGACCTTTCCATCGGCCGTGTGCTCGGTATTTCCGCTGCAGTAACCGCATCGCTGGTACAGTCCACAACTTATGCCAGCCGTATGTATCCGACGATGGTTTCCTCGCTTGGAAGCTTTGGTCTGCTGATTCCGCTGTTTGCCTCGATCGCAGTGGCAGTTGTATTCGGCATGGTCAACGGTTTCGGTGTTGCAAAGCTGCATCTGCACGCCTTTATTGTTACGCTGGGTACCCAGCTGATTGCCTACGGTGTCAACTGCCTGTACATTGAATCCCAGCCTTCCGGTACGGCGCAGGCTCTTTCCACCTTTGATCCGAAATTCCTGAATATTGCTGCCGGTGCCTTTTATATTGGCGGTGTCCGTGTTCCGCTTGTGGTGGTTTATTTTATCGTTCTGGCGACGATTATCTGGATCATCTGGAACAAGACGAAGCTGGGCAAGAACATGTTTGCAGTCGGCGGCAATACCGAAGCGGCGGCTGTCTCCGGCGTCAACGTTGCCAAAACCATTATGCTGGTCTATCTGATGGCCGGTGTGCTTTACGGTATAGCCTCCTTCCTGGAAGCTGCCCGTATCACCTCTGTCGGTGCAAATACCGGCTTGAACTATGAAACAGATGCCATCAGCGCCTGCGTCGTCGGCGGTGTGTCGTTCTCAGGTGGTGTCGGTACCATTCAGGGTGTTGTCATCGGTGCTGTCATTCTCCAGGCAATTGTGTATGCACTGCAGTTCCTGGGTGTCAACCCGTATATTCAGTACATCATCCGCGGCCTGATCATCATCCTGGCTGTCTCCATCGACGTGCGCAAGTACATCGTAAAGAAATAATTAGATGATTGACAATTCTGAATCGCTGGCAGCGCGTGCTGCCCAGGAACAGAAGGAAGCGGCCAAAGCACAAAGCGGAACAACCTTTAAGGATGCTGAGAATCTTCCCAGAAGATATAAGCTCTATGACAGAATTCAGGAGCATCTCTCCCTGAGAGGAGTCAACGCTGTCATTATTGTGACGTCCCTGCTGATTGTTGGGCTGCTGATATACGGTATTCTGACAGCGAACCCTGTAAATCCCTGACCATTCGTTAAAAGTTAAAAAGTCTCCGTTCATGAGCCAAAGCTTATAAACGGGGACTTTGTTTTTTGTCTGGTTTTCGCTCTCTTGTCGGGGTTCTTAGACGTGCTTAGCAGGGACAATCAGTCCAGGGATGCATACATGGATGCCATCAGCTTAGGGATAAAACGGTAATGTTCGCCAGGATAATTGGTTGTCAGATATACGCATGTGAGGTTCTCTTTCGGGTCAACGCAGAACCAGTTTCCGAAAGCGCCGTCCCATCCCCATTCGCCTGCAGAGCCGTTGATCTCTGCTATCTCCGGGTTTGTCATGACGCGCACACCGAGTCCGTACCCGTAACCGCGCTGGGTATCCCAGTTGTGGGTTGCCTGCTGCTGTGGTGTCAGATGATCCGTGGCAATCAGGTCAATGGTCTTCCTGCCGAGAATTCTTGCACCGTCCAGTGTTCCGCCGTGCAGCAGCATCTGTGCAAAGCGGGAATAGTCTTTGAGTGTGGAGAAAAGCCCGCCTCCGCCGCTTTCAAAGTTTGGTTTTTCTGTCGGGTAATCCCTGTCATATGGCTTCAGGTGATCAAGAATGTTGTAAAGAGTTATAATCCGGTTCTGTTTTTCAGCAGGTACGAAAAACCCGGTATCATGCATGCCAAGCGGGTCAAAAATATTCTCTTTCAGATACTCTCCCAGTGTTTTACCGGACAAAACTTCAATAACAGCACCGAGCACATCGATGGAAAAACCGTACATCCATTTTTCCCCGGGTTCAAAAGCAAGCGGAAGCTGTCCGACAAGGTTGCAGTATTCCACTGTTTCCGGTTCGGGTTTTCCCTGTGCCTGAAAATCCTTTTCTTTCTCTGTGCGGATTCTGGCAGCAGCTGTGTCATTCCCGGGATAGGGAACACCGCTGGTCATTGTGAAAAGCTGCCGCATGGTGATTTCACCTTTGGCATCCGTGATTTCATAGCTTCCATCCGGTTTTTCTTCGGCAATTTTCGGCTGTTTGAATCCCGGCAGATATTCACTCACGGGATCCCAGAGCTTGAACAGTCCCTGCTCATAAAGCTGCATAATTCCGGCTACTGTGATCACTTTGCTCATGGAGGCAATGGGAAAGATGGTGTTATCGGATATCGGTATTTTCTTTTCAATATCTGCATAGCCGAAGTGACCTTCAAAGCAGACTTCATCATTCCGCATGATCCTTGCGGAGCAGCCTGCAATCTGGCCGGAGGAAACAAAACGGTTAAGGGTATTTTGTACCAGATCCATCATAGGTTTGTTCTTCCTTTCCTTTCATTTTAGTTTGTCTGAAAGAACTGCTACTATGAAATGTTATCATAAAGAGTTCGCTTTTTCAATGTATTTGCAGCATTCTCAGCAATGTGTTTGGCCGGATGGAAAAATCATTCAGCAGGGTTTTCAAAAAAGCTGTTATATGATACAATCAGCTGCATAAAAGCCATAAAGAATACAAAAGCAAAAAGCACAGAAAGGTCAATGAATGGATACATTATCTGATTATATACGCTGGATGGGGGATTACCCCTGTTCCCTTACCGGCTTTCATGAACCGGATGCAGTGCTTCTCTGTCTGCTCTCGTATATAGACTATACGCCGGTTGTCCGGGAAGCCTGCGGAAGTATTCGCCTCCGGGATTCTCTTCCTTTTGCTGAAAAGGGAGATCTCCGCGTAATGATCACCGGAGAGGGAAAGTCCTACCTTGAAATTCTGAAGCTGGCAGCGGATTCTAAGCGTTTTGGTGATATTGTTCTCAGGGATTATCAGGATCTGCAGAGAGAAGATCCGCCGCTGCAGTTTTCTGCGGTATGTTTTGATGATGAGGAATACTCATTTCTTGCGTTTCGCGGCACGGACAGCTCTATTGCCGGCTGGAAGGAAGATTTTATGATCAGCTTTACACGCACGGAGGCACAGGAGCTTGCCCTTGCCTATGCGCAGAAGCATCTCTGTTCCGGCAGGCGCTGGTATATGGGCGGCCACTCCAAAGGCGGTAATGAACTTCTTTATGCTGCAGCTTTGCTTAGCGATGAACAGTGGGAAACAGTGGAAAGGATCTATCTTCTGGATGGGCCGGGGCTGTGCCCGGAGGTAATGTCTCTGAACGGTATGAAGCGCCTGGATGGGAAAACCACGCGGATTATTCCGGAATTTTCCGTAATAGGCAAGCTTTTTGAGCCGGACATTTCCGACACACGGATTGTACATTCCAATGCAATAGGCATCCAGCAGCATGGGCTTTCAACCTGGGGCATTGATCATGGAAAACTTGCCTATGCGGATGATAACGATTCTCTCAGCAAATGGATCAATGAAACGCTTGCCCTCTGGATTGGTGAGATCTCACAGGAGGAGCGTCCTGTTTTTGTCGATGAGCTGTTCGATGCCTTGTCCGCCGGCGGGGCAACCAGTTTTAATGAGTTCGGAAAAGATGGTACGGAAGGGCTGGAAGCAGTCCTGAAGCAGTTCAAAAAATCCAGCGAAATGACGAAAAAGACAATCTCAGAGCTGCCGAAGCAGGCGTTTCGTCTCGGTGTCGATCAGCTTCGCCAGCGCATCGGGGAAAGTGTCCAGAAGCGGACTGAAGAAAAAGCATGATAAAGCTTTACAGTATAAAAAAAGCGTGGCAAATTGTCCGGGATAATCATGTTCTGATCAGCAGAGTCTGCACGTCCTGCCGGATTCCCCCGGCATATCTGGAAGCGGTTCTCCTTTCAGAAATTCCGGAGATTGATCTATTTGATTTTTTCGCTGACTCTGCCGTCGCGCTGAATTGGCTGCGGTATTCTCTGTTCCGTTTATATGAGCCGGAAAAACACACGCGGAATCCTTTCCGTAAGTTTGACAGCTCAACCGGGTACGGGCAGATTTTTTCCCGTGTGGCAATTGAAGCATTGCTGTTTGCACGAAGCAGGGGCATACCTGCCGGGGAATGCATCACAGGTGAGCTTTCGGCGGAAAACCCGGATGATCTGCGCCGCGTCTGGTTCCGTCTTCGTCACGACAAATTATTTAATCTGACCTGTTCCGCCCTGAATCTGGTTTCTGCCGCAGATCAGATGACCGGAAGAATCGGATTTGACGGGTATACTCCGGAGGAGATAAAACTCATTTTTTCCCGTTACAACGGCAATGTCCGGCATATAACTGCCTATGGAGAAAAGGCTTACGTATTTTTTCAGCAGCTGACAGACGGTAAATACCCGGGGTATTCCCCATAATCTGTAGTCCTTATAAAATCTGCGGCACAGGCATAAATCCTCAGAAAAAAGGAAGATAAGAATGATTCATTCTGTCTGTATTAAAAAAATATACAAGAAGAGACAATCAATCATATAATAGCGTGTTTTTGAGGAGAAGACAGCATGAATTCAATGGAAAAATTCTGCTTTGAAGTTCCGGGAATCGACAGAAAAGAAGATGCTGTCGCATACATCAGAGAGTTTTACGAAGTCGGCTCAGATATCAACGGCACCGGCGGCCTGAACAGATATCTTGACCATTATGAGAGCTGGCTTGAAAAACTGAAGGAAGATTATAACAGACAGCCCGGGGAAGAAAAAGTTCCAGCGAGAACATTTTTCCTGGTGAGAGTAAATGACCATAAAATCATAGGGATGATCAACATACGCCTTGCACTCAATGAGAGATTAAGACAGTTTGGCGGCAATATAGGCTATTCGATAAGACCGACAGAGAGAGGAAAAGGATATAATAAAATCAATCTGTATCTGGGATTGAAATTCTGTGAGCAGGTTGGAATTGGAGAGGTATTCCTGGATGCTGACCTGGATAATCCCGCTTCCTGGAAAACCATGGAAGCGTTAGGCGGAGAGAGGCTCAGGGAATACTATGATGATAAAAATGCGCATTGTACGGTAGTTGATTACAATATAAATGTGAAAAAAGCATTGGCTGAACACCCCGAATATGAAGGCCTGATTGTGTGGCAGAAAATCTGAAAAACCTTTACCCCGGAACGGAAACACCCATAGACAAGAAGCAAAATGTGAAGTTTTATACTGAAAAATGCGGGTTTCATATAGTATCCACGGAGATAGACGGCAATGTTGAGCTTGCTCGGTTTGTTGCCGAAAGAGAAATTCCGTTTTTTACTGAGGGGAAGAAAATGCTGCAAATTCTGAATGCCGGAAACAGAATAATGAATACTTACGTTTATAAAGCCCCTGCTGGATTTGTCATGGTCGATACGGGGTATGAGCATAGCATGAAAAATGTGGAAAGAAAACTAAGATCCAGTGCCCTTTCCCTTTCGGATATCAAATATGTTTTTTTGACTCATGCTCACGACGATCATGCGGGATTTCTTAATGAATTGATGAATAAATATCCCGATATTCAGGTGATCATTAATCCGGATTCTATTCCGGTTCTGAGAAAAGGGCAGAACGGATTTGATGGCGGATGCAGCAGTCTGATGGCATATGTGTTTTGCAAAATGATGTACTTATGGGGAAAGGGGAAGCATCTTTTTCCCCAAATTGATGAGCACAATATTGAGCGCATGATAAAGATTGATGACAGTAATAAAAAACAGCTTGAAGAGCTGCTCGGTGGCAGGATTATCTATACCCCGGGGCATACAAATGATTCCATATCTCTTAAGATCGGGGAGCATGTTTTTTGCGGAGATGCAGCAATGAACGGATTTCCGAGTTCACACAGGATCACTATCTGGGTGGGGAATACATCTGATTTTGAAACGTCATGGGAAAAGCTTATCGATGAAGACATCAGGTTCGTCATTCCTGCGCATGGCAAGCCGTTTCCTGTTGAGAATCTTCAAAAAAACATCGGGTTTATTTCACAGATAAAATTAAGGGCACTGTAACTGAGCACACAGGATGTGAAATAGGAAATACGGAGAATTGAGACCGATGAAATATATGGATAAACAGATACTGCAGACAGATAAGGGCAATGTCGTCTATTGGCAGTCGAAAAACTGGGCTGCCGGAAGGGAAACGATTTTCTTCCTGCACGGACTCACTGCTGATCACAGCATGTTTGATAATCAGATCGCAGCTTTTGGGGAAGAGTATAATATCCTGACCTGGGACACCCCTGCCCATGGAGCATCCAGACCATTTGAAACGTTTGATTTCGGGGATACTTCAAATTATATGAAACAGATTCTCGATGAGCACTCTGTGGTCCGGGCTGTTCTTGTCGGCCAGTCTTTGGGCGGCTATCTTGCACAATCCTTTATTAAGCGATACCCGGATCGTGTAAAAGGCTTTGTTTCAGTAGACAGCACTCCCTACGGATTTGATTATTATTCAAAATTTGATGTCTGGATACTGAAACAGGTCGAATGGATGGCCCGTCTTTATCCGCTTCAGTGGATGAAGAGGGCAATGGCCGGACAGGTTTCTGCGACTCAGAAATCCTATGACAACATGATGCAGATGCTCTCGCCATATGACAAAAATGAACTGTGTCATTTGATGGGGCTTGGTTATGCCGGCTTTCTGGATGATAATTGTGATCTGAAGATTCCGTGCCCGGTTTTATTGATCCTGGGGGAGAAGGACAGAACAGGTAAAGTTGCACAGTACAATAAAGCGTGGACAAAGAAAACCGGATATCCGCTGAAGATCATCAATGGTGCTGCTCATAATGTGAATGTGGATAGACCAGAGGAAGTAAATGCTTGTATCCGCGCTTTTCTGTCGGATATCACTCGATAAATCGCGATTTGGATAAATCGGTATTTGATAAACAGGGGTTAGAAATTATGGAGATTAGAAAACTGGCAGAGTCGGATTACGATATGATAGTTGAACTATACAAGGAACTGGATGAATTACATGTGCAGGCTCGGCCAGACTACTTTGTGCATCGGGACAAAGATGAAATATATCCCAAGGATGCTTTCGTTCATAATTTATCCCATCCTGGAGTTTTGGAGCTTGGCACTTTTGAGAATGAACAGCTTGTGGGTTTCATTAGGGCATCACTTTGGGAAGAAAGTGGTATGGTCAGGGATGTAAAGACCGTATGCTTGGATAATATCTATGTTTTGCCTGCCTATCGTCGCAGAGGAGTTGCAGCAAGACTATTTGCAGAGGTTGAGTCATGGGCAAAAGAGCAGGGAGCTGTTCGTTTGGATTTGCATACCTGGGGGTTTAACAAGAGTGCCATTGCTTTGTATCAAGCGATGGGGATGACACCTCAGCGCTACGTATTTGAAAAGAAGCTGTAATACGAAACTATTAGGATAATTCCGGTTTGTCGTGATGAATAATCGAGCATCTCCGGATTTCGGAGATGCTCTTTTTGACACTCGGGACAAAATGGAAAGCATTGATTTTCTATACTATCACACGATGCACCCGGCCGCCCGTTTTGGGTGCAGCCTGGGTGCATCGTTTAGCAATATCAATTTTGATCGGAAGTGGGAACTGGTTTTTTTGTTGCCGGGGCGGAATTCATCATGCTGCATTTGTTGCAGGTGCTGCATCCGCTGCAGACTCCGCAGCTGGCGCAGTTGCCGCCGCAGGAACTTTTGCCTGCTTTCCTGTCACGGATCATGCTGCGGATCAGCATACCCGTGATCAGTACAATCACAGCAATAAGAACAATATTGATCAGATTGGCCGAAAGCCAGGCTAACATATTATCACGTCCTTTCATAAGTGCGGCAGCGCGGGAGAGTGAAAACTGACACCCTCACCGCACTGCCATATGGAGAGAAAGGTGAGTAGGGGTTTTCTGTATTACTGAACGGTCAGCTTCTGTGATTCCTTGTACGGTTTGAAGAGCTGCCACAGCAGCAGGGCAAGCATGACAAGGGCAAGTACCAGCCCGACAGGATTCATCCCGCCTGCGAACAGACGTCCGAGCTGCCATACAATGAAGGCAATCACCCAGGCGAAGCCGCACTGGTAGCCGATGGCAAACCAGGTCCACTTGCGGCTGTTCATCTCACGCTTGATGGCGCCGATAGCAGCAAAGCATGGGGCGCAGAGCAGGTTGAAGATCATGAAGGCATAGGCGGCGAGTTTCCCGTGTCCGTCGGAGAAGGCATTGAAGTCCTCGGCTACGCGATCCCAGATCTGGTCACCGTTCTCTTCCAGTTCTTCTTCACCTTCCTGATCGTCATACGCATACATGATGCCGAAGTTGGCTACGACTTCTTCCTTGGCAACCAGGCCGGTCACAGTTGCGGCAGTCGGTTTCCAGTCACCGAAGCCCAGCGGTTTGAAGACAATGGAGACAGGCTGTGCCACGCGGGCCAGAATCGAGTCGTCCATCGGCTCAACTTCATCCTCGGGGATACCCATGCGGTCAGCTACAACGGCAATGTATTCTTCAGTAACGACTGTTTCGTCCTCATAAAGGTCATCAACCATACCGAACTGGCCGTTGACGGATCCAAAGCTTGTGAGGAACCAGATCACAATGGAGGATACAACGATAACCGTGCCGGCCCGCTTGATGAAGCTCCAGCCGCGCTCCCACGTTCCGCGCAGCACATTGCCCCAGGCGGGCAGATGGTAGGCGGGCAGTTCCATGACGAACGGAGCAGGATCACCTGCGAACATCTTGGTCTTTTTCAGCATGATACCGGAGATTACAATAGCAGCAACACCGATAAAGTAAGCCGAGGTGGCAACCCATGTGCTGCCTCCGAAAAGTGCACCTGCAATCAGGCCGATGATCGGCATTTTTGCGCCGCAGGGCATGAAGGTCGTTGTCATAACCGTCATGCGGCGGTCACGCTCGTTTTCAATCGTACGCGAAGCCATAACACCGGGAATGCCGCAGCCGGTGCCGACAAGCATCGGGATGAAGCTCTTTCCGGAAAGGCCGAAGCGGCGGAAGATACGGTCCATGATGAAGGCGATACGTGCCATATAGCCGCAGTCCTCCAGCAGGCAGAGCATCAGGAACAGCACGAGCATCTGCGGTACGAACCCAAGCACTGCGCCGACGCCGGCAAGGATACCGTCTGAAATCAGACCGACCAGCCAGGGTGCAGCACCCCAGCCTTCAAGAATTGCACGGGAACCGTCAGTGAGCCAGGCACCGCCCAGAACATCATTTGTCCAGTCTGTGAGGAAGGTACCGATAGCAATGCCGCCGTCTGCGATGGAGGAACCCATCGACAGCGCATACACCAGGAACATGACTACGGCAAAGATCGGCAGTGCAAGGATACGGTTGGTAACGATCTTGTCGATCTTATCGGAAACAGAGAGCTGACCCTTGCCTTTTTTCTTGTAGATACCCTTGAGCATCTGGCCGATATAAATATATCGTTCGTTGGTAATAATGCTTTCCGCATCGTCGTCCAGCTCTTTTTCAGCCGCGGCGATATCCTGTTCAATGTGAGCTTTTATGTCATCCGGTATTTTCAGGCTTTCCATAACCTTTGTGTCACGCTCAAAGATCTTGATAGCGTACCAGCGTTGCTGCTCCTCGGGCAGGTTATGTACCGTAACCTCTTCAATGTGAGCCAGTGCATGCTCAACAGGTCCGGAGAAACGGTGCTGCGGAATCGTTTTGCCGTTTTTCGCGGCATCAATGGCAGCCAAAGCCGCTTCCTTCACTCCGTCACCCTTTAAAGCAGAGATCTCTACGACATTGCAGCCGAGCTGACGGCTCAGTTCTTTGACATTGATGCTGTCACCGGCCTTTTTTACCAGATCCATCATGTTCAGTGCGATGACTACGGGAATACCGAGTTCTGTAAGCTGGGTGGTCAGATAAAGGTTTCGTTCCAGGTTTGTGGCATCCACAATGTTTAGAATGGCATCAGGCTTTTCCTCAATGAGATAGTTCCGGGCCACAACTTCTTCAAGCGTATAGGGAGAAAGAGAGTAAATGCCGGGCAGGTCGGTCAGGATGACCTCTTTATCAACGATCAGCTTGCCTTCCTTTTTTTCAACTGTTACTCCCGGCCAGTTGCCTACGAACTGTGCAGAACCGGTCAGCTTGTTGAACAGGGTTGTTTTACCGCTGTTCGGGTTGCCCGCCAGGGCAATGCGAATCTGTTTATCCATGAATTCCTTCTCCTTTACTCAACTTCGATCATTTCCGCGTCAGCCTTGCGGATTGACAGCTCGTAATTTCTTACATTCACTTCGATGGGATCGCCCAGAGGAGCGAGCTTGCGCACATAAACCTCGACGCCTTTGGTGATGCCCATATCCATAATGCGGCGCTTGACTGCGCCTTCACCGTGAAGCTTCACAACTTTGACTGTCTCACCGACTTTTGCATCTCTGAGTGTTTTCATTCTTTACTCTCCTTTATCTTCATAATGATCAAACCATGATTTTTGAGGCCATCTCCTTGCTGATGGCCACGCGGGATTCTTTGATCTTGACAATCAGATTGCCGTTGATGGTGTTCATTACCGTGACGGCTCCTCCCGCAACGAAGCCCATATCCTCCAGGTGTTTTTTCATTTCGGGACTGCCTCCAACCCGCTTGATGATGGCTTCTTCGCCTGTGTCTGCCAGTATCAGGGGCATCATCGTGCTTCCTCCTCTCTCATAGTCCACAGCTGGATGTTAAAGACATTTAACCTGTGACGTTTGAAAATGGTTAGATTTTTCTAACCTTCGAGAAGTTTAACACCTTTAATCGTGGTTGTCAATATCTAACTTTGCGCTGGATTTATTTTCCTTGCTTTTTTTCTTCA
>JAEEGJ010019940.1_pt1 | contig 14679 bp, 11 predicted proteins | sample 8958761 | NCBI WGS metagenome assembly JAEEGJ01 (sample SAMN16246546, study PRJNA631951) | gut metagenome | biome: gut microbiome; feature: rumen; material: RS-attached | host: Bos | place: Iran: Karaj | collected 2018-10 | reverse complement strand
AGCCATGTTGTTCGTCTGTTCGTGAACAAGTATCCTGAATACAAGATTATCAATCTCGACAAGCTTACCTATGCGGGCAACCTCGCAAACCTCAAGGACATCGAGGACAAGCCGAACTACAAGTTCGTGAAGATGGACATCTGCGACTTTGACGCCTTCTACAAGCTTATGCAAGATGAAAAAGTCGATGGCATCATCCACCTTGCCGCCGAAAGCCATGTGGACCGTTCCATCAAGGACCCGTTCACCTTCGCCCGCACAAACGTCATGGGTACATTGAGCCTGCTGCAGGCCGCAAAGCTTTACTGGGAAAGCCTCCCGGAAAAGTACGAGGGCAAGCGCTTCTACCATATTTCGACAGACGAAGTCTATGGCGCTCTCAAGATGAACCACCCGGAAGGCATCACGCCCCCGTTCACCACGACGGCCTCCAGTTCCGAGCATCACCTGGCTTACGGCGATGATTTCTTCTACGAGACGACGAAGTACACGCCGCATAGTCCGTATTCCGCTTCGAAGGCGGGTTCCGACCACTTCGTTCGCGCATTCCACGATACCTACGGCATGCCGACAATCGTTACGAACTGCTCCAACAACTACGGCCCGTACCAGTTCCCGGAAAAACTCATCCCGCTCTTTATCAACAACATCCGCCACAAGAAACCGCTCCCGGTCTATGGCAAGGGCGAAAATGTGCGCGACTGGCTCTTTGTCGAAGACCATGCCCGCGCCATCGACGTGATTTTCCATAACGGCAAAATCGCCGAGACGTACAACATCGGCGGCTTCAACGAATGGAAAAACATCGACATCATCAAGGTCGTCATCAAGACCGTCGATAAGCTGCTTGGCCGTGCCGAAGGCGAAGACCTGAACCTCATCACGTACGTCACCGACCGCTTGGGCCACGATGCCCGCTACGCGATTGATTCCACCAAGCTCCAGAAAGAACTCGGCTGGGAACCGTCGTTGCAGTTCGAAGAAGGCATCGAGAAGACGGTGCGCTGGTATCTCGATAACCAGGAATGGCTCGACAACATCACGAGCGGCGACTACGAAAAATATTACGAGACGATGTACAAGAATAGGTAGTAGGTGGTAGGTTATATCTGAACTTCCTGATTTTTCTATATGCCACGTGAGAGGCTGCGGCATCAACGCCACGACCGTCAGGAAAAAACTACAATAGAGATTGAGAACAAGGCCCTGCTGGCCAAGCGGGACGAATCCAGACGGAAGATGCTGATGGAGGCGATTGGGAAAAGCAGACGTACCTTCGACGAGGTGATGAACTTCATCAAGGGATAGCGAAAAGCCGACTAACGCCGGCTTTTTTAGTGTTAAAAATCGCGGAAGTTAAGACTCAAGTATGCTTTTTTTTAATCGAGAGTTTCCCAGTAGCCTTCTTTTTTTCCGTTTCTGCGCACGATACGTTTTGCATTCTTCATCTTGTTGATGTGGTAACGGATGCCGTTTATCGTGATGTTTCCAACAATTTTGACTAATTCGTCATTGGTTATGGATGGGTTCTTCCTAATTTCGTCAAGAATTTGCGCAGACTTCTTATCGGTAGTCTTATCGGTAGTTCTACCGATAGCTGTAGATGCGGCTTTTTTGGCGAAAATGGTTACTTTCAGGCCGCATCCCATGATTTCGAATTTTGGAGGATTGAGCCCTGCATCGTGGAACAGGTTGATTCTCAACTTTTCACGTCAGTTACACTAAAGGCCTCCCGACGGTTGATTCCGGGGAGGCCTTCGGGCTTCTTGGAGGGCTTTATACGCAAAGGAAGGTCATGAGTTCGTCCATGCTCTTGCCGCTGTTTCGTCACGGCATGGTCCAGGCGGTACAGGCCACCGCTGCGGCGCACCATCTCCATCTTCTCCAGTTCCCGTATGGCGGCGAGGACCGTCATGAAGTTCGGGCGGGTCTCCATCCTGAGCATGGTGTCCTTCAGGAGGTTGTACATCCTGTTCCTCACTATCAGCGCCACGAATTCCACGAACAGCTTGGCCCGCAGGGATTCCTCCGTCTGGACCCGCATGCTGCGGGAGCCGAGAAACGACTTGTCCGCGCAGAAAAGCTTCTCCGACACGTCGCGACCCTTGTAGTGCACGAGGGTCTGCGTCGCGGTCATCTCCTCCGACGTGACGATGACGAAGTATCCGCAGAGGTCCAGCTCCCGGCGGACGAGGTCCTTGCGCTCCGCATAGGATACCAGCGTCCCTTTCCTGTCATAGGCGAGTTCGAAACGGTCCGCGTATTCCTTCCCGAACGTGGCGACGGCCCCTAGCGCCCTGTCCAGCGAAAGCCTCATGCGGTCGAGCGTCCTCTCCAGCTGTTCCCGCTCCGCCGACTGGCGGGATACGCCGAAGTATATGTGGAAGAACCTTTCCCGGGCGTCGTCCTCGTAGAGCTTCGCGCGGACGGTCTTCCCGTACACGCGGTAGCTGCGGATGGAGCAGTCCCTGTCGGTCTCGAAAGTGCCGCGGACGCTCTCGACGAGCGACGAGACGAGCCTCTTGCACCCCTTCGCCATGATGATGAACGCGAGCCCGTTCGTCTCCATGTAGCCGATGTTCTTCTTGCTGAAGTAGCCGCGGTCGAGCACGAAGCCCACGGACTTGTATCCGTACTCGACAACCTTGTCCACCATGTACACGAACTGCGACACGTCCGTGACCGAGCCGGGGTACTCCTCGTAGAAGAGCTGGACGCGGTTCGTCTTGTCGTAGGCCACGGCCACGTTGAACACGGGCAGTCTGCGTTCGTCCTTAGCATGGCCGAACTCCACCAGGTCTATGTCGCCCGCCTGGCAGTTCTTGTTGGACGAGTCGTACGAGATGTAGATGCGCCCGTCCTTGGGCCGCTTCGCGTTCCATGCCTCTTGGAAGGCTGCCGTGCGGTCGCGCGTGACCGACTTGAGGAAACGGCACACCTTGGAGTCGCTCGCGATCCTCATTCCCTCCGAGAAGAGCGGGTGGCCGAAGGCGTAGTCCGGGTAGTACTGTCCCGCGTTCTCCTCCTCCACGACCAGGTACGAGAGCAGGTCCAGCACGAGTCCCGCGTCTGCCCCGAAAGCGTGTCGCTGCAGGGCGTCGATGCCGTATTCGCGTACCACCTTCGCGATGGCCACGTGCGCGCCGATCCGCAGGCTGCAGCTCCTGTAGGCGTCTCCGCGCTCCTCCGGCAACGCCTCGTCGGGGAAGAACTTCTGGAACCTGTCGTTGGGCAGCATCCTCGACGGGTCCGCCGTGGACAGCTTACCGACGAGGGCGCGCTTCGGCACGGCGTACTTTTTTTCGGGGCGGTAATCCTGCGCGTACTGGTAGAGCACGTAGGTCGCGTTCCCCTTCTTCTTGTATATGATCCGTCCTTCGCATCTGGGACGGGAACCGTGTAATCGTGTTTTTTGGTGGCCATGTCCGCCTTCGTTTAGTGTAGTAGTTACGCTAAAGATATAGTACAAGTTCCGGCCCCCTTCACGGGGTGATTTGTGGAAAATTTTCAAGATTTTGCGGTTTTTCCCTGCCGACTAGGCTTGTTTAGTGGAATTTTGGCGGGAAGTTAAGAGACTCAAGTTTCACAATGATTATTCCGGAGCGGCGGAGCCGCCAGTCCGGAATAATCAGAATGCCCTCATCATCGATGGCCGCAACATCTACGACGCGAAGGAACTTGCCGAAGCCTGCTTTGAATACAGTGCTACCGGTTGCTAGGGGGAGATTTTTGCCCCGAAAACGGGGGAGAATGTCTAAAAAATGAACAAAAGAGGGGCTGAAGCCCCTCTTTTGGGCGTTTTCTTGATTTTGGGTATTGACAACCGACATTTGTTGGTGTATATTTGATGGTGAACAAATGAGTAGTTTGTGCTTCTCGGTTTTTGCTTGTCCGCGAGGAAGGGGTAAAAAATGAATGAAAAAGCCTATCGCGTTGAATTCTGAGGTAGAAATGAGCAAAACTTTGCAGATCCGCAACAGTACCATAGATTTCTTGGTGTTCACCAAGCAGAATTCTCAGGATTCGATTGAGGTGCGTGTTCAGGGTGAAAACGTGTGGCTTACGCAGGATGAACTTTGCTCTATTGCGTTGCTGTCCTGAAATTATTAAGTTAGTGGTATGGCGTTGAAGAGATTTCCAATTGGTGTGCAGGATTTTGCGGTACTTCGCGAAGATGGCAAGTATTATGTTGACAAGACCGACCTGATTTACAAGTTGGCTAATTCGGACAGGTATTATTTTTTGTCGCGTCCGCGGCGGTTCGGCAAATCGCTGTTGGTAAGCACGCTTCAATATTACTTTGAAGGCCGCAAGGAGCTGTTCGCGGGCCTTGCCATGGAAAAGCTTGAAACCGAGTGGAAAAAGTACCCGGTGTTCAAACTGAGCTTTGCTGGGAACAAGTTTACGAGTTTGGAATCGTTGCAAATAACGCTTGCGAATATGCTTGCGGAATTTGAAAAGTTGTATGGCATGACGAACACAGCGGCTAATGAATGGGGCGTTCGTTTTGGCAACATCATCAAGGCGGCTTATGAATCCATCGGCATGCCGCCCGTGGTGCTCGTTGACGAATACGACGCACCGTTGCTTGACAGCATGGAAAATCCAGAACTCCAGCTCACGCTCAAGAATGAAATTTGGAAGTTGTTCAGCCCCCTTAAGGACTTGGGTGGCATACTCCGTTTCGTGTTCCTCACTGGCATCAGCAAGTTTAGCCAACTCAGCATCTTCAGCGAACTCAACAATTTGAACGTCATCACGATGGACGATGAATATGCGTCCATCTGCGGCATCACCAAGGAAGAAGTTTTCTCCCAGATGCAGCCTGAAATTCAGGCGCTCGCGGACAAGAACGGCATGGCGTACGACGAGGCGTGTGAGGCTCTCACGCGTCAATATGACGGCTACCATTTTTCAGACAATTCGCCAGATATATTTAATCCGTTTAGCTTGATAAATTCCTTAAGCAAAAAGAATCTCGCCAATTACTGGTTTGCGACGGGAACGCCTACGATTTTGACAAAGCTCGTCAAAAAATACAAAATGGACACAGAGCTGTTCGACAAGGGTTTTGCTGTCGCCGCCGAGGTGTTCGATTCGCCTACAGAAACAGCCGACAATCCCATCCCGATGCTTTATCAGAGCGGATACCTCACTATAAAAAAATTTAACAGGGGCGAATTTTCGCCTTATGTGCTGGCGTTCCCGAATCACGAAGTCGCGGAAGGTTTTACCAAGTGCCTTCTTGCGTATTATACTGGGCAGAGCACTGCTTATTCGACGGTTGTGAGCCGGGTGATTCAGGGATTGAAGGACGGCGACATCGACGGGGTTCTTCAGGTCATTCGGGCGTACATAAGCGGTGTTCCGTACGACTCGGAACCGCAGGGCGAATTGCTCTACAAGACGATTGTGTATTGCGTGTTCAGCCTGGCTACGCCGTACTTGACCCGCTGCGAAGAAAAATCTGCCGCTGGCCGTTGCGACGTTGTCGTCGAAACTGCCGATGCGGTCTATATGTTCGAGTTTAAATTGGATGGAAACGGGACCGTTGAAGATGCCCTCAAGCAAATAGATGATCGGGGGTACTTGATACCGTATTCGGCCCGCTTGGCGGTGGACGGCTCTTCGAAAAAGTTGTTCAAAATAGGTGCGACGTTCGACGTGGAAAAACGCACCCTCGGCGAATGGAAAATTGTGGAATGCTTTTGATACGGAACATAACTTTGTGTGTATCGGAATAGCGAGATAAGACAAAGGTTTCACTTCGTTTCAACTTTTGCCCTTCGGGTTACGCCTTGCGGCGTAATCTCTAAATCGCCCAATGTTCGCTCCGCTCTCGGGGCGATTTAGTCGAACTCACTTCTCGTGAGTTCTCATCTTGCGGACATTTCTGTATAAAACAAAAAACACCCTAACGGGTGTCCTTTTGTTTTAATCGGAATAGCGAGATAAGACAAAAGTATCACTTCGTTTCAACTTTTGCCCTCCGGGTTTTGGCTTTCGCCAAAATCTCAAATTTGTTCATTGTTCACTTCGTTCACGGAACAAATTTGTCGAACTCACTTCGTGAGTTCTCATCTGTACAATTTCAGAATAAGAAAAAAGAGCCATCCTTTGGATGACTCTTTTTCTTATCGGAATAGCGAGATAAGACAAAAGTTTCACTTACGTTTCAACTTTTGCCCTTCGGGTTTTGGCTTTCGCCAAAATCTCAAATTTGTTCATTGTTCACTTCGTTCACGGAACAAATTTGTCGAACTCACTTCGTGAGTTCTTCATCTCGCGAATATGCAAAATAAAAAGAAAACCACCCTAATGGGTGGTTCTCTTTTTTATCGGAATAGCGAGATTCGAACTCACGACCTCTTGCTCCCGAAGCAAGCGCTCTACCAGGCTGAGCTATATTCCGTTTTGTCTTGACGTTTTGTCGTTGACGCGCACAATTATAGTTAATTCTTTTTGAGTTTTAAAGGGGTAAGGGTGAAAAAAAGTGAACTTTTTTCATTATTTTTTCTTTTTTGCGGCTTGTGGGCGGGGTTTGCCGATTTTCATGATGCTGGAACCGGCATTGTCGGGCTCGACTTTGTAGAAAATGACTCGATTCTTCCATTCGGAGCGGACTTTGCGGTCGATGATTCGCTTGACGTTGCCGTATTCGGGGTTTCCGCCGCCGTGGATGACTCGCAATACGCTGAGGCCTGCGATGAGTAAGTCGTCGATGCGGCGCTCTACGGCTTCGGCGGCTTCTTCGGAGGTGAATCCGTGGAGGTCGATTTCGTCTTCGGGGTTGGGGAGTTCCCAGGCTGCGGGGCTGCGGCGCATTTTCTTGCCACGTGTGGCACGTTGCGGCTTGGCCTCAGCTTCCGCTTCGGCTTGTATTTCGGCTAGTTCGTCTTTGTCTTGCATGGGGTGGTTCTTGATCCACTCTAACTGAAATTCTTCTTCTGCGTTTAATGGCATTGTCTTACCTGCTTTTTAGCGAAATATAAAAAATACTGCATTAAATGTGCTTATCAACCATAATCTGGGATGTCTTTGCGTTGGGGCGGACTTTTAGGGGTTAATCGTGAAATTTCCGTGGTAATTCCAGCTCCATTGTTCGGGGTGTTCGGCTATCCACGTTTCGACCTCGCGTGCGATTCCTGTGACGAGCGGACTTTGATCAAGTGTTACGCTTTCGTTACTTGAATTTGTCTGTGTTGTTTTGGCGCCGACGTTTGTTTTGTTGCTGTGACTTGCATCGTATTGAGGCGGGTAGTAGCTTTCGAACCGGATGACGATGTGTTTTTTGCTTCGATGATTGTTGTCGTTCTCGCTCCACGTGCGAAATGTGACGATGCCTGCGCCCATGTCGTTTATTTTTTTCGGGAGTCGTAAGTAAAGCGTGCTGGGGCGTCCGAATAGTGAGACTGTGTTTCCTTTGGTGTGTTTTCCTTGATCGACGACCATCGCTAAGATTCCCTTGGTGCGGAACAGTTCGCGGATGAGGCGGCCTGTTTCTTCGGGATGGTATTCGGTGAGGTGCGGGTCGCTGCGGAGTGCTTTGAGTACATTTCGGAATGCGGGGTCGCCTATGGAATCTGTAATCAAATGTACGTGTTTGCTATAGCGGCAAAGACTGCGATGCAGGAGTTCGAATGCTCCTTGATGGATGCTGATGGCGGCAATGGGGGAGTTTTGGCGAACGCATTCAGCAATTGCATTGCGGATAATGTGCTCGTTTTCATAAATGATGTTATCTGTAGTGCTTTTTAGGCGGGAAAGTCCACGGTAGGATTCTAGTGCGTTCCAAAAAATTCCGCGAAAAACGTCTTGGCCGGTGGTGTGCTGAAGTGGAGTTGTGGAATCGTATTTTCTTGCTAGTTCAAGATGGCGCTCGACTCGTCCGAAAGCTCGCTTTTTATGAAGCGCTTTGTAAATAGGAAACACTACGGCAAACAAAAGGATAAAGAAAAAATTGGGTAGCCGTAGCAGAATGTGAAAAATTATCTTGTATGCAATGGTTCTTAATTTGTACAATTTTACAGCAGTCCTGAATTATGGCATCGTTAAATGGGGCTTAGAAGTGAGGCTCGTATGTTATAGGCCTACAGTAACAAAAATAATCAATTATTTTTTTTTGACAAATCGTCAACGTTTTTATTGGCGTGTTTTTTACGATTGCTCCTCATTGATATATATTTAGCTTTGGTGTAATGGGCTTTCGTTGTTTGGGGAATAAACGCGAATGGCTTAGAACCAAAGGATTGATATGTTTAAACAGCACATTCGCGTCGCCGCGCTTTGCGGTGCGCTTTCTTTGACATTGGGCTCAAATTCTTTTGCGGCGGATTTGCCGACGGCAAACGAAATGTTTGCGAAGATGGGCTTTGGCATTAACATTGGGAACACAATGGAAGTTCCTCAGAATCCGACGTGGTGGGGCAACAAGTTCCCGACCGAGGCGTACATTGATTCGGTCAAGGCGGCGGGCTTCAGTACGATTCGCATTCCGTGCGCGTGGTACAGCCATTCAAACGCCTTGTCTCGCGATTCTAGCAGGGCCGATATTGTTCCGGGCGGTGGCCCGAACGAGATTGCTTCAAGCTGGATGGATTCGGTGCAGACGGTGGTGGATATGTGCATGCGCGCGGGGCTCGTGACGATTCTGAATATCCATTGGGATAACGGCTGGCTCGAAGGCAACTTGAACGACAAGGAAAAGGACAAGGTGAACGCTCGCCAGAAGGATTTCTGGACGCAGATTGCAAATCATTTCAAAAACTATAACGAAAACTTGCTCTTTGCAAGCGCTAACGAGCCTGCGACAACGGATGACAATTACAAGCACGAAACTGAAATCCTGATGACGTACCACCAATCGTTTGTGGACGCCGTGCGTGCAACGGGTGGCAACAACGCTAGCCGTACGCTCGTGATTCAGGGGCCATCGACGAGTGTGGACCGCAGCTCCGAAGTGATGCCGGTAAGCAAGCTCCCGAAGGACGTGATTGCAAACCGCTTGATGGTCGAAGTGCATTTTTACGACCCTTATACTTACACGCTCTTGAATGATGTGGTCGATTGGGGCGCTCAGGTTTATCCGCAGTATTACTGGGGCGATGACCTTGCGACAGGTGCGGATATCGTGCATAACTGCGGCTACAACGCTTGGGCAGGTGCCATGGGCGACAAGTGCACCAGTGCCCAAATTCAGGACCAGTTTGGCAAGATGAAAAAGAACTTTGTCGATAAGGGTGTGCCTGTGATTATCGGCGAGTTCGGTGCGAATGACCGCGTGGGGGTGTTGACCGGCGACAATTATGCGAAACATCGCAAGGGCCGCCTCGCTTATTACGATGCCGTGATGAAACTTGCAAAACAAAACAAGGTGGTGCCCATCGCTTGGGATACGGGCCACGAAGGCGAAAACAACATGACGATTATCCGCCGCCAGACAGACCCGGATGGCTCCGTGTTCGACAAGGACGTTTTGAACATCATGCGTCATGCGTACGGCCTTGACGATTACGTGAACAACGGCATTACGCATGTGGAAAACTTCAAGACCGACGATGGGACGATTTCCGTTTTCAAACGCAATCGCTCGGCGCAGTCCCGCAGCCTGCGCACCTCCCGCACTTACGATTTGCTCGGCAAGCAGAACCCGCAGGCGAGAGTCGTGAAAGTTAAGCTTTAAATCTCATTCCTTGTCAATACATCAAAGGCGGAGTTTCTTACTCCGCCTTTTCGCGTTATGTGCACCAAAAGTATTTTGGCGTGCTTGGGACAAAATGTGCGTCCGCACACGGGAATGTGCTCCCGAAATGCGCTTGACATGTGCAAGAAAATTTTGCGGGCTTTACTTCCCGGCGATTTCCTTGGCTTTTGCCTCGATTTCTTCAATGGCTTTTGCGCGGCCTTCGGCGGTGTCTGCGTTTGCAAGCACGATGTTCACGAAAACGGAACCCGCCACCACGGCATATACGTGTTTGCTAAGCACCTTGGACTGTTCGCCGTTGCGGATGCCAAAGCCGCCGAGCACCTTCGCGCCACCCTTACCGACGGTGTCGATAAAGTCGAGCGTCGCCTGGTCAATGGTGGTTTCGCTACCGGTTGTACCTGCACGGAGGGCTGCATAGATGTACTTGAATCCTTTGGAAGCCATCGTTTCGAGACGTTCCTTCGTCATGCTCGGAGCGGCGACCGGGATGTTTTCGAGGCCGTGCTTTTTGCAAGCTTCGGTGAGGCCTTCGTCACAATCGAACGGCAGATCCGGAATGATACATGCAGAAACGCCTGCGTCCTTGCACATCTTGACGAAGTTTTCGACGCCCGGCGTAAAGGCGAGGGAGCCGTAAGTCATGATGTAAATCGGCGTTTCAGGGTGGCGTTCGTGAATCTTCTTCACGACTTCGAGCCCTTGCTTGGTGGAGTAGCCTTTTTCGAGAGCGATGGTCGATGCCGTCTGAATGGCGGGACCGTCCGCGCTCGGGTCGCTGAAGGCAAGCTGGATTTCGAGGATGGATGCACCGCCCTTCACAAGAGCGTCTGCGATAGCGATAGAAGTTTCTGCGTCCGGAAACCCGGCAATAAGATGAGACATGAGGTTGATCATAATTTCTAGGTCGGCGCTTTGCGCCTTTGTGGTTTGGGGTGTAGAATGTGAAGTGTGGAATGTGTGATGTGAAATTACTCATTCCTCATTTCACATTGCACATTGCATCGTCTCCGCGTCGTGGATGTCTTCGTTGTTGTCGAGGCGCTTGAGTTCGGCTTTCAGGAATTCCTTCCACTTTTCGGGGCGGAACACGGGGCTCGTGATAAAGATGTCCTTGTCGCCGCGGCCACTCATGTTGATGACGAGCGCCTTGTCCTTCGGGAGTTCCTTCGCAATTTTCATGGCGGCGGCACCGGCGTGTGCACTTTCGAGTGCGAACAAAATGCCTTCATTACGGGCGAAGAACTTGACGGCTTCGAGAGCTTCCTTGTCGAGAATCGCCGTGAATTCCACGCGGCCAGATTCGCCGAGAGCGGCGAGTTGCGGGCCAATGCCCATGTAGTCGAGACCTGCCGAAATGGAGCGCGTCGGCATGGATTGACCGTCTTCGTCAATGAGGAAACGGCTCTTGTAACCCTGCACAATGCCTTCGCGGCTGGCATTGCCCGTCATGCGGGCTGCGTTTTCACCAACGTTCGGGCCGATGCCACCGGCTTCAGCACCAATCAAACGCACGTTCGCATCGTTGATAAACGGCGTGAACACGCCGATGGAATTGCTACCGCCTCCGACGCAAGCGACTACGGCAGCAATGTCGATGTTGCGTTCTGCGGCCTGGCGCTTGACTTCTTCGCCGATGATGGACTGGAACGTGCGAACGATATCCGGGAACGGGGCAGGGCCGAGGGCGGAACCCAGCACATAGTGGGTGTTCTTGAAATTCGTAGCCCAGTCACGCATGGCTTCGTTCACGGCATCCTTGAGCGTGCGGCTACCGCTCGTGACCGGAACGACCTTGGCACCGTACATTTCCATGGTGGCCACGTTCGGCTGCTGACGGCGCACATCGACTTCGCCCATATAGACAACGCATTCAAGGCCGAGCTTGGCGCAAGCGGCGGCAGTGGCGAGCCCGTGCTGACCGGCGCCTGTTTCGGCGATGATGCGGGTCTTGCCCATCTTCTTAGCGAGCAAGCATTGACCGATGGCGTTGTTGATTTTGTGGGCACCCGTGTTGGCAAGGCCTTCAAGCTTGATATAAATCTGAGCGCCACCCAAGAGCTCTGTTGCCGTCGGAGCGTAATACAGCGGCGTTTCGCGGCCAATGTAATCACGCTGAATAATGCGGAGCTCTTCGAGGAATTCCGGATCGTGAATGTACTTGTTGAATGCCGCTTCGAGGTCGTCGAGCGGGCGGCGGATGATTTCGGCAACGTACTTGCCGCCGAACTTGTCAAAGAAACCGTTGTCAGAAGTTGTAGAGGTCATTGTTGTTCTGTCATCCTGAGCGATGGGCGGAGCCCGAAGTCGAAGGATCTAGTTAAGGGTTAAAGTCTCTATGCCTGCTGAGGCGCTGCGAGTCCAGAAACCAAAAAAAATCGGCTTCCGGAGAGTCCCGAAAGCCTTTTACAAACACTTGATGAAATCAGCAAACCGGACTCTATTTCGTAGAGCCCCACCACCAACGGTTGAAACGGATTACTGCGTTCATCTTCATACTACAAATGTAGGAATGGAATTTTATTTTGGCAAGGGAACGGGAAAAATTTTTTCAGATTTCTCTTGCTGTAAAAAAAGGACTTTGGAAAATTTCACTATTTATTTATATTTACATTGACATAATTTAGAGTTCGCTCTTATTCTTGTAGTTGAAAAACGACCAAAACTTTCTAAGCAAGAGAAAAAGGGCAGACACTCACACCCTATGGTGTGGGTCGTTTGCGTTTATTTTGCTTAAGGTTTACTTGGTCGTTACCTCAACTACGATGGCGCGGACGATTCCACGCTTTTTTTGTGCGGATCGAAAACGCTTTTATAGGATGAAGTGGACTCCATTGTTGAATTTTTAACCAATGGAGAAAAAATGAAAAGTAAACAAGTTAAATGGACTAGCCTTGTCGGGGCATTGACTCTCATGGGAATGTCCCTTCTTTCCGCATGCGGTGATGACAGCAACTCTTCGCCAGTTGCTCCGCTGGTGAGCGGAAAGGAAAGTAGTTCGAGCAAAATTAAAAGCAGTTCTAGCGAAAAAAGAACGAGCGTTGAATCAATGTTTGAACTTGGAGCTTGTAAAAATTCAAACATTAGCGAGCGTATTTTTGTTTCTGAAGAAGTGGACTATTATACATGTTCTTATGTTGATGGTAAATATACCTGGGCTCCAGAGAAAAAAGCAAAAAGCTCAAGCAGCGTGAAATCGTCCAGCAGCATTGCAAAATCCAGTAGTTCTGCAAAATTATCGAGTAGTTCGGTAAAATCGTCAAGCAGCACTAAAGCTTATACAAATGTTTCTGATGTTTGGACAGGCAAGATGACTAAGCCATCAACAGAATTTATTGATGGAAAGTCATTCATGCTTATCTATACCGCTGAGGAATTGGCGTATTTTGCTGACCAGGTGACGAATAAGGGCGAAGAAAGACTTAATGCCAAGTTGATGCGGCATATCCGCCTTAACCCTGATAATATGGTGGATGAAAAAGGAAATTTGATTTTGCCTCAAAGTTCTTTGAATGAATGGACGCCGATTGGTGGCGGAACGGATAAAATTATGTATAAAGGAACTTTTGACGGAAATGGTTATATTGTTTCTGGCATTTATGTAAATAAGCCTGCTTATGAACGAGCTGGTTTTATTGGAACTCTTGGCGCTACGACTAAAAGCGATAGTGGACATGTAATGTTCCTTGGCATTGAAAATTCCTACATTGTTGGAGACAAATATGTTGGCGGTATTGTTGGCCGAATGAACTATGCTGAGATTCAACAGGTATTCAATCGAAAGTCTTATGTCAAAGGCTCTGATTTTGCTGGTGGTATTGTTGGTTACAAAAACTATGGATGGTTGTATTACGCCTATAATTCTGGAATGATTGTAACTCAATCTAATCGCACAGCTGGAATCGCAGGCTTTAACAATAACTCGGCTTCAACAATTAAGGTTTGTTATAATGTGGGTTTCCTGATCGCTCCGAATAACCAACGGGCTGCAGGAATTTCGAATACTACGAATTCCAATACGTATAATACTTCTGTGAATTCGTTTTATCTAATCCAAGATGACCGTAAGCTGATTGCTAATGGAGCTTTGGAAAAAGAACAATATTTTATGCAAAGTGATGAATTTATTAGTACCATGAATGGCCTTGCTTTTGACAATATTTATGTTGCCGATGATTACGAAGTTAATGATGGTTATCCAGTGTTTAAATGGGAAAAGCTTATTATCAGATAATTGAAATACAAACGGTAAAAAAATAGGCTTCCGGAAAATCCCGGAAGCCCTTATGCTATAGTGTTGAATTTTTTGAGGCAAGGGGTGGTTTTATTTTTTCTTGCCTTCGAGGTATTCCGTAATTTTGGGAACCATGAACGACTTGCGGCTTAACTTTGTGGCAGAGAAGTAAACACCTTCGCTGAAAAGTTCACCGAAAGCGCTTTCGGCAATTTCCTTGGCGGTGGTTTCGTTGCCGCTTGTGGCGTAAACGAGGGTATAAGAACCCGTTTCGATGAACGGCATTTCTTCTGCGGTTTCCGGATCCGGATTCGGGTCGTGACCATCAACCTTGGTGAAGAGAATGTCGCGCTTCTTTTCTTTGGCTATTTCGGGCATCACGGCGGCGAGACGTTTAAAGAAGTCGCTCTTGGTCGAATCGACATACCAGTCGTTGCTTGCGATTCCGATTTTGACGCCTTCAATTTCGTAATCCTTGTAGTCGGAGAGGAAAATTTCTTTGTCCGTCATGCCGTAGTAATCGTGCGACGCGTCGCTCATTTCGCGGGAGAGCTTGGCAACGCTATCGGGGGAAATCTTGAGCTGTTCGATGAGGCTTTTCCATGCAGACGAATCTAAAGCCGATGATGCGACTTTGGTCAAGTTGCGCGTGTCAGAAAGGATGCCCGCCAAAAGAATCTTGGCCATGTCGTTATCGATTTTGACGTCGGCCTTCTTGTAGAGGTCCCAAATGATGGTGCAG
>JAEEGJ010019937.1_pt1 | contig 14680 bp, 9 predicted proteins | sample 8958761 | NCBI WGS metagenome assembly JAEEGJ01 (sample SAMN16246546, study PRJNA631951) | gut metagenome | biome: gut microbiome; feature: rumen; material: RS-attached | host: Bos | place: Iran: Karaj | collected 2018-10 | reverse complement strand
CAATAGGAACTTGATTCCCCAAGAAATTGTTTACATTATAGTTTCCAGTCTCTTTATCCGTATCTCCGTAAGGGTAGTTGGACGACAGATGCTTCAAGAAAGTGGCAGCAGAAGTCTGCATACTCAAATCAATGGTGTAAATCTTGCCATTGATATTGCCGTCTCCCGGTTTCTTAATGGTCTTTCCTTCTCTTACCGCAGGAGTGACAGTACCAAAAAAACCATCTGAACCATGGTTGGAGGGCTCACCGTCTGTAAAGACTACACAAACCTTATTACGGTTGACGACACCGCCAATAAGCGCTGACATACCCTCTTGGCTCTCCAATTCCTGAAATGCAGCTCTAGCAAGACGCATACCATAGTCAATGTAGGTGGATCCAGAAATGGACGTTCTCGTGTCTATGACATTGAAGAATGCCTCTGCATCGTTAACCTCGTCAAACCACTTGATAACTCTGGTCTTTCCGGCATTTCCACTCCTCTCAGTGAGGTCCTCAGGATCACTGGGAGTCACATAATCACTGGAGAAGTCAATGACACCGACCTGGTGTTTCTTCACCTTGACTTCGCCCGTATTCGGATCCTTTGCCCAATGGTCTTTGGCATTCTCTTCCGCGATCAATCCAATGAAATCTTGAACACCGCCCAACAAAGCTTCCATTCTAGCTTCAAGACGATATATCGGACCGGTATAGATAATCTTGTCTTCGGCATCAATCACTGTATTAGGTGTATCCTGGATGGATTGATCGTAGAGATACTTGATCGTGCCGTTATTAAGCTTGATCGCCAGATTATAATAACCATTTGAATTGTCGCGGAAAATCTTGTAGTAACCTTGATTATCGGGATCGGATGCGACATCATATTTATAGTAACGGGTACAGACCTGCGCTTTTGCCAAATCGCCAACTACCGGAAAGCAGTCATAACTGTATGCGGAAGATCCTTTCGCACCAACAGTAGAAGATTTATATACCCTCTTAAACGCAGCGCCAAGGTATCCTTTGTATCCGAATCCTTCCTTCAAATAAGGCAATATGGTCGTATTATCAAAGGGGATACAGGCAGGTTGAATAGCTCCGAGCGGCCTGTAGTCATACCACATAGAACCGGAGCAGTCCAATACCAGCAAGAAGTCCGTAGGGATGGCGGTAGCCTTCACATGACCGGTGATGAAGTTCTCGATACGGAGGGTATATTCACCGTTGCTGTTCGGGGTATTGGATACCAGGTACTTGTTATAACCGATACCCTTATCCTCGTCGAAGAGGTACTTCTCGGGATTCGGATCCTGCGCCTTCACGACAGGAACCAGCACAAGGGAGGCCGCAAGGGCTAGAATGGCTTTATATATCTTTTTCATTTCCTTTTCACGTTTATTCATTGCACATCTTCCGGATACTACTGGGCTACGGGCTTTGTGCCGGTCGCGGCTTCCCAGGCCTCATCCCAAGAAACACCACTCTTCGCCTCGATCGCCTGGACAGGGATCTCCATCTGAAGGAATACCTTCTTGTACTCCTTCAGGCTGCCATCAAAGTACCAGATACGGGGAACGGGATGAGTGCTCGTGTCCAGGTTGTACGACAAGAAGAGATCGCTGCCTGTCTTTTCACCGGGTGCAACAGGATTCGTATAGTAGAAATAACCGTCATTCGCAAGCTTCCAATCTGCTCCGGGAAGCGTATCGAACACGCCGCCGTAGTTGTCACCGGTCAGACTCGTACGCTTCCAGGGAGTGATGAAAGCGGTGTGCGCGTCCGAGTTGTAACCCATGGCGATCCCGACCTCTGTCTCCTCTGCATTGTAGCCCCACCAGTTAGCCACGATCAATGCACGGATATAGGCATCTACGTTACCGGTATTGGTGATCACAACGTTATCCTTTGTGAAGCCGGAAACATCGTCGTGGATATCAACGTCTACCTCCTCGGCCTTAAGGGTGTAAGTGCGAAGCTGACCCGGCTTCCAGGTCACCGTGCTGTTCTTGTTCAGAAGAGTTCCGAAATCCACGTCACGGGTATACTCCGTCCTCCGGGCAGTCGACTCACCGTCTACCTGAACCTCTATCACGAACGTAATCTTCACCTTGACATCGTCTGTCATGGACTGGGGAACGAACCAGAATGTCATCGAACCGTCAGCGTCATTGAGGTTGTTCTCATTGCCAGCGGCAGAGAAACTCTCCGGATACTCACCCTTGTTACTGAAACTGCCGCCATCGGCATAAGTCACGGAAGCGTCATCGAACGCCTGGGAATAAACGGCGTCCTTGCTGTTGACACCATTGAAACTGACATTACTCCAACTTATGGCTGAAGCCGAGGAATAGGTGGAAGCGGCATCCACGTAGTCACCGCCCTCCGCAACAGGCTTCACCGTACACTTGCCGTAACCATAGATACCTGTGAACTCAACCTTCTTGATATAAGTCTTCACCTTCTCGCTGGCACCGTTCGTATGCGCGGTCGCAAACTTCACACCCGTAAGAGCGTGGTAGAAAAGAAGCGGGAAGGGAGTACGGGCCTCTGCCTTCGTAATCGTACGCGCGGCAAAAAGAAGGTCCTGCTGCTCCTTGGCCGTCATAGGGGAACGATAGCTGAAAGTCATCGACTGACCGGCTTCGGAGCTGTAGAGATAAGTATAACTGTTCGTCAGGACACCACCTGCCGCGGCCGGAGCGGAGGTCTCAGCGAGAGCCAGCTTCGCATAGAACAGCAATGCATCGTTGGTGCCCCAGGGGTCGGAGGGAAAGTCACGCTTCCAGTACGAGCCGTTCTCCGTGAAATCGCCTTCAGGCATGAAAGGACGGGTCTTGTCCATATTGTCAGGAGAAAACGCCAGGCCCTTGAAGGAACCGCCGGACATCTTCGAGAAATTCTCCGTATATACGGGCGTGCCCTTCGTCTCGGGACCACCGAATGAGACCTCGTCCAGGTTCGTCACCGTCTCCTCAAGATAGAACTGCTGGCCGTCGGCTGGATCACCTACCGGAATCGTAACCCCGGGAACAGAGGCGGGGGCGCCGGAGGCCGAACGCGTCGAAACGGCACCCGCCAGCTTGAACGAAATAGTGTTCGCTCCCACTATCGGGGAGTCAGGACCATTCTCTTCCTTGATGTCTTCGGCGCACGACGCAAAAGTAAGCGTGGCTGCCAATGCAAGCAATGCGTAAAGGATCTTTTTCATTTCAGTCACGTTTGAAGGGTTAAAACACAATGGGATCTTCGAGATAGGACCCGGTCTCGGCGTCGACATTCTCGTTAGCAAGCTCGTCGACCGTCACCGTGGCCGACAGGCAGATGATGCCCTCACTCTCCAGGCGCGACCATCTGGTGACGGGCTGGAGATACTTGAAATCTTTTTTTCTTTTCATATTGTAGCTTTGATTATCGTCATTATACATTCATAACCAACCATACCTCTCTCGGCAAGAGATATGAATACACTATAGTTAAGAGGCGAATTTAGTATAATTCAACGAAATACCATAATTTTTTTGAAAAAATTTCTCATCTGCCCGTTAATTATCAATATCTCGTGCCGGCTGTCATGAAATGAGGCTTTCAGTTGAAAAAGGTGTTTATAATGGAAATTAGTGGTACATTATGTATGATAAAGCAAGAGACCAGGTAGCGTTCCATCCAGTGTGTCTGGAGTAGGGTCTGCAATTTAAAGTTACAGACTTTTTTCTTTTACCTATCTGGACACACTTTTTGGGATACTATCTATTTTTTGAATAAATCGAACCACCGGTGCCCGTGCCTCCCGGTAGTCGCATTTTCTTCCATTCATGAGCGGAATTGGCCACGTTTATCTCCATCCAGCAAAAAAACCGGGCAGCCCCGTTGACAATCCGCCATAAAATCATCATATTTGTATGATTTGATCAACTAGCGGAATGAACGAAAAACCCCACCTAGGCACCCTGTGCGTGCAGGCCGGCTATGAGCCCGGCAACGGCGAACCCCGCCAGATCCCCATCATCCAGAGCACGACCTTCAAATATGCCTCCAGCGACGAAATGGGCCGCCTCTTCGACCTCGAAGCGGAAGGCTACTTCTATACCCGGCTCCAGAACCCGACCAACGACCGCGTGGCGGCGCGACTCTGCGCCCTGGAAGGCGGCGTGGCGGCCATGCTGACCTCCTCCGGCCAGGCGGCCAACTTCTTCGCCTGCTTCAACATCTGCGAGGCGGGTGACCATCTGATCAGCACCGTCAGCATCTACGGCGGGACCTTCAACCTCTTCAACGCCACCTTCCGGAAGATGGGCATCGATGTGACGTTCATCGACCAGGAGGCCTCCGACGAGGAGTGGGAAAAGGCCTTCAAGCCCAACACGAAACTGGTCTTCGGCGAGACGCTCTCCAACCCGGGCGTAAAGGTCCTCGACATCGAGCGCATCGCCGGCATCGCGCATGCGCACGGCGTGCCCTTCATCGTCGACAACACCTTCCCGACCCCGATGAAATGCCGTCCCTTCGAGTGGGGCGCCGATATCGTGACGCATTCGACGACCAAGTACATCGACGGCCACGGCTCCACCGTCGGCGGCGCCATCGTGGACAGCGGCCGCTTCGACTGGACGGCCCACGCCGACATCTTCCCCGGCCTGACCACCCCCGATCCGACCTACCATGGTCTCGTCTATACCGAAAAGTTCGGCAAACTGGCTTACATCACCAAGGCGACCAGCCAACTGATGCGGGACTTCGGCGCCATCCAGAGCCCCCAGAACGCCTACTACGTCGGCCTGGGCCTGCAGAGCCTGAAGGTCCGGATGGACCGCCACTGCGAGAGCGCGAAACAAGTCGCCCGTTATCTCCACGACCACCCGGCCGTGAAATGGATACGCTATCCCGACCTGGAGGACGATCCCTACCACGCGCTCCAGCAGAAATACCTCCCGGAAGGCTCCTGCGGCGTGATGGCCATCTGTATGAAGGCCGGGCGTGAATTCACCAAGCGGTTCATGGACCACCTGAAGCTCATTACCATCGAAACCCACGTGGCGGACGCCTATACCTGCGTTCTTCATCCCGCGTCCCATACGCACCGCCAGCTGACGGACGAGCAGCTGAAAGCGGCCGACATCGATCCGGGCCTGGTCCGGCTCAGCGTCGGCCTGGAAGACCCCGAAGACCTGATCGCCGACATCGCCGCTGCGATCGAAGCGGCCCGACAGTAGAATATGCAATACCACAAACTCCTCATAGACAAGCCTTTCGCCTTCGAGGCCGGCGGCGTCCTGCCTCGGCTCGAAGTGGCTTACCACACCTCCCCCGGCCCTACACGGAAGGGGAAAAGGTCGTCTGGATCTGCCACGCCCTGACGGCGAACAGCGACGCCCAGGACTGGTGGCCCCAGATGGTCGGCCCCGGCCGCCTCTTCGACACCGACCGCTACTATGTCGTCTGCGTCAACATGCTGGGTTCGCCCTACGGCTCCAGCAGCCCGGCGACGGTCGATCCCGAGACTGGGAGGCCCTATATGCTGGACTTCCCGAAAGTGACCGTCCGCGACATCATCCGCGCCACGGTCGAAGTGCGCAAGGCGCTCGGTATCAAGCAGGTGGATCTCCTCGTCGGCTCCAGCATCGGCGGCTTCCAGGCCCTCGAATGGGCCATCCAGGAACCGGAGGTCATCAAAAAGGCCGCCTTCATGGCTACTTCGGCCCGCGTCACCCCTTATCTGGCCGCGACCGAAGAGTCGCAGCGTATGGCGCTGGAGGCCGACCAAAGCTTCCGCGAGGCCGCTTCGCTCAAAGGGGGAGAGTTGGGCCTGCGCTGCGCCCGCACCATCGCCGTGATGTCCTACCGCAGTTTCGACGGCTACCACGCCACCCAGCAGGACGCGGATCCGGACACGCTCTTCTCGGGCCGCGCCGCCTCTTACCAGCAGCACCAGGGCAAGAAACTCTCCGACCGTTTCGACGCCTATTGCTATTATACCCTGTCTTTCAGCGTGGACAGCGCCAACGTCGGCCGCGGCCGCGGGGGAGTAGCCCAGGCCCTCGCCCAAATCCAGGCGCAGTCGACCGTTGTTGCGATCGACAGCGACTGCATCTTCCCGCCCAAGGTGATGAAACCCATGGCCGATGCGATCCCCGGCGCGGACTACCGCCTCATCCATTCCCTGTTCGGCCACGACGGTTTCCTCCTGGAAACGCAGCAACTCACCGATATCCTTTCACCTTTGCTCCAATCATAGCTTATGAAGTCCAACCATAAAAGGCTCATCGCCCTCGCCGCCCTTCTGCTGACCCTGCCCGTGCTGGCCGTGTTCAACGAACGCGACCTGGGCCAGACCCTTGCCGTCCTTCGCTACGAACTCGGACAGGAGAACGCCCGCCAGGTCATGCGCCGCGGACGGATCCGCGACCGCGGCGGCGCCCAGCATGACCGGATGGTCGATATGATCAAGAAGTGCAACGAACTCTCCCTGATGCTCTATTCGCAGAATCAGGACTGCACTCTCGACATGGCGTATGCGCTCAGTGAAGTGACCTCCGAATACGAGGAGTTCAACTCCCACAAACTGCCTTTCGACGAGATCGTGACCCGGCTCGACCTCGAGATCGAGCGCTACTCGCGCCTCATCGAGTCCCTGCGGCGCCTTCCGCCGCAGCTACGGAGCGTGCCAGGACTCCCGGACAGCCTCGCCTGGCATGGGGACAGCCTGCTCGTGGACTTTACCCGCCGCCACCGCGGCGAATACAGGGCGCCGCTGACGTATTCCCAGCGGGACAGCCTGGCCCGGCCGGACAGTCTCCGCCGGATCGACTCCCTGCTGGGCGTCACCCGCATCCCGCCGCGCGACTCGACCTTCGTCTTGAACGCCCAGGGCTGCGCCGACCGCGACTCATGCCTGGCTTACGCCGTGTCCCTGCTGAAGATGTATTCCGCGGCACGCACGACCATCATCCGCGACAGCGACCACTATAAGGAATTGAGCCTGCGCCTGAAAGAGTCCTACGATTACGCGCAAGACCGCTACCGGGTGCTCCAGAAACGCATGTTCACCCAGAGCCAGGACAATTACTTCAAGGTTCTGCTCAACCTCCCTTCCTACGCGAAACGCGCCTTCCAGGACGCCAAGGAGAAATACGCCCGCATCGGGACGCCCGACGGACAGCTGTATTACAGCGAATGGCGCGGCCCCATTGTCGCCGGCTTCATGCTCTTCGTGCTCCTGTTCATCGCCGTGGCCTCGCTGCTCAGTGTGGTAGTCATCCGCCTGCTCCGCCGTTTCATCCCGGCCATGCAGACGGAGGATTTCGCCAAGCGGATGCCTTGCCTGACGATACTCTGCGGTTTCCTGCTCTTTGCGCTTACCATAGGACTTGCCCCTAACGTGCTGAACCACAACTTCTTCAAGGTTTCTTCCGGCCTGCTGGCGCTCTATGCCTCGCTCGCGGCGGTCATCCTGCTCTCCGTGCTGATCCGCCTGGATGCGGACGCGGTGGGTTCCGCGCTGAAGTTGTATTGTCCTATCCTGGTACTGGGCCTGATCGTGGTGATCATGCGCATCGTGTTCATCCCCAACCGGATGATGAACCTGCTGGTCCCGCCGCTTTTCCTGGGCTTCTTCCTCTGGCATTCCTTCGCCTACAAGCGTTACCTCAAAAAGGTGCTGCTGAGCGACAAGATCGCCAACGGCATCACCCTGGGCATCCTGTTCATCGTCACGGTCATTTCCTGGCTGGGCTATGTGTTCCTGGGTATGCAGGTGATGATCTGGTGGGTCTTCCAGCTGGGCGGCGTCGGCGCCGTGACGGCCCTGCATAAGGGTCTGACGATGTATGAGCAGAAGCGCATCAGCCGCCGCACCGGCCTCGATCCTTCCGAGTTGAACGGAACCGGGATGGGCGTCCAGAACGGCAAGTACATCCGCATCACCTGGTTCCGCGACTTCATCGAGATTGCCCTCTTCCCGATCCTGGCCGTCCTGACCATTCCGCTCGCGTTGCAGCTGGCCCTGGACGTCTTCGACCTGACGGGCATCTTCAATATGGTGATGAACCATTCCTTCTTCAACCTGACGGACAAGACAGGCAGCGAGATCTTAAAATTCACGCTCCACAACATCCTGACGGTCGTCTGCCTCTTCTTCGTCTTCAAGTACTTGAATTACCTGGTCCGCTCCCTCTACAACGACTACCGCCTGGCTGTGCTGGAGGCCAAGAGCGGCGAATTCGAGGTCAACCCCAACCAGATCAACTTCACCCTTTCCAACAACGTGATCGCCATCCTGGTCTGGGGCACCTACATCATCGTCTGCGTCATCCTGCTCAACATTCCGATCGGCGCGCTCTCGATCGTGGCAGCCGGCCTGGCGACGGGTCTCGGTTTCGCTATGAAGGACATCCTCAACAACCTCATCTACGGTATCCAACTGATGTCCGGACGCGTGCGGGTAGGGGACTGGATCGAGTGCGACGGCGTGCGCGGGAAGGTCAGTTCGATCTCTTACCAGAGCACGCAGATCGAGACCATCGACGGGGCGGTCATGTCCTTCCTCAACGCGGCGCTCTTCAACAAGAACTTCAAGAACCTGACGCGCAACAACCCTTACGAACTGATCAAGATCAAGGTGGGCGTGGCCTACGGCACCGACGTCGAGAAGGCGCGGGACGCCATCGTACAGGCCCTGAAGGAAGGACGCAAGCGGGACAAGTACGGACGTCCCATCGTGGAAGGGTCCAAGGGCATCAACGTGGTCGTGGAGGACTTCGGCGACAGTTCCGTGGACCTGATCGTGAAGGTTTTCGTCCTGGTCTCGCACCGCGCCGCCTACCTGGCCGACGCCCGCGAGAAGATCTACGCCGCGCTCAACGAGGCCGGCATCGGCATCCCGTTCCCGCAGCGCGACATCCATATCATCACGGATAAAACAGCTCAAGATGAATAGAATGAACCGGGCGCTCTGCGCCGCCCTGGCCGCTCTGCTGCTCCTCCCTGCCGGCGGTACCGCACAGGAAATCAAGACCAATTACGTCGAGGAGAACGTCCCGGCCTACACCCTTCCTGATGTCCTGAAACTCAACGATGGCAAAAAGGTCCGCAACCGCCGGGTGTGGGAGAAGCGCCGCCGTGCCGAGATCCTGGAAGTCTTTTCGCAGGAAATGTACGGCCACGTGCCCGCCCGCCCCGAGGGCCTGCATTTCGAGACCCTGTCCGTGGATACGGTCTATGCGGGCCTGGGCCTGCGCAAGGTCGTGCGCATTTATCTGGACGAAGCTGGCGCGCATTGGTTCGACGCCCTGGTGCATATCCCCAGGGGATTCGAGGGCCCCGTGCCCTTTTTCGCCGGCCTCAATTTCAAGGGGAATGACGCGACGCTGGACGAGCGTTCTTCTTCCCGCTGGCCCTTCGAGATGATCCTGGGCGCGGGTTGGGGCGTGATCACGGCCTGGCGCGACGGCGTCGAGCCGGACGGCCCGGAGTCGGTCGGTTACACGGATCCGCGCTCCTGCTGTGACGGCGGTGTCCGCGCCTGGTATAACCCGGGAGGGGACTGGGGCGCCATTTCCGCCTGGGCCTGGGGCCTGAGCCGCATGATGGATTATCTGGAAACGGAACCGGATGCAGATGCCTCCCGCGTGGTCGTGATGGGGCATTCGCGTCTGGGTAAGACGGCGCTCTGGGCCGGGGCCAACGATCCGCGCTTCGCCGGCGTCGTGTCCAACTGCTCGGGCTGCTGCGGCGCCGCGATCAGCCGCCGTTGTTTCGGCGAGAACTTCGCCTTCATCATGCGGGTATTCCCGCACTGGTTCACGCGTGAATTCGACAAATACGATGCCCGTGAGGCCGATTTCCCGGCCGACCAGCACTGGCTGGCCGCCCTCGCCGCCCCGCGCCCGCTCTACATCGTTAGCGCCACCAAGGACGGCTGGGCCGACCCGAAAGGGGAGTGGACCTGCGCCGCCGCCGTCGCTTCGGTGTACAAGCTGTATCGGAAGCCCGGCCTGGCTTCCCGCCGTTTCGACGCCAGCGTGATGCCGGACCCCGACTGTCCCGTCTCAGACGGCACGGTCGCGTATCATATCCATGAAGGGAAACACGGTATCACCGCCTTCGAGTGGGCGCAGTATCTCCGCTTCTTCAGCCGTAACCTCTAATTACTTATACCACTCTACGGAAGCCTTCTCGCCGGCCAGCCACACGCTGTCGCCGGCGAGAAGCGGTTCATCGGGCTTCGGATTCGTCACCAGACGTCCGTCCCGCATGTAACTGATCATCATACAGCCGCCCTTCCTCAGGTCGGCCTCCCGCAGGGTCTTGCCCGTCAGATAAGACTCGGAGCCCAGTTCGATGCGCTCGATCGTGAACTCGTCGGCTTTTTCCTCGTGCGTCCTGACACCCTCCCGTATGCTCGACACGAAGGCGTCGATCTGCTCCGTCGTGCCCACCGCCAGCAGCCGGTCACCCGGATAGATGCGCTCGTTGCCCGCCGGGATCAGAATGTTCTGCGTACCCCGCGCAATCTTCACGATGTTGATGCCCGCCGCATCGCGGAACGGCAGCTCCCGCAGCGTCTTGCCAATGCCCTCATAATCCGGCGAAATCGTGATCTGCTCCAGATGCACGTCATAGCCGGCCATCGTCTCCGACACCTTGGAAGTCACGGGATTGCGCCGCCGCATCATCTCTTCTCGCTCGTTGAAATTGGCGAAGAAACGCTCTTCCAGGCCGCTGAAACGGTGGAAGGACGTCTTGGCGATCCAGAAGAACGCGAACGCGCCCGCAATGATCAGCAGCATCGTCCAGCCCGCCAGGTCGAAATGGTCCACGATGACGATCAGAACGAAGGCGATGCCGATGAAGATGCGCAGCAGCATCAGCGCCAGGATGGGCCACTTGTTGGCCGGCTTCTCCTGCAAGAGTTTCTGCGCCGGCTTGCGGATGGCTCCATTGGTCACGGCGAGCCCGTACAGGAACGGGGACATCACTGCCAGGGTGATCAGGGTGACGGTGAGGTTGCGGGCGAAATCGCTCCAGCCGCCCAGCCAGTTCGCGGCCAGCTTGTTCAGGTACATCCGGGAGCCGAACAGGATGGCAATCAGCAGCACGCTGTAGAGCCCGATGCGCAGGAAGTAGCTGGTCAGCAAGTGTTTCCATTCGCTCTGCTCGGCGCGGGAACGCTTGCCGGCTTCCTCCTGGGGCGCGTCGATGCGGGCGAGGATCTTGGCGGGCAGTTTGCGCCGCAGCCAGGCCAGGGCGGGATCCGCCGCCTTGATCATATAGGGCGTCGTGAAAGCGGTGATGACCGACACGGCGATGATGACCGGATAGATGAAGTCGCGCATCACGCCCAAGGTGCAGCCCACGCTCGCGATGATGAAGCCGAATTCGCCCAGCTGCGCCATCGTGAAACCGGTGTGGACCGCCGTATCCAGGCCCTTGCCGGCGAGCAGGGCGCCCGTCGAAGAATAGACCAGGATGCCCGCCATCGCGACGATAGTAATAATGAGGATCGTAGACCAGTGCGCGGCAATGACCGCCGGATCGACCATCATGCCGACCGACACGAAGAAAATGGCCCCGAACAGGTCCTTGATGCCCGTCGTGACCTTGTGGATGTGCTCGCCCTCGGTCGTCTCGGCCAGGATCGAACCCATCACGAAGGCGCCCAGCGCCGAGGAGAAACCGACCGCGTTGGCGAAGACCACCATGCCGAAGCACAGGCCGATGCTGACCAGCAGCAGGATCTCGTCCGTGATGTATTTGCGCACCCGCTTCAGCAGCGTGGGGATGACGTAGATGCCCACCAGGAACCAAAGGACCAGGAAGAATCCCAGTTTGCCCAGCGCCAGCAGCATCTCGCCTCCGGCGAATTGGTTGGAGACCGCCATCGTCGAAAGCAGGACCATCATCAGGACGGCGATCAGGTCCTCGAAGACCAGGCTGCCGAAGATCAGGCTGGCGTAGGGCTTGTTCTTGAGCCCCATGTCATCGTAGGCCTTCAGGATGATGGTGGTCGAACTCATCGACAGCAGTCCGCCCAGGAAAATGCTTTCCATCATCGTCCATCGCATCGCCGTGCCGACCAGCGTGCCGGTCAGGAACATGCCCACGCAGATGGTCCCGGCCGTGATCAGCGCGCTGCTGCCGATCTGCAGCAACTTCTTGAAACTGAACTCCAGACCCAGGGAGAAAAGCATGAAGATGATTCCGATCTCGGACCACTGGTGCACCGATTCGGGGGAGAACTGGGGAAAGAGGCCGAGGTGGGGTCCGACCAGGAAACCGGCGATGATGTATCCCAGGATCAGGGGCTGTTTCAACGCCTTGGATATGACGGTGAACACGCCGGCGGCGATCAGGATAATGGCCAGTTCGGTTACGAGACTCAGTTCTGCAGACATGGCTTGACGGGGCTTTGGATACAAAAATACACAAATGGTTTGATATTTGTAATTAACATTTTCAAACGAATTGCGTCTAATGACTAAACAAATGCATTGCGATATGAAAAACGTCATCAAATTGGCTTCCGTCGCAGCACTTGCGGCAGCCCTGGCAATCATGCCGGCATCTCTGTATGCCCAATCCCGTCGGAGTGGCGGATCTTCGGGTTCCCACTCATCTTCCTATAGCGGTGGCTCCAGCCACTCGTCTTCCAGTCGTTCTTCCGGATCGGTCAGCCATTCGTCCGGTTCTTCGAGCCGTTCCTCGGGATCGGTGAGCCGCTCGTCCGGCAGTTCGAGCCGTTCCTACGGATCAGCCAGCCGTTCGTCCGGCAGCTCCCGCAGCAGCTATGGTTCCCCTTCCAGAAGTTCGTCTTCCAGCTCCCGCAGCAGCGCTTACGGCGGCGGTTCCGCTTCCCGCAGCAGCTCATACGGTAGCGCCTCCCGCTCTTCCGGCAGCAGCTACGGCAGCCAGAGCCGTTCTTCCAGCTACGGCAGCCAGAGCCGTTCCTCCGGTTCGAGCGCCAGCCGTTCCGGTGGCTCGCAGTCCCGGAGCTACGGCGGAGGTTATTCGACTTCTCATCCTTCCGGCTCCGCCGCGAGCCGCTCGTCTTCGGGCAGCCGCAGCGTGACGCCTTCCCGCCCTTCCGGCAGTTCTTCCGCCCAGAGCCGCAGCAGCGCCTCTTCCGCGACCCGTTCCGGAGCCAACGGACGCGTCGCCACCGCGCCTTCCAGCCGTTCCGGAGCCGCTTCTCCGCAGAGCCGCAGCAGCGCAGCGCAGACTTCCAGCCGCCGCAGCGCAGCCACTCCCGGCCGTCCGGTCGCCGGCTCGCTGGGCAACCGTCCCGCCGCATCCTCCTCTTCCCGCAGGTCTGCCGCTTCCGTCAGCGGACGCGCTCCTGCCGGCGGACATGCGATGAACTCTCCGAGGGACCGTCATATCAACAGCGCGCCCCGCGTACATCCCCGCGACCGCGGCTTCATCGAGCACGACCGCATCGGATGCTTCTACGGGCACCATCACCCGCACTACTACGGATGGAGGGTCCACGCCCTGCCGCCCCACTACCACCACCACATTTACTGGGGTTGGGACTACTACTACCACAGCGGCATCTATTACAGATGGTATGACGGCTACTACTTCGTCTGCCGGCCTCCGTTCGGGGTTTACTTCGACCGGGTGCTGTACGACCTGGACCTCGTCCTGATCGACTTCGCGTACTACAACACCATCAACCGCACCTACAGTGCGATCAATGACAACTACCGTACGATCGAGGAGCAGAACCGCATCATCGCCGAGAACAACGCTGTGATCGCCCAACAGAACTCCGCGATGGCTTCCCGCAGCCAGATGGCGGATGCTTCTTACAACCTCGCCGCCAGCCTCGGCCTCGTGCAGAGCTACGCGGACGCGAACGTGAAGTACTACTATGACGACGGCGTCTTCTTCATCGAGGGTAAGGACGGTCAGTACCAGACCATCATCCCTCCGGCAGGCGCCATCATCACCGAGCTGCCTGAAGACTACGAGGTCGTGGTCCTGGGCGGACAGGAGTACTACCGGGTGGACAATACGATCTACCGCGCGGTCGCCATCGACGGCAAGGCCTACTTCGAGGTGCTGGGCCAGCAGGTCAGCTGAGATGTTGCCTGTCTTATCCCTCCTTTCGTAGAGAGACCGGATCGGACATACTTCCCCTCCTATGAGGCTGGCAGTTTTGCTGGCCTCATTTTTTTGCCGTGGCGGCTAACGACATGACTGTCAGTTGGATAATGGGTGGTGCGGGGGGCTGTTTTGATACCCCGTTAGACTACTTATTCAGTTGATAGTCATTATATTGGATGCCACGGGCTTTTCTTTTCTCGAAGATTGTTTGTATATTCACGGGGAAAAATTGGATACGAATGAAAAAGGTATTGTGCTTGCTGGGCATTCTGGATCTGGCTATCTCCCTCTTGGCGCAGACGGTGCCGTCCGGACTGCGGACGGATCTGATCGAAAGGACGGACGTCGTTTATTCCGGCGGGTATCCGACGGGCCTGACGGTTCTGGAAGCCGGGATGGCGAAAGGGGAGTGCCAGTACGCGGCCATCGCGACGCCCCGGCCCCGGTTCAGCTGGGTGGTCCCTTCCGCCCAGCTTTCGGTTACGGGAGACGGGCGGGTCCGGACCCTGGACAAAGACGTGATGCAGTCTGCCTGCCAGATCCGCGTCTACCGCTATGATCCCATGCGGGCAAAGGCGCCCGCGACAGGC